>Ga0307514_10000034_pt1 | contig 362035 bp, 330 predicted proteins | sample 16_EM_MG_FD_203088 | JGI IMG/M metagenome (GOLD analysis project Ga0307514, IMG submission 203088) | Populus trichocarpa ectomycorrhiza microbial communities from riparian zone in the Pacific Northwest, United States - 16_EM | ecosystem: Host-associated > Plants > Roots > Unclassified... | reverse complement strand
TGATTGTGATGGTGGTGATTGTGATGGTGGTGATTGTAATGGTGGTGATTGTGATGGTGGTGATTGTGATGGTGGTGATTGTGATGGTGGTGATTGTGATGGTGGTGATTGTAATGGTGGTGATTGTAATGGTGGTGATGGTGGTGGTGGAGATGATGATTGAAAACAGGGGGTTGATGGAATGCATGAATTATGAGAAATTTGCTCCCATTCTGTAATTCGATATTACATATGGTAATACTCGCATAACATACTCATATCTCCTCTCTAATTGGTATATTACGTGGTAGGCAGTCATAATCTATACAAAGCAACCGTAACACAGTGGCAACAGGGATAATATATGTCGGTTACGATTGCACTGAAGCTTTTCCTGATGTCTCGCTTGCTTAATTGAGATTAAAATATCAAGAATACTTGAGGATAAGTATAGTACTCGAAATGTGCTGGACACATAGCATTCAGTTGAAAAGTAAAGTGACCATACATCAATACCTATTCATACATTACAAACACTACCACTGAATACTCATGACTCGTAGTGGCTGTACCTTGAGTCGAATCGATGTTCACCTTGATTACATCACGACAACATAAGGCCTTGTCCACCAGCAATTCAATCATCTCGACGAAATCAAAATAAGCTTCACCGAAACCCAAGTCAGGTCGGAGTCTTGAAATAACAATGTTGATCTGACTTCAGTGAAAATGAACATTCTAGCACGACTCCCACTCGACCGTGGACGTACTTCACCTATTGCCTCTGAGAAATGGATTGAAGAATACAATGTCCCATTTGTTTCTGGCAAGGAGCAGATGGAAATTCTGAACTTTGCCGGAAACACAGTAGAATATTGCGACTAGAGTTATATGTTCCCAATTGCATCTCAATATTCATACTGCTATTCCGAGGATAGCATTGGGACTGGTCCGATGGAAGATAGCTGCGATCTGATGCTATCATATTGGTTGATTGTTAAACACAAAGTGAAGGGATTTGCAGATGGAGGAATAATTACCTTCAAGAGTAAGGCATGCAAGAAATCTTGAACAAAGTATAACTGCAATGCAGTGTAAATTGAAATTGATGATACTATACTACATTTTGGGAATGATCCCGAATGGATTGGAATTATTGGACACCTCACAATTAATGACAAGGACAAAATGGAAATTGATTGGATTGATAAGATTTCATGGCAGTATTGACATTATCTGTCTCTGCACACTTGAGAAGTCTCCAATGTCTTGCCACATCACCGATCATTTGACCATGCCATTGATATTCAAGAAGAAAAGAAACTCCCTTGGGGACCTATCTCCGCTTTCCCAGAACAAGAGTGATCAGCAATGAGGGACTACCTCAAAGATTTGCTCGACCAGGAAAGATCCACCCAAGCAAGTCACCAGCAGGTGTACTTATCCTAATTTTTCCAAAGCCTCATGGCAGTTGACAACAAGCGTGGCTGGACAAATGAGGACTCAACAGCGTCATGATTTTGAATCAAAGCTTGATGCATATGATCAATGAACGCCAAGAAAGGATACACGGTGCTAGGGTTTCTACCAAGATTGACCTGAAGGGTGGAATATTCCTCATCGGAGTAGAGGTGGGAACTGAGTGGAAGATAGCATTGCATACAATCTATGGTCTATATGAATATACTGTTACGAGTTTTGATAACGCGTCAGATCGGACGTAGGTAATATTAGTAACAAGTAATGCGATACTGTACACAAAACAAAGGTGCTCGAAGATCGCTTACAGAAATCAAGACAAGACAAATGGTGACGTTATTGGAAAGTTGGAAGTTGTGTTTGTTGAATCATATCCCCTGTGCTGAATCTCTCACAATTTACATTAACTCACTGACTGTCGCTAAGCCTAATTGACATGTATACAAGAACTAACGTGCGTCCGGCTCTGCCGCCCACAACCCTAAACCAACCCACATGAGGGCCGCACTCAAACCCGTCCCGGCACTCCTGCAGGGCGGTTTCACGATCGTATGTGCTACACTCTAAAGAAAACAAAGTTAAAGCAAAGCCTGAAGCTCCTCCCAAACAATGAACCGTGCCAAGAGCTGCTCAGATACACTCAACCGTGCCTCGAGCTTGTACAAAGCTCCTCAGACACAATCATCCTCTCACTCGATATCTCTTTCTTCTGCTCCTCCGGAACCAAGAACTTTCGATAGTAGTGGTCGTCAGCAGCATTCATTGCTGTGTTGTCCACTCTCTCTTGATTGATGCAGCCTACCTACAACCTTCACATCCAGCCGGAATGAACCTCCAATCTGCCGTACCACGCCCGCCAGATATTCTTGACCTGGACCTCGACCTTGACCTCAAGCACTATCTGTTAGCGATTTATCGTATATCTTGATTCTGTAGTCATTGACCGGGACAATCTGCAATCTCCGAACTGTAAGCCATGATTGTAAGAATGAGTTGTATGCTACTTCAACATGCAAGATGTTTCTCACAACAACGTCATGTTTGTGGTGGTACCCTGGCAGCCGAAGCCTCAATCACACAACTCCATACCCGATGGCCATGCCTGCTACCCTGCCAGCAACGACATGAATCTCCCGTGCTTGTGTCATGGTACACTCCATGTACCGTTTGAACTTTCGCTGATCTCTGCACATATGAGAGGCCGCGGCACAATCTCAGTACCAGCTCTTCTTGGATGGGGCATCTCTACCGATAGTTCTCATCCAATAGAATTCAATAGATGTCGTTGTTGTCGGTGTGGCTGCGACGGTCTCTGTGGATGGTGAGCTCTCCAACGGTCCAGTGCTTGGACAATATCTTGCACTGTGCGCTATCTGATGACATTAGTAGCATTCATCAGACTGCTGGCGGCAATGCATCTCACTCTCCAAACAACTACCATCACTGTCACTGATGCTATTACGGAACTTCCAGGACTTCTGAGAGTACTATGAATTCCGCTTCTCACTCTTTGGCCACAACTTGGAGAATATCGCTGCCACCTCCAAATCTTGTTCCTTCTGTAATTGCGCTTCTTGGGCTTTCATCTTTGTGACAATCTCCTCTGGATTGTCAGCCAGGGTGTTGATGTTGTTATTCACCATCTGGGTGAAAAACCTCCAATCATCATATGTTGGTACAACCTCCATTAGGTAATTTGTATCCTCGCCCTTCGGCATCGTACCACCCCCACCAGTCGAACTGCTTGTGTCAGCCCAGAGGTTGAAATCATTCATGTATCCCTGGATCTTCGATACATAATCCTGCACATTCTCGCAATCGCCTAACCTCATCACTGATATCTCATCTCCCAACGGCCACAAATTCAGCCTCACCTTCGACTTGAAGTCCTCCTTCACCTGATCCCACAGCGCCTTTGCATCTTTCTAAACTCCATACTGCTGTGGCAATGACCGCTTCATGATGACGAGAATGGTCAACCGTGCGATACCATGTTGCTTCTTGCATCCTTTATACTGTGTCCCATCCTTCGCGTCTGGTGCATCCTCTGTACTGTCGCCATCGTCGAGAACCTGCTTCTGCTCCAATAGTATTTCGATCTCCAATGTCCAGCTCTTGTAGTCTGTACCATGATACATCTTAATTGAGATTGCTGTCAATTGGGCCATCTTTGTAACCTGTCAAGTCAATCTGTTCTCCTCTGAGACTGTAACAATGATGCGGCAATTCAAAAACTTAACCTGAGTCAAGTTGGTCGAATCACTGAAGTGCCTGGGCTCATAATCTGTTGTGTCGTGTCCGCTGTAATGGGCAGGGTCAGACGTAAGTGTTATTGGGAACCAAAATGTGATATCGAAAACAATCCACGTAACGCTGAAGGTTCGTATCTCGGCGAGTGGGAGAAGACAAAAGTTCAATCTGTTTCAGAGTCATGACTTGCTTTGCTATACAAGAGAACAAGTAAAGAGAGAAGAAAAGAAAACCACCCAATGCCGCCAACACTCTCTTTATATACAACTTGTTTGCCACCTTTCAACCATTCCTCATCCTCTGATGTACTATCCGAATCTCATCCCACGATCTTACACACCACCACTGTAACTCCTTATCAATACAACCTCGCCACATCGTCTGACATCACAACACCTCAGACCACCTTCTTATGATACCAAATTATACCGCCACCATCTCACCGCATCCTCTGCGTCTTCTAATGTCTTCATTCTTCAGTACCACAATTCCTTCCACACCACCCCCGAATTCCCATCATCATTCCTTAGTACCTCTGTACTTCTTCAAACCATAACAGTATCCCCCTCCTAGGTTCGAGGTCCTCCGAGATCATTTTCCAATGGTTCTGGCTTCTGTGGGTATCGTCGGTGGAACTCGTCCACTGCTTGTAAGCCATCCACAAACTTCGCAGGATCCCATGTCAAAGAATCATATCCAGTCCACTGTATTAGGTACTGTAACTACTTCCGATATACTCTACTATCTTCAACACCGGACACTTGATATTCTTCTTCCCTGTCGACTTCCACCGATGGGGGGGGATCAATCTGTTGTCCTGCCATAGGATCCTCTACCACTGGGTACAACAGTGAGACTGGTTGTACTCGGTGAATTCGCATTGACGCAGGTAACTCCAGTTCATATGCATAAGGAGATACTCATCTACACACCCTGAAAGGTCCCAGGAGCTGCCAATCCAATTTTCGAGTTGGGCGGGTAGCTCGTATATTCCAAGCATCCAACCAAACCTTTGATCCCAGCTGGAAATTCGGTGCGGCGATATGTTCCTTATTAGCACTGTTTTCTTGCACTGCTTGGCTCCATCTCATCTCCACTAGCAGGTGTTCATGAACCTGTTGCATCGTAGCTTAAATTGATCTGCATCCAGTCATCATTCATCCCGCTACTGCGTCGGCTCTCCCGCAAATGTCATCCTCGGATCTACGGCTTGAACTGCAACGAATGGGGTACACTTGGTTGACTCAGATATCCCATTATTCGCAGCAAACTCAGCCCAGGGTAAACACTGTACCCAATCATTCTGTTGGTGATTTACGAACACCCAAAGGTACTCTTCCATACCGGCATTCATTCGTTCAGTCTGGCCGTCCGTCTGCAGATGAAAAGCTGTATATATCTGTTGATCAATTCCCAACCGGCAACATATCTGTCGCAAAAATGTTGAGGCACAATGAGGCCCTGGATCTGAAACAATGTTTTGTGGCAAACCATGCAGATGTACCACTTCCCGCAAAAACAACCTAGCCAACCCAATAGTATCAATCGTCGTATGGCAGGGGATAAAATGTCGTATCTTTGACAGCCTATCCACTACTACCCAAATTGCATCGAACCCTTCGCATTCAGGTGGTCCTATCACAAAATCCATTGAAATATCTTCCCATGGCATTTCCGGTACTGACAATGGTCGAAGAACCCCAAATGTTGCATGCCTCGATGTCCAGGATCGTTGGCAACTATGGCAATTCCGTACATACTGATCCACCTGTTTCCGCATATACTTCCAGTAATACTTCCAATCCAGAAGGTCAAATGTCTTCGCCCTTGGCGGATGTCCAGCGAGTGCAGTCTCATGATGTTCCCGTATCAAACGTAATCGTAACTCAATAACTTCAGCAACATAACCCTTCCAGCAATATAGCAGCAGTACCAGTTGTTCCATACATTCCGGTACCGTAATCTCCTTTAACCCACCATTCAACCGTATGGCCTCAAGTATCGTATCTGGTAATGGATCAGCCTGATATGTTTGTTGAAATGATCGGAAAGAGAGGGATGGCCCGATGCGGGCGGACTATCTACCAACAAACACAATTGTTGTGGTAGGTTCTGCGGCTTTAGAACCACCTGTTCCATATTTTTTAATCTTTCATCCCCCCTCAGGGAGACCTCCCAGCCACCTCGTCAATGCATCCGCCTTTCAATTCGATTTCCCTGGCCTATAAACTATTTCACGATCAAAATGTATTAAAAACCCTGACCACCGGGTCTGTCTTCGGTTCAAAAGCTTCTTTGTCATATACTACTAGCGATTTTTGTGATCTGTTACCAATTGTACAGGATACCCAGCTCCCTCACACTCAGGTCTTCATTCTTTGAGTGCTTTAATAACCGCCATCAACTCCTTATGATATATATCATAATTGCACTCGGCAGGTGTATGTTTCTTCGAGTAATATGCCACAGAGTGTAACACTCCTTCATCATCACACTGGGATAATACCCCCACAGACATATAATTGGATGCATTAGTTTCATTAATCACCTCTCTTTCATGATCAAAATGGAGAAGGACTGGTGCGGTTGTAAATGCAGTAATCATAGTCTCGAAAGCCAACTGCTGTTCAGATTCCCATACAAATGGTTCATCCTTCTTTCTTACCCTAGTTCAGGGTTCCTCTTTCTCAGAATACTTAGGTATAAATCATCGATAATAATTGCAAAATCCCCAAAATTGCAGTACTTCAAAAAGGTTATTTAACCGTCTGGTCTTGGTGTTCTTTTCCCGGCTCCAATTCTGTACAGTATCAACTTTATCCTCATCCATCGAAATACCCTTGGTTGATATAATCAACCCCAAATACCTTATGGTCTCCTTATGAAATTTGCACTTCTCTAGTTTCAAATACAACTCTGCTTCCAACAATCGTTGCATAATCCACTAAACACGTCCAAAATGTTCCACCTCCGAATCACAATATATCAGGACGTCATCCAGGTAACCCAACGCGACATCATCTAAAGCTTCTTTACTGGCATCAATAATATAGCCCTGGAAGTCTGCTGGTCCATTCGTTGTTCCAAACTGCATCACAGTAGGTTTGAACAATGCATAACTCGTCTGGAAAGCCAGCTTATGTTCATCCCCTGCCTTTACATGGAATAAATTATAAGCCCCTCGCACATCCAACTTTGTATCCATATGTGCTTTTCCTACAAGATTCAACATTCCCTTTATTAACGGAAGGGGATACCGATTCTTTATCGTTTTGATTTTGATATCCAGATAATCAATACAGAATCATAATCCCCTGCCAGGTTTCTTTCCAAATGATACTGGTGCGGCGAACGGTGATGATGATTGTCGAATGAACCCCTTGGATATATTATCCTCAAGCAATTCATTGAACACAACTAACTCAGTCCTCGACGTTGAATATAATGGTTCCCATATTGGTGACTCCCCAACCAGCAGGCGAACTTCATGGTCAATGCCTGGTCGATGCGGTGGATATAGATCTGCCAATACCTTACTGATCAACGGAAGGAACTCATGATACTGTTCTGGAACAATCGCCTCCAGGGGGCTTTCCTTCCAATTCTCCGCCTGAATTGCTTTATTTATCTCATATAATGATGCGTTAAACACCGTAAGATTCCCTTTCTTTACTGTACGGAAATACGAGGCTCCATTCAGCATCACAATATTTCCATAAAATGGTCTTAGTAGTCATATCAGTGGTTCGAATATCTCTCTAGTCGCATATAGGTGTTCTGGAGGTTCCTCTGTAACTCCTTGTACTGTTACTGGTGCATCATAGCAATGTGTGATGCAATACTGTGATCCAAACGTAACAGTATTTGATGCGAATCCTACTGCCACATCATGTAGTCGTACCCAGGGGATTCCCAGGACAATTGGATAGTGTCCTAACGTAGTAATGAACATTGGTAGTTGTTCTCCATGGTCATGTATCTTTATGCCAACGTTAGCAATATGCGTAATATCCCCTGACTCAATAGGTCTTTGGTCAATTACCTCGATCTGTTTCCTTTCCTTCAGTTCCTGAAGAGGTATCTGCTGATGGCGATCAAATCCGAATCCTGAAATGCAATGCCTGTAGCTCCGCAATCAATCAGTGCAAGTGTAGATATCTCATGGTTATTCATGGTCAATATGCAGATTATAACAAAATGTTTCCCTTCCATTGATCTTTCCAATACCTCTACCTTGTTACCTGATAATCGCAAAATTCCAAAGCATTTCAAAGCATTTAAAGCAAAACTTTTCCGGTCAACCAAAACGCCATCCTGCTTGGGTTGACCTAATCTTTTCCCGATTCCTCGAAACCTTTCTTGGTCCCTACTTCCTTACTCTCCGCTCCATCCGCTATGAACGTCTGAGCAGATCTTCTTGCTGCACATTCTGCCACCCTGTGGTTAAACCCACCACAGCACAAACACCTCCCGTCTGCAAACCTCTTTGCTCTTTCCTCCACTGAAATCCTTCTCTTACCTGCTCTACGGTCCATAGGTGCAGGTCCAGTATATCCCGCAACCGTTCCTGCTGGAGCCGTCTCAGCATTCTTCGGGGGTGGGGGAGGCCAGGGGGAAGCGAAGCCTATCCCTCCTCCCGTGTTCTGCGCACCTTTCTCCACTTGTCGCTGCCGGATCTCATTATCTCATTTCTGGCAGAGTGGCACAAACACAGGAAGTTCATCGAGCATATCACTGTAAGTAAACGAATCCTCCGTTTCCGCAGACGGCCCCATCCAGAGGGCATTCCGCAGAGCAGAAGGGTTCCAATTGAGATTGGCAGTGATAACCTGCAACTCAGCATAGTACTGGCAAAACTCAAGGTTCTTCTGCTTAATTTCATGCATTTCCAGTTTGGTGGTGGCTACTAGGTCGTGGTCTCCAAAAGCTGCTCCCAGGAGTTGTATGCAAGCTGGTAGGTTTTCGAGCCCTATGGTTCCGTCCTTCCGGACGTGTGGCAAAATCTGGTCCAAAGCTACTCACATCAAGCGGTTGAACGCATACCATATCATCGACTGTTTGTTTGCAAAACCGGCAGGCTTGTGTCGTATGACCATCCGGAGTTGAGTAATCCAGCCTCTCAACTGAGTTTGATCCAATCCTGAAAAGTCCAGGGAGTCGGGAAATTTCTTGCCTGTGTCTACCGGAGCTAGGGGAGCAGCCGGAGCCGCCCGGGCTGCCAACGTCAAGGCATTTGCTAACTGTGTCCTCAAACCGTGGACTTCCTCTCCAGATTGCTGTGCGTTCCGGGTCACATCTGCCAATTCTTGTCGCAGTTCCTTGTCCGTCCCTGGTGCTGCAGGTCCCATCCTAGCTTTGTCCCGTTCGTTTGTCAGAGTCTATATCTGGTGCTGCAATTCTGTGTGATCGCACTGCGGGGGCAGGAACTGCTTCGTCTGTAGGTCCGTGACCTGTCCTTGTAGATCGATAATTTGTTGTGGGTTATTGCACACCATCTGCACCTCTCGGATGGGCTGTGAGTACAGTGCCACCCTCATCAACACCTCCTGTGTTTGTGCAAACGCCTCGTTCAACTCGTCGAACCTGATGGCATTTCGTTGCATGTCGATGAGTGCCATCATGGTCCCCTGATCCTCGGGGGACACCAGGGCCGCTCAGGGTTCCATTGATCCTGAGATGGCAGTGGATTAAACACATCTACGAATGCCAATTATATGCGTCTATTTCGGAGGGAGTTGGGGTCGGAGGTACTACAACAATCAGTTGAATCCCAAGGGACATAGCTGTTGTTGCTGCTGCTGCTGCGTGTCCGACTGTCGAATGTGTTCCTATGCAATTATGTCCCTTGCAATCACAAGTTTCTTCAGAGTCGCAAGAGAACCAAGAATGTGCTCCCATATATCTAATCCAATGTGGTCCGAACACGAAATTGTTAATATCAAGTCCACCACCTTCCCTGGCTGTGTCTGTCCAGTAAGCATTCCAAGGTGAGGGGGAAGTTGACTGTTCCCGAAAATAAGATTCCAAAGGTTCCTCCTCAAATGTCGCTGCGAGTATAGTCTCGATACTTTCCAAGGCATTTAATGGTTCTGGCTCAATAACTTGGCAAGGGGTTCCAGCAAGATCAAACTGATTCATTCGTGAAGTACAGTTACTGCCATACTTGTGCATTCGGATATGGTGATCAATGTGAGTACTGACGGATATCAAATCCAGTAAGTCGGAGCAACTCGTCAACGCAATCATCGCAAACATGTATCCAATGGCGGTTGGATGCTGTGTAAACCAAACAAGAAACAGAACAAGGTTCAGAACAATACTTACACTCTGTCGAGGGATGTAGGCCCATTTGATATCAGGTATGATGTAATAGGACTCGTTCTAGTGTAATGGGTGGGGTCGGGGGTAAGCGATATTGGGAACTGAAATGTGATATCGAAAACAAGACACCGGACACTCAAAGTTCGTATCGAGGAAAGCGGGGCAAGCCAAAAGTCGACACTGTTGCAGAGTCGTGACTTGCTTTGCTATACAACAGAACAAGTAACGAGATAAGAAAAGAATACCACTCAATCCCGCCAACACTCGCTGCATATACAATTCATCCGCCACCTGGGAACCATTCCCTATGCTCTGATGTACCATCCGAATCTCATCGTATGATCTTACACACCACCACCATAACTCCTTATCAATACAACCATGCTACATTGTCCAATGTGGCAACACCTCAGACCACCATCTTATCACAACAAATTATACCGCCACCATCTCACTGGATTCTCCGCATCTCCCAACTTCTCTGTTCTTCCGTAATACAATTCCTTCCACAACACCCCCGAATTCCCATCATCATTCCTAAGTACCTCGGTACATCTTCAAACCTTAACATCCCCTGTGCTGAATCTGTCTCAATTGACCTAAACTCACTGAATGTCACTCAGTCTAATTGACATGTACACACAAACTAAAGTGCATGTGGATCTGCTAAGCACAACCCTAAACCAACCCACGTGACGACCATACTCAAACCCATCCACACGGCTTTGTGATACAAGAGAATGAGTAAAGAGAGAAGAAAAGGAAATCCTCCAACACCAAACAACATCTCTTTATATACAATTCGTCTGCCACCCCCGAACAGTTTCTCGAGCTCTGATGTATCATTCGAATCCATTCCCATGATCATACACACCACCAATATGACTATTATCAACTCAACCACGCCATCTCGTCCAATGTCGCAACATCTCAAACCACTTTCCTTATCATATCAAATTCTACTGCCACTATCATGTGGCATCATCACACCGTCTCCACATCTCCGAATGTCTCCGCCTTTCTGTAACACCAGTTTCTTCTGAGACTATTCCTTTGAACATACCCCTTCATTACTCATCAGCTGTGCTGTGACGCTTTTGGTCTTGCAAATACCCCAGCTACATTGCAACATGCCATGGACACAATTGTCACAGACATGCTCAATAGTGGACTTCTCATCTATATGAAAGATTACTTGATTTATTCAGAAACTCAAAAATGACATACCAAAACAGTTCGGTAGATACTCTGATGAATAAAGAAAAACAACTTCGCAATTACAGTAGTCCAATGTATATGACATGCATCTAAGGTTGAATGTCATGGGTTCATCATATCTTTGGAGGGAATTGAAGTGGCTCTGGATACAATCAAGAATACTCTGGAATGGTCACATCTCAACTGCAAACAAGATGTACAGATGTTCCCGAGATTCACCTACTCTTATCGATGACTGTTTGAAACATTTGCACCATAGATGAAGAATGCTATCGATCCCTTCAGGAATAATGATCAATATGAGTGATTTCATGTGTTTGTTTAGATATTCCAACACTTCGAGGACCAGGTTGCCAAGGCTTTAATTTCAAAGAGTTTTGAACCGATACCTTAAATTGAAGTTTGAAACCAATCAAATTGATTTTGCGATTGGTGGTGAACTGTCTAAAGGTATTGATAGACGAGTACACCCCATCGTATATTAATCCAGTAAGATGGATAGAGCACAACTCAATTATGACATCCATGATCAGGAACTGTTCACTAGAGTGACTCCATTGAAGGAGTGGAGATGTTATTTCGAAGGTGCTTACCAGTGGATTCAGGTCTATACAGCCAATCAAAATCTTCAATATTTTACTACTACAAAAATCTTGCACAGATGGCATGCAAAATGCGCACACATGCTGGCTGGTTAAGATTTCAAAATATTCTACCCTCCAGGAAGTGGAAAGTGAATTCCAGATACATTATCTAGTTGTTCGGAGTATTGCCCAAAAAAGGGGGGAGGTTGTACTGAGGAAAACAAAAATCGACCATTCCACAAAGTTCTCAGACCTGGCCAACTTATGTCAGTCAAGGGAGACTCTAGTTGTGCATCAGCAGCTGGAGCTAAGGGCTCACCAATAATGATTTTGTCTCTCCAGTCACAAGCGGAACTGATTATGTTATCACCTGAAACATTGTAACCCATACCTGTGGTCAAAGTTGAAAAACACAAGTACAAGGATGTGATCGTATCTGCCCAAGATGAGGAAGACTGGTTGCAGCCATATGAGAGGGCATTGGAGGGACACGAGGGTGCGGGTGTCACATTTGAAGATGATGTTTTTTGATACATAGGCAGGCTATGGCTTCCAGATAGTGTGGATCTAAGAAAGATAATTCTACAAGAAGAATATCACTCTGAAGTAGGTGGCCACATGGGCCAGGAAAAGACAAATGAACTTGGACGAAGAAGCTTCTTCTGGCCCCAGATGGATCGATAGATTGAAGATCAAGTTTGTTTATGGCATGATAGCCACAAGAATAAGGCAGCGCATCACATACATTATGGACTACTGCAGCCACTGGAGTTAACGTACAGACCTTGGGATGAAATATTCATGGAATTTATTGTGGATCAGCCAGTACCAATTGGGTGATCATCCATCTGGGTAGTAGTTGACTGCTTCACAAAGATGTTACACTGTGTTCCATTCATGGATGGAGACAAGATGGCACCAGACCTGGTTTGCATATTCCTGAGAGAGACATGGAGACACCATGGAATACCATCTACAATTACCTCGGATAGTGATACAAGGTTTATGTTGACAATATGGAAAGGTATTGTAGACATGATAGGAACCAACTCCAGAATCTCATCACCTGTTAATCACCAAACCGGTGGACAAACAGAAAGAATAATCCAAATGTTGTAGTATTGTCTCTGAATCTACTGTACATATGAACCGGATATATTTGGCATCATGTGGCCAATGGCAGAGTATGCCTACAACAACTCCCTCCATTCCGCAGTCGAGATGACTCCATTCTTCGGTAGTTTGGACGATTACCCTTGACCAAATCGGCTAACAGTCGAATTCTTGCGGAATCCTACATCCTGGAACTACATTGAATGAATAACAAGCGTTTATCAGGTCTGGAATCAAGGACTCGAAACAGCTAGCAAAACCAAGAGAAAGTACCAGGATAAGCAAGCAAGACCTGTACCAGTATAACCAGCAGGTCATTTGTGAATGCTATATGTGAAAAATCTCAAAACTAGATGACTAGTAAGAAAGTTGGACGTCAGACTGCATGGTCCATTTACAGTCATGAAGGTTATCTAACCCACAGCACTGATGCTCATATTACCCTCATGATGGCAAATTCATAATGCCCTTTATATATCTCTAATTGTTCGCGTCTGTCTCACAAGCAATTGGATTTGAAGTCCACCAGATCTGGATCCTAATATTATAGTTGAACATGAATTGGGATATGATGTCGAAGGATATGACCATCAGAGAGGATATGAGGTAGAGGAAGTCATGGGCAGTCAATTCAATAAGGAATGGAAGAGGGTCCTATATCTGGTCAAATGGAAAGGGTATCCAGAAGTGACAGATTGGATACTGGAATTGGATGAGAATTTTGACAATAAACAGGTACTGAAGGAATTCCATGGACTAAATCCCCAGGGTACAAAGGATAAGAGGTTGTAAGTTGAGTTTGTACATTTCCTTCTGGGAGATATAGTTGTACAAGGATATTTTAATGGCAAGCAATAGACTGATGGATTAGGATATGGTTTTGGCAGGAAGCAGCGAGTTACGCAGCATTAGAAGATGAATGATAGGATAGTGGGCGACCAAGTAGGAGAGGGATGTAGTATTACACTTTTAGAATTGGTCTTGGTTCCAGGGTCATGGACGATCACATGATGATGCTTTCATGTGGCGATCGATCATGGATCATGAATTTTATGCAAGCACTTTCGCTATGCCAATGACGGCCAGGCAATAATTCCCTAGTACACATCATCACCACCCACCCTCCAGTGTTGTCACAGTTGCAATGGTGTATTAATACAATGCAAACACATATGGCTACATTCTCTACAGATAAAGATAAAAATTGACAACAGCCATTGTCACCTCCACCTGAAGTAACTTTAAATTGTCATCATCTATGGCAAGTAGGATTGGGACACTTAACCATGATATGAAGAAAAGCTATGGAATGGGCCAAACATGTAGATGGTACAGAAGAGAACAGTACAATGGAAGCCAATCAGTCTGGAACATTGCATCAGGAGGATACTATTGGTCCAGAACGACTGGAGGATTGAAAGAATAACACTTGCTCAGAAGAAATTCAGGCCGACTGGTTATCAGAGCAAGGGGATTGTAGGACAACAGTATTGTGAGCATTGATCTAGAGAAAAGTGTAGTTAGAATTGGCGGTTGGAGTGGATAGCGAAGAGGTAAAAAGTCCTCTTGATTCTCCTCTGGTAGAGAGGTCAACCTTCGAAGGATGCAGCACAAGCCATATCATTATATTCGTATTGGACAGCTATTCCTCACTGATTCCATATTGATCCCTTTCTGCACCTGAGAGAAGCTTCAAAGTGAATCTACAATTAGTCCTTGTGTTGGTCCAATATCAAGTCCAATAGTAAGGTAAGACAGATGGATACATAGAAGCAATACTTCTAGTTGGGCGTATCTTGGAGCCGATTCCTTCTGTATTATATTGATAACAGCAATTTGTTCCTTATCGTATATATTCTAATTGCATTCCGGCGGTGTGTGCTTCTTTGTAAAGTGTCCTCCCTGCTGTAACACTCCATCATCAGTATGCTGTGACAATACCACACCGGATACATACTCGGAGGAATCTGGTTCAAGGATTACCACCCTATTATGAAGAGTCTCACGAAGATCTGGTCACACAGGAACAGAGGTTATCATTGCCTCAAATGCAATTTGTTCTGCAAATTGCCACTGGAATGGTTCATTTCTCTTGGTTAGTCTTGTCAGCAGTTCCACCTTCCCAGAACATTTAAGAATATAGCGCTGCTATTAGTTGCAAAAGCAGAAGAATTGTTGTACTTTGACTAGATTATTTAACCTCTCATTCTTTGATTTCATTCCCTGCTATAATGTCTTGTGGAATCCACTTTGTACTCCTCCATCGAAATCCCTATTGTTGATACAATCAACTCATGGTATTGCACAGTGTCCTTTTAGTATTTGATTTTTTCTGGTTTCACATTAAGCCAAGCTCTAGAAGTCATTGCATCAACCACTTAACCTGCTGCACATGTTCCGCTTCTAAGATAATATATATTAATATATCACCCAAATAAGCTGATGCCACGCCGTTCAAGGTTTCTCTTATGTTAAGATTGATAAATCCTTGGAAGTCAGCACGAGCATTGGTCATTCCGAATTGCACAACCAGAAGTTTAATCAAGCTGTATGTTCTCCTGAATTCTATCTGAAGCACATATGCTTCCTGACCGTAACATATTATATACACTCTGAACACCAAGCGTTGAGTATATTTGGGCTTTTCCATTGTTATTGGTCATTTCTTGTGTCAGGGGAAACAGATACCAATTTTAAGCAGTCTCGCCACTGATACCCCTATAACCAACGCACAATTGTAATCCTCAATCAGGTTTCTTTGCAAACAGGACTGGTACTTCAATGCGAGAAAATGGTTCACGAATACACCCCTTAGACATATTTTCCTCAAGCCAATTCTGTGTAACAACCAACTCCGTTTTCGACATCAAATTAAGTGGTCGCCATGTGGGTGTCTGGTCTTCTTTAAAGTGCATGTCATGATCAATTCCTAGGCAGTGTAGAGGTAGTCGATCTGCCTAAGTCTGGCTAAATAGTGGCAGAGTATTATGTTACTGTTCAAGAACAATTTCTTCCAATGGTCATTCCTTCAAATCCTGTGCTTGAATCGCCAGATTGATATCATGAAAGGTAGCAGCAAAATTTCTAGGTTGGTAAATATTAACATTTCCGAAAAGAGAGAATCCATTAAGCATCACAATATGTCCTCAAAATAGTCTGTAAGATCAGATGTGATCATTTAATATCTCTACTTATTCACAATAAACTGGTTCTGGGGGTACTTAGATAATACCTTGTATTGTAATACGTGTACTGTGTCAATGTATGATGTAGTTCAGTCTTCCAAACATGATAATATTTGATGCGAACCGTATCACCACATCATGCAGTTATAGCAAGGGAACTCATAGAACTGTAGGGTAATGTCCTTACTTTGAAATGTAGATGGATAACTGTTCCCTATAAGTTTCAACTATCATCCCAACTTTGGCAATAGGTATAAGACATAGTGTTCCTAACAGCTCCGGGTAACCTGCCAGCGGTCCAGGTTCAGACTGCAAAGATGATTTGGTGTGATTCCAGAGCTGTTCAATCACCTTACCCACTGCTTCAAGGCGAGCCAATACTGGACTCATACCCTTCAACAACTGGGTTTTGATGGTTTTGACTAGACCCATCAGTATCCATCTCCAATTCTGGTTGTTGGGATTTTCAGTTTCGTGTCGCACATTGATAACCTACTCAGCATCGCAAAAAATTGACGTTGGTACGTTAATGTCATTTTTTGACAATTGTCCGCCTTCATACTCACAATCAAGAGAGATATGGTTCCTGCCGTATCCCGAAAAAGAGAGTCAACAGAGAGTCAACAATTGTTGTTGCTGCATTATGGGTAAACTTGATGTGATGACCCTGTCAACATGATTGAGTGATTGAGTCTAAGTCTCAGATAGTATGGAGCCTATATAGTGGCTGCCATCCCTAACCCAAAGCGACATGATGATGTGCTCTAGAAACACTAGGTCTTACATGCCTCAAGGGCGTTATCACGTCCGATAAACACTAAGCCATTGAAAGAACAGGCTGAAAACAAACTGATGACAGAAGAAAGAAGACAGAAGCCAAACCATGCCATACTTTGAGCTCCTCCCAAACGAACGCTCATGCCATTGGAGACGTCAATCATGGGCCTATTCCTCAACTCGGTAGTCCATTGTGCTGTCGCCTTTAACTGGGTTGACTTGCAGTCAACCGCATCTCCGAAGGTGACACACAGTCCTGTTGTATTGTGATCGGTATCCTGGTGGAACATATATATAAACCAGCAGTACTTGCCGTGTACTGTATCGAAGGTATTGTACCAAGCAGCTGGAGCATCATTCATTCCCGTGCGCAGCCTCTCGGTGCCAATCACACGTTATGCTGTCGGTGTTGAAATTGGAGACTCTTTGCTGTGACGATGTTGACTTCCGCTCGGCAAATGAAGTAGAAGATAGACATTTCCCTTTTACACACCCCTGCCCATAACCTGTTGTACAGTGGCGGATGCTCGAGTAGTCGAGTGTGTGCATGTGTATGTGAAGATGTGTCTGTATTGGTATCGAACTTAGAGATGCTTCTCCATGGTGATATTGACTTCCACTCAACAAACAAAGTGGAAGTGTTGTTCGTCGCCGGTTGCTCTGTTGCGGATACTCGTGTTGTCAAGTATGTGTCAGTGTAGGTGTCGGTGTCCGTGTCAAAATTGGAGATGCTTTTCCACAGCTGTAATTCGAATTGGAGACACTTATCCATAGGTCGCTCTTTCTCGGCTAGCCGTAGGAAACTCATATGCGTAGATAGTAGATCCCCGTACGCAGCATCCCGGGTGGAGCAATGGAGTTGTCATCATTGAAGGTTTATGGTGAAGGTACACATTGTTCAGCTCCGAGTAGTGCTTCCTCATCATCCCAGTTCAGAAGTCCAAAGACTTTGTCGATTCATGGCCACAATGGCCACCGCTGGTCTCTCTAGTCAGTCGCAAATCACATACCCAGCACACTGTAGCGGACCTACCGCTGTGCTCCCCAGGGGTTTCGTTTGTTTGCCAACATCTCCCAAGTATCCGCTGTCCATTACCCTCCCACTTCTCATAAGCTATCCAAATACCATACTGTATGTCGATTTGCTTGACTGAACACCATTTGACCTGTTACACAATTGTGATGAACACATTCCGATGTTAACCTAAACTCCTCCGAGGGTGTTGATCTGATGTTAACCAGAACTCATCCTGCACTCCTGCCAAACTGCTCCCAGTACTCGTCACGAACGTGTCCTGTCGATGTGGCATTTGGTTGCCGTGATCTCGTATACCTGTAGAACTCAACACTGCGGCCATCGCAGCCATTGCGCCATTCACAGCCATTGTGGCCTTCACAGCCATGCCAGCCATGCCAGCCATGCCAGCCATGCCAGCCATGCCAGCCATGCCAGCCATGCCAGCCACGCCAGCCATTCCAGCCATTCCAGCCATTCCAGCCATTCCAGCCATCCCAGCCATTCCAGCCATTCCAGCCATTCCAGCCATTCCAGCCATTCCAGCCATCCCAGCCATCCCAGTTATCGTAGCCATCGCAGGCCTCCAAGCGGTTCAGTGTGAGATATTGTCGAGAGGAGGTGTTGTTTGCACTGTTGAATTGTCGACCTGAGTCTGTAGGGTGTTAAGATCCCAGATGTGTTCGCAAGGCATCCACGACCCTGCGGCCTCACTCGTATGATGGTTCATGATTTGACAGCTATCACTGGATATTTGTCGAAATCAGTGTCTGGAGCGTGGTTGCGCCCCGGCTCATAAGCAGTTGTGACGAACCTGTCAAGATGATTGATTGATTCAGTCTAAATCTAACATGACACGTAGCCCATATAGTGGCTGACAGCCCTAACCCAAAGCCACGTGATGACGTACTTTACAAAGACTCGGTGTAACAAATCTCACTGGCGATTGAATGCAGACATTCATACATGAGGTATACTCAGCATTTATAAGCAAGAGAGAAAGTGACATGCCCATGGCCCAATTCTGAAAATTAGTGTTAACAGAGCATCAACAGGTTCTGGCCATGATTTATGGTTAATCCGAGTGGCAACTGGTTGCAGACATTCCTAAATGAGATATTTGCTGCCTGCAGAGAGAAGACTGAAATTGACACGCTCCATGTCCGATTCTGAAAATGTGTGTCAACAGAGGGTCAATGATGTTTGGTGTTCGAAGTCAGATACTCAATCAGACATTTGGTCGCGGTAATGCATAATGATGGTATTGGCCCTGTCAATAGGCACAAAGTACAGTTACAATATTGGCACTATCTTCTAAGAATGAGCATCAAAAGAGCATGAAAGATTTTTGGTCTTGTAAGTAAGGTAATTTCAGAGTGATTTGGTCATTGATATACATAATTACAGTACTGGCTGCCTTTATAGGCCAATAACAAAACAACACTCTCCCAGCCGGATCTTGAAACTCAGTGTCAACAGTGATTCCATGATGTTTGGCCTTGCATCAGGGTTAATCAAAATGCTATGTGGACAATACCATCTATATTCAAAGTATTGACCGATTCGATAGGCGAAAATTGTCATGAAGCCTGAGTTGCAGCTTTCCAAATAAAATAAGTTGCAAGTGTCCAGGAGGTTGTTGCGAGAACATCTCTTCTTTATCTACCTATAATGGCTGCCCGCACCTTCTTTATAAATGTCTGCGATCAAGTGCCACTTAGATTACTGAAAATACAAGACCAGAAATCATTTGGACTCCATGGACGCTCATTGTCAAGATGTGGCAGGGAGTGTTTTCCTTTCTTCTTTGTGTATATAGATAGCCAATACTTTGATGATGTAGAACAACGACTAAGTTACTTTGCAATTATCTGACTTTTAGGACCAAAAATTGTTGAAGCTCTATGGACACTCATTTTGCCACTGGTGTATCCACATTATTCAACAGTTAAATTTGGCATAGCCTATCAGTAATGGTACTTTGGCAGCTGTTTTATCGTCTTCATGTACTTTTTCCTTTATTTCTATATTGTTCTGTAATGATGCATATCAATATGTCCTTTAAGATATACTTTAAAGTATCCGCTAATTGTAGATAATAATAATACTCAAAAATTCCATTCTGTTCTATCAATGCTCTTCAACACTGTCAGGTTCACTCATTCGGCTGCTCTCATCTGCAAAATTTATGTCAGCAGCATCAGCACTCAGCAGAGAGTGTACTAACCAGTGGATGTTTCTTCATCAATCAGCAAATCTGGAATAAAGTGATTACTGCACTTGCACGTACTGGTATATACATCAAGATGGAACTATAATGCATTGGGACGAGGACTATATCTATACACATATTCGGGTGGCACACCATCAATTTTGGAATTGTTATCTCCCTCAATATCACCAGCTGGCATGTGGTGTTCTGGACAGATGTGGCGCTGGCTCTGGTGGAGGTGCACCAGTTGTTTTGTGCTTCCAGTGTGTCTGCGGATTCTTGGCTGTGCCATTTTCTCATGGTAAGCAGCTGTCAGTGTGATTTTCACAAACCATTGCTGAGTGTCTTTCAAATGTACCCTGCACCTTCCAATGCCCAGGATGCTGAACTCCCCGCTTCTTCTCTTATCCAACTCTGGTGCGAGGTTTCTTCATCATGTATTGCATTTTCTCAATTGCAGTGCTCAAAACCCCACCTTTGGCCATTTTGGTCATATGCAATGCAAGGCGCATGTTAGACTGTTCTAGCTGTACCCGATCTCCTTGCCTTACCATAATAGCTGATATGTTCAAATTCTACAAGATATTAGTTGCCGCTTCTGAAAGTGAGATTCAGCTATTACAACCACCAATTATGACTACCTCACCTCCTTCAAGGTATATATACCATCATTTGTTTACTGTTGGGGACATTTATGCCGGAAGTTGTCCATGAAAATCTGAGATCAAACATCATGATGATGTTCACATTCCGATACTGTGCAGACAAATATCTTGGCCGACCATGGAGGTTTCCCATTCTCAGTAGCGATATATTGATCACATTGCTCTCTAAGTATACCAGCTGTAGATTTTATTGTTAGTTGATGACTGTCTGGCTCTGTCTGGATTAACTGACATTCGGTTGTATGCTGCATCTTACTCTACCTGCTTTCAGCTTTACAGACCATTTTTAAATCTGTGTCCTGTGTTACATTTTCAGTGGCTCAATTGGCCACGTCATGGTGCAGCATCTGGTGTCTGCGTTGCTGCTGCGCTTCGGCCAGTGGCATATTGGATGAAGCACCTGACATTGAGCTCAATTCGGATCCACTCACACCTGGCTGAGATGCCTTCTGAGCCATGCTTTGCTGTTGTGGGAAAGGTGAGGAAGTTGATACTGAAAAGAAGTGGAACATCTCGAGAGATATATTGTCAGCTTCAACTCAATATGGAATGAGTGACAGCCAACTTGCATGTTCTACTCAAGAGGAATCCTACGGCACATTACTACAGGTTGCAGAGGTTTCCAACCATCCTGCAATTTGCAGTAAGTCGTTCCGCTGCTGTTTGTGGTTTACAAGGAAGCATTGTTGTGAATGACAGCGGAAATCTCATATTTGATAGATCAAAAATCGACATTCTTTGACAGAAAGGAAGTCTGGTGATGTTTGACACAAGAGTTCCCCGGAATCTTATGTGAAACAGATGCTTACCATTAGGTAACATTACTGGGTTGGCATTACTATTCCCAATGACGTGACGGTTAAAACGCTCATTTTGCTCTGTTCAAGTTGATCAAACATAGCAACCTTGACACAAGCAACACAGCTGGCTTCCACATGGTCCACATCTTGCAACATCCAACATCTCGCCCAGCAATAAAGTCAACTCAAGATAGAATGGTCAATGCTCAGAAAGGGAACCTTTGGCCCCAATTGCCTAGCAACTGCCACACATTGACCAAGTGATCCGCACGATGACATCGTCATGGAAATGAAGCCATGTGCGGCTTGCAGGCTGATAGGTTACCTGCATTGGGAGTGCTGCGCCGTCTAGAAGCTAAACCGAAGCTATCAGCTGTGAAAAGACAAGAAACGCACCTGTCCGGGAACAATCAGAAGGAGAAATGCATTGACGATTATGTTGATAGAGAGACTGCTTTGGCAAAAAAGCGAGTACAAGACACAGAGATCCCAATTATGGAAGTGCAGGAAGATCTGAGATATGCTCAAATGGCGGGATCAACAACCAGAAAGCCCAAACAATCATTTAGGGAGGTATTGAACACTATTGGTGACAATCTGAGTGATTTTGCACATTTGGACAATGAGAATGATGTGGAAGACAACGCAGACAATGGAGATGATCCAGATCTGGGCAAGCTGACAGAATATGATGAACCTGGCAGTGGGATGGGCACAATCTCCAAAACAGTGAGCAACTCATGTGGAATTTTTGGCAGAAGTAGATGAGGATTGATGAGTTGACCCCACTGGGATGGGGGGATGCTGCCGACTACTTCCATGAGAGAGATATGTGGTACAAAATGACCAAATCGATGGTTCCAGCAGTTGTCAAGCTTCAAACCGACACAACTGCAGCCATACCAATGCTGACAACATTTGGAGAGCTGATGCTGACACTTGTTATCATCCCCGGACAATTGGAAATGCTGCAAGGCACTTCTGGAACAACAAGTAGTCAAATGAGGCTGACCTCTGAGAAACCATAGTAACGCAAACGTATAGCGTCTCTCCTACTCAACATGGTATCCAATGCATCACCAACGCAGAATTTAAAGCCTGTAGAACCCATAAGTTTTCACTGCTGCATATAGCCTCCCTGACAAATAACCATGCAGACATTGGCTTTAGACCAGGATCTGGTGACGGCTCCTGTGTTAGCAGAGGAAAAGTTAGCTCAACAGCCAATTTTGATGACGGATCTTGTAGGAAAGCAATTTCTGTACCTATGTTGGTACGTGTCAGCTATTTCTGGATTTGATTGACCAAATTGTGACAAATAATAATTCATCAGTGCAGGTGCCAGAGTCTTACAGGCTATGGGAATGTTCTATGCACCGAATCAAGTTGATAGATGTCCAACATCTTGATATCTTTCTGCCTGCTATGGTTAAGTGAGATTGGAAAACCGGAATTGGAGACAAAATTTACTAACAAAATGTGTGTCAGTGATGTCATATGAATTAAAGAAGGAGCAGTTAATGTACAATACAAACCTGGATGAATGACAGCAATTATGATGCATTAATCCATACATCGTACTGCGTCACTCTCCGCTCAGACCTGCTGCACACGGTCGATGGTATGAAAATTGTGTGTGGTATAGCATGGATATCAAGGTAAAGGAGCAGGATGTGGAAAAGTGAAGAAGTCTGGCAATACATGTCAAACTCTAGTGGATGTATCTATAAGCCATAAATTGCGGGCATGAAGAGCTGAACAGCGATTGGCCTACCTCATTCGTCGCTCAGATAATGTGTACACTGGTGGCTCAGAAGTCGAGTGGCCTTAAATCTTTTGAACGCAAATCATTCTGCACAGAAATGATACATTGGCTGTCAATATTGACTATATGTAGTTTGTGTACACTCGTGAAGCATCCAGTGTGTCTGAGTATGTCATTAAGATGAGTGTCGATGGAGTGTCAACAATTTTGAGTTTTACCCCTTCGGCAATCAAAGGGCTTAAAAGTCACATACTTCCAAAGAGGAACTAATGGCCAGTTTTGTAGGTAACATGGAACGTGACGCAATGATTGCTGCATTCCAAGAAATCAGCATCAATGGCTTCTCAACGATTTTGTTTATACATCTTGGATTATCACTGGGCTGTGGGATGGTATTAACCCATAATCACAGGATGGGCAACCTTGATAAGACGAAATGGTAGTGGTGAGATTCCTACTACTTCCAACAAATGAACGTCAATGGAGTGCCAATGATTTCTGGTCTTGCATCTTGTATAATCAAATGGCTTTGCAACGGTGTTAACCCAGAATTAAACTATTTGCTACTTTTATGGGCACCAATGCTGGTCACTATATTACTACTGCCTCGTAAAAATGGGCAGCAACAAAGCGTGAATCATTTTTTGTCTTCCATCTTTGATAATCAGAGGGCGATGCAACAGTGTTAATCAATGATTGAATAATCGGCTGCCTTTATGGGTTCAATTGCTAGTAACTGTATTGCAACTACCTTGTCAGAATGATCCCAAACAAAGTGTCAACAGTTATTGTGGTGGCCCAGTGAGCTGTACAGCAATGAACTGCACTGTATTGTTCCGAAATTGAGTGATTCACAGTCAGTCGTCTCAATATGTCTTTGTATTCCACTTTACAATTATGTATGCAATGTCTCACTAGTCTGATGTTTTTCTTGCATGTAGTGCTGGAGTCACTACTTTTGAAGCAGCTTTTTACACTACTATAACATGGCATTTGACAGTCTTGCAAGTCAAATGACCCAGCCTTCAAATTCCTACTGTGATGTCGGATTCAAATGCTTTAAATACCTCATTGCTGGAGGTTATGATATGTTGTGAAAATGAAGGTGTCTTTATGTGTAATTTGAGCAACCTCACTTGCAAATCATATTTGATGCTTGGTGGGCTTCTAAGTATGTATGCTGGAAGCAGCCTACTGCTTGGAACAATTCTAGACAGGCCCCTTCAGGGGTATTCTGTTTCCACTGCACAATGGACTGAACTGGCTTCCCTTGCATCAAATGTATCGTTTCTCATCAAGTTCTTCACCATCCATCTGAGTATTGGATGAGCTCAAGTGGGTAACACTTGCAGATAAAAGCACACATTGTACTGTGAAACGAATTAACAGAATTGGAAGTTACCAAATTGACCAGTTCACTGGTTGATAAAACAGCATTGGACATTCTACAGCGGCAAGAATGCCGAGGAATTCGAAATGTAAGTTCGCAAAGGAAGTCAATATTTGACATTCAGGTTTCACCTATAATAACTGAATTGACAGACACAACTCTCCAAACTGGCAGAGAGGAACTTTCAAACTGGCAAATTTCACCAAGACACCTGGAATAGCTACCTCAGGGTGAGATTTCATTCTACTCAGATTCCATGGACTGTATATCAATCCCCGAACTAGGATGGGCATATAATGGAAGACAAAGTGAGTTGGTGCTAATGGTAGCCAGCATGCTTAGCAATATACGCCCGAGGGAATACGCACTGACAGTGGATGCAATTGAGCAGCAATTGCGGTCAAGAAACCTAGTAACTTTAGCTTCAGATGGGTGGACATCAATGAACCAATTTGCCACAACATCAGTCATTGCTCAATATATGGATCACAAATGTGCATGTCGAGAAGTAGAACTTGCTGTTGATGAGGTTGACAGGCTATTCTTGAGCTACTTCGAAAGGTAATTAATAATGATGAGTAAATGTTCAACATTCTGGAGTACGGCAAGCCATACATTTGAAAGAAGTTCTTAATTATTTTTAGTGTACTGATGGCCCACTACTTGGAATCACAACCAATAACACTTTCTGACAGTACATGATTACTCTCGCAGTACAATCAACCCTTGAGGCCTCCGGCATGGAATGGCCTGTATTGGGAAACTACATACTGTGCATGGCGCACTTCATTCAGCATACTTAAGGTGCATTCATGAGCAGTCTGGGAGTAAAAGGCTGCACCAAGGTGTGGCAATCCCACCAGCGCAATCAGCAATTTGGAGACAATAAAAGCATAGATAACGGAAAGAGTCAAAGACTTCGTCACAAGGTCAATGCTAGAATCAACAAAGTAACCACCATCAGACCAGATGTAGCAAAGCTAGTTGAGCAACTACGCAATTCAAGATACTTTGAAAGTCCTGAAACCAACCTTCATATACCAGCACATACTTGCCGTATTGATTACCCTGACACCTGGTCATCAAAACAAGTTCATTGACTGTCAAACAGACAAATTACAAATCACAGTACTACATGTTATAGATGTAAAGACATGGTGGAATTCGATGTTCGAGTTTCTTGAATGAGCCTACCAAATACAAGTGATCAACCTCGATTGGCTAAAGAATCTTTAATCTGGTGATAACCACCAGTCTTCACAATACTGGATGGATGGACCATCATCAATTACCTTTTGGATGGTTTAATGTCCTTCCTGTACCGGATGCTATTGATGTCGAAAAGCATATGTTTACTCTGCATCACATTATTACTGAGTAGTATTGAGCTGATTGGGAGTATGGATATCACTATGCCATGGGTTATGATTCATCTTGCCTCCTTTGTAGTTAGTGCCATTAGTCATCGATTGACCTTATGCCTGTGAGACATGTCTCCATATACAATACAATAGACAAAACTTCGCATACACCTGCACACACTCGACTACTCAACCACACAGCACCGTACAACAGGTGATGAGCCCTTGCTTTCAAAAAGGGAACCAACGATCAACACTTCCACTTTCGTTTGTCGAGTGGAGGTCAACATCGCCAGGGAGAATTGTCTCCTCAAGCAATGGAATGGCTTCGCATCCCACCGTGATTCTGAAGGCAGCTGCTGGACGTCTCCAGTACAGTCGGAGAGACTACAATAACTGGCAATTGTGATATAAATTTTCAGTACAGGATTAGTTTGACCACGATCACCAGCAGCACATTCAATGGCATGAACTATGCACAATGGGTAATCGAAATGGCATAAACTTCTTGAGCAGAAGCAACTGTATGGTATCATCAAAAGATATGATGACAAGCCGGAAGAGCCAGCAGCAAACAGGACCGCTACAGAGAAGGCCCCTTTCAAAGACTGGATGAATCACCAGGGTGTTGCCAGATCGACTATGCTGCTGGGGATGGAGCCTAACATACCAGCGGAATACACGGCTGTCGAGGTCGCGAAGACGCTTTGGGAGAAGCTCGTATCAGCCAATAAGTCAAAGTTAAAGCTCAACATCTTCAAGATTAGGGAAGGTCCAGGATTACAATCTCTGCGCAGGGCCATCGACCACTAACACTGAGGCTACTCATATGGACTCTGCAAAGACAATCGCCAAGATGAGTGAGCAGGAACACATCTTCTACCTCCTTCACGGAATCCCAAGAAATGACAATTGGAAAGTCTTCCTGGACCTCATGATGGACAAAATCGCCACAATTACTGCAACACCTGAGGAGATCATCACCAAGCTCGTCAAATAGGAAGCTGCAATCAAGAGAGAGAATGGGCTCACTGCAGAAGCTCTGCTCTTTGCAAAGACAGGTGGCAAAAGCGGCAGAGGCGGCAAAGTCGGCAAAAGTCCAATGAGGGATAAGAGAGATAATATGGATGATAAGAAAGAGAAGAATCTGCGGAAGTGCTTTCATTGCCAGTGGCGACGGAATATCACCGAGAACTGCTGGAGCAAGCAATGCAGCGATCATCCAATGGCTGCCGACACTGCAGCGAAAGCATCGACTGCGACTACTTTGACTCTCACCAAGTCGATCGAGAACTATTGGATGGTGGCTAGCTGAAACGCTGCATCCAGTAATTGGTTCATCGATTGCGGATGCACGACTCACATCACTGGCCGTTGATCAATGTTCCTCACCTACACTGAATATCCTCCGAATACAAATAAGGTGAAGGGATAGAATGGGGTCACATCCTTTGCATCCGAATATGGAAGTGGTAGGTTGATTTGCCAGCTGCCAGATGGAAGTACGGAAACGATCATACTTCAAGAAGTGGGGCATTTGCCGGGATGGTTCAATCTCATCTCACAATCTCAGATCATGGACAACAACGTCAAAGTCGAACTGGTGAATCGCTACGGTCTCAACCTCTGCAATCGCTCTGGCAAGTTGATTGCCACTGCACCTCAGGTCGATGGGCGATTAGTTCTGGATCGAGCTCCGGAATCAACTGAATACACCAATATCGACAACACGTACCTACTGGCACTTAAGACGACTGGGTATCCATCTGGGCACGATGGAGAGATCCAGATCTTATCGCACTGCCTCCTGGCACACGTTGGTCTCTTAGCTTTGCAGATATTGCCGAAGGTTATCACCGACACTCTGAAGATGTCCAGGACATGTGATTGCGAGAGCTGCATCAAGTTCACATTCGCTCGGAAGCCCTTCACTCCAAATGGAACTTCCCGTGCCACTGAGGCTTTGCAACTCGTGCATTGAGACATATGCGGTCCCCTGCAAACCGCAATCGGAGGAGGTCAATATATGCTGCTCCTCATCGACGATGCCATGACGCATACGGATGAGTACATATTGAAGTTCATGTCGGATGCCCTTCAGAAATTCGACGAATGGAAGGCTCTTACAGAAATGAGGTGGGCAAGCATGTGAAGCGATTTCGTACAGATGGAGGTGGTGAGTATACCTCCAAGGCATTTGCAGAATACCTAAAATCAGAAGGGATCTTAAAGGAAACGACTACTCCATATACTCCCCAGGCTAACGGAGTCATCGAACGGGTGAACTGCATGATCATCCAGTGCTTATGGTGCATGCTGGGAGATGCCGGACCTTCAAAGATGTACAGGGTATTTGCAGTCTCAGTGGCAGTCTATCTCAAGCACCGCACTCCGATGTGATCAGTAGTAGGCACATCTATATACGAGGTCTGGCATCAGAGTAAGTGATTTTTGAAGCAGATCCATGTGTTCAGATTCTTGGCTTTCATCCAAGTTTCGAAAGAGAAATGAAAGAAGCTGGATTACAGAGCCACTCCTGGCATATTCGGTGGGTACAGCATATCGACTAAGCAGTACCTCATATACTACCCATTGGCCAAGACACTTCACCGCTGCAGAGATGTGGTATTCAGTGAGGGAAAGCGGTACACAGCACCGAATGCTGCAGACGAAGCAATCTTGAACGAGCACTTCTACAGAGATGTCAGCAAGGAACCCAAACCCATAGAGAAGCAACCAACCGAACGTCAAACGGAGATGTCATTGGACGACAATTCTCCTCCAGTTCATCCGAAACCAAACAAGAAGTCACGTGAATTTGCTGGCCTTGGGTTGTAATTTGGGGATTGATGCAAGCCGCCGGCTGAAGGAAGTCACCGAAACGACACTGGCAAGTTGGCGGAGACTGCACAATTTGCTCTAGAAGATGAGGAATTCGACGATATGATTTCCATCTACGCTGCAGCTGCAATCTCCGATGATCATGAGGATGGCGTTGATGATCCAAAGTGTTACAAAGAGGCAACCAAGTCTCTGCTCGCCGAGAAATGGCATATGGCGATGAAAGATGAGATCGATGCAATTAGTCAGCATCAAAACGTTGGAGATTTCGTGGATCTTCCGGAAGGGAGAAAGACTATACCATGTCACTGGGTATACCAGATTAAACGCGATGGAGCAGGCAATGTGCAGCGGTACAACACCAGGTTAATCTGTGGGGGAAATCACCAAATCGAAGGCATCGACTACCAGGCCACATATGCACCGACTGCTCACTTGTGCCATGTTATGCTGGCACTTGCGATTCCCACCATGTATGATCTCAAGATCCATCAAATGGATGTATGGAAGGCTTTCTTCGGAGTTGACTTGGCAGAAGAAATCAGTATGCACCCACCGCAGGGATACTTTTGTTTCCTTCAGAACGGGAGCTGGTACAACGATCCAAGATTGAATGAGTCTTCACAGAAGATGGTATTCCGCTTTAGAAAGACTCTTTATGGCCTGAAGCAGTCTTCGCACGTTTGGTATGGCACCTTCAAGGGTTTGGTGATCTTGATTAGGTTTGTGGCATCATGTGTTGACGGAGGAATGTTCGTGCTCCATGACAATGTGAATCACAGCATAGTCATCGCCACAGTCGTTCTGTACGTCGATGATCTCCTTATCATTACTAACGAGGGGTTGATTGGGCAAATCAAGGATCAGATGAGAAAGAGGTTCCGGATGCATCATCTCGGGAGTGTCCCCTTCTATCTCACCATGAACATCGAACGCAATCGGGAGTATCACAAGATCGACATCCATCGGCACTGCTACATTAAGACAATCTTGGTGAAGTTCAGAATCGACGAGTCCTGGCCAGTTGCCACCCCAATGGGACTGAAGCTTCCCAGGAGCAAGCCCAACAAAGAAGCCTGCAATCCGACCATATACCAATCGATGATCGGAAGTGTTATGTACACGATGACTGCCAGTAGGCCCGATATCGCATATGCCATCGGAGTTTTCAGCTGGTACAATCAAGACCTGAGCAATGAGCATATGGTAGCTCCCAAGCACGTGTTTTGGTACCTCAACGGCACGAAGGGTTGGTGACTGCATTTCAGAGGAGTAGCAGAAGATACACTTGGATGTTATGTCGATTCGGACTATGCTGGATGCCTGGATAACTATATATCAACAATGGGACTGGTCTTCACCTTCGGAGAAGCGGTTGACTGGAGATCAAGGAAATAGAAATCAACTGCGCAGTCCATGACCGATGCCGAATACTATACCTTTGGAGTAGGCTGCATGAGACTCACACAGATCTCGTATCTCTGAAACGAGCTCGGCATCCCAAAAATTCCTCACGTGTGCTCCGATTTACAGTCACTGATCGCGAGCATCAAGAACAGAATCTACCCCGGAACTGCAGTCGCACACATGGTGACCAAGTACTATCTTGCTGCAGATATGGCTCGAGATGGAAAGATCAACTTCAGCTATGTACCGACTGCTGAGATGCTCGCTAACTGCTTCACATAGCCGGTGCTGAAGCCCGCCTTGTTCAAGCAGTGTGCTGCAATGCGAATGATCCGAATTGGCCCCAGGATTGGACTCGGGAATGGCCTCAGGAATGGCCTTGGGAATGGCCTCGGAATTGCAATTGTGAATTAACTCAAAAATGGCCTCTGTATGCTCGATATTGGTTGCAGGAACAGTGTCAGTATTGGAAATGGAAAAGGCATCAGGAATGCCGTCAGACAGTAAATTGATTGGGCACCTTTTTTTCAAGGAGATCCACATTGTTTGATTGGCTTCTCTTCTTATTTGTTTACTTTCGTTTGTTTGAAACAGATGTGATAGCCGTCCTGGAGGAGTGTTGACCTGATTGGAAGTATGGATATCACTATGCCAAGGACTACGATATATTGTCCTGATATTGTTGTTAGCGCCATTAGTCATCAATCGACCCTATGTTGGTGCGACATGTCTCGATACCCGATACAATAGACCCACCTTTACATACACCCGCACGCACTCAACCACTTGAGCACACGTCACCGTACAATATGTTCAATGATAGGTTCTATCAAGTGGATGGCACTATGATAGCTTCAGCTATGAAGAAGACTCAATGGATGGAAGAATTTTACTTTGCCATGAAGTTGACGCACCAGATGCTGTGCACGTATTATGCTGAAGTAACTGCTACCATGGTTATAGTTCTCATTGCAGCACACATCCTTCACCTTTCCGGCAGTTGTGATTGATTGGCCAGTGGGACGAGGAATGGAAATTGATCCTCAAGACAAGACTTCCTATACAACCTAATGGCAGGATGCCATACTAAAGAATATTGCGAATGAAGACTGTGCCAAACATAGAAGTTTGCCCATCATTAACTCCGGAAGCATGCCAAGCAACAATTTCTACTTCTGCCCACTGACTTCTGGATCTGGTCAATCTTGTTTTGATTCATATCACTTTTTCAGCAATAATAAAGAATACACAATTCCTGAAAATGTGGGTCAAACTACACCTGGATGACGCTATTGCGCCATATGGTAATTGACAGCTTCAAGGATCATTTTGAATTCACCGCCAGAATTAGCACTAAACAGGGGGCACATTATTATGAACCAATATATTTACCACTCCAATGCTCTCAACATTAGCAGTACATTGTTGATACCGGATATCACAGACTGCTGGTGTTAACAAGAAGAAACACACTCACAGTATGCTGATTTCTCAAATGTGGCATATGATGTATACTCTATCAGACCACATGGTGCCGGAGTGGAGGCCAGTTTTCCTGAAGGTCAAGATTTTCTCAGCTGAAGGTAGTCAAAAACCGCAGGCGATACCTTTCGCGAAAATGTTGTCCTAAGGCAATTTACTCAAGCCAATAACAGTATATTGGCAGCCAATAACCAAGCACTGGATACAATATATAATGAAAACGACTTCGAAATGAAATGATCGGCTGATGAAAGAAATTTACACAGATTGGCCAAGATCCATGAGGATTTAGAGATGTGGCATGGCAGCCAAAACCTGAGTGCAATAAAGAAGGAATGTCATGCTCAAAATATGGAAATGACAGCCGTAGAATAAATTTCAGATACTGATGAAATTGTCAAAGTGTTCTGGTGAATCTCTCAAGATGATGGTATGGCTGCATTTAAATTGTCGGAAAGATCACCTGTGCCACCCACTGTGTCTGCAAATGACCTTTCTGGAGGACGAACTTAAGTACTGAATATCCACCATATCAGAAGAATCGTCTGCCATCCTGCCGAAAGTAATGAGACTTGAGTACCTGAAAGAATTTTGGACACTGAACATTGGCTTGAGTGGAATGGGCACTTGGATAATCTAAATGACAGTGAAGACAACTGCAAGGAAGACAATCAATCCAACATAGAGCTACACAATGGCATTCAGGATCCTGGAACCCCAAAGCAGCAGGATTTGAGTGCCACACGGAATGTTTCGGGATTGATTCGGCCAACATACCGGTCGAAGTCAAAGGCTGAACAGGTGTTGATGACAGTCAATACAATGGGTACCAGGAGCAATAATGGGAACATGCACAAGCAGGACAGAATGTGTCAATCAAGGTTCACCAGATTCTTTATATTGTTTGACCAAGAATTTCATTACGCAAAATAGTATGGAAGAATATTGAGCAGTGGTATGTAAATGATGATTAATAAACAGAAGAATAGCATCCAGAATAAATTATTTGGCAAGATGTATGAATTATAATAGAATGAAATCAACCAGTATAAGAATATTACTGGGCTCGGCTTTGCCAAAGGGCCAAGTCTTGATCATGTGGATTGCCAACCAATCAGGTCAAATAATGATGACTTTAATTATCGATGGCAGTAGATTTTGAATCGACAATACATTAAAATAAGCGTCAACAGAGCATCAATGATTGCTGGTTTTGGGAGTACGGTAATTGATATGTGATTTGCCCACTGTTAGGCATAACCAACATATTGGCAGCCTTGGTAGGAAAACGAGAACATGACATGGTCATTGACTGATGTGGAAAATAAGAATCAACAGAGTGCCAACGATTTTTAGCTCTGCATCCCAGATAACCTACGTGGGGATTGGTTGCAAACATCTGTAAATGAAGTACTGGCTGCCTGTAGGGGTAAAAACAATCGCAATACAGTACCTGCCCCATTTTGAAAGTAAGCATCAATGGAGCATCAACCATTTTGGTCCTGCATCTCAGCCAATATGAATGTTGCTTTGTGGCAATAATGCATGTATGAAGTAATGGCGGCCTGTTCAGCCGAAACAGTGTGCGATATGTAGGTTACCCCATGATGAATATGAGCGTCAACCAAGTATCAACAATTGTTAGTCTTGTATATTGGGTAACCATGGCATCATGCAGATATATGAGCTCATAACAGAACTATTGACCACCTGTATAGGCAACGATATGACCCATTGCAGGAAAAATATGGGTTCCCAAATAATCGATATCACAAACTGCAAAACATGCAAAGAGAGATTATTGGCTGCTCCATCTAAGATATTGATAAGATACTATTATCAAATCTCAAAATCAGGAGCATTATATGAATTTCCTAATGGACCTGCTGGCCAACCCGCTGACAACCTGCCCAATTCAAATAGATAGGGAAATTTACATTGGACTGTACCCAAATTGACAGTTTGGGTATAGTGACAACTTGGACCACCAATTTGGCAACCGATAGATTTCAACTCAGATCTGGATCTGCGTCAACGGTCTGCAACCTTTCCTAATACTAATATCCTCTCTGTACTCAATTTGCTCTCTGTCAATTTCTTTGACTCCTTGTATTTTGTGTTACTATTGAACTGGTATTTGATAAATTTGAGCGAAATCTTGATGTATAAATGCAATGCCTGTTGCTCTGCCATTGATCAGCGCATGGGTAGGTATTTCTTTGTTATTCATGGTGAATGTGTAGGTTATAACTAAATGTTTCAGTTTCATTTATCCCTCCAATACCTCTACCTTACTAACCGACAGACATGTAATCCCAAACCATTTCACAGCATCTACATCACGAGATTTCCTTTCAATCAAAAAGATATCTCTCTCTGACTGATCTAATCTTTTCCTGATTTCTCAAAACCTGTTCCTGTTCCAACTTCCTTAACTGCCGCTCCTGCAGCCATGATAGTCAGAGCCTCCTTTCTTGGTGCATAGTCTTCTGCCCTGTGGTTCAATCTGCGATAATACAGACACCTTTCATTTGACACCTGTTTACCCCTTTCTCTACAAATATTTATTGCTTGCCTGTGTTGTGGTCCAGTGGTGCTGGTCCAGAATATCCAGCAACAATTTCAGCGGCAGAAGCTGCAGGAACATTTGGGGGTGTTGGGTCTTTTGGGGAGATGGCGAACTCCAACTGCATACCTGAAAATAATGCAGTTTCCTCTAGCTGGCACTGCCGAATCTGACTATCCTGTGTTTGACACACAGTTACTAATGCGGGACATTCCTCAGGCATAATACTGTTCTGGAAGGAATCTTTCATCTCTTCCAATGACCCCATCCTCACAGCATTCTTTAGAGCCAATGTATTCAAATCCAGATCTGTGGCAATTACTTGAAGCTCAGTATAGTTCTGAGAGAGCGCTCAGTGCTTTTGTGTCATTTCCCAGATTGTTCTTTCCACTGTGGCCATCCTGTCTCGGTCACAAAATGTTGCTTCCAGGAGATGTCCAAAACTTCGTCAGTCTCTCAGCTCTATTATTCGGTCTTCCTGGACATGTTCTGAAATCTGCCCAGCAGCAACACCTGGCAGGTAGTTCATTACGTAATGCATCCTTAACTGTGTGTCAGAAAATCATCCTGATTTGTGTCTATTGATCATCTGCAGCTGAGCAATCTGCTGCTCGAATAAAGTCTATCAGATGCTGAAAAGTCTGCAGTTTCTTGAAATTTCTCGTCTTTGTCTACCTGAAGCGCAGCCAGAGCCACTCTTGTTCCCAAGGTTCGGGTGTTGGCTAGCTGCATCTGTATATTTCTCATCTCCTCACCATATTCTCACACATTCCTGGTTATCCCTACCAGTTCTTCCTATCACTCATCCAAAGGACCCTTCCCCTGCAGGTCTTCTACTGGCAATGGGGAGGGAGTACTAAAGGCCTTGTATTCCTCCTTTCATCTTCCAGAGATTGCTGGTCAGATGTACAAAGCGCTATACCTTCACGTCCATCACTTCATACAGTAGTGTGAATCTCTGTGTTGGGTGATCGCACACCCTTTGTGCTGTCTGAAGGGGTTCTGTTCCCAATGTTTCCTGAGTATCCCCAAATCCCATCCAGAGTATGCTCCAGTTGATGACCTCCTCTATAAGAGCCTCATCTGCTGCTGATACAAGGGCCACTTGGTCATAGTACTCTGATCCGGACATTGCAATGAACTGACCACATCTCCCAGCACCTGAACAATTGGTACAGTTCAAATTGGACTGGTGTCAGAGGAAGTATCACAATCAGTGAAACCCTTCAACACGTAGCTTTGCTGCTGCTGCTGCATATCCAACTGTAGATTCGGCTCCTACGCTATTTCATCCGGTAAAATCATCCTCTGGTTCGTCATCACTGTCAGAAAACCATCCATGGTCCAATCCACTATACATAGTCCACTATTGTCCAAACACTCGATGCTTAATACTTCGGCATCCGCCTTGTGATGCTGCATCAGTAAAGTACATATTCATAGGTGACAGGAGGTCCGAGTGATCCCAAAAATATGCCTGCCAAAGTTCTTCGGCAGAAGTAGACTCAAACGATATCTCGATACGCTCCTATGGGTTCGTGGATTCAGATTCAACCACAAGTCCATTGTTACCAGCAGGATCAATCCAATTCATTCAAGAGATGGAATCACGGTTGTACGTTTGTATCTGATTATTGTGATTATTGTGGGTGCTGAAGGATACTATATCCAATAATCTGTGGCTGGTGGTTGAGGCAATCATTGCAAATATGTGTCCAATGGCAATCATGTACTATTGTCACAATGATAGTTATACTCTGTTGAGGGATGTGAACAGATTCAATATCAGGTAAGATGTATGGGGACTCATTCTAGTATAATGGGTGGGGTTGGGCGCAGGTGATAATGATAATGGTAACATGATATCATAATCTGGGCAAGAACTGGAAGGATGTATTGAGAAAACAAGACCAAGGTCAAAACTGTTTCAAAGTCATCTGCTACTTTACTATGCAAGAGACCAAGTAAAGACAGAAACAAAGGAAAGCACTCCCATACCAAACACCCACACAGTATATACAGTTCATCTGCCGCATTGTGATCATCTCTCATGCTCCTATGAACTATCTGAATCTTCCTTCATGCTTTGATACACCATTGGCACAATTCCTATAGATACAACCATGCCACATCATTCGGCATCACAACACCTCAAAGCACATTCTTTGCATACTATATAATTCTGCCACCATTATACAGTAATCCCGCACTTGTCCTGCATTTCCCAACATCTTCAGCTTTCTGTAACACCAATTCCTTCGTGCTTTTCCCAAAACCTTCTTTCCTATCATCATGCATTGACTTGAACCATGAAACTACCACTGAATTGTCCATTATATATTAAAAATATTTCACTACCCCTGTATCTCTCCATTTTGTACCAATTTCACTCTCTTCTGTATCAATCAAAACATTGTTGCAAAAGTAATTCTGGTGTCACTGCCCCAAAGACCGCATGGAACAGTAGTTGTGCTTATGGTACTGTCTTGTAGACTGTTAATATAGCTGCAGTGTTATAATAGAATAGAATATTGTGAAAATACATATATCCTTCCTTCAGATATATCACATACAGGGATTCATCTGTCTCTGCAATTGATTATATACTCTGTGTGAACCCTTCCCACTTAGCTTTCGCTCACATGGTCCCAAAGCTGTCTAGGTCTGTTAATTTTACACACTTGAACAATTCAATGCCATGCAGATACCTCAACTGCTCGAACTTTCATGCATAATTACTATCCTCAGAGGAGTAAGATACTGGGCCAGATAGTTCCATTCAGATTCTCAGTACACAATTTGAGCAACAGCAAGTCTTAGTTAATATTGCAATCTGTAATAGTGATACAAGTTATATTGTGATATATCTGGTTCAGGTGTGTCTGATTCTATTTGAATTGCTTTTGTGTCATCCTACCACCATATGATGCATACATAGTGAGTGTTGATGATAATAAGTACAGTAATTCGATATCAGGAACCCTCATATTCTGGCACACCAGGCACCATCTCAAATCACACTGCCTGAAAACCATCATTTATATACACATCAACAGTTGAAGTTATCACACCTCAATCCATTCAAGTCCCGCCTGGAAGAGCTGTCTTCTGAATTGTGTTTAACTTCTTTCCCCATTTTTCCGTTATTCTATTACACTTCATCTTATATTTACTACTTGTACGCTCTCTCCTACATTCCCATACTTTCTAACAACATTGCATTAAATCAAACCTATACCCAGCCAGGTGAGAAAGTACTATTCACAGAAGAAACAAGAAGAACACCTTCTCAAATCATTCACAGGCAAGAAATCTGTCAGTTATCATTATCTATCAAGTGTTAGGGTTTCATGTTTCTGCTTTTATGCTTCATATTGTGGATGACTATTGTGTCCAGTTACGTTAAAGAAGCTGGATAATGAATATTAAGACACTGCAGTATCCAATTCGTCCTCTGAGATCAAATGTCATGTTTTGCATCACCATCAAGAGGTCTCACTTCTTCCGTGGTAGGCTGGGATGAGTTATTACAACCAACAATGGTTCAACTGTCAATGAAACGAAGCCAAGCTGCTGCTGTTGTTGCATTTCCTCCGCTTCAAAATTACCAGCATGCAGCTGGGGCAATGGTACCACCATTGCAGAAATGTTAAAAGTCTACCCTTCTCATTACATTATCTGAGTCCGAAGATGCATCACCTGCACAGGTACTCCCCCCACCGAAGCCTAGCACAGACCAGAATGTTCTATAACCCAAGGCTATTGGAGACCATAATGTTCACCAATAGTAAAAGGCATCTTCTAATGCAGCAAAATGGTGGACAGGGGTGATGGTATTCACCAAAGTGCCATGGTCAACACTATCCCACAGGAAGTTTTTGATTGTTGAACAATGTTGGAAAATGGTCATTGAAGCTGAAGATTGTCAGCAAGAATGAGCAGGTGCTCCTGTTGGTACACAATCTGTATATCAATTGCCCAGTGATCCATCTTCCAAAATACCTCTGCAAGTACAAGTAGCTGTAAGTCTAGAATTCTGCTTAATTCTCCTGTATCAGACTCACAATACTAACTGCACCAGAAAATATATATTGCTAGACATGAGAAATACTACCATTTCTGTATGGTTGGCAGATGGGGCTCATCTATTTGTTGTGTGTATGTACAGGCTGAATTTGTACTATGAGACTGAGCCTCAGATCCAGGTTGAGGAGAGTATATTTGATGCAGCTTATCTGTAAAAGGTCATTGACAATAAGCAGTCATGGTTCACCATAATGTCAGTTTTGGATTTTGTGTACGATTAATTCTTATTCACCACCAATAGTTTCAGGAACGTCATAACTACATTCCAGATCTTTTAACCTAACAGTATGCCAACTATGGTGCCAGGGGCTGCTGCATTTGACTGTGTACTACATGAAAATGGCATTAAACCGAAGGCCAAGGTTATGATTTCTAAAAATCAATTGAATGTAGATTTGGCTTATTCTGTGTGATGAATTTTACTCTGGAAGCCACTGCACTAATCCATCACACATTGGTGGGCCACTTGATAACCTCCCCCCGCAGTACAACTATACAAGGATGGGTGCTCCAAAATTGCCCATCAGAACTGCTCAGCCCGGATTGACACATTTCTAATTCATTTCACGCTCAATTCTACCTCTTTCAGTACTTTTCCACCAGTATTGGCACTTCACAATCCCTTCTATCTGGATTAGTGCTCTTAACTTTCATTCCATGCTTGATACCACCCACCATTTGGTACTTTACTCCTGGAATGGGTGCCTCTCAATCACATCTCTCCAAATTGCTTGGCCTCAATTGCAGTCTGCACAACATGACTCCCTCTTTCGGGGCTCCACTGTGGTTGTGGTAGCTTCTCAATCCCCCACTGTGGCACTAAGAATGGGTTGTGACTCCTGCATTGTACTCCTCACTCCTGATCTCCACTGCAGTGTTCAATGCTTTCCCATCTGGATAGGCAGTCCTCGATCGCTATCGGTGCTCCTCTGTCGGAACTGACACTCCTCTACTCTGCTGATTGGTCCAGACACCATCTTGAGGGGCTGCTCGACAAAATTGGGCACTCATCAACAGAGATACTCATTTTGGAATTTCTGTCGGTACTCCTCAGCCTATATACAGGCAGTTTGTTTTCATTCCACAGAGGTGGGAAACTTCATTTCACACCGTCACCACAGCCACTTACTGTTGCAAGGGGCAGCTGACAGGGGGTATACAGTAATTCCAATATAATGCATATAGACTGAGTGGGGGGTAGGTGTATGCTAATCCATGCATACTGAAGATGAACCTGGTGACAGGAAGACTCCCTTTCGCAGACCCTCGGGTACATAGACATCATTGTATCATACAATGATATGCACACTCTATATTTCCAATCTCTTGGATCCACACACTTTTGATGATATTTTATAGATCTACGCAATTTGTGCAGTTATTTCCATCGCAGTAGTATATCGTGTCATCTCACCATGTTCCTACTGTCCGTGAGCCAGGCCAGCTCTCTGTCTCAAATGTGCTTTGAATGCTGCAATAGGTTTCACAGAGTGTTGATGATGGGCTCTGGGCATTCTTGGTCTGCTGTTTCAGTACAAATCGAGTCTAAATACAAATTCAGGTTTGGAAACCTGAGTACAGAATGGTGGGAAGGACTCCTACAAGGTAATGCAAGTAGGTATGGAGAGTAGGTACTGATGAAACCTACAAACCCTGTAACAACAGCACATATAAAAGAAAGTAATGACATTACTTGAGATGGTGCTGACAATGTCAAATTGGAATCCAGGGTGCACTATGTTAGGTACATTGGCGTAAGTATCACAATGGCTCTAATCTGATATCGGAACTAACATTGAGGACACTCCACTGACCTATCAGCAGGACTTAAGGCACTAACATTTTAAATTGATGAACACCATCACAAGAGCACTAAGCTAACACCGGGACAACATATATCAACCATACAGACTATATAAACTCTGAGAATAAGCACTGAATTTATATTGGCATACCAATACAGTAGTGCAAATAACTCATCCCCTGCTGACGAATGAAGACACTGATCTAAAGGGATACTAATAGAATTAATCAAACAAACTGGTTAGATTATAAAGAGTATTTATAAGTATCCTACTAGTGATCGGGGGATGTAACAGGGTATAGCATATGTAAAGTAGATGACAAGGCCAGAAGATCAGTGGGCAGACTGTGAGGGGTGGTGAAGCGGGCCCAGAAATGAATGAAACAATGAGCTCATTTCAAAAGGCGTGGCAATCAACCTGACACCATTTCCAACTACACACAAAGTAGCAATAGACCTTGGACAACCAAATACATTCAATTCACCACCTGAACAAGCATCTGCTTTCCAAACTGTTACTTCTATATAGTGTTAGCAACGGGTCCAAATTCCTGGGTCAGTCTCGGTTCCAGTTCCACCGCAAACCGGACCGTGCTAACCAGTCTCAGCACACCAATAACCTGGACCATTGGAAACGGGCCGGTTTTACCACCAAAAACCCGGCATTTCAAGTTCACAATTTTGGCTCCAATTAAGTATTTGAGTTCTGATTGTACCATGACATGATCAGTACGTACATTGTGCAGTTTTAGCCACTCTTTCACCTCACGCTGTCAGATTTGCAATTGGACCAATATTCGTTGAGTTGCTATCGAAAAGCCACAAATTTCACGGAAAATATGGTGTTATTTCACTGTAATTCAACAAATATTGGTCTGATTGCAAATCTGAAAGCGGGAGGTGGAAGAGCGGCTAAAACTGCACAATCTATATATTGATCATGTCATGATATGATGAGATCTCAGATACTTAATTGGAGCGAAAGTTGCGGGAACCGTAAAGTGGAACAGCAGTGCGGGTACCACCCAGCCAACACACATGGGTTTATGTCTGCTGCAGGTAACAACCCCGCCAAGACAAAGCAGGCCGGGTTTTTGTCCGGGTCGGGAACTGAACCGAATTTAACCACCGGCCAAAAACCGGACCACTGGCAGATTACCCAGACCCGTTTCGAACCCTACTACTATACAATTGACAATATTGACTGAGAACACCAGATATACTTCCACTGGCAGCACAGGTTGCTGTAACCACACTGGTTTCTCCACTTCTGGACTCTCACAGAAGAACTGATTCTCTGCCATTGTTAAATCTGTGACCAGCACTGTAACCAACCATGTCCATACTCAATTATGTCTCAATGTGTCCTTAGCACCCCATTACCAAGGATAACAGCCAAATGTCACTGCTAGTAACCATGAGAGCCCCAGGATTCAGAGACCCTAATGTTACCACCTTCATCGAAAGAAATAAATGCCTGTTATCTCATGCTTGAACCCACCAGGAAGCTGAACATGTTATAGCAACCTTATTCTACTTGTTCTGAAATGTGATTCACAAGACAATCTAAATGACACATGGATATATGATCACGGACTGGGTGCAGTTGAACTAGAGACTGCACCACACCTTCCACTGCGCAAATAGCCAAGATTATATTCATATGGAATTATACTTGGAACCACTGTGCAATGACCAGTGAGAAATTGCAGATGTTGGCCAACAAGTCTGCATCTGAACCAATCACAATTTCACACTCATTGTAAACATGAAGGGAGTGTTGGCTGAATACTCACCGGTGGAAATGCTGGTCAAATCTCGCCCAAGGCAGTTGGGGGGAAACACAGCATTGCAACTCACACTACATCCCAGAGAACCCTTGAATTTCAAATATGACAAACTCTGGAATCATTTCCTGATGAAATGTAAAACACTTGATGCCTTCACCCTTGTTGACTCAGAAGGAACACGTATGGCGCTGGCAGTCTCTCCTCATTTGGTCCCTGCTGGAGTCCCACCGCCATTGATTCCAGTGGTGGTGAACCTTCCAGCGATCCCTAGTGAACAGATTGCAGCACCATTATAAACCAACATGGCAATTCCTATGACAAATGCTGAAAATACACTCAATACAATAATGGACAATACAATAAAAGCTGTTGAGGCTTCATACTTCCTGATGCGCAAGGTGAATCAGCCCAGATACTGAGGTTATCATACTGCCAGCTGGTATGTCATCCAAACTGACCACCCCCCTCTGTACACACCAATGAACTTGCCATCTCCTTATGCAGCAATGGGACCCACTTGCAACCAACCACAACCCCATTACCAAATACATTGATTGCAATGATTCCCACTTTGAATAAATTGTACTGAGGTAACACCCATCCATGCTATGTGGCCAACATGTACAGTGATCAGCATCAGGGTATAGTCCATCTCGATGCAGGTGGAAGACTAACAATTGTACCACGAGGAGGAACTGGAGAGGAGATAGTCAGACATTGAACGGAGCGATGGCATTTCTCAATGCGAGAGTACATCCAGAAAGTAGCTCGACAAGGGCAGCCTGGAGTAACCACAACGGCTGCGCAGCAGCTATCTCAGCCGTGGCATGTTGCGAAATCTGATCAGCTTCCCAGGGCGAGTCCTTGTAAGACTCCCTTCTGCTGTGTCATCCTTTGAAAGTTGTCCAATACTGATCCGTTCTTTCAGGTTGCTCTGCAGGGAAGGTAGAAGTTAAGGAACAGAGTACCGAAGCAGGTAACAGACACTGTATTGTGGAATTGAGCCATGAGAATGAAGAGCACCTAGAGGGGAAAAGGGAAAGCAGTGTGGATGATAAGGTGGAAAGGAAAATGGAGATTGAGTGAGGTATGCATTTATACACAAACGAGAGAGAATGAATATAGGCAGTGGTGCATACTCAGACACGATATGCCTTCATATATGAGAAATGGACAAGTACAGAGAAAGTGACCATGGGTGATGACAAAAGTACATAAACTAAAGAAGAGAATCTGGAGGTTTCTACAAATGCTAGAAACAATGAAACCTAAACAATATGGACCACTGTGGGATTTGTCAAGGCACTGAACAATTCAGACTCCATTAAAAAGACAACTCAAATAATCCCATTGGCTCGCCATTTACTATGAAAGGATCCCACAGCTCTGGATACCGGATACTGCAAAGTTTGTGGCAGCTCCCAACTCAATTACAATCTACTAGTCCAGCAGGTGGGGGCAACTGGCATATTGAGCTGTCACCTCCGATCTCAATCGGTTGTGGTCTCAGTGTTGTAATCAAATATGTTACTGCCATGACCCAGGCCACATTACACAAAATTGGACTTACTTATATTTCTGTCTGCTCCAGCCTAATCAATTATATAGGATACACTGAATTACGCTATATGAGGGCCTCTCCAACTGTTCTGAAACCAATTTAGGCGCAGAAGGTCCCAATGTTCATTGATACAGAATGTGAGATCTGGATAATGAGTAAGGAGGACACCAGGGAGTCACATGTTGGGTGGAACAAAGACAACTGGCAGGTGATTACTGCCAATCTGAATCGGTCGGATCGGACAAAGGTGACCAAGTCTGGTCCCGTCATCAACTATGATATCATCCTTTCCATATCTATCTTTGTCACACAATCCAGAACAGACCTGGTTATCATAAGCCACACCTGGGAAAAAAATCTTGAAACTGTCAAACAAACCTGTATGATAGCAGTTGCGAGATGTCCATCTCTGCAATTGACAGATCAAAACAGGTGATGATTATTGCTACATTTCTGGGGGACAAGAGGTATTGATTCACCAGCAGCAGCTTGAGAAGTATATATGCCTAGTTAAAATCAGGGTGAGTACAAAGAATAGGGCTCAGTACTATGCAGGGAAAGTGTTGGAGTGTGCTGAGAGGAAAGAGTGGAATAAGAAGAAACTGAATAGTAAAAGAGGAAATGAGATGAAGTTTATTGATAGGAAGCTAGTATGTGCAGTGAAAGTGGAAGGCAGAGATAATGGGAAAGAGAACGAATCGTTAAAGGAAGAAGGCAAACAGTATTTCAGGACAGGGGGGTGTATCTAAGGGAGTGAAGATGTGAATGGGAAGAGGTGTAAACCGGGAGGATAAGTCGCAAGGCATGGAAATACTGGTAGTTCGAGTGTTGGACACAGGGATGGGAGCAGAAATGTTGTTGAGGGAGGAGATGACTCTGGCGAAGGAATGGAGGGTAACTGGAAGAGAAACCACACCTTTTGTGTTGCTTTCTATAAATCGCATTGCACTGGAACTTAGTCAAATACAACCCATTTCCTTGTCCTTTGACTTGCCAATGTGCAACTTAGACAAACGCACCAAAGCAGCAGGGATACGCACCCGTTTGAAATATATTACCCACAGAGTGAATTCTGTACCCATGCCAGATGAATATATCACAGATGCCAGACTTGAGTGGAGTTGAAGAGCAATCACAAAGGTGTTACCAATCCCAGGCCACTGCGATTACTCATTTATCCCTTAACTCACCCAAGAAGAACGTGGTGGAAGGATGACACAGAAAACAGCATAATTGTTGCAGATAGGGTGCAGATCATGGCCGAATGAAAAAGAAACTTTCCAACATAAATGATACAACCGAAAATCCTATCTGTCATATATATGGGAGAAATTGGAACTGGTTACCAACGGGGTGGAATCACCTCAAGGCATCCGGTTGGAGGCTGCTTACAATTGTCAGAAGGACCCCACATTCTAAATTTCCAAGAATGTGATTTGGATGGAGAAACAGATAATAGAACAGGGTGTAAAGCAGAGCCATTTGAAGCCAACATTGAGCCCCAACAGGAGTACTCACTTCTTAGTTCCAAAGATGAAGGTGCAGTACCGGTACATCATCTGCACCATAGGCAGGAATTGGCATGCTCTGGAAAATGGCTGGTTACCATATAAGAACCAGGAGGGTTCCAAAGCCTTCAATGGACTGCTCAATCTTTTACTGATTGACTGAAGCTCTGGGTACAACGAAACAGTGTTGCGTGAGAACACCTGGAACTATATAGACTGTTTGACTATGCAACTCATGTATCAGCCGACCAGACTAGTGCAGGGAGCTACCAATGTGGTATCGGCATCTGGCTAACTATCCTGGAAGAAACTACATCCCGTACTGGGAATAATCATGGAAATATAAGTCTATACAGTCGAAGTCAAAGGATTCAAGAGTTGAAGTGGAAAGGAAGGGGTATATACACTATCTGGAGTGGAAAGGTCTGTTATGGAATACATCCAGAACATCAATAACATGCATTCCCCTGTGAAGACAGCAGTGGAGAGAGGAAAGGTTCTCATATGGTGTGGCTCTGTGGAGTGTACAGCTCAGAAGGCAGAATATCCGTATCTACTCAATTTAGTAAATCTGTGGAAGAATAGTCATTGCTCTCTTAGGCAGCAAATAGACTATCTCCACCGCATACTAATACATTAGTGGCAACACTTTCAAATTGGATACACCTCCACCTGATGAATACTGAAGCACAATATAATTCACAGAAAGTAGTTAACGTGATCACAGACTGCTTCTAAATGGTGTACTAGACAAATACCACCCAAATAAAACAACATGAAGTCAAATATGACAATGGCTGCGACGCCCCTCACCCTGGCTGCAGGTCGAATGAATGATGAGTAAGATGTGGTGCGTTGATTGTGTACTTATGGAGCTAGTAGAGACATTCCAGATTCACAGCCTGGAGACTTGAGCGTCCAGGAACAGTGGAGCGATAATGACTGAGCTGGCCGAGAAGAGATCATCAATCGCCCGCCGGGGGCCATTCAAGAAGACATCCCCTAACAGGTAGCAAAGTCATGTCATTCCATTGTAGGTAAGTACTGCGAACAAGTCATGGACCTCATGCCAAAGTGTAAGAATTCTAATCAGGTGTGGTATGCAGTTGGGGAGTAAGATGTTACATGACATCTACAATGGGACGACAAGGTGGAGGCCCTAATGGTGGAACAGACGGAGTGTGCCAGATTGGCGCAACATGCCTCTGACAACATTAAAGAGAATGCAGTACTACATCATATTGAGAATGAAGCTGGAAAGGAGATTGCGAAGCTGAAAAGAGAGATCTCCACCAAAAACAGGCTCAGTATGTCAATGCAAAATGGACTGGGAGCAGCCTTGCAGAAACTCAGTGAAACCATGAAAGTGTTGGCAACCACAGAAGACATGAAGGATATGATCTTTGAAGTGATGTAGTTGGCAATGATCAAATTGAATAGTACAAATGAGGCTTTGATTCAAGTGATGGTAACTTGACACCTGTTAGTACTTTCAAAACACATGCTAGCAACCACATATTCAAATATCAAAACTGCTGAATGGCTGACTTCTGATGGTATGAAAACCCTTAACACTGTCACCTCCATCTTGTTCATCCTGCACTGCCACTATGAACCTTAAGTCTAAGAGTTAGGCTTGCGAGAGTAGTTTGGAAAATTGTTGACAAACAGTTGGGCCGCTGCAGCAGATCTTCAGTTTCACTTCAAAGTAGCAGTTTGGGCCAACGACTGGTTCCCAGTACATACATGTCCAGGCATAACCATGGAAGGCTTCTCAGCAACAGTCAAAGACACCATCAGCCCTCGCAATGTATTGACCATGTTGCATCAAGATTGGGTGTCACTATGAATCAAAAGTGACTAGAGTGACAAACTTTGCACCAAATATTCTGAGTGTGTCAACACCGACTGCAACTGCATGCGCCACTCTATGGCAAATGCCTTAAGGACTCACGTTATTTCAGAGTTGATAGCATCCAAGAAGTATCCAAACCTTCAATTGAGGAATTGGGAAGTCAGTAAATAGCATCACACACCGACATGATACAGCATGTCTCTCGACCAGATGCGATGCCTAAATCCAAGTAGTAATCAACAGAATTGACTTTTATAACAATGTAAGGCAATCAGATGGACAGCAGCAGCCTAGGAAGCAATGACCAGTGCTGTTACACTTGTGGCGAAGCGGGTCACCCTGCCCGTAGATCAACAGGATGTATTTAAGTAACTGGGCGCCACCAGGAGTGTCTGAGAGAACATGGAGTGTAAACTTGAATGGGTCAATTTACAGAGAGTATCATACCCTACAAGGGCATTCCGGCTGGCCTTCAGAGTAACTGAAATCTGTCAAGACTGGTACAGGAGTAATGCGGGAGTGATCATGGTAAGTTTATGAACATCTCAGGGTGCTGGAGAGAACGTTGGGTGCACCTGGGAGCTCCTAGAAGCGCAGGTGACATGTCTGGGTGCACCACCAACATGTTTGGGTGCACCGGTGACAAGTCTGGTTATGGCAACAACAAGACTCGGAGTGCCAGCAACAAGTCTGGGACCACCTCAAATTGCAGTAGAGCAGTCTGGGAAAAACAACATCTTCTTTGGAAACACTGCTGGTGCACCTGGACTTCATAGCTACCACTTACCATTCAACAATTGTTAAAACTCATGTATTCAGTTTGTATTGTCAACTATATATCTATGTATCTATGTATCAATGTATCAATGTATCTAAATAGCTATCCAACTACACATAGTACATCTGGACAGGCTGTGGGTGGTGTGTAAGAGCTATTGAATGTGCGCCTGAACATAACGAATGAGGGATCTCAGAGATACACTCAGAGGTAGTGATCAAGCAAGTTTGGAGATACACTAGGAGGCGGGACTGGAGTGTACTTGTAGATACACTTCGAGGTCCTGACCAAGTAAACTTCCAGACACGCTCGGATGCCATGCATGTGCAACCTTGAATGTTGAAATAGAGTGAGATTGGAGATACACTTCGAGGCCATCATTGACAATGTTTGCAGATGCCATGGTGGGCCATAATCGAACAACATTGGACGATTACTTGCAGGCGGTCGATGACTTGCACACAGGGTGTTGAGACTGGATTCATCAGTTAGTTAGCTTGCAACCAGGGGAGTGTGAGATTGTCACTTAACCTTTCAGCTCGCATGGGGTGATGAGTGATGGCAGTCAATTGTGTAGGAAGGCATGCTGGGAGCTGAAGCTACATTCAGGGGTCAACTGCTAATCATGTGAATGATGAGAAGACCAACAATGGTGGGTGGATGGTGTACTTGGTGTATGATGTACTTCGTATATGCTGTACTCAGAGTATGCTGTAGTTGGTATCAACTGATGATCATGGCATGGAGAGATTACGAGTGATAACTTAACTTTGTGTTCTACAAAGATCGTTAAGTTGTACACAAGAATGACAGAGATGGGGGATGAAGATGGGAATGATGTGCAGAATACAAGCGGATATGAGAAATCAGGTGTACAAATTGCCTAATTGGGTTGGGAAGGTCTTGTATTGATGTTGTTACATGCCAGATTTGGACTAGTACCTGCCATATTGGGGATGGTAAATAGACTCGCTCACAAAATTCTCTTATCTCCCATGTTCTCATGATAATTTCCCCAACTCCTCTCATCTCTCTCTTTCTCGTCCTCATCTCTACCATCACCTAAGAACACAAAGATCAGTCATCCCTCTGTAACTGTGCAAGCAATGATCATGAATTAATACTGAGTACAGCATACACCGAGTACAAGCATATACCATGTTCAGCATACACTGAGTATAACATACACCAAGTATAGTATTCACTGAGTTCAGGATAAACCCAGTACAGCATACACCAACTACAGCATACACCGAGTACAGCATACACTATGTACCTCATACACAGCGAACAGCATACTCCCAAGATCGACTGGCTCCTGCCCCCAGCCAGTCTCACATCTCTCAGCCGACCACATTTTACTAAATTCTCTACATTTTCACAATTGAGAGTTGACCAAAGAATAGTGTCACAGCTCCAGTCTCGCCTTGGTCTCGAGCTACCACCTCCAGATTGACCACATCCCTGTACATCAGCAAAATGTAAATCAGTCCGGAAGCCACACGCAATCCTCCCAGACACTCCAGACAACCTCACCAGTGCTTCCAAGTACTTTCAGATGCTCCCAGACCCCCCTGGAGCTAAGCAAAGTGCTCTCAGACTCTGCAAGAGCATTCTCAGGTGCTCCTGGAAGCACCTGCAGTTATGGAGGTGCATTCAGGATGCTACGAGATTTGACTTCTAGAATGGTCAAATTTTGGAGCTACTGAGACCTCTGCGCATATCTGCCAGAGACTTCAAGAGAAGCTGAGATGGCGGCGCAGCTCTGTGGGAGACTTCGTGCCGTATTCTCACCGCAGTGGTTCTTACATAACCTCAAGGCATTTCCTCTTATCATATTCGTCTTTGTTACAGTCACAAGATTCACTACATCATAATATGGCATGCATTGTTTAATTCTCTCTATATATATACATAGAATCAATCTGGCCGCAGATGGGACTCGAGCATAATTGGAGGAGCACCGGGACACGCCCATTGAAAACACTTAGAGATGCACCACTTGGAGGCCATTGTGGTGAAATGATGGAGTTAGAAAGCAGAGAGCCCACCAGCAACACTCCGCCGCACCTCTCGCAACATACAAACAGAATTCATGACACAGAGGCTAAGAATCGGGTGAGAAGATATGATACTACCCGGCGTTAAGGATCCACGCAATTACGTTGATTCACAAAATCTTGGCCAGAGCAAGTGAGACCAGAAGTTGGGAAAGATAGAGTGTGTATTTTCATTGTATGATAACATGGAATGGAAATGAGATGATGTCTATATACTCCGGGGTCTGGCTAATATATACTCCCCGTCTCTCAATCCACCTGCGTTATCCCTGTATCTCCGTACACCTGCTGTTGCTCTTCAAAGATGTACTTGGAGGCTTTGATCGAGCATGTTTGGAGATGCACGTGGAGGCTGTGATCGAGCGAGATTGGAGATGCACTTGGAGACCGAGAGATTGAGTGAACTCAGAGATGTTCTTGGAGGCCGTAATTGAGCGAGTTTGGAGATGCACTTGGAGACCGAGAGATTGAGTGATCTCAGAGACGCACCTGGAGGCCGTGATTGAGCGAGTTTGGAGATGCACTTGGAGGCCGAGATTATGTGAACTCAGTGATGCACTAGGAAGCCGTAATTGAGGGTGTTGGGATATACACTTGGAGGCCATGATTGATGAAGATTGGAGAAGTACTTGGAGGTGGTTGATCTTAAGGCGATTGATCTGAAGGTGGTTGATGTGGAGGCGATTGATCTGAAGGCGATTGATCTGGAGGCGATTGATCTGAAGGCAGTCAATCTGCAGGCAGTCAATCTGCGGGCAGTGAATCTGCAGGCAGTGCAGCTGGAGGCGGTAGATCAGGAGGCATGTGCAATGGAAGCTAAGACTCTATTCATTGGTTGACTCGCAATTGCAACAATTGAGTACAATAAGCTAGGCTGAGAGCTGGGAGACAGGCTGGGAGTGGGAGACAGTCGATCATGGGATGATGCAGTACAGGCTGTATGCCGTACTCAGGGTATGCTGTACTCGGTGTCAACACTTCATCATGGGATGGAGAGATAGAGAGGGATGACTTAACTTTGTATTCTGAGGTGACGGTAGAGTTGAGGACGAGCAGGAGAGAGATGAGAAGAGATGGTGCAAATCATGACGAGAAACTGGAACTTAGAGAATTTCGTGTGCAAGTCAATTTACTATCCCCGATACGTCAGGTACAAGTCCTGATCAGCCATGTAATTACACTGATACGAGGTCTTCCCAACCGAATCAGGCAAGTTGTACCCCTGATTTCTCATATCCGCTCGTATCCTCCACATTGTTCTCATCTTCATCCTCCTCTGCCTCTTTCTCGTCTATAACTCTATTATCATTGCAGAACACAAAGTTACGTCATTCCTCTCTATCTCTCCATAACATGATCATGAGTTGACACTGAGTACAGCATACACCGAGTACAACATACACCGAGCATAGCATACACCAAGTACAGCATACACCAAGTACAGCATACACCAAGTACAGCATACACCAAGTACAGCATACACCAAGTACAGCATACACCAAGTACAGCATACACCGAGTATAGCATACACCAAGTACAGCATCCACCCACGATTGTTTGTCGTCCCTTTATTGTCAGAATTACGAGTTAACCCCTGAATGTAGCGTCAGCTTCCTGCATGCCTCGCTACATGATCGACCGCCATCAGCCAGCTCACCATGAGAGCTCAAAGGTAAAGTCACCTTGTCGCATTCCCACGTTTGCGAGTCAACTTACTGATGAATAGAGTCACAGCACCTGGCGCACCGTCCATCGACCACCTCCAAGTACTCGTCCCATCGCGCTTGATTACGGCATCGAAGTTCGCACGATCATGGTCTCCCAAGTGCATCTCCAAACTCGGTCCATCTCAGCCGCCAAGTGCATCTCCAAACTTGCTCGATTATGGCCGTCAAGTTCGCACAATCATGGCCTCCTAGTGCAACTTCAAACTCGCTTGATTACGGCCTCCAAGTTACCATTCTCAGGGCCTCCAAGTGCATCTCCAAACTCGCTCGATCACAACCTCCAAGTGAATCTCCAAACTCGCTCCATTAGGGCCTCCTAGTTCGCATGATCATGACCTCCAAGTGCATCTCCCAACTCGCTCAATTACGGCCTTCCAGTTCACACGATTATGGCCTCCAAGTCTATCTCCAAACTCGCTCAATTACAGCCTCCAAGTTAGTACAATCACGGCCTCCAAGTGCATCTCCAAACTTGCTCAATCACAATCTTGGAGCGTATCTCTAAGGTCACTCGATCAGGGCCTCCTAGTGTATCTCCAAATAGGCTTGATTACCGCCTCCAATTGAATCTCCAAAGTCACTCAATCATGGCCTTGGAGTGTATCTCTGAGTTCACTCGATTGTCATTTTCAGGTGCTTTTTGAATTGCATTCAAGCACCGCCTGCAGCCAGTCCAGATATACTGTGTGTAGATGGGTAGCTATATAGATACATATATGAGAATACAAGCTGAATACATGAGTTTTAAAAATAGTTTAACGATATGTAGTAGCTATGATTTCCAGGCGCACCAGCACCATTCCCAAAGAAGATGTTTTTCCCAGACTGCTCTACTGTGATTCGAGATGCTGCCAGAGTTGTCGCCGGCGCTCCCAGACTTGTTGCCAGCACTCCCAGGTGCTCCCAGGTGCGCCAAGAGTTCTCTCCGGCGCTCCGTGGTGTTCCCACACTTGTCACGATCACTTCAATGGTACTCCTATACCAGTCATGACAGATTTCAGTTACTCCCCAGGCTAGCCGGAATGCCCACCTAGGGTCTGATACTCTCCTGAAATTGACTCATCTAAGTTTACACTCCACATCCTCTCAGACACTCCTGGAGACTTCCAGTGACTAAAATACATTTTGCTGATGAATTAGATTTAGCGGGAGTCAGTAAGTTTAAGTCAATAGAGAGATTCAGCATAGCAGACATGATACAACAGGTTATGAGCCCGGATACTTCGCTGATTTGACGAACTTGACTCAGATGTACAGCATCATGAACACAGTCACGGAGGAGTTCAGGCAGCCTCGATGCATGTAGAGACTACACGATGGCCAAATCGACAGAGGTCACGATTAAGAAGTTGTATTGTACGGACTATAAGAGCTGGAGTTTAGAAATACCAATACCCTTGGAACAGAAGCAGGTTCTCGGCATTGTTGATGGTACAGAGGAAGCCCTGCACACAAATGGCAGGACACCATTTACAGAATGGAAGAAGCAGCATGGAATCGCCCGGTCGACCAATCTCCTCGCAATGGAGCAGTCATTGGAGCAGCAGGCTGGTGTTTAGAAAGATACAAAGGTACTGTGGGATCAGCTGAACGAGGACTACGAGTCGAAGGTGAAGCTGAATGTGTGGGCTTTGGGACATGTGATGTCAGCTGTGAGGTTAGGCGATTGCGAGAATGTGCAGGATTATGCATGGAAGATCCAGGGGTACGTCAACGATTTCAACCTCTGTGCCGACTCAGACAGACCGACTGGTGGGGGTGGTATGAAGCCAAAAAGCGAGCACACCCATTATCTGATGAAGAGTATACGTAAGGATGATGATAGGTGGTTTTTCACCCAGTTGATGTAGGAGAAGATCGATTCACTGGCCGAGAAACTGGAGGAGGTTATTATAAAGATGAAAGCCCATGACGCGCGATTACAGAAGGAAGACACTTCAGAGGTGGCAACAATGTTCTCAAAGTTGCGGACTAAGAGTGAAAAGCAGAATTCAAAGCAGACTCGGAAGTCCCAGCAGTTTTGTGATAGCAGCAGTGAGAGAGATGATAGTAGTTCAGAGAGTGAGAAGCATCGCCACAGACATACTCATGAATGCTACAGATGCCATAAGGTGGGACAGATTGAATGGAATTGTCCAAGCGCAGCACCGGTGAAGAGCACAGCACCGACAGAGACAGCAGCAGTGGTAGCTGCAACAACAATGACAATGACATCAATTGAGAACTATTGGATGACAGTCACGAATGCAGAGAGGCCATCGAAGGAGAGTTGGTACTTGGTTTGTGCTCCAGCTTCTCACATTTGCGGAGATCGGGGAATGTTTGAACGGTATACTGAGTATATTAAAAGAGACTGACAGGAGATTCGTGATGTTGCAGAAAGTGTAGCGGGCAAGGTCATTGGCCATTGTGATGTTCGATTGAGGCTTTGACTACCAGGAGGCCGCCACTGTATACAGGAAGTAGTTGTGAGAATTGTCTTGCATGTGGAAGGTGCACACAACTCACTCTCCCAATCGCGGCTTATGGATCGGGGATTGCCCATCGTCCCAGGCAATGGCTACGGAATCAAGATATATGATATATCGCCGACAGACAATGCTGGAGGTCAAGGTCGAGGTCGAGGTCGAGGACATCTCGTGGGAGTGGCATACCAGATTGGAGAATTATTCCGGCTGGATGTGAATGTTGCAGGAAAGTTCCATCGATCGAGAGAGAGCAGATGACACACAGCACTGAATGCTGCTGATGAGCACATCCAGCGAGAGGTCATCCTGCCAGAGGAGCCGAAGAAAGAGATATTGAGCGAGAGGATAATTGTGTCAGAACAGCTCTAGGTACAGTTGATTGTTTGGGAGGAGCTTCAGGCAAAGCTCTATGTATGTTTTCTTTAGAGTTTAGCACTTACCGTCATGATACTGCCCTGGCGGAGTATGGGGATCGGTTTGAATGTGGTCATCACGTGGGTTGGTTTCGGGTTGTGCATGGCAGAGCTGCATGCACTTTAGTTCTCGTATACATGACAATTAGACTTGGAGAGAGTCAGTGAGTTTAGGTCAATAGAGAGATTCAGCACCACGGACACGTCACAATACTGTGTAGGCTATGTGTCGTGTTCAACATTGACTCTATCAATCAGTTGTCTGGATAGGTTAGTCCCAACAATTCATACTTGTGTAAATCCACAGGATCTCAGATAATTTCTACAATCCTTGAAAAACATAATCATACGAATCCAGGTAACTTGCATACTTTGTTTATAATTCTGCTATTAGTTCAGTGACACTTCTTGTTGCAACCAATGTTTCCTCTAATGCTCCAATGTATTCCTGAACTTATTACAATTGCACTCATGTTATATCTGTTCCAGTCATCAGTGTCTGAAATTACTCTAAAGCTCGACTAAGATATTCTTCTAGGGGCTGATACTTTCCTGAAACTAATCTATCTGAGTATACACTCCATATCCATTCTTACACTCTCAGAGACTTGCAGTCACAGAAAACAGTTTTGCCAATATACCTCACCTATAGAGAATCTTTGCATTTCAGTTTATACTGTGTATTTGATACTCTATAAATTGAGCAAATTTTGTAATGAATATAGATATTCCTTCATAAAATAGATATTGAAATTGCCCAATCTTGAATTTATGCAATCTGTAAGCATTTGATCTCTACTTCTATTCTTCAGATTTATAAATGCATAACATGACTTGAAGTTGCCAACTATATTACATAGTTCTGTTATTTGTACCAGGTGCTAACATGAAAGTATTAGGAAAACTAAAGAATATATAACTGAATATATATATTTATATTTCTATATCAATCTTGGAAGGTAAGTATAGTAGAGTTATGTCAGAGTATTGATAAAAGTATATGACAAAGAAAATCAATACAACACTAATGTATATCCAAATACAGTGGTAATAATACGAACCACAAAATTAATAATTACCTACAATATTGACATATAATACTTTCAAACAAATCTATCTAGATCTTATTACTATAGTACACAATTTGAATATATATTATCCATAATTTACTGCTGATAATATTCGGCTGATGGAGATCTGAAAAGCAATTCTAATAGTAAAATATAAACAATATTGTACTGGCTAAATTTAATTTCATTCTGTTGAGACTATACACAATTTGTACAATTTCAGCCAGTATTCAAAACTCCTAATATTTTGAATAGTTGCAGACCATAGAATAGATGTATTTGAAAGTACTTTAGCAAATATCTGAAGAGTCTGGAAGTTGTACAATTACCTCCAAAATTGATGTATATTGCTTATTTGAAGTGGACAATTTTTTTCATTTTATAAATGCTGTAAGTTTACAAAGTTAATACTGATATATATTTATCTCATTTTTTCATTTCATATCTTATGCTGTCTTTTGACTGTTAGTAGTATTTTGTGATTTAAACTAGAATTTGCATATACTATCAAGAAAGGCTTTCGTGGTACCATAACTATCATTACCTTCTTTGTATCACTGTAGACTATCACATAGTATAGTTGCACATTAGATATATGGTCTGTGATAGATATATCATTAAAGTATGTTGGAAGTATCACTATATGTTATAACCAATTTCAGCATGATTCAAATTTCTCATACTATATACCCTATAGCTACCCCCTTTTTTATTATCACCACTGTTACCAATATCACCAATACTAGTATTACCATCAACATTACCACCATCATCATTACCACTATTATCATAATCACCATCACCTCCATTATCATCACCACCATTACCATCACTACCATAACTATTACCACTATTACCACCATCACCATCACTACATTCACAGTCACCATCATCACCATCACCATCATCACCATTACCATCATCATCACCTGTACCGTATTTGGATTGATCAGCATCTGCCAGCTCATATGCAGCTGTAGTCAATTATCATCATCTTTACTTGATCAACAGCCATCAGTTTCTACCCAGCTTTACGCAATGTACACCATCTACAGTCACCAGCTCCTATTTAGATTTATCCAAATATTTCAATCTGTGCTTGCCAGCTCCAGGTATACATTTGCTCAACCACCGCTGTCTTCACTCACCATCTCCTACCCAGCTTTACCCACTCTCCACCAGTCATCTTCTCTTGATCGACTGCTGGCATCCCCTATCCAGCTCTGCCCAATTAAAATCATCTATGCTTAAAAGCTCTTATCAAGCGTTTCTCAATAACTACAATCCATGGTTATTAGCTTCTGCCTACAATTTGTCAATCACTACCATTTACACACACCAGCTGCTATCTAGCTTTACTTAATCACCATAATCTATGTTTGCCAGCTTCTGTCTACATTTGCTCAACTATGACCATTTATTCTTACCAGCTGCTATCTAGTCTTACACAATTACTGCAATCTATACCTGCCAGCTTCTGCCTACATTTGGTCAAAAAGTGCCATCTTCACTGGCCAGCTTTACTCAATCAACTGCCACCCACTGCTACCCAGCTTTGCTTCATCAACACTGTCTATACAGTTTAGCTCCTTTCTTGCTTTACTTACTTACTGCAATCTATACTTACCAGCTCGTGTCTACCATTATTCAATTACTACCAGCCAGCTTTTCTCAATGTATACTGCCAGAAACCACCCTGCACTACTTAATCACCACCAGCCATTTTCACTTGATTATTAGCTGCCCACTTTAACCCAACTTCACTTGTTTATCATTCAATATGAAATTCACTTTAGTTGAATAACTCCATTCTGCTTGGTGACTGCTTTACTTGATTATAACCAGTCAGCTTCATTTGATCAATATCTGCCCTTCTCAACTCCACTTTGTGCAATTCCTCCCTGCTCCCAACTAGCACTAGCAGTCAGCTTGTAAGTTCAAATACTGAATATATCAGAGGCACAACTAAACATGTCAGAACTTTAAAAGTAAGCATGTTGGAGTTGGAATAGAGAGCATGTCAGAGTTGTAAGACCAAGAATATGAAAGTGGAATGTGTGAGCACATCAGAGTTGGAAGAGAGAATATATCAGAGATGTAAAACTGATCATACCCGAGGTGTGGAGGTGAAGCATGTCACAGTCTGTTAAGTTAGCATGATACTGTTGATAATGAGAAAATATCAGAGTCATGAGAGTAAGCATACCAAAGTCAGAAGAGCGAGTATGTCAGAGTTGCATTTGGGATAATTTCAGGGTATATTTCAGTTGACAATAACAGTGTATTCAATATAGAAAAGAATATTTAGTATATATAATGAATAACTGTATATTATAGAGCTACAACTAGAGAGTTACCAGTAAGCAACTAGAGATTTACAGATATGCTACCAGGGTGTTACATGTATATAATTGGGGGTTATGCAAAATGGCTCTGGGGTGAATGGTATTATGTAGCATTATGGGTGTTATGGGAAATCACAGTAAGCCATATGGCTTATAGTAGATTACCTGTCATGGGGTACCATTTTGAAGACATATCTTTTTGCAATATTTCTGCCATAATTGTATTACTTTTGTCATGTTTATTCATTTAGTCTATCTCAATTAATAAGTATATTATTTCTTTTATTTTGTATACCTTTTTGAAGTTTCTACAAAATATACTACACTCAAATAACTAATACTTGAGTGTAAGATATATGAAAGCCTTGGACAATAATGCTGTATGGTATTTGGGATGTTTTCTGAAGGAGAATAACTTGATATTAGTTGGATAAGACATAACACTTGGTATTGCACCTCGCCCTCTACCCGCTCACTCTCCCAACTTCTAACTTCACTTTCATGGAACTCTTAGAATGATAGAAGGTTACGGTGATGACTATTGGACTACCAGAAGCATGCAAAAACAAAAGAGGGGAAACTGGACATAGTTTTTCTCGTGCCCATACTGACAAATTAAAATTTGTGCAACAAGTGGCGAGAGGGAGGAGTCTCGGTATAACAAGTCAATCGATTTTAAAGAAGGGAGTTTTTTTAGACATGCCTCACACAGGGAGAGTGAGTGATTTACCCGAGACGTGATGAAATGCAGCCCATGCAACGGCGATCCCTACCTTCTCTGAAACTCTTGTTAATCTCACCTTATCGCACTCCAAATGCTTTTTTACGAAAAGAATGATACCTTATCAGCACTCGAACAGTTGAAGCCCGGAGAATTGTCTCATGAATGCTCAGCAAGGCATCTGTAACAGGTCGCCGCAGTTCAGTTGCTTTACACAGCTGTCACTCATCCATACATCGTTTTTACCTGCTCACCTCGACCTGCTTAACTTTGCTGTAATTGCTCCGACGAGAGTTCTTGTGCTCTCCTTCAGCTGCACGGCTTGCTTCAACATGCTTTCTGCACTTCTTCGTCCGAAAATGCGCAACAATCGTCCAAGTTCTGCCTATTCGTCGGTTGTGTTCGACTGTCCACCCGATCGAAGGGATGAAGCCTCGGCTACAGAAGACTCGTTGTCGTCCTCAAAAGATGGCGAGAACTCTCCCCTGCTACCTATATTCGCTGCAGACCTCGGTAACAAACCTCATTAATTTAACCCCAATCTCCACAGGAAACTGATCGCAATTCGCATCCTCAGACTCAATACCTGTATATAACCTGGTTCATTGGATCCGGGACGAAATATGTGCGAATGTTGATACAAACCTGAGCTACGAGCAATTGAGGACCCCCCAAGTGTCCAGCTTTGTTGTCAAGCCGATTTTAAGCTCTATGCTTCGGATAGAGGACAACTTTTCAAAAGCAGCATATATCTACTGCTTAATGGCCAACTGTCTCCAGTTTCGCAAGGAGATCGTGGACAACCCCACAAAAATGGGGGCATTGGGGACAAGGGCGCTCCTTTGCGAGCTGCTTGCTATAAAGCTGCTGAAGGAATTTTCCACAAGAGAACTGGTACGGCCCGACAGTGTAGTTGATCTCAGTCAATCAAGCTCATCTGGTGTGTCCGCTCTCTAGATCGACGCCTTGAGCTATGATTTCTATCCACTGCATGGGATGCCTCCGCCAACCTTACCTGGCCAACGGTATGGGGCTTCTTCAACTGTAGTACGGGCAAGCAGAATATCGGCATTGGAGCTTGCAATTCGAGCACAGGTCAGGGACGCCGTAAGCTGTCCTTCGTTGTCTATGCAACACTTACATATTGCATAGGCAAAGAAGTTTCTCTCCCATCCAATAGTGACCCAACACTTAGAAGCGATATGGGCCGGAAACATCGTTTTCCATTCTGCCTATGATCGGATGCATCGACTTCGAGATGATGGGCACTCCCGCGGTGGGTTGTTCCGTCGATCTGCTGCAATATACGACGGCAGCTATGCCGGTCTATTCAAGCTTTCTAGACTTAGAGTCCCTCGATATCGACATATATTTTCTACGTTATCACTTGCAATTCTGCTTCTTCTGTGTGTTGTGGGAACTCTCTGGAGCCAAAAACTATATCTGATCGTTGCTGTAGTCACTTGATGGTTTTGATTAGGCGATCTTATGCTATTAGTGCACTTGAAGTCACATTTTGGCTGTGGTCGTTCGGTTTCATGATGGTGACTACACCCTTCAAAGTACGATGACGAGTACTTACGTGCTTCAATAGGATGAAATTGCGGATTTCAATGAGTCGGGTGTTGCCTTGTATTTTATGAGCATGTGGAATGCCTTTGACTTCAGTATATTCCTGCTGTTCATGACGTAAGTCTTATTTTGCTAAACCTGATACCTGGTGTTGACGAGTATGGTAGCTTTTATGCCTTGAGGATCATCGGGTTGTTTATGCCGAATGATAGTGTTTACATTACGGATTGGAGCTATGATATCCTAGCTTCATGCTCGATCTTTTTGTTTCCTCGAATATTCTCCGTCTTGTATCGTACCAGCAGTTCCGAATATAGGGCTTTTCTTCCTAACTGAAAAAAGGGACCACTACCGTTATTTTTCTCAGCTAATCATCGCCTTTCGGTGGGTCGCACTGTTGTCGGGTGGATGACGATAAATTTTCTAACCATTTGCAGAATCATGGCAGCCGACATGGTCACATTGTTGATTGTGATTATTGTCTCTTGCTCGGGGTTTTTTGTGGCCTTTACATTCAGCTTTGCGAGAGAGTACTCTTCTGCAACAGATGTCTCGTGAGCTATATTTAGTCCTAGGTTGGCCAAATCTGATTAATCAACTCAGATATTCCTTATTTCAGATACTGATGGGATTTACACCCGCGGTGGGCACTCTTCTATCATCATTCTCAAGAAGCTGCCTCTAAGTAGTGACGTCTAGGCTTGGGAAACGTGGTCAAATTACAATGTTCGTTTTTCTTCAAAATGGTCTGCCCTTCGAGTTGGTTAACATGAAGGTGCATAGCTTCTCGGAAAAACAATTTTGTCTGCATTTCTCATTATCACACATTTCTTGGTCAGTTCCTAGATTATCTCGTCTTCATAATCTTTGATCTCGGTTTGTACGGGACTACAGATTCCTTTAAGAGAAAACTCTTTGCAGTGGTATCTGGCTAACCTTCAAAGATCGTGACTATTCTCATTACCGTTCTCACGAATAGTTTTGCAATGGTCGCTGCTAATAGCGTGGAAGGCAAGAAACTGGGCAGTACCTTCGGGACAAGTTACGAACTGACTGGTGATTTCAGAACATCAATTTCTCGTGGCAGTGAACACTATATCAATGGTCAAAAACGAGGCCATATTTACCTATTTAGCGCCTATGAACCTTATAGCCTGGGTCCTGCATCCATTTCGATGGGTTCTTCCATTCCGCAAATTTGTCCGTCTGAACCGAACTTTAGTAAAAATCACACACTTACCTCTGCTGGCTGCTATCTATCTCTACGAGCGTACGATGTTGCGAAGTTCGGTAGTCGTTCCTACCGATGCTATAACAAATCATAATCCTGGCTCTCAAAGCACTCTAACTGCCTTTAAAACACCCAACGACCTGCTTAGCCCGGTCGGCAGGAGCATCCGCCGCAAAACATCCATTGCCAGTCAACAGCAGGAACAGGTACTGGAACAAGTATTTGCACAGCCATATAGGAGAGGGGCAACGATGCAAAGTGACAGGAGTGAACTAGATGGAAAGGGAAGTGTTGTGGATTCTTGGATGAGCAATGTCCTATCTGCATCTCCGCCAACGGAAACCGAAGGATTTGTCAGAGGTTCTCGAAAGCCTCTCAGGAGAGGCAGAGGTACGCGTAACAAGTTTGGAGGGATTAGGGAACACTACAGCTCCATGGCCCAGAGATTGCCAGCGCGAGAATTCTCGATGACAAGATCTACACGTTCCCAACCCGAAGATTTCGTAGGAATCGCCGGAGTGTCTAAGGAACCTTTCAGCGAAAATGACCTCGGGGCTGATGCCGACAATGAGGCGAATTCGATTGGTGGAGATGAAACGACTGAGGAGTCGGCCCATGATATGGTATATGGGAAGCGTAAGTCTCCGAAAGTAATTCCTTCAAAGCTCAGTGCCTCCACCGGACCGCCTGGTCGGGTTAGCCCGTCAGTGTCTTCAAAAGCTAGCAGAACTGGGCAAGATTCATCGCTATTTGAGGAGGTTATTGCGTCCCTCCCACCACAGCAACGCCGACGCCATCACGAACGTACCGAATCATCCAACACTGTTCTTTTTAACCCAGTCCGTCGCAATACGGGTTCTGATGACGGCGTCGCTTGTATTACAAATCGAAAAACTGGCAACCGTACACCAGGTGGCGGCTCATTGGGCAAGTCACAACCACACACAGCTACTAAGCCGCGTCCCATCACCAACAAATCCAGGCAGTTCTTACAGCCTACACCAGCACTTGCTGTTCTTCAAGATGGAAATCAGAGTATTCGAATGATGATGCAAACTGCCGATGTACCCTCTAGCTTTGCAACGCAAATGGCAATGGCAACTAGTGGAGGCGATATCCTATTGAATAGATTGGTCTTGGTTAAAATTGGAGCCCTTGAGGAGAGCATGAAGGATATTAAGACGATATTGGGAGAAGTTAGAAAGTCGAAGAAGCAGGATGAGAGGGATAGGAGAGAGGAGTCAGATAACAGGGTTTCTTCTAGATGGGAGGATTAAGATTGTAAGGTTTCTTATGGATGCGACTCATGTGGCTGTATCGGTCATGTGTTAATGGGGTTTGATTCCTCCGGGCGGAACTTCATTTTCTACGGCGTATTGGTTGCAGATTTGACGGCATATATTTGGGGTCGTCCTTTGTCACACGAATGTTCGGATACAAGCGTTCCCGCAATGACGCAATAGTGCTGGCCCCATATTTTGCCCATACATTTTGCATTCTAAATCGTCGATATCTAGCAGCCGAATACCACAATTTCTGGTAGCAACTCAAAGCTGCTTAGAATCGCCAACAGCATTTGGCTACAATTAGGTCAGAAATGGAACCTTCACACGGAGTCATTTCGTCATTACCGGATCTATACTAATATTTCTACTGTCGCATATATTTTGGTATTAACGAGTATCCTCATAAGAATTACTTTGTTTGATCAACTGTTTACTTTCTCAGACTTCGTTAGACCTACCCACCGAAAGAAGGTATGATGTCGGGGAGAATCGGAGCAAAAGATAGTGAAGCTGATGGATGTGTGAGGGAAGAGAGGGTGTGTAGCAATAATGCTAAGGGAAATTTCCTATCGTCAATTGATCACCGTAATTAGTCGGACTGCTTCTTTCTCACTAGCGGATATATAGCCGTCTAGCCTATTATCTGATTAAAACCTTCCATTAATGCAATACGTAACATAAGCTTCGCTCCCGCTCAGTTAGCATATACGAATTTTCAATATTTTCGGATTTCTTGGCATTTGAACAATTTAATATTCTCATTCGGTTTCTCTAGCATGAAGTCGGAGACTGAATGGTGAAGGATCGATGAGCAACGGATCGGTGAGTACTCGTCGGATCACCAAGCAGGGGACACGTGTAAACCCTAACCCACACCGGGTGCTCCTCAAGTGCATGTGAACTGACGCTCCATTCAGTCCACCAATTCTACTCCAAACAAGAAAGTATAGGGTCAAGTTAAAGCTAACTAGCAGGAGAATTCAAAATACCAGAAAAAAAAAATCACCAGCTAATAGATTCAACTGACATAGGAATAGGTAAGGGGTACACAAAAAAGCACATAATGCTCAGGATAAATCAGCACAGCAAGGGCCAAAGAAAAGGTAAACCATGGAACTTATTCCTCCCCTTTACAATCAGGCAGCAAGACATGATTGTGGCAAGCTTCTTAATTTTGCCACTAATTTTCTCTACTGTAATTTTCTCCCACCCTTCCTGGAGAATGGCCTTTATCTCAACAATAGTAGTACCTCTCTTTAATGTACAGCCACACTATATTTGCCACTTTAAGATATTCCAAATCCATTCAACATCAGGAGAAATGACCTTACACCATGTGGAACTCATATAGAAGCCAGTCTGAAAATGGTAATTTATAGTATATTTGATGTGTGGCACTGTGAGAACCTATGGACCTACATGTTGACTAGATTACTACAATACATATGCAATTTTGTGCACTGGAAACTATGCATTACACTGCATACTGTACATCACACTGCATAAAACAATCTTTAAAGCAAGAAGCTAGATACACTGTGTTGCCAACTTCCAAGTACACCTTAAGGTTACTTTGGATTGCAGTCAATTGTACACTCCCAGCCAGTCTGACTGTATGGTTCCAAATGCACTCCATGGCACACTCCCAGCCTGCTTGACTTCTGCTCTCAAGTAAGCTTAAAAGATGCTCTAAAGTACAGTTCCAAGTACAGTTTCAAGAACATTCTCAAGTACACACCCAGAAATACTCTCAAGGATACTCCCAATTGTACTCATTCACACTGTTCCAGCCTGCTTGACTGTAAGCTCCCAAGTAAGCCCTGTAGATCATTTCAATCATACTTTCATGTATGGTTTCAAGGACGCTTCCAATAGCAATCAATGGCAGACTTCCACCCTACATAAATGTATGCTCACTAGTAAGCTCTCAAGACATTCGCAAGCTCACTTCTAAATATGCTCTCAAGTACACTCCAAATCATAGCTGACAGAATACATCCCGCCTAATGGACCATTCACTCCCAAGTATGCTCTCAAGATGGTTTCCAGTATACTCTAAGTACACTCTCATGTACACCTCCAGGTCAGTCTCAAGTATACTTCCAAATGCAGGCCATTGTACACTCCCAGCATACTTTGCTCTATGGTTCCAATTATCCTCCAATAAGGAAAGACACTTCCAATATCACTTTACTATATCATCCCATTTATGCTTCTGCATGTTTAATCGAGAGACTTGTGGAGTTGCAGGCACTGGAACGTGTAAGGCTGGAGGGGTATGGTGGACAGAGTTTATTGGGTGGTGTGTGGTGAGTGGCATGGGGTGTGTGGCTTGTGGAGGCTTGCAGACAGCATATGTTGGCTGAAATCATAATGTCAGTTGCTATGATAGTCTGAACCTTAAATTACATGTGGCCACAATGACAATATCTCATGATGTCTCAATGAGATGGAGTCAACAATTGCAGCCTTTAATTCTGCAGGAAAAGTAGACAATTGGATCTCAGGGAGGGTAGATCTCAGAGTCTCCTTTCTCATTGCACTTGGCAGCCAGTGTCGGGTTGATTGAGGTCATATGTATCCCCATTCGGTCTGGGGCTGATAGGCTTGATGGTGATGGTGATGGTGATGGTGATGGTGATGGTGATGGTGATTGTAATGGTGATGGTGATTGTGATTGTAATGGTGATTGTAATTGTGATGGTGATTGTAATTGTGATGGTGATTGTAATTGTGATGGTGATTGTAATTGTGATGGTGATTGTAATTGTGATGGTGATTGTAATTGTAATGGTAATTGTGATTGTAATGGTGATTGTGATTGTGATGGTAATTGTGATTGTGATGGTAATTGTGATTGCGATGGTGATTGGAATTGAGATGTTAATTGTAATTGTGATGGTAATTGTAATTGTGATGGTAATTGTATTTGCTATGGTGACTGTAATTACAATAGTGATTGTACTTGCGATGGTGATTGTGATTGTGATGGTAATAGTGATGGTGATGGTACCAAAAGTATATAGTCGACTATGTTGGTTGGCTACATCAATATTGATGTCAAAGCTTTAGCATACTTAAAGCCTTGTATTGGCAAAAGAATTCACAAAAACAGAGTTTTGATATAGTGAAAAGCTTCCTGTGGAAACCTATACTCCCAACGTGCAGCTCTGTCAATCATGGCCGTCTCATGCCGGATTCCAAGCAGGCTGTCAAATATGCTTTCAAGCAAGCTCTCACGTGCCATTGGGCTGTATAGTGGACTCACAGCAATACTGTAACTGGGATAGAAATGAGGCCTCCAGAGATTAATGACAGGTATCAGTTCATCCCCAGCTGGATACAGTATATTGCCCCAGAGCCCTACACATGCATTGGTATAAATCCACAACAGATGCCTATGGAGTGTACATTACACAGGGGTCCACACAAAGCTTGTTATAAGCTGTGTGTGAGTATAGTAAATCGCCAATTTGCACTTTTGCTGATGAGCAGGGTTCAAGTTGGGTGAGTTTGATGCTGAATCAATTTTGGATATACTCTGCTCTTTTCATTCCCAGCTAGTACAGTGGACACTATGTGGTGATACTCTATCTTCCATAAGAACAAAGTCTAGATTGTATTGCAGCTGATGGTGATACTCAGGCAACATTAATGGCTTTCCAACATACTGGACATATATCCAGATATCAATATTATATGGGTGTTCTCTCTACTTCAACTGTTCAACCATAAACTTGTGTCTCTGTCAAGCCTGACGAATGATCACATATAGTACACGATTGAAATCGGTGGGGTAAGATTTTCATAATAATAGTAACAAAAATGTATGATTGAAACAAGATCAAGCACTTGAAGTGCATATAAAGAAAACAAGTTACTACCTGTGCTGAAGGGGTTTCACAGTTGGCTATTGCTTTGCTATTCAAGAGAACAAGTAAAGAAAAAGCAAAGGAAATCCTCCAACACCAGTAACCTCTCTTTATATACAGGTAGTCTGCCCTCCTCAAGTCATTCATTATAAAGTGACATACCCTCTGAATTCTGACTCATGATCATTCACACCACCATGCAACCTCATATCAGCGCAATCATAACACCTTTCCTGACCTCACAACACCTCAAACTGTTGTGACAAACCTGTTGAGATGATTGATTGATTGAGTCTAAGTCTAAGATGATACGTAGACTATATAGTAGCTGCCAGCCCTAACCCACAGCCATGTGATGACATACTCTACAAAGACTTCATCTAACACTCCTCCAGGGCGTTATCACATCCATCAAATACTAAGCCATTGAAAAAACAGACAGCAAACAAACCAAAGACAGAAGACAGAAGCCAAACCATGCAATGCCCTGAGCTCCTGCCAAACGACCATTCTCCCGCTCATGCTTCCTTAGCTGGGTAGTCGATTGTCCTGTCGGCTTCAAATGTCCTGACTTCTAGTCAACTGCTCCTTCGAAGGTGACACCCAGTCCTGTTGTATCTTGATCACAGCTGGAACTTCGTTGATTCACATATGCAGCCTCTCAGTTCCAATTATTGGTTGTGCGGTCGGTGTCGGTGTCAGAATCGGTGACGCTTCTCCGTGGCGATGTTGACTTCCGTTTGACAAATAAAGTGGAAGTGTTGATCGTCATTTCCTTTTAAAACACAAGTGCTCATAACCTGTTGTATAGTGGCAGATGCTCAAGTAGTCGAATGTGTGAGTGCATATGGGAAGGTGTGTCAGTGTCCGTATCGAAATTGCACACGCTTCTCCATGGCAATGCTGACTTCCACTCGACAGACGAAGTGGAAGTGTTGATTGTAGCCGGTTCAGTTGCGGATGCTCGTGAAGTCGAGTATGTCTCGGTGTTGGTGTTGGTGTTGGTGTTGGTGTTGGTGTTGATGTTGGTGTTTAATTTGGAGATGGTTCTCCATAGCTGCAATTCGAATTGGAGACGCTTCTCCATAGGTCGCTTTTGCTGAGCTTGCCCTAGGAAACTCATTCCCGTAGATCATTGATCCCTGTACACAGCCTCCCTGATAGAGGAGGGGTTGTTATCATTGAAGGTTTAGGGTGAAGGTACACAATGTACAGCTCCTAGTAGTACTTCCTCGTTCTCACAGTAGAGGAGTCCACAGACTTTGTGGATTCATGGCCACAATTGCCACTGCCGGTCTCTCGGGTTGCCCAAATCCTATAACCAGCGCACTGATGCAGACCAACCCCCATACTCCCCGCGGGTTTTGATCTACCAACATCTCCGAAGTATCCTCGGTACATTACCCGCTCACTTCTCATAGACTATCCACAACATACTGTATGTCGATGTGCTTGGTAGGCAGCCGGTTGACCTATTACCAATTGCATCGAACACATTCCGATGTTGACCCGCCCTTGTATTGATGATGTCAAAGTTGAACCGAACTCCTCCAATGGTATTGATTTGAGCTCCATTGTGGATGTTGATCAGATTTCCGCTGAGAGTGTTGACACGATGTCCTCCGAGGGTGTTTATTCAATGTTGACCCAAACTCCAGCCAAACTCCTCTCTATACTTGTCCCGAACGTCTCCTGTCGACGTGTTGTTTGGTTGCCTTAATCTCGTATACCTCTAGAACTCAATACTGCGGTCATCGTAGCCATCCCAGCCATCCCAGCCATCCCAGCTCCCTAAGCGGTTGAGTGAGATTTCGTCGAGAGGAGGCATCTGAGTCCTTTGCATCGTGGAATCGTGGTCGTGAGTCCGTAGGGTGTCATGATCCTGGATGCGTTTGCAATGCATCCGGGACCCTGTAGTCTCGCACGTATGAACGTTCGTAATTCAACTTTTATCGCTTGACAATTGTCGAAAATGGTATCTGGATCATGGTCACGCCCAGGCTCATAACCTGTTGTGATGAACCTGTCAAGACCATTGATTGATTGAGTCTAAGTCTAGGATTACATGTAGCCTATATAGTAGCTGACAGCCATAACCCACAACCAGGTGATGACGTACTCTACAAAGACTTGGTTCAACACAAACCACATCCTTTCTATCATAGTTATTCCTGCTACCATTATAGTATAATCTCATGCCACTGCCACATTCTTCAACATCTCCGCTCTTCCATAATACCAACCTCTTCCCATATCATGTGCAAGCACACAAATTCTAATCACACATTATCAATCACCAATCTGAGTCATAACAGTATCCCCTTCTTAGATTTGAGGTCCTTCAAGAACATTTACCAATGGTCCAGGCTTTGCAGAATAGCATTAATTGGTACTCCCCAGTGTCTGCAACTTATCTTCACACTTGGCCAGCTCCCATAGCAAGAAATCACAACATGTTAATTGGATAAGATACCTAAGTTGATTCCGATACATTCGACTATCTACAATACTCAGTACCCAATACTCCTCATTGCCATCAAGCTTTACTCGAAGCTGAGGGTCAATTCATTGGCCAACAACAGGATCATTCATCCTGGAATCTAACAATGACACAGATTCTATTCAGGGAATTTCAATTGATGCTGGTGGATATAAGTCATATACATATGGGGAAACTCATTGCAATACAGTCTAAGGTCCCAGTCATTTCCAGTATTATTTCCACATAGATCTTGTTGTTTGAATGTGTTGAGCATTCAACCTGAACTGGAAGCCCATCAGTATATTTGGTGTTGGTAACTGTGATTGATTCACATTCTCCTCCTATATCACCTGAATCCATCATATTACCACTGGGAGGTACTTCTAAATCTGCTTTGTCATGGACAGTACCATATTGGCATCCACTCATTGCTGATCTGGGTCCCCGTAATGCCATTCCCGATAAATCATCATCAAGTCTCAGTGGTAAATGGCAACCATCAGAGTACACATTCTCGTATGTGAAATTTGGTTATTCGCAGCAAACCCCGGCCATTGGTAGCCACTTCAGCTAATCATGCTGTGGATGACTAAGAAACTCATATAGATACAGTTCCATACTCGCATTCATTGGTTCCATTTGCCTGTCAGTTTGTGGATATCAGGCCTTTGACATTGTTTATTCACTACCCAGACAGGGGTACAAGAGATCCCAAAATGTTGAGGCAAAATGAGGTCTTCAGTTGGAGATAATCATGGGTGGCAGTCTATAAAGACATACCAACTGTTCCAAAATGACTGGGCCAACCCACGAGTATTCATTGTTGTATGGCAAGAGATGACATCCTGTATCTTTGATACCCTATTAACTATTATCCAAAATGCATCAATCTCTTCACATTCTAGTAATCCTACTACAACATCCATCGAAGTATGATCCCAATGCATCTCTGATACCGATACTAGTCAAAGTACATTAAGCATTGAGTGTCATATACTCAGGGACCTCTGGCAGCTATGGTATTTTGATATCTTCCAAGGATTCTGTTTTGGTATATCCTTCCAGTTGCGCTGTTGGTCCAAGAGATTAATGGTTATTGCTCGTCCTGGAGGTCCTGCAAGTGCTGTATCCTGATGCCTCTGTATCTAGTGTACCTGTAACATATCACTCTCTGGTACTTACAATTTCCCATGGTACCGTATGCATTGCTCCTCCACTATACATCGGGCCACTGTAATTTCATTCAGTTTACTATTTGTTTAAATGGTATCCAGTATCTCCCTGGTAGTGAATCAATCACACAAGGTTCCTTACAAATATTGGCGATGCGATCATGGCCCTCAATAAGTGGACTGTAAACCAACAAATCCAATTGTTCCAGTAGGTTCTGCAGCTCTAGAACCAGTTGTCTCATGATTCTTAACATTTCATCGCCCCCCTCCGGAATGTCTGCTGGCCTTTGTGTCAAAGCGTCCACTATTCCATTTGATTCCCCTGGTCTATACACAATTCTATAATAAAATGGAAATAAAAATTCAGACCAAGAAGCATGTCTTCAATTCAACAATATGGGTGTCATGAAATAGGTGAGAATTTTATGATTTGTTAATAACAGAAGGGGTTGCAGTGCCCCTTCACATTCTGGACTTCATTCCTCAATGGTCATCATCAGCTACTTATCCAAGATCATGCAGTTACATACTGTCAGCGTATGTGTCTTGCAGAAATATGCTACTGAATGTGGAACACTGACATTATTGTACTGGGCAGAGACTTCTCCTGAAACATAGTCTGAAGTATCTGCCTGGACAACTACTTCCCAATCATGATCAAAGTGTTGAAGTATTGAAGCTGTTATAAGCACAATAACCATTGCTTCAAAGCCTGATTGTTGCTTAGCTTCTCATTCTTCCAGTTGATTCTTCTTTATAAGTCTGGTCAGTGGGTCTCAATTTCTTGGATACATTGGGTTTAATCGGTTATAATAATTGCAATAACCGAGGAACTGATGGACTTTAAATGTGTTTTTCAATATTCAATTATCCGTTTTTCTCTCCTAGCTCCAGTTTCCTAAAGTTTTAACCTTTTCCAGATTCATCGAAAAGCCCTGGTTGAGTGTACTAATCCAACATATGTTGCTGCTTTCATACATCAATCGCATTTCTCTATCATCAAATGTAATCCTGCACCCAAGCAACCTCTCTTAACCCATATCACATGTTGGATCTACTCTTCCTCCTCGTTACTGTACTTAGGAATACCATCTAGGCATACTGAAGCGGCGGGGTGCAGGACTTTTCGAATAACATAAATAATTCCATCTTGAAAATTTAGAGCTTCATAGTACATTCTGAACTGTTATCAGCAACACCCCTAGTTTCTGTCAGGATGACCCGGGTGTTCCTGATGGCCCTGACGGCTGTGATGGAACCTCGCACCCTATGACCGTGAATCAAATACGACCCGTCACCCAAGCGACGGATTGTGTTCCATACTTACCCTGGGGTGGCTATTATACCATGTTTCTTATTCTTGCGATGTGTCACATTTTATATTACCCCGTGGACACTCGCAGCACCAGCGTCGTGCTTGCTTCACTTTCCTTCTGCAATGTTGTGATGTATACGCAACATCAGAATGACACGGGTGTTACACTCTTGGCAGGTACTCCAGCTACCCTGTAGCCGTGTACCAAATGCCAAGCGCCGTTTATGCCTTTCTCCTGCCGAGTGCCACACTTTACCTCTCCGTTATTGCTATTGATCAGATGCAAAACTCTCCCATATATGTTTAACTTTGGGATCTTGTAACCTATCACAATACAGTCTTTGCTCCGGATACATCGTTTGCTGTTGCATTTGCTTCGCCATTAGCGTATTTTACAGGTCTAAAATATACTGTCCACTCTTCACACTCTCCAGTACTAGGCCCTCAGTCTCTAGTACTATGCCTACAATCCTCCAAGTTCTGTGTTGATCCATTATTGGCTTGCAATGTTTCTTCCTCATCATCTGCATCCGCGTTGTGGCCATCGCAGCCGTCATACCCATTGATACTACCGGTTCCAACTACTAACCTCTGCAATTCAGTAGTGGCCCATTGTTGCTGGTTTGTGGTAGGGATGGCATCACTCTCGTCGATTACATCACCTTCATCCTCAGAATTGTTACTGTACCCTGGCATCCCGAAATGCAGTTTGTCATCAGTACAAGTGTTGGCCATTGGGATATTTGGGTCAGTGCTTCCGATCGCAGGCTTGTCAAGCTCCACTTTGGAGGTAACACAGTCAAGAAGAATAGCATTGTTAACATGTGCTGCTTCTGTGCAGATGACTTCTGTAGGCATTGGGTTGTCTGCGTTGTTGGATCTGACACTTGACCGTTGCAAGAGTGGTTTTATACACCCTCGGTTCGTAGCTCTCCGGTAGTGGGTTGCAGGTATTCATGAACAATCTATTCGTGTCTGCAACGCGAGGTGAGGTCAACAACTTGTGACCCATTGCAGCGCAGCAGGATGGATTCTTACCACTATTGTTCTTGTAGTTGAAGTAGTTCAAGCGAACAGGTCTGTTCATTTTCAGCTTTAGGTTGGAAGCTTTAATGGGAACGCTTTTGTTCGTTTGCCTCTCCAGGAGAGCATGGCGCAACGCAGTGCTGGTAAACATGATCAGGGGCAAGGGAATATGGCCATCCTTCTCATCAATCATGGAATTATAGAATCCATCAGCATACTTACTGTGGTTATTTGCCAGATGATTAAACTTGATGTAGATAAACTGCGGTATTGGGTCTGCCAGGAAGTAAGGTGGACGCTGGCCATTTGTTAGCAGCTTTTGACACTCTCTGCATCTGATTTAGACCATGTACACCACCTTCCACACGCTCTGCCACAGGAAATGGATATTTATTGTATGCCAGAAGGGAATCAATGAATTCCAAACGCTCATTGTCGGATTTAAAGCGGTGGAGATTATAACGCTCTACTATGTTGTCCCTTGCTGATGGAATAAAATGGGATTTAACTTTGTTGACTTGTGCTCGAACCTGGTACTGGTTTGAGTGTGTAATATCCAATGTGGGCCATTGCTGCAGCATACGTCTTTCAAGATCTTCTGTGTTCATGCCTGAAATGCTATGGACCAAATGTTGTTTTGCTGCATAGCTGTGTTCCAGTACATCTCTATTATCTGCAGGTATGGGGCTTCAGAGAATGCTTTCGCAAAGCCTCAAGTCGCATAACTTACCATCTCCGAGTCGCTTGCACTTATGAATAGCCATCTGTTCCACATGTAGAGCTCCATGGGTCTGCCCATTGCAAATTCAAGATATATCATGTCTGAGTGAAAAAATCAATGGATGCTGCGACAGCGGGAGACCACTGATCGAGGTGCAGATACCTCCTGCAGTTGCAATTGCCACTGCCTCTGTCTGTGACTCATTTCTGTAGCTCCCGTTTGCAGTCAATCTGTAATGATCACGCGGGCTTCTGGATTAGAGATGGTGGTAGGCAGGTTTTCAAGACTGCTGAGAGCAGTGGGAGTGCTAGCAATGCTGGATGCAGGGCTGAATACAACATGATGCGTTGAGTCTGTCTGTGAGATTCCTCCAGATGCTGGTGGGTAACGACTGCTTGTACCAGGAGTAGCAGTTGGTGTATATATTGACCATCACTGTGTAGTGGACTGGGTGGAATTCATGCGTTGAGTGATATCTGCTGCACCAGAATTGTTCTGCGAAGATGAGGGGGTGCAGTTCTGACCATGGATTGTAGAGGCTACAATACTCCCTCCTTGAGAGGAATCCCACTCGCCAGCCAGTGCGAATATGTGTCTCCTAGCAAAGGGATGCTCAGAAATCCCCAAAGGCCTAGGCTGTGGTTGTTTCTGAATGTTTGTTACAACTGGAGTCATCTCATGATCAGGGCTTTGGGAAGGCATAGTCTGATATAGATGTTGCATGTTAAGAATATAGGAATAATTTCCTCTGCATGCATGAGCAACAGCAGACGAGGTAGACTCCTATTTGAGCAATCAGAGAGGGATTCGAAAAAAAAAAGAGGTGCAGTGTATACTGCGCTTGACTCTAAATCACTATCCCCTGTGACGATACTCGGGGACAAGATCCCTTGGAAGTCATTCAATTCTGAGGTTATGTGCCATCAGATTAAACTAGGATTAAACTCAGCATTGATATTCACTGTGACAGCCACGTCTGAAGGTCTATTTGCACTACTTGAAACGTGTTTGTGCCTTCTTGCCATGATTATCATAGTATTGCACCTGTTCTTGGCACAATACTTCGAACCATCAATTGTGTATATCTGCAGCTTCCTGGTGGAATCCCACTTTGGCAGAGCTAAAAGCATCGCAAAGTAATTAATGACCTATTTCCTATCCAATGACATGAGTTGTGTGCACTTTCTCCACCCCGCGGTGTGTTGGTCTCGGTGTTGGATGGTTGCACAGTTCGGGCGATCCGAGAACTACTCTGTTGGCACCAAGGGAGGTCTGAGCTGAGCAAGTGGTGTGTGACATGAACAAACTGCCAGTACTGATTCTGTTCTCAAGGCTTGTTGGTCATGAGGTGTCTGGTGGTTGTGCAAGATGAAGGCTGGGCTGTTTTGTATTTGTTAACCAACAAAACGCAGGATATGAATCACAATGTTCATATCTCCCAAGTTGAACCAAGATATCGCCGGAACTGGAGTATATATATCCCTTCACTCCACCTACACCTCGTTTCGCATTTCCTCCCATATTATACACACCGCCACCATCCTGAGCTATCTTGATATCATGTGACATGCACAAAACAATACCTCTCATTGTAAAACACACCCGAGAACCTACACACCTTTGAATTTTGACTCTGGGCTTCTATCAAATACATGCAACAGTATCATATTGCTAAACTGTCGGATGTTGATTCATTTTCAACTCACAGCAATGGCACTACTGTGTAGCTGCAATGGAAAGGGGAGCGCTGGGGTCAAGATGCTGACATCAGTAAGAAATTGACGCATGGAGTTGAATCGGAACTGTATAATAGGATTCATCCCAGAAACCATCTGTGGACTCATACAGATATTCAATGTTTGCAGAATCAAGGTTTAGAGTGCATGGGACTTCATTTATGATATAATCTTTCTTGATCCAGTCACGACACGCAACTTTTCACAATTCCAGTTGATGTGGCCGTACCAAAGGAGGAGATGTTCACCTTGTCGGGACTGGCGTGCTGTCTACCGCTCATATATGCGGCAAATGTTTCACACAACCCCCGACCAAATCAACAATTAGTTGTGGCACAACCACCGTGCCTTCAGGGATGAAGTCGATCACTCCAATCCACTGATAACCAGATCTGGGAAGGTTAACCGCACCCCGGAGCGTTTCTGTTGGTATGGTTGCGATGATCCCAGCCCAAAGTTTGAGCCGCCAAGCTGCCGGTGGTACAAACCAGGTGACTTACTGGTCATACGACCACGGAATTGGGATGAGATAATCGACAAGGATGATGATGATGAGATCTGGGAGGATCCTGGAATGCCGAGTGGTGGAAGGAGCCGTTCTGGTGATGGCAACAACAATGCTGATGTCAAGGGCAAGGAGGACACACAAGGTGGTGAGAAAGCACCAGGGGGAAGGAGGGGAACAGAGAATGGGAAGGGGAAACGGAAGGCAATAGAGGACAGGAAGGAGAAGGGGCAGGCAACGGAGGTTGGGAAGGGGAATGGGAATTGGAATATGCATGGGCACGGAAAATTGAAAATATTGCTAAACAAACCGCAGGGGGAGAAAGCTCGCAGAGCAGTGCAATTGCTACAAGAAGCAAGGAGTATAGGACACAGAGAGCTAACTAGCACAAGTATATTCAGAGCTGGACGCAGCACCCACTGTGTCAACTTCCTCAGATGATAATACAGATTCTTTCGCGGAGTCAGACAGCAAATAAAACTCACAACATGATTCTGATGTGCATATGCTCATGGAGGATGATGTGGACTCACTGTATGGTATCGATTTGGACGGCAATCTGGATATGGAAAAGGACGGTGACGATGACAAGGACGAAGATGACAAGGAGGAAGATGATGAGAATCAGAAAAAGGAGGCTGAGAAGGAGGATAAGAATGTGGATGATGGCAAGAAACCATGGATAATTGGCCAGGGAGAGATGTTAAATTTGTTGGCTGACAATGGATATACGATGGTAGATGATCAGCCAATCGTGCTATCTGAGCAAGGCCAGGAGATGCGCAAGCATAGCCCACAGGAACAACCTCCAGCGCCTGCCCAATGGCCACAAATCCCAGAGCCTAGCCCATGACCACAAACTCCGGAGAGCCATCATCTCTCTGGGCTGGAGTTTTCGAGGTATGTGTGGCTGCAAAAACCTCGCCCAGCGGCGCCAACTCGGCAAGAAGCTAAGGCAGACGGAACAACCCGGGATTTCAATGTGGATCAGCTGCGAGTTGGAGAATTGGCAGGTGGCAACCGTCTTCCTCATGTCCTTCTTCCTGATGTTTGGCACCCAAAGGAGCAGCCGGATGGCTCAGTAGGCAAGGAATGAACCAGTCCTTGCGATGCAGAGGAGGGGATTGTTGTTGTGTTTGGGTTAGGGTCGGGTTCTTGTCTTGTGAGTTTTCTTTGCTGTAACCTAGTCATCTCAGGCATTGATAAATACATGCGTGGAGGTGATTCATTCGCTCAGAGCTTGTTTATGTTTCCCCTCGTTTGGGTTAGGGGTTATGGACTTGTTCATTTCCTCTTTTCAAAGGGTTTAATCTCCGGTATTGATTATTACACGCGTCGCGAGGTTTTCGGATCGCTCAGGGTTTATGTTTTATTTTATTGCAAGTATTATGGGACATGGTGTTTGCAGCAGTATTGCCCCTGATGGCGTGTAAGGAACCTTCTCATGATGGTATTGAGGCTTAATAAATCACTCAAGTTAGCTGACTGTATCATGAGCATACGCCCACAGCAGACTGTTCATTCCCAGCACGAACTTTTGTCCCTTTGGACAGTGAATACTCTACTGCTCGCATGTTATCGACAATGCAAGAGAGGACCCCTTTCTGTTGCCCCGAATGTTCATGCCGAAACAAGTTCACCTCAGACAGCTGGTGACATGAACATATCCAGTTACACCATCCTGAACACCATCAAGTTGTATGCCAGAAGATTCTGACTATTCGCAGTGCGCCCCGACGCAATGAACCTGCTCACAGTGACCAATTCAATGCTAAGCAAGATTCAGTCAAAGACATGTACGGATTTTACTACCTCGAACATCTTGAAAACTTCATGGACTTGGAGTCTCAACCACCGCCACCTCATCTGTCACGGACAATACAGTACCCCAGCGCCAATGCTCGCATCCAGCGATTACATTGCTGAGCGATGGGAACGCAATACTCAGGGTTGCCTTGAAAGGAACTAACAAAATGATCCCTACTACCCATTTGCGACGCGTGAAGAGTACAATTATATCCAGCCTTGAATGATGAATAAGGGCATGAAGATGTACTATGACAACGTGCTGACTGAAGAAAACACCTCTCTGCATTTCACCAGCCTCAAAAACAGGGATGGCATCCAGAGGGTCAATGTGAGCATGCCAGATGTTCAGGCTCTCGGGGAGTGGGAACTACACACTCTCAAGAATATGCAATGTAATGACAATCACCAATGCCCTATGAAATGCTGGAGTTGAGACATCATCAACAGCATAAGATGGTAGATGCAGCATCCAGCCTACGCTGAGTATCATATTTGCACCCCACAGCATTATATTAACAGTGATACACCATGGAAATGCTTCTATCCAGAAATGCACAGTGGGGACTAGTGATGGGAGACACAGCTAAGGAGAGATACCTGCAGATGATGACATGGCAACTGATGTTAAGTCAATGCTCAGAGTAGGGGATACAGTGGCTCCCTTGATCTTCATGTCCGATGGAACACATCTCTCGCATTTTGCTGGTCACAAGAAAGAGTGGCCTGTAGAAATGACAATGGGCAATGTATCTTCGAAGATCTGCCCGATACCCTCAACGTACAGCATCTTTCTGGTCACCCTCCTGCTGATTCCAATCAAGAACCACAATATTGTTCAGAAGCGGCTGGATGAGCAGTGGCAAACAAACTGAGAGGTGCTGAATGAGGAACTCTGGTGGGAACTCCAGCCTCTCACCTTGAAACACAATCCCAGCGCCGAGAGTGGGTATTACAGTGTTCCCTGTCCAGATGGTAACATGAGGCTTTGCGAACCAATTTGAGCAGCATGGCTTGCAGATTGCCCAGAGTATAGCAATCTACATCATCTTGAGCAGCATGTCTGTTTTTGGTGGGAGTGTCCAATGAAGGAACTAGGAAACTATGTCCCTCCGGACATGCAACACCCCCAGTGTAGTGTTAGCAACGGGTCCAAATTCCCGGTTCGGTTCCGGGTCCAGTTCCGACCTGGAACCGGACCGTTGCAACGGGTTTTCACCAAAAACCCGGCATTTCATGCCTACAATTTTAGCTCCAATTAAGTATCTGAGTTCTGATCGTATCGTGATATGATCAGTACGTAGATTGTGCAGTTTTAGCCCCTCTTTCACCTCCCGCTCTCACATTTGCGATCGGACCAATATTCGTTGAGTCGCTATCGAAAACCCGCACTTTTTGGCCGAAATATCACCTTCTTTCACAGCGATCCAACGAATATTGCTCCAATCGCAAATCTGACAGCGGGAGGTGAAAGAGGGGCTAGTACTGCACAATCTATATACTGATCATGTCACGATACGATCAGAACTGAGATACTTAATTGGAGCCAAAGTCGAAGGAACCGTAATATGGAACCGCGGTCCGGTTCCAACCTGTCCCCGAACCTGGTGGGTACCCCTGCTTTCCGGGTAACAACCCGGACTGGACCATCCGGTCCGGTTCCAAACCCGGACCGCAGCCGGGTAACCCTGAACCGATGCTAACACAACCCCAGTGGGAACACAACATATACCAAATGCTCAGCGATGCCAACACACAGGCAGCCGATGCCGAACTCTCATAGTGCCATGGTTCCTGAGGATTCAATGTGTTTCGACATATTCCCTGCATTGTGAGTGACTTCTCAAAGCCCCGCCTCCTGCATACCATGCAGGTCGGCATGGTTGACTACCTCCAGTAGTCGTTTTTCCACTTCATGAAGACACACGAAAGGGTTGACAAGTACAATGCAATATGGTTATCCGTGCCTGCTTACCATGACCCCACACCAAGAACTGAGAAATATGAGGAACTTTCTCAACGGATTGGGAAGGAGATGAAACAAATGAGCTGGTACCTGCTTCGAGTTCTAACCCTGTCTCTACTAGGAGCAAGCTCTGCTCAGCATCACATATTGAATTGCGCAATTGAGTGCACATGAGCATTGTTAGAATTCTATATCTATGCTTGATATACATCTCACGATGATGCAACATTGAGCTACATGGAAGACACCTTGGGTCGTGTTTACACCTTCAAAGATGATTTCTTTGTTGGGCGACCAGGCAAACAGGCGAAATCCAAAGCGAATGCCCTGAGAAAAGAAGTTGTGAAGAAGCAAAAGGTAGATAAGGTAACAAATGCTGAATCTTGGACAAAGTTGAAAAAGCAGTGCGAAATGAATGCATGGTGGGATTATATCCGCCACATAATACAAGTTTCCAAAGAGTTAGATGCCCACTTCAACTTTCTGAGGATGCACTTGATGTCTCATTGGGTTAAAGAGATTCATCGATACGGAGCCTTGCCACAGTATTCTGCTGAGAGACCTGCACAAGCACATAAAATGAACCTCAAGAACAGTTGGAACGCGTCCAATCACAATCTCAAGTACATGCCACAAGTGATCACATTTCAGCATCGTATTCTCTCGTTCGATATCTGTGAGCTTCATCTCCCAGCACTTGCTCCGTGTCGGAAGAACAGTGCCGCCACCAGCCCAGTCCACCCTTCCGGCGCTGATCTGGCAGCCCCCCTGAGCTTCCAGTCATAACCAAAGCCCGAATTCATGGGACCCCAAAACCACTGCGATTGAAAGCATCCTGACCCAAAGAGGAAAGAATTCGGACCATTACTCAACAATATGCAGGACGCAATGCACTGCGTGACATGATATAATGGCACGTGTGAGTCTATTGATTGTCCGAGTCATAATAACACGTATATATCGGATGAACAACTGCACACAATGGAGCTCTGTATTTACCATGGTATGAACATTTAAGTTGTGGATTTTGAAGGTGAACACATATCTCAGATTGGTGGTTACACAGGAAGGCAGAGCTGGTGTGGTGGAGACTGATGGAATGACTCAGTGAGGGTACAGTATCACCCGGGGAGATGTTATGGCATGCTGAATGGTTGTTTCCCAAGGCAACTGCAACGACTATTCAAAATCAAGCTGCTGAATGAGGATGGAGCTTTCATTGAGGACTGGATAGCCCTGGGATTTACCACAATACGTGAAAACTCAGGTAACTTGGATCTAGTCTTGAAATATGTACAGGCGAGAAATCCACAGGCAGCTGTTGATTTTCAAGTTTTCATTGTGGGGTACATCATCGCCAGTGTGAACGTAATTCCAGAGAATGATACTCAAAGTAAGACAGGGGACGGACGGAATGAACAATGAATTGTCAATCGCCACATAGATCTTCAGACTTGGAACGATGTGTGTAATTAGTAAAGAGAAAGTTGCAATGTGTGTGCAGGTAGAAGGAATGCGAGGAGAGGTTTTCGCAGCGTCGCCCATCGAATTGCAATCCTGATGCAAGTGGGTACCCGATGAATCTATTTCGACTTATGGCCACAGTTGGCCACAATGCCAGAGTGTTCGTCTGAAATAGGAGACCGACAGCATGAGAAACACCAGTGCAACTGCTATGGGAGGGTGATATGCAATGGAACGCGTGGGATTAATGCCAGGTGCGCAGTCAGCCGCCACCGGAATGAGTCTGACGGCTCGGATGAACTGTATCCACTCTGACGGAGTGGTTCTGCCCAGATAGGATTTTTTTTTGCCGATGGTATAACTGTAGGTTCAAACCTGCCATATTTGGTCTGAGCAGAAAACTTACCATCATTCCCATTTGCTCGTACTAAATTATCACCACTTCCAATGCCCAGGTTAGTATACATCATCGCCTTACTAAGGTGGTTCAATGTGTCTTATATAATTGGGACAGAATACAGATTTTTAATCATTTTACCTTTAATATCCCAATAGTCAATGCAGAACTGGAGTCCTCCATTGGCATTCTAAGTCAACATAACTGGTGTTGCAACAGAGAATTGCTACTGGCAGATTAAACCCTTGAATAGTAACTCTTTCAACCATTCCTGCAGAATGATTCATTCAATATGGACCTGAAGTCCCATGGTCAGCAAATTGCTATTTCTTGGTCTTTCGGATGGTGGATGCTGGGTGAATGTGTTACAAGCTAGTCCCCAATATCTTGCTGAACAGTGGCAATTACTCCTGATGCTCTTTGGGAACAATGTTCTCTATGGGATGTTACTTCAGATTGTTCACTGTGATCGTTTTATTATTATTGTATAGTGATGGTTTGATCCCTGTCAATTTTGCTATTTTTACCACCCTGCAAATGATGATACATTACGCATTGCAATGCATTATCTGAATACTCTCTGTGGTTGTATTTTTGATTTAAACACTGTCCCAACCATTGGTTAAATTGGTTCTAGAGGTTACTCTCTGACTGTGTGTACTGAAATACATCAGCAACAACTCTAGTTTCCGTCAGAAACACACAGGTGTTCTGGATGGCTTTGACTACTCTGACAGAACCTCGTACCCTCAGCGGGATAATTTCACAGTTCCCCTCGCCCAGGCGATGGGTCCGAGTCTACTGGACTGATGTTGTGGCCCTCAGGTACGCCTGGGAGCACCTGGGAGCATGTTGAATCACTGTAGAGCGGTCTGGGAAAAACATCTTCTTTGGGAATGCTGCTGGTGCGCCTGAAAATCATAGCTACAACTTATCGTTCAACGATTTTCAAAACTTATGCATTCAGTTTGTATTCTCATCTATGTATCTATGTATCTATATAGCTACCTATCTACACACGGTATATCTCGACTGGCAGCACGCAGTGATTGAGAGCAATTCGAGGTGCTCCTGAACATGACGATTGAGTGAACTCAGAGATACACTCCGAGGCCATGATTGAGTGAGTTTGGAGATGCAATTGGAGACCGAGATTGAGTGAACTCAGAGATGCACTGGGAGGCCATGATCAAGCGAGTGTAGAGATGCACTTTGAGGCCGTGATCGAGCGAGTGTGCAGATGCAATTGGAGACCGAGATTGAGTGGACTTAGAGATGCACTTGGAGGCCATGATCGAGTGAGATTGCATATGCACTTGGAGGCCGAGATGGAGTGAACTAAGAGCTGCACTCCGAGCTGTGATCGAGCGAGTTGAGAGATGCACTTGCAGCAGGCTATAATCGAGGGAGATTGGAGGAGTACTTGGAGGTGGTCAATCTGGGGGCGGTCAATGGGAGGCGCGCCAGGTGCTGAGACTCTATTTATCTGTTAGTTAACTCGAAACCGTGGGAATGTGACAAGGTGACTTTACCTTTGAAGCTCTTATGGAGATCTGGCTTGTAGCAGTCGATCTGTAGGGAGGTACGCCGAAAGCTGGAGCAACATACAAGGGACAACTCGAAATCGAGAGAATGAAGAGACGACAGACAATCTTAGGTGTATGCTGTACTCGGTGTATGCTGCACTCCGCGTATGCTGCACTCGGTGTTAACTGATGATGATGGCATGGAGAGATAGAGAGGGATAACTTAACTTTGTGTTCTTGCAATGATGGTAGAGTTGTGGACGAAAAAGACAGAGATTGGGGATAAAGATGAGAATGATATGGAGGATACGAGCGGACCTGAGAAACCTGGGGTACGACTTGACTGGTTGGGTTCAGAAGACGTCATATCGGTGTTATTACCCTCCGGATCGGAACTCGTACCTGCCATATCGAGGATGGTGAATTGACTCGCACACGAAATTCTCCTAAGTTCCAGTGTTTCATGATATTATCCCCCATCTTCTTTGATCTGTCTCTTTCTTGTGCTCAACTCTACCATCACCTAAGAACACGAAATTAAGTCATCCCTCTCTATCTCTCCATGCCATGATCATGACTTAACACTGAGTGCAGCATACACCAAGTATACCATCATGCCATGATCGACAGTCTCCCACTTCCAGGCAGTTTCCCATCTTTTGGTGGATATTGTTGTACTGAACTCTCTACATTCCCACAAATTACAAGTTGACCAATGGATAAAGTCTCAGCTGCCGTCGCGCCTCCCTACAAATTGACCGCTTCCAGGTACTCCTCCAATCTCGCTCGATCATAGCCTGCAAGTGCATCTCTAACCTCGCTCGATTACGGCCTCAAAGTGCATCTCCAAACTTGCTCGATCATGGCCTCCCCGTGCATCTCCAATCTCACTCTATCATGGCCTCCAAGTGCATCTCTGAATTCACTCGATCTTGGCGTCCAACGGCATCTCCAAACTCGCCTGATCACAGCCTTGGAGTGTATCTCTGAGTTTACTCGATCCTGGCCTTCAAGGGCAACTCTGAGTTCACTCGATCTCGGCTTCCAAGTGCATCTCTAAACTGGCTGTATCACGGCCTCCATGAACATCATTACTGAGCGACGGCGCGTGTATGGAGATACAGGGGTAACAGAGGTGGATTGAGCAACGAGGAGTACATATTCGGGTGACCCTGGGGTAGATAGACATCATCTCATTTTCATCTCATCTGGATCCACGCGATTGCATGGATTCTCATTGCTGGGCAGTATCATATCTTCTCACTGTCTTTCTAGCCTCCGTGAGCTGGAACTGTTCTTTCTCACAAATTCAGTTTGGATGTCGCGAGAGGTGTGGCAGATTGTCGATGGTGGGCTCACTGCTGTCTAGCTCCGTTGTATTACCACAACAACCTCCAAGTGGTGCATCTCTCAGTGCTCTCAATGGTCGTCTCTAGAAGCTCCTCTGATTGTGCTGGACTACCATCTGTGGCCAGATTAACCGTGTGTATATATATAGAAATACTTAAATAATGCATGTCAGATTATGTGGTAGCGAATCTTTTGACTGTAACAAAGATGAATATGATAGACGAAAGGCCTTGTGCTTATAGAACCCTAAAAACCACTCCATTGAGAATACGGCACCAAGTCTCCCGCAGAGCTGCACAGTGGTCTGAGCTGCTCCAGAATTTGACTATCCTAATTGTCAAATCTCGTAGCATCCTGAATGTACCTCCATACCTGCAGGTGCTTTCAGGAGCACCTGAGAATGCTCTTGCAGAGTCTGAGAGCACTTTGCAAAGCTCCAGGGGGGCCTGGGAGCATCTGGCAGTACTTAGAAGCACTGGTGAAGGCCACCGGAGTGTCTGGGAGGTTTGTGTGTGGCTTCCGGACCGATTTACATTTTGTTGATGTACCTAATCAATCCATTCTGACATATGGTCACAGTTGGCCACAATACCACAGTGTTTGTTTACAATTGAATACCGACAGAGTGAGAAGAAACGGCAAAACTGCGATCGGAGGGAGATATGTAACGCGACGCTTGGTATTGGTGCCGGGCGCAAAGTAATCTGCCACCGGGGTGACTGTGACAGCTCTGACAAAGTGCGTGCACCCTGACGCAGCCATTCCGCCTGAACGGAATTTTTTCTTACTGATGCAGGTACATCATGGCCCTGTATAATATAGTCCAGTAGCTCAAACATAACTGAATTTGATTCAGAATGCACTGCAAATTTGTGTAGCCATAGCCCACGAATTCCTAAGACAATGGTATAATGTTCTAGTGTTGTAACAAACATCGGTAACTGATTTTTAGAATCTTGGCTTTTCATTCCAACTTTGGTAACATGTGTGATGTCACTGAACTCAATGAAACTTCCATTGATCATCTCAACTTGTGGTGTTTCTTTCAATTCCGAAGAAGATATCTGACTGTAGCAAGAACAGTCTGGATTCATCAACCCAATTCTCTGTAGTACTGCCATTGATCAGCGCATGTGTTGTTATAAGTTGGTTATTCCAGATCAAGGTACACATTACAACTACATGGTTTCGTTCCATTGATCATTCCAATACCTTCACCTTGCTAACTGAAAGACTCAAAATTCCAATACACAATAAATCATCCAAAGCAAAATGTTTGCTGTCAACCCGAGAGCAATCTAATTCTGGCTGATCTAAACTTTTCTCGATACCACATCACCTTGACTGGATTCCACTTTCTTAAACTCTGTTCGAGTAACCTTGAACGTCTGAGCTTTGGTTCTGGCTGTACATTCTGTGGCCATGCTGTCAAACCTACCACTGTACAATGACCTTCTGTCCATAAATATTTTCGTTCTCTTTTTCGCCTAGATTATGCCTATTCCTACACTGAGATCCATCGAAGCTGTTCCTGTCCATTCGGAAACCATCATGGCTAGTACTATTACACCATCACTCAGAGGCAATGGGGTTTGGATAAGCAGGTGAAATCTATCCATCTGTAGAGGCATACACCCGTGTATGGCCTCGTAGGAATGTTTACCAGTACATACTGTTGCAAATGTGAATGTCAGTATTGTAGAGTAGTCAAAAGATATGAAGGTAAGATTATTGCAAGAGATCGAAGGCTCGTGGCGAGCCGACTATCAATTGTAGGGATCACCCGGCCCTGAACATGTCCCATGCAGGTATGCCGTTACAGTATCCCCCTCTTTACATGCAGACCCCCCTGGGCTGCATAAACCCATACAAGAGTAGAAAGAAATGGAAACAATCAAATAACTGTTCAACGTACACAAACGTACCAACCCATAAGCCCCAGAAAGGTTCAGTATTATATGGTAGCAATTCAGTGGATCTGGCGTACAGGGTGACTCCACCCCCACTTTACTTTTCTCCGGAGGCGATAACAACCCATGCCGATGCCATTTGCACTGGGCCGAGATCCAAAGAAGTATAGAAGTACAGAGAAGAGAAGAGAAAGAAGGAATATTCAAACATCCACTTCCCGAATGTCCAGCTTCTGACCATCAATCTCGCACTCGTAGCTTGTACCAAATGTAGGTCATTGTTGGAATCAGAAACAGTAATCTTGGTGAAATCCACAATCCGCAATCATAGTATGAGTCTTGTCTTGACTCTGCGGTATCAAAGGTGGCTTCTGATCGCAGCTCATCATCACCATCGCCATCACCATCGCATCAGTATATTCAACTTGTAAGCATTGTAGTAACTGGTCATACTCACAATTGATATTCAAGTGTAGTTGCACTCTCTACACCCTGGTGCATTACTTGGTAGGCGAGCCTCGATATCATAGCTTGCAGCCGGTGGCTCTCACACGGTGCCCTGCAGTAATTATATTTATCTTCCTTCAGCATTGGCCAAGCACGCTTATAGTCCACCAGTGTGGTCATTCAGCATCCAGTTCGGCAAGCCCTGTTATTAAACATCCCAGTTGGTGCCTTCGGTAGGAAGGGCTTCCAATTATCCTCTTATCCAATCCCAATTTGGAGTCATTTGGCCATGATCATGGTCGCTATGGTCAGTCATCATGACTCGGTAGTTGTCTCAACTGTCTCTCATCATGCCATTTGGTGACTGTCTCTTGCAATGCCGTTCAGTAGACTATTCAGTACATTCAGAGATCATTTGCAGTCTCGTTCCGAACTGGTTTGGTAGACATAATGTAGTTGTTCAGCCTTGATCATACTCGCTTGAGTGTCTCGTGCTCATTCCGATACTCTTGCTGTCGCACTGATTATCCTCCAAGTTGGTGCAGTTGTAGGAACACATGACATCCACCCTGTGCTCGGTGCACTTATCATCTCCAATTGCTGGGTGCGCTTGCCAGCTTTTCTCCGGGTATGCTATCTGCTCCTTCACCCGGTGTGCTTGCTGTCACTTGTCTGGGTATCAGTATCATCGTTTTCTGAATTCACATGTCGCTTCATCTCCAGGTGCACTGTTGATTTTTCTCCACCTACACTTGTTGACTCTGCTAGTGATCACATCCAAGGTATGCTCATCGACTAATCTCCAGCTGCTATTCCCAGCCAGTAAGGGCACTCTATGGTGCTTACGCCCAGGGCTTCGGGTACGGTAATCGCTTACAGCAGGGGTTGTTCTTGATCCCAGTACAGTAGTCCCCCTTTTGTATGTTGTTGCTCAGCCGATGATTGGACATGCAGCTTCTTGATTCATCTGTAGGTGTGTTTCCAATCACTTCACTGTATGCCTTTTTCTCCATTCTCGGGGTACAATTGTTGCTTCTTGCCCATGTGCTCGTGCTGCTGCTAGCCGTCCCTATTGATGAATGTGTTTCCTGGTGATTCGTTGCTGCACTTCTGGTGCAGCAATTTGCGGTAGGGGTTGTTGCGATTCCGGCACTGTCATCCCCCTCTTTAGAGCTTGTTGATTCGCCAAATACAAATCTCGTATGGCATGTGTGGTTTCAGTATTGTAAGTATGTAACTTGGAATCACCAAGGCCAAGTCGGGATTGTATTCGGCATTGATACTCAGGCATGTAGCTGCATATTCCGGTGTCTTTGAATGGTACTCTGAATAGCGCTCTGAATAGTGGTTGGTATTGTACTTGAAGGAACCATACTGCCCGTAATTCATATGTCGGCATATCCACATTCCGGCTTGACATTGTAGTTTGAAATGAAAGACGTGATCTCGAGAATTGTATATCTTTGCCTAACCTCAATGCCTTCATAAATGGGGAAGGGGGATGATTGCCATCCGTCTCCTGTTATCAATCTCCTGAGATCCACCTCAAGTCATGCATCCATATCATGTCGCAATCCATCTCCGGCCGGGATCTATCTCTGGCCATGATCCATCTTCGGCCGAGATCCATATCCGACCGGGATCCATTTCCGGCCGTGATCCATCTCCGGACGGAATCGATCTCATGTTATCCATCTCCAGCCACAACACATCCGGTCGCAATCCATCGGGCTTCAGCTATTCATTTCGACCCCAGGTGTAAATACCGTCATATGGGCTGCATTCCGTGACTTCTCCTCTAGCGTTGTAAGCCCTCAAAAGGTCATATTTACTAACCACCGTAATGTACGTCTTCCATTGACACTTCATGCCAGTCCCATAATCTGGTGACATGTCGTCCATCATAAGTAAATACCCACTTATTGACCCGTTCATATGGGATAGGATCTGCAACTCGAGATCCATGATCTGGCCTCCACAGCATGTGATCAAATTCCACGCGATTGCATGAATACCGCTCGACTGAACTCAACTCAATAGAAAACTCCATTCAACTCAAAGCTGCTCAATTGTAATCTGCCCATATAGCTAATTGTAGCCGGGCTCCAAACTGATTGCAATTGACCAATGTGGCGGGAGTATCTCTGCCTTAGCTTTGCTGACAACTTCCATGAAGTCTCCATACATCACTGGAAAAGTTCTCCATCGTCTGAAGGCATCATCTTTGTTGTGGTACTGGCTCAATCTGCAACCGTCAGTTCTCAATTCATCATAGATATGGAGCGGTAGAGGAAAATTTAGATGTCCAGATTTAAAACTGTTTGCCCATGGAACAGTGAAGCCCTGCTGTCCAGTACTCCCTTCATGTCTCGGCACGCCAGTAGCAGCCTTTCAAGGCTCCCATGTGGACACTCTTCTGCGGCAACTACCGACGCTGCTCCCTGCTCACCCGTCCAGTGCCTGGTACCTATGTCACCACTAGAGATGCTTTCCACAGCTACTCCCAAAAGCCCTAGACAAACTGCAACTCTTAGGACAAACGTTGAAAGGACATCCTCACTGGCCAGTTTATCGTCAATACCAGTCACTTCAAGGATTTGCATTTATCTTGTATAGCCACCTTCGGAATGCACTTCCACCCTAGCTGTGATCCAGGTACATTCCCGGGGCATACCTGATGGCCTGCCCAGTACACTGCCACCTCTTCCGCTCACCCTGGGGTTGCAGTGCCACCAAGTAAAATGCTTTGCAAGTTGACGATAATTCTCCAGCTCACACAGTGTATACACCGCAGCTGACACCAATTTGTTCAAATATGCCAGCTCAGCAAATTATGTACTTGTCACACCCAATTGGGACTGTCTGAGAACCAAATAATGTCGATTCCCACGTGGGGATAGATATATCAATCGAACCTCTTCGCGCATTAAATAGTTATGCAATCCGCTGGTCCCCTGAGAGTGTCCAGACTGTCCATTCTCCTGTAGCCCTCTGGATCTGAAGGTTTCCAGCTGCAAAATGCAACCTGCATTGTATTCCTAACAACCCTCTTTGTGTGCAATCTTATGGGCAGATCATTATTAGCTTGTTCGCAATTGATCAGCTTTTGTTGACTTGTTTGACGAAATACAATTTAGTTGGGGCAGATGGCACTCTCTCCTTACAACATTGTGATTTGGTCGTCCAATCGGGTGCCAATTGTCCATAGTATTTGCGATTTGTAACTGCTAGCCACTTTAGAACATTCGGGGGTGGAAGAAGTATACTTCCCATTCAGAGCTGCAGCACCATCTGCGATCACTGCTGCATTTTCTTGAACATTGCCTCTCCATCGATGAAAGAAATTGGTATTCATAGTTCTATCATTGCTGAAGGCTTCTGTAGTCCCTGTAGTAAGTTCCTAACATCATCTATTACGTAGATAATTCTATTGAGTGTAGAGGTAATTGCAATTGGCATTGCTATTGGTGGTGCAGCTAGATGTGAATTATGCGTATTGCATAAATCTGCCCTGATCGTCCGAGAGTGCACTTCCCTGCTTCTCTCAGCTCAGGAATATAATCATAGGTGCACTTGGGTGTGCAATTGTGGCCTGAATTGTCTCGATTGTTCGCATCTGATTGCGCTCGGCAGACAAGATTCGAGGAAATTTCTGTAGATTCCAGCATTGGCATTGCCAGTGACGCGACTCTGTTGCATATGGTCTATGGAATAGTTCCAGTAATCATCAAATGACTCAATTGGAAGGTAACTGATTGAATCTCATTCAAGCAGCAATTGATCGCCTTCAAGTCTTCGTCTGAATTCTTTGTAATTGACTTCTACTGATGAACTGACTCATGTGTCTTTAGGCTGGTTGGCCTCCGAAATCATCTCGGAATTGTCTCTGCAACCATTAACCTCCATTGTGCATACATATCACGCTTCATTCTGTCCGCAATCTGTCACAGTCAATTCCAGATGATTTCTCAGTAGGTGCCGTGACACATCCCTGGCAGATTGGCCACTAGAATCCCCACGCAATTGTCTTTTACCATTAATCTCACTTCAAACAACATATCAAGATGCTTTGTTGATGCAACAAGTGCTCTACAATCTGGATGATATCTCGCACATAAATTGCATGGTGTGACGCATCAGAAAGGGGTAATATATGAAATCCCGTATGTGAAACGTATCTGAGATTGTCTGAGCAACTCTTGTATAAAGGCATACGCCCATGTATGGCCTCCTAGGAAGGTATATTAGTAGATATAGTTGCAAACATGGATGTTAATATTGTACAGTAGTCAAAGGTAGTTGAGCTGAAGTTATCGCTCGAGATCTAAGGCTCATGGCAAGCAATCAATAAAATTTGGGTATTACCCGGCCCTGGACACGTCATGTGCAGGCATGCAGTCACACCATGATATTGTCATTTGTGCAGTATTGTCCGGCGAATGTTGTCCAATATTGGGGTCTTGCCTCTGTGTCATTGCCATGAATGCGGGATGTACTTTGGGCATATCATTATATGGGATGACATTGTTTTTACCATCTGATAATCACATTCTCTGGGTGTTGTTAAGAGCCATAGTATTCTAATTACGATCAACAGTCATTAGTTAGTACTCAGCATAATAGTGAGATATTTGACTGTTGATTGGGTTAATTTCATGGATTTTTTGTTCCACTGTTGCAACCCTATTGGGGTTCCCCAAAGCTCCATCCAGAAGTTGTGTACAAGCTACTAAACCTTGCAGCCCAATTGTTCTGTCCTCTCAAATCTGTGGCAAGATCTGGCCTGAAACTACTGACCTCAGGTGGGTGAATGCATAATGCATTTCAGCTATGTGTCAGAGAAGCTATCAAGCTTGTGTCAAATAACCATTGGATGGTATTCCATACAGCCTTTCAATTGAGTCAGATTTGAGCCTGAAATGTATAGGGAGTGGGAAAATTTCTGTCCTTTGTCCTCAGCCCCTTGTGGAGCAGCCAGAGCAACTCTGACTGCCAGATTCATGGCATTGGCCAACTGAGAGCTGAAACTGCGAAACTGTTTTCCACATTCTTGTCCATCTCGTATTGCTGTGTCCAATTCAGCCTGAAGTTCATCTCACATTCCGGCGGCTGCTGTCATCTTCTTGGCTTGCATGAATTTGGGTGGAAGCATCTGAATCCTTGAATTCATCTCTGAATGGTTGCACATCAGAGGTGAGAAGTTCTGGGCCTTCAGGTCCAACACTTCTTTCTGCAGGGCGATGATTTTAGCCAGGTGATTACACACCCTCTGGATTAATTCCACAGGTTCTGTACACAAAGCCACCTTCAATGACTCTTCTTCACATTCTGCCAGCTTTTTCCAGCTTCATCAAACCCAATGCTGTCTCTATCTACCTCCAGAAGTACATGTAGTGTTTCTTGCTTCTCCCTTCACAACACAGCCACTCGCTCTTACTTTTGGATCCTGACCCCACTGCAAATGAAGAGCGTCTACCAGTGTTAATTGTATGGATCGATATCAACGTGGGTCAGGGTTTGGGGTATTACTACCATCGGCGGAATACCCATAGACTCAGCTATTGCTGCAGCAGCTGCTTGTTGTTTTGCCCAATGGGTTCCAGCAAATATGTATTCTGTACAATTATGTGGTTTCTCCAGATTGCAGGGCAACCAACTATGCCCTTCTAAATATCTAGTCCAGTGTGGTCCAAACACTGGGTCATGAACATCCTATCCTCAGCCTTCTCTGGCTGTGTCAGTGCAGCATGTATTCCAAGGGGAGAGAATAGTCGACTGTTCCCAAGAATTCAACTCTAAAGCTTCATCTTTGAAGGAAGTACATCAGCAATAACCTTGGTTTCAGTAAGAAACACTTGGGTTTTCCGGTCGGCTCTGATGGCTCTGACGGAACCTCATATCCTCCGAAGGAGAATGACTCGTTCCCCTTTGCATACGTGCCTCCTTTGATTTGCACCCGGGATGTGGCCGCGTATACGCACCATCAGAATGACCAGTGTGTAACACTCTTCACAGGGGCTGAAGTAATGATGTAGCTGTTTACACAACACCTGGTAATATTTATGCCTGTCTCCGGCTGAGTGCCACATTTTACTTCACTGCTATTACTATATATTGGATGCCGCACTTTCCCCATATATGTTTAGCTTTGAAATGTTGTCACTTATTACAACACAGTCTTCATTTCAGATACATCGCTTGCCATTGAATTTGCTTTGCCATTATCGTATTTTACAGGTCTGAAATATACAGTTCAATCCTTACAGTCTCTAGTACTATGCCCTCAATCCTCCACCCTGTGCATTGATCTATCGTCGGCTTGCGATGCTTCTTCGTGCTCATCCGCATCCTCGCCAGACTCACCCTCATACCTGTCGACATTACTGGTTCCCAAGTCAAACCTACATCAGCAAAATGTAATTTGGTCCGTAAGCCATATAGAAACTTCCCAGACACTCCGGTAGCCCTCGCCAGTGCTTCTAAGTAGTTTCTGATGCTCCCAGCCCCCCTTCGAGCTTAGCAAAGTGCTCTCAGACTGTCTCAGAGCATTCTCACGTGCCCCTGAAAGCGCCTGCAGTGATGGAGGTGCATTCCGGATGCTACAAGATTTGACTATTAGGATAGTCAAATTTGGGAGCTGCAGAGACCTCTGTGCAGGTCTGCGGGAGACTTGGTGCCGTATTCTCACACCAGTGGTTCTTAGGGTTCCCTAACCACAAAACATTTCATTGATCATATTGGTCTTGGTTACAGTCACAAGATTCGCTACATCATGATATGGCATGTATTATCTAAGTCTCTTTATATAAATACATACGGAGATACAGCAATAACAGAGATGGACTCAGCGACAGGCAGTATATATTTCGGAGACCCCAGTGTAGATTGACATCATCTCATTACATGAAATACACACTCTATTTTTCCCAGGTTTTGGACTTATACACACATGCCGAGCTTCGTAGATCCACCCAATTTGTGTCGATCCTCATGCACTCTTGCCAACGATTCATAGATCCACCTAATTTGTGTAGTTTATCATTGCCAGGTATCCCTTCATATTCTCTCACCCTCTTCCTAAGCTGCTTGAGCTAGAAGTGCTCATTCTCATGAATTCCCTTCAGATACCATAAGAGGTGCGGCGGAGTGGTGATGATGGGCTCTCTTTGCTTCTAGCTCCACCGTTTTACCACACCGTGATTGAGTGAACATAGAGATGCACTTTGAGGCTGTAATGGATCGATTCTGGAGATACACTTGGAGGATGTAATCGAGCAAGTTTCAGGATGGATTTGGAGGCCATAATCGACCCAGTTTGGAGATGCACTTGGAGGCCGCAATCGAGTGAGTTCGGAGATGCACTTGGAGGCCGTGATTGAGCCAGTTTGGAGATTCACTTGGAGGTCGCAATCGTATGAGTTTGGAGATGCACTTGGAGGCCGTGATTACGCGAGATGGAGATGCACTTGGAGGCCATGCTGGGGCGAACTTGGAGGCCGTAATCGAGTGAGTTTAGAGATACACTTAGAGGCTGTAATCGAGCCTGTTTGGAAATGCACTTGGAGGCCATGATCGAGCGAGATTTGGAGAGTACTAGGAGACGGACAATCTGGAGGCAGTAGTTCCGGAGGGAGGCGTGACGGGAGCTGAGACTCTATTCATTGGTTGACTCGGAATTGTGCAGATGTAGAGAATTGAGTACAACATGGTCAGTTGAGAGATGAGACTGGCTGGGAGCAGGAGACAGTCGATCTTTGGATGATGAAGTACGCAGTGCATGCAGTACTCAAGTGTATGCAGTAATCGGTAAATGCTGTACTCGGTGTCAACTCTTGATTGTGGCATGGAGAGATAGAGAGGGATGACATAACTTCTTATTCTTAGGTGATGGTAGAATTGAGGACATGAAAGAAAGAGATGAAAGGGTACGGGGGAAATCACAGTGAGAAACTGGGACTTAAGAGAATTTCGTGTGCGACTCAATGTACCATCCCTGATACAACAAGTACGAGTCCCAATCCGGCCTGTAATAACACCGATACAAGGTCATCCCAACCTAATCAGGCAAGTCGTACCCCTGATTGCTCATATAAGCTCATAATCCTCCACATCATATTCATCTTCATCCCCCATCTCTCTCTCTCTCGTCCACAACTCTACCATCATCGCATGATACAAAGTTAAGTCATCCCTCTGTATCTCGCCATGTCATGATCATGAGTTGGCACCAAGTATAGGATACACGGAGTACAGCATACACGGAGTAAAGCATACACCGAATACAGCATGAACTGAGTACAGCATACAACGAATACAGCATACACCGAGTACAGCATTCGCCCCAGATTGTTTGTCTTCCCTTCATTCTCATAATTACGAGTTGACCCCTGAATGTTGCTTCAGCTTCCGGCGTGCCTCTCCATGAGAGCTGAAAGGTAAAGTCACCTTGTTACATTCCCACGGTTGCAAGTTAACTAACTGATGAAAAGCGCGTCAGCACCCGGCATGCCGTCCCTCGACTGCCTCCGAGTACTCATCCAAACTGGCTCAATTACGGCCTGTAAGTACATCTCCAAATTCGCTCAATTACGGTCTCCAAACTTGCTCGATCATGGCCTCCAAATGTATCTCCAAACTCGCTCAATTACAGCCTCCAAGTGCATGTACACACTGGCTCAATCACTGCCTCCAAGTGCATCTCCAAACTCGCTCAATCACGGCCTCCAACTGCATTTCCAAACCCGCTCAAGCACAGCCTTCAAGTGTATCGCAAAACTCGCCCAACTACGGCCTCTAAGTTTGCATGATCACAGCCTCCAAGTGCATATCCAAACTTGCTCGATCCCACCCTCAGAGTGTATCTCTGAGTTCACTCAATCGTGATTTTTGGGCGCACCTCGAATTGCTCAGAAGCACTGCCTGCAGCCAGTCCAGATATATCGTGTATAGATGGGTAGCTATATTGATACCTAGATACACGGATGACAATACCAACTGAATACATGAGTTTTAAAAATTGTTCAACAATAAGTAGTAGATACGATTGTCAGGCCAACCAGCAGCGTTCCCAAAGAAGATGATGTTTTTCCCAGACTGTTCTACTGTGATGCGAGGTGCTCCCAGACTTGTCGCCGGCGCTCCCAGGATTGTTGCTGGCCCTCTGCGGTGCTCCCAGACCTGATGTCGACGCTCCCAGTTACTTTGAAGGCAGGCAGGAATGCACTCCTAGGGTGTGATACTCTCCTGAAATTGATGCATCTAAGTTTACACTCCACATCCTCTCCGACACTCCTGGAGGCTTCCAGTGACTAGAATACATTTTGCTGATGTATGATGCCCTCAGTCCTCTACATTCTGCGTTGATCCATCATCAGCTTGAGATGCTTCTTCCTCCTCATTCACATCCCCATCATTGCCATCGTTGCCCTCATACCCATAGATATCTCTGGTTCCCAGGTCAAACGTCTCAAATTTAGTCGCAGCTCATCGTCGCGGGCTGGCGGTGGGGATGGCATTGCGCTCGTCGCTTTTGTCACCTTCATCTTCTCAATCCCCGCTGCTCACTGGCATCCCGAAATGCAGTACGTCAACTATGCAATTGTAGTTTATCGGAATGTTTGGGTCAGTGCTTCCGATCTCAGGTTCCTCAAGCACCAATTCAGAGGTCATCTAGCCAAGCAGAATAGCATTGTCAACATGCGCTGCTTCCACGGTGATGACCACCACAGGCATTGCGTTCTCCGCCTGTTGGATCTGATGCTTGACTGTGGCAAGAGTGTTTTTTTACACCTGCTGTTGGTCGCTCTCCAGTAGCGTGTTCCCGGTATTCATGAAGAATCTATATGTGTCTGCAACGGCAGGTAAGGCTGACAACTTGGGACCGGTTACAGCTCAGCAGGATACGTTCTTACCACCGTCATTCTTGTAGTTGAAGTAGATTGAGCGATCAGGTCTGTTCGCTTTCAGCTTTACCTTGGAAGCTTTCAAATGAACACCTTTCTTCTTTTGACACTCCAGGAGGGTATGACGCAACGCGGCGCAGGTAAACATGATCAGTGGCAAGGGAATATGACCATCCTTGTTGTCAATCATGGAATTATAAAATCCATCAGCATACTTACGGCGGTTATTCCCCCGATGCTAATATTTGATGTAGATAAACCGTGGGATTGCTTCTGCCAGGAAGTAACGTGGACGCTAGCCATTTGTTGCCAGCTTTCGACTCTCTCTGGGTTGGATTTGGACCACGTACACCACCTTCCACATGCTCTGCTAAAAGAACAACATACCTATTGTTTGCCAGAATGGAATGATTGAATTCCAAACGCTCTGGGTCGGATTCAAAGCAGTGGACATTACAAAGCTCTGCTATGTTATCCCTTGTTGATTGAATGAAATGGAATTTAACCTTGTCGTCTTGTGCTCGAACCTGGTACCTGTTTGAGTGTGTAATATTGAATGTGGGTCGTTGCATCAGCATACCACTTTCAAGATCTCCTCTGTGCGTGCTTCGAATGCTATGGACCAAATGTTGTTTTGCTGCCTAGCGGTGTTCCTGTATGTCTCTATTATCTGCCAGTGTGGGGCTTCAGCTAATGCTTTTGCAACACGACGCGTTGTATAACTTACCATCTCCAAGTCTCTTGCACTCATAAACGGCTATCTGTTCCACATGTAATGCTGCAGGAGTCTCCCCGTTGCAATTACAAGATGAGTCATATCTAAGTGACCAAATCGAAGAATGCTGCGACTGCTGGAAACCATTGATCAAGGTGTAGACACCGCCTGCGGTTGCAATTGCCACTACCTATGTCTCGGATTCTGTTCTGTATCTCACTTTCGCAGTGGATTTGTAATGATCGCGCGGGCTTCTGGATTAGGGATGCACGCAAATGGTTATGAAGAGCGCCGGGAGAAGTGGGAGTGCAAGGAATTCCGGATGCGGAGCTGGATGCAACACGACGCATTGAGTCTGTCTGTCAGGTTCCTACAGGTGCTGGTGTGCTACGACTGCTTGTACCCGGTGTAGTGGTTGGAGTATTCATTGACCATCGCAGTGTAGCGGAGGGGGTGGAATTCCCGCTTTGAGTGATATCTGCAACGCAGGAATTGTACAGCAAAGATGAGGAGGTGGAGTTCTGACCTTGGATTGCAGAGGCCATGGAACTTCCTGCTTGAGAGGAATCCCTCTCACCAGCCGGTACAGAAACACGTCTCTTACTAGGTGGAGGGTGAGAATTCCCTGAAGGCCCACGCTTATATTGATTGTGACGATTAGCAAGACTTTGAACATTTTGTACGACCGGAGTCATATGAGGGTGAGGGCTTTGGGAAGGCCTTGTCTGATATAGATGTTTGACGTTAAGAAGGTAGCAATAGTATCCTCTGCATACATATGCAATAGCAGGCAAGGGAGACTCCTATCTAAGCAACCATGGAGGGATTCAACAAAAAAAGGAGGCACAGTGTAGACCGCAGTACCCGTGCTAGACTCGAAACCGTGACAATAATGGGGGATGAGATTCTTTGAAAAGCATTCAATTATAGGGTTTACTGCCATCAGATTAAACTCCACATTGAAATTCGCTGTTGCACCAATATCTGAAGGGCTAATTGCACTGCTTCAAGGGTGTCGATACCTTCTTGGGGTGATGATCATAGTATTGGTCCCGTGCTTGGGACAATCCTTTGAACCATTGATCTTATATATCTTCAGCTTCCAGGTGGAAATCCCCCTTTCGCAGAGCTAAAAGCATTGGAAAGTGAACAATGACCTATTCTCGATTCTGTGACATCAGTTGCGTGTGCATTTTCCACTGCTGGGCATCGGTAGCCGGGTGTGATGGTTGCACAGTTAGGACAACCTGAGAACTACTCAGTTTGCTTCGAGATGTACAAGGTCTGAGTGGTAAAAGTGATTTGTATTGTGAAAGCAATGCCTGGCGTTGTACACTGTCCTCACCGCGAGTGCTACATCCTGTCTGGAGCCTCCTCATTCATTCGGTGCCTGGTGGTTGCGTATGACAAAGGCTGGGCCATGTTCTATTCATTAACCAACAAAATACATTGAACTAAGCAATCGCAGGAACTCGAGTATATATATCCCTTCTTCCCGCCTTCACCTCCATTTCCCATTCCTCCAGTATTAAACACAGTGCCAGCATCGTTAACTCTCTTGACATTACGTGACTTGTACAAAACAATGCCTCTCATTCCAAAATACACCTGATAACCTATACAATTTGTACGTTCCCTCTGGGCTTCCTTCCGCTACATGCAACTGTAACATAATGCTTATGCCTTGGATGTGGATTCATTTTCTCCTTACAGCGATGGCACTAAATAGCAGCCGCAAAGCTAAGTGGAAGGCAACTACAAGGGCAAAAATGCCAACATCGGGTATAAATTGATGCCTTTCTTTGAATTGTGACGGTATAAAAGGATATATCTCGGAATACATCCATACACTCACACAGATATACAATGTTTGGGGCGTCCAGGATGAGAGGGCATGGAACCCCTGTTATGATATAATCTTTCTTTATCCAGCCACGACTCGCCACTTGTTACAATTCCAGCTGATGTGGCCACACCGCAGGAGCAGGTATTCGCCTTTCCGGGAGTGGTGGGGAGCCTTCCGCTCATATGTGGGGCAAATGCTTGACAAAACCCACGACCAAATAACCAATTGGAGGTGGGACAACCCCCGCGCCTACGGCGATCACGTTGATTGCTGCAATCCATGGACAACCAGCCTGCGGAAGGTTAAATGCACCAGCAAGCAAATCTGTTGGTAAGATAGTAATGATCTCAGGGCAAAGATTGAGCCACCACGCTGCCGGCAGTACAAGCTAGGCTACTTCCTGGCCATTAAATCACTGAATTGGGATGACATAATTGATGAGGATGATGAAGAAGAGAACTGGGTAGATCCTGGAGCGCCGAGCGGTGGATGAATCAGACTTAGCAATGGGAATGACAATGATGAGCGCAAGGGTGAGCAGGACACACAGGGCGGTGAGACAGGAACCGGAAAAGGGACAAGTACAAAGGGTGTGAAGGGGAAATGGAAGTGGAAGGCAATGGAGTATGGGAAGGGGAAGGGGAAGGGAAACAGTATGCGAAAGGTATTGTTAAACAAACCGCAGAAGGAGATGATATCTCTCGTGCCGTTGCTTTGGAGTTGCAGAAGGAAATGTATGTAGCAGACCCGGACATGGAACGCTAACTAGAGCGGGTATATTTAGAGCCAGAAGCATCGCCCGCCATGTCAATTTCCTCAGATGATGATACCGACTCAACCAAGAAGTCGGACAGCGAATATGACTCAGAACATGATTCTGATGTGGATATGGGCATGGAGGATGATGTGGACACACCGGACTGCATTGATATAGACGGCGATGTGGATATGGAATGGGACGGTGACAATGAAGCGGAGAAAGATAAAGTGGAGAAAGATGAAGAGGAGGAAGATGAGAAGGAGCAGGAGGAGGAGGAGGAGGATGAGGATGAAGAGGAGGATGAGAATGAGGATGATGGCAAACAACCTCGGACAATTGGCCAGGGAGAGACCGTAAATCCATCAGCTGACAATGGAGATACCGTAGTAGACGATCAGCCAAACGTGCTACGTGAGCACGGCCAGAAGATGCGCGAACATACTCCATGGACACAACCTCCGGCGTCTGCCATACGGCCACAAACCCCGGAGCCTCGTCCACAACCCCAAATTCCAGAGACTCATCCCCTCAGTGGGCTGGAGCATTTGGGGCTTGTGACTCCCCAACAACCTCGCCCGGCGGTGCAAACTTGTCGAGAAGCTGAGGCAGCCGGAAACACCACAGATGTGGATGTAGATCAGCAGCTGCTAAGCGAATTGGTACGAGGCGACAGTCTCCCCGATGTCCCACTCCCCGATGTCCCACTCCCCGATGTCCCTCTCCCTGATGTCCCTCCCCCTGATGTCCCTCTCTCAGATGTCCCTCTCTCCGAGGTCCCTCTCCCTGATGTCCCCCTCTCCGATGTCCCTCTCCCCAATGTCCCTCTCCCTGATGTCCCTCTCCCCAATGTCCCTCTCCCCAATGTCCCTCTCCCCAATGTCCCTCCACCTGTGGCGCGCCTCGATGGCTGGGTGGGCCAGGAGTGAACAGCTCACCGTGTTGCAGAGAAGGCGATGTTTGTTGGGTTCAGGTTAGGTTCAGGTTCTTGTCCTGTTCATTTCCCATGTTGTAATTGATTTATCTCAGGCATTGATTATTACACGTATCACAAGGTTTTTGGATCGCCCAGGGTTAATTTTATTTATGGGTTTTGTATTGGTTTGATTTTATTGGTTATATTTTATTCATAGTATTATGGGACATCACATGTGGAGCGTTTTTGCACCTCCTGGTGTGTAAGAAACCTCCTTGAGACGGTGTTGGGCTCAATAAGTTAGCTGAAAGTATCGTGAGCTTACACACCAGGCTGCTCAGGCCCAGCACCAACTTTTGTCCCTATCTACAGTGAATACTCCACTCCTCAGGTGTCGTCGACAATGCCAGAGAAGTCCCCTTTCCGTTGCCCTGCATTTTCATGCTGCAAGATGTTCACCTCAGTCAGCTGGCAACTTAAACATATCAAATTACGCTATTCTGAACACCTGCAAGTTGCACACAAGGAGAATCTGACTATTCGCAGCACACCCCAACCCATTGAACCAGCTCAGCATCGGGAATTCAATGCTAACGAATATTCAGTCGACAACTTGAACAAGTTTCCCTACGACGAACACCTTGAACCCATCGCAGTCTTGGAGTCTCAACCACTGTCACCTCTTCTGTCGTGGACGGAAATATACCCCAGCGCCAGCCCTTCACTCAGCAATTACATTGCTGAGCTTTGGGAATGTGACGCTCCGAGATGCCCTGTGACAAACCTACAAAACAATCCCCACTATCCGTTTACGACGTGTGAAGAGTACAAATGTATCCAGTGGGGGATCAAGAAGAAGGGCATGAAGACATAGTATAACAATGTGCTGAAGGAAGAAAACATCGCTCTGCAATTCCCTAGCTTCAAAAATTGAGATGGTGTCCAGAAGCTCGTAGCTAGCATGCCAGATGATCAGGCTCTCAGGGAGTGGGAACTACACCCTCACGAGGATATGAGATGGAATGACGATCGCCAACACCCTATCAGAGACTGAAGTCAAGACATCATCAAAAGCATGAGATGGTTGATGCAGCAGCCAGCGTACAGCGAGAATCTCATTTATGCCCCTCAGCATTGCTTTAACAGCGATATGCCACTGAAACAGCTCTATACCAAAATGTACACTGCAGACTGGTGGTGGGAGAGGAAGGTAAGAACAGATACACAAGCATGATAATGTGCTAATCGACATTTAGACAATGCTCAGAATGGGGGATGAACTGGTTCCCATGATCTTCATGTCCGACGGAACACATCTCTCGAATTCTACTGGTGACAAGAAAGTGTGGCCTGTATGGATCAAAATTGACAATCAATCATCAAAGATCCGCCAGATGCCCTCAACACGCAGCGTCATAATGGTCGCTCTCCTGCTGTTTCCAATCAAGAATCACAATATTGCTCAGAAGTGGCTGGATGAGCAGCAGCAGACGAATCGAGAGGTGCTGAACGAGGTACTCCGGCAGATACTCCAGCCACTCACCTTTATACAAAATCCCAGCACTGAAAGTGGGTATTACAACGTTCTCTGTGCAGATGGCAACATCAGGTGTTGCAAACTGGTTTTAGCAGCATGGCTTGCAGATAACCCAGAGTATAGCGACCTACATCATCTTGAGCAGCATGTCTGTTTTTGGTGCGAGTGTCCAAAGAATGAAATTGGAGATTATGTCCCTCCTGACGACCAACACCCCCGGTGGGAACACAACCTATATAGAACGCCCAGCGATGCCAACAACATGGCAGCCAATTTCGAACTCTCGTTGCACCGTGTTCACCAAGGATTCAACGTGTTTCGACATATTCCCTGTATTCTGAGTGACCTTCCTATGCCCAACCTCCTCCATACGATGCAGATCTGCATGCTTGAACACCTCCAGAAGTGGATTTTCCACTGCATGAACGCGCACGAATGGCATAACAAGTACGTTGCAATCTGGTTATCCGGGCCTGCTTGCCACGACCTCACACCAAGAAATAAGTCATATGAGGAAGTGTCTCAATGGAATGGGAAGGAGATGAAGGAAATGAGCCAGTACCTGCTTGGAGTGGTAACCCAGTCTCTAGGAGGCGGAAGCCCCGCTCAGCATCCCATATTCAATTGCGCAATTGTGTGGACACAGGCATTGTTAGAATACTATATGGATGCTCGATATGAATCTCACGATGATGCAACATTGAGCTACATTGAGGACGCCTTGCATCGTTTTCACACCTTGAAAGATGTTTTCTTACTCAGACGAGCCGGCAATGAGGTAAAGGCCAAAGCTAATGCCCTGAGAACGGAACTCATGCAGAGGCAAAAGGGAGATAAGGAAACACATGCTGAAACTCGGTCGCAGTCCAAGAAGCGGTGTGAAATGAACAGCTGGCGGGATTATATCAGCCACGATATAGATATTTCCAAGGAGTTGGATGCCGACTGGAACCTTCCAAAGATCTGCTTGATATCTCATTGGGCCGAACACATTCATTGATACGGAACCTTGCAACAGTACTCTGCCGAGAGACATGAACAAGCACATAAAACGAACCTCAAGGACAGTTGGAATACCTCCAATCACAATCTCAACTAACGGCCACATGTAATCACCTTTAAACGTCGCATTATCTGCGTCAAATCAGAGAGCTCAATCTGCAAGCCGTCGCTCAGCATTGGGAGAACAGCACTGTCGTCTGCAAAGTCTTCTCTTCCAGTGCTAATCTGGCTGCCCCCCAGAGCTCACAGTCATATGGGAAGCCCAAATTCATGGGACCCCAAAACCACCATGATGGAAAGCATCCTGATGCCATAATCAAAGACATCAGAGCATAACTCCACAATACGCAAGATGCAACACACCGCATGGCAGTATACAGTGTGATGCGGGAGTTTACCAAGCATAAGAGTCATAACAAGACGTATATATCGGGTAATCAACTGCACGCATTGGAGCTCTGTATTTGCCCTGGTATTAAGGTTCTGGTTGAGGGTTCTGACTGTAAATGCATATCTCACACGTGTCGATAGACAGGAAGCCAGAGCTTGCGTGGAGGGGATCGACGGAATGACTGGGTATGGGTTAAGTAATGACCAATGCCGTGTTATGGCGCGCTGAATTGGCATCTCCCATGGCAACTGTAATGACGATTCGTAATCAAGCTCCTAAATGATGATGGAGCTTTCGTTGAGTACTGGATAGCCCTGGCGCTCACCACAATACCTGAAAACTCGTGTAACTTGTATCCTGTCTCACAATTTGTACAAGTGAGGAAAGCACCGCAAGCCGTTGTTTTGCAAGTTTTCAGCGTGGAAAACATCGTAAACTGCGCGCACGTACTTCCAGAGATAGCTACTAGTAGTAATACAGGAGACGGATGGAACGAGCAATGGATTGTCAATAGCCACACAGATCTGGCGACTTGGAATGATGTGTATAAATAGTAAAGAGAGAATGGCATGTTGCGCACAGGTAGAAGGAACGCGAGGACAGATTTTGCCAAAATCACCCATCACATTGCAATCCCAATCCAAGCGTGTACCCAATGCACCCATTCTGACGTATGGTCACAGGTGGCCACAACGCCAGAGTGTTCATTCAAAAAGGAGACAGACAGTGCAAGAAGAAACTATGAAACTGCAATCGGAGGACGATATGCAACGCAACGCGTGGTATTGATGCTGGGCATGGAGTAATCCTTCAGCATGGTTTCTCTCACAGCTCTGATGGAGCGCATGCACTCTGATGGAGCCATTCCACCCAGATGGAAATATATTTTGCTGATGTAGGAATACTATTTCCAATACTTTCAAAAGTATTCAAAGGTTCAGATTTAAAATCAAGACAAGGGGTTCCAGCAAAGTCAAACCAAGACATTCAGAAAGAACAGTTACTATCATTCTTTTGCATTTGAATCATGCAATCAATGGATGTCTTGACTGATATAAAATGTGGTAAGGTGATACTGGAAGTTGAAGAAATCGTCACATATCTGGATCCACAATGTGTTGGGTGCCAAATATTCGCAATAGGAACCGGAGGATGATTCTGAATATTACGTGCACTCAGTCAAGGGATACAGGCACATTCAATTCTGGGTACATGATGTGGAGTCTCATTCCAGTGTAATGGATGGGGTCAAATATATGTAATATTTGGAACAATAATATAAAATCCAGAAATGGCCACAAACTCCAACTGCATTCAAAAAAAGCAAGACAAGACAAGAGCCAAACATGATTTATAGTTATCTATTACTTTGCTTCATAACAGAATGAGTACAGAGAGCACACAAGAAATTCCTCCAACACCAACAACCTCTCTATGCTTATGGCTCATCTGCTCTCCTCAAATAATTCCTCATACTTCAATATACTCTCAGAATCCTCTTCCATGATTTCACCCACTGCTGATTAAACTCTTGGCAACCCAACCATGGTACCTAGCTTGATGTCACAATACCTCAAACCACAACATTATTATCAAAAATAATCATGCCTCAATTATAGTCCAATCTTATGCTATTCCTACATTCTGCAATATCTTCGCTCTTCTGTTATTCTAACTCCTTCCTGTTTCTTGCAGAAGCATTTGCACCCTGATCACATATCATTACTTATCAACCCGAGGTGTAACTAGAATTTTGCCGTTGGAGATGCAGACATTGACCCACAGCAAGTTCTAGTAGCTATACATTCAGTCACACAGGTATACTTTTCCAATTTTGGTTCGCCTTGTCTACTATATCCACCATGTTAACATGGAGATATTCAATTTCAACTTCTGCTTTTTGCTATCATATGTGTCTCTCAATTGAAAATATAAAACAGACCAATTGATCTATTGCCTATCATACCCTGGCACATCACTGAAGATCTTGGCCTGTTTGTAACACCTATACAATCTTCATACAACTATTCTGTCTTGTCTTTTGAAACTTGTAAATTATCAAATACATCTCCAATTTCAATTGGTATGCCTTCTGCAAAGCTTATATTGTTTAACTTGTGGTAAATACTCCAGTTTTGTTTCACCAGGTGCTATATCTTATCTTGAGAAGTTTATATTTCAACTGAATATTGGATGTTATCTACTTACTACCTGACACTGCTTATCATCCTCATCAAGAATAATGTTGTACTCCTCAACATTTACTTCAATACTCTGTCCCTGCAGTAGTGTCAGTAATGTCATTCTGCTAATATATTCAAGTCCAGCCTCGAGTCGAATTACTGTTCTAGACAAATGCCATACACTGCCATACTAATCTGCAGTTGCAGAGAGCTGATTCTGTTCTGTATTCGATACTGCCTGTGGTGGACTACCATATGTATCTAAGTTTGTGCATTTCACACTTATTAACTCTAGTTTCTGTATTTCCCCTCCTCCTCTCCATTCAAATCCTGCTGCTGTTATATCTCTACTGTATACTTCGCAAACAGACTATTAAGCTGCGCATCAATCCCTGCTAAAAACTGATTTCTCTCACCACAGCTCGCTGTTCCCAATCGCTTATTAAGCTCAACTTGTACTGCCACTTTGCAGTTGCCTTCTTAAGAGCACGCTTGAAGAGAATCCCACAACTCTACTTCCAAACACCTAAGCTTGGAGCAGTTGTTGGAATTGATGGTAGATTGATGCCAAGTTGAGGATGATAGAGTAGTACAATTCCACTATGATGGCAGGGTGTGATTTCTGGTCTGAAAATGACTTCAATATTGACCATCTTCAATTGCAAACTCATAAAGCCTCTTTTTGTTTGCTGGTTACTGATTTTGTCAGAGGCAGTTTAAATGCAGACACATTCCCAAATACACAGAACTTTTGAATGTACAGGGGATGTCTGCTTGGATGCATACATTAGTACCATATATAGACAGTTGGGTATATGATGTGCCAAGCCTTGGTGATTTCATGGGTAGATAGAACAAGGAATATATAAGAGTACTAGGAAGAAGACAAGGGTGATGTGGACTACAAGGCTAATAATCACTCAGAGCATCAAAGTGGTTTAGGCTGTAATTTTTCATATACATTCTAAATAAGCTCTAATTTTGTCATACTTGAACTATTTCACCATCAAAACATTATGCACAATTTTACTTTAACCAATATTTCTCAAATACACCAGTAGTTCCCCTCTTACAGATTTCTCTACATTCTTGGTTATGTAGCTATATTCTTTAATCCTCAACCGGATTGAAATTCCAAGTGGTAGCTATCAGAAAGTATCTACATACCACTCAAAAGTATATCAATTTCAGCAAACTACAATATAACTATATAGAAAAATTTGATATAGTAATCAGATTTATTTTTGTATTCTGTTGTATGATGATTATGGGTAATATTATAATAATTGTACAAGAAAAGATTGTTTACTACCTATCTATATATGAATGTAAAAAACAAGAATTAGATAAGAACAAGATATTTCCAAATTATGCACTGAAAATAATAAATAACCAATGACAAAAAATCTATATTAAGTTATTACAATGACATCTCCAAGTAACTCTAATGGCAATTGAGAGCAGTTACAGTATAATATTTCAAGCGACATATTGTAAATAGTATTGAACTCAGAGAGAAATACCCATGAGTACATTGAACACCCTGGAAGCTATAATGAGTTATTTTGAAATACTGGAAAGTAATAGTAATTCATTTCTGAAATACAAAGATTCAACTGAAGTATATCAGCAGTCATAGCAATATGAATTGAATATGCATTTGGAGTCATTGTAAACTATTTAAGTAACGTACTGTAGATTAAATGGTATTTGAAATATATTGTATGTAGTATTTAACTGATATTAGTTGTATTTATTCATTGCCTATCTCGTAATAATAATATAATGAAGTATAATACTTTCAATTCAATATACCTATTAGCAATCAAGCAGCTGTATTACAGGCGTGAGAATGAAAGAAGGAAATGATATTGGAATGTTTCAATAACAAGTTGCTATATCTGAATGAAATATAAACTATTATATTATACAGTATGTTAACCCCACCAATCTGTATTAACGATATATATTCAATTGAAGCTACATAATTCTTGCTAGATCTATCAGTAAAAATAAGTACAATAGTAGCCATATTCAAAAAATCAACGAATACAAAAACTAAAATCTGTTTTGCCGCAAACAGTATCTGCAGATTGTTTATCAATATTTGAAAAATACAAACTTTTCATGGGGGAAACTATGAATTATGGTTGTATATAGTACTTTTTGAGATATTGATTAGTAAATATAGAAGTATAGCATACAGCAAACAGAATTTTTACAAAATTTTAGATACTACTTCAATGGAGTTACACCTGATAGCACAGATGAATATGAGATTTCAAAATATCTATTTCAAGACATTTGGAAAGAGCTGCAGCATAGACGAGTGCTACATATTCACAGCCAGACCTAACAAAATACAGCAGTTTCTAAAACCAGAGAATGAGTATAGTAGATGGTTGGAATCTAGATACACAGATCTGGATGTGTAAGTATCAAATGACATTCTCATATACATACTACAGCAGTACAACAACCTCATACAGTGGACAATGTGACCTATGACAAGCAAGTGAAAGCCTATATCTATTGACCAATCTGGAGATTGAAGGCATACTCTGAAGAAATGTCGATAAACAGCCGATTAGTAACCATGGGGAGACAAAGATTAGTGGCACATTTGCCAACATATCGAAGAATATTGACAGTGAATTGTATATTCTCTTGATCATATTTAGATATCTCTGACCGACAATCGGTATACCGGTGCTCATGAACTCAATTGGAGAGCTCATCATAGATTTCCAATAATATCAATTGTATTCTTTATCTGGTTGGTAATCTACCTGAGGCAATTTAGTCCTTGGGTACTAATCACAATTGTACAAACACTGTATCTGAATTACTATTGATTTGCTATGTGAAATATTTTTTCAAATCTAGTAATGAATTCAATTGGATTCTACAGATACTGATATATAATAAGAGGTGTATCAGTCTTGACTATATAATCGAGATGTTGTTGTCTCTTGTGCCTCAAGACTGGTATAATATCGACTCCAAATGTTTGCAACTTACTGTCACCTATTAATAAATAATATAATATAGGCAGAGCCCATTTTTTCAATCTTCAGCATCATCTGGATTTGTATTCTTGCTATCCTGCATCACAATTGATACATTATTTGAAAGCAATGAAGGTTCATGGAGTTTGTAAAGGTTTCAAATTAATTCAACTCAGACATGCATTAATATAAGATGGAATGTCAAATATTGGCCAGATATTGGTGAACATTTTTCAACCGGACAGGGAGTAAGAATACAGCAATAGGTGCTAGACCATGATAAGAATGAACTTATAAATGGTATATTTATTACACTTCAGAATGAGTTGGTATTCAACTATTAACTATTCAACAGGGTGACTTGCATTGAACATTAAAAATCTCCCTGGGTTATATAATATCCCATTGTCAAGAAAATAATCAGCATTGCAGATCATAACTTTCCAGCAAAATAATAATTGCTAAATCAAATGATCTTAATAAAAGCTTTCAAGAACAGGTAATGTCATTTTCAGTATTGAACTTCGGCAGAACATGACAGAATCAGCACCTCCAAGTTCTAAAGCTCATGCTATTTAGAAGAATGATATTAACCCTTTCTAAAAGGTACAAGAAGACTCAACAATTAGTATTACATTTTCAAGCTCAAAATATATAGTGGTAACTTGAATACATAATTCAGATCAACATTGTTAGGCTGAGAGCATAGATAGAATAATTCAACATAGCAAAGCGATCCATATAAAGAATACTGTACTCATGGGAATAATAATTTAACTGCAAAATTTGGTGTCAGAGAATAAAGCAATGGGCAGAATAAATAATGCCTCACTGGCAAATGATCTGATAGGTTCCAATACCATCAGGATGGTATATTAATATGTAGGCATTAATCTGATGTACTGCAGTAATTTAATTCCTGGACTCATACTATATAATATGAATATTGTTGAATTTTTACTCAATTGTAACGTATAGTCAGTACTCAAAAGTCTTGGTGATTCGGTCCATGTACACCACATCAAAACTACAGGGTCAGGACTTTGGACGCTCACTACACCTTTTACAATGCCTCTAACTGACTTGGAAGAGATGTTTCTGGCAGAGAACGGGGCAATCATCGTTCTCTTTTACTTGAGACACTCTTTTGCAGAAATTAGTCTATTTACAGGGTAACCTTGGTCAACAATAGCCAGTTTTGTTGCTTGCGCTACTGACTGTAAATCTGTTCAAAACCATTCATGCGGCAGCAGTCCATGTATTGTGACTTGGCAACAACAAAAATCGACCATACGACCAGGCAAGAAAGACAGGCAAATCAAATGAGCAAATTCGATGATATGTATGCACATAATGTATTACTATGAACCATTCATTGGTACCTGTGCCAGAACAACTATAGGAAGTGGGTAGCAATGATAATACCAAAGCTTGAGGAGAAACACATATTTGAAAGGCTACAATGGGCATTTGAACACAAGCATTGGATACATAAGGAGTGGGAAGCAGTTATTTGGAGTGATGAATACTCAGGGAAGATAAGTGATTCAGGGCGACGAATGAGGGTATTTCGACAACCACCTGAAAAGTGGTTCGAAGACTGCATTGCACAGAAACAAAGCGCAAATGTATTTCTTTCCAGTTTTAGGGTTGTTTTTGGTGCAGGAACCGTAGAACCTTCTGCCTTCTCATTGTCAAATTGTTCAACAAGGGTGTCTATGTCAACTTTGTCGAGTACCTTCTGATTCCAGTCCTTAAATCTGTCCATAACACCCTAGGGGATCCCATTTTCTAGCAAGACAATACTCCAGTATACAAAGCAGCTGTGGTTACAGATGATTTTGAGAAATACAACACCCAGGTGGAGGACAGGCCACTCTATTTCCCAGACCTCGGCCCCATCGAACATGTCTGGGTAGAGCTGAAGCGTAGGCTTCATATGAAATACCCAGAAATTGGAATCACACAAGAAGGTCCAGATAAAATGAAACCAAGGTTGGCGAAAGTTCTGCCTGAGATCTGGCAGGAGATACTTGAGGCATCCATTGAGAATCTGTAGAAAAGCATGCCTGACAGGGTGGCTGCTGTATTTGATACTAAGGAATGGTACACAAGGTACTGAGCATGTAATTCTATTCAATTTGTTTTCTCCTTACACAGACATCATTATAGGTATCTAGACACTTTGTCTTTTTGGTTTTAACACTGTATCATCCCCAGTTGTACTGAAATAGTGATATTTGTTGCTGGAGAATGGGTTTGTGAGCGGGCACATGGACCGAATCACCAAGACGTTTGTGTTGTGACCGTACTAGATTCAAAACATAGTAGTATAAGTGTAGATACAATCATACTATTTCGAGTAGCTTATAAATATTCCTAATCTGAAGGTGTAATTTTTCCTTTCTAAAGGCAACTTCACAGTGTTCTGAACAGTCATGGATTTTGTTCCACAAATTCTGATGTCTTGAACACCATATTTAAACAGACTTAGCTGAACACATTGCCCATAGTGCTGGGTTTAGATATGATTGGTCCAACAGGAAAGATCAGGAAGTATCTGGGTAGCTGTTTTGAATGCTGAATCCTTCAGTTATTACTGCTGAACGATTTAGCAATTTGCTGATAATACAAGCTTTGAAGCAAACTTTATAATGGTTTCAAAGTACAACTCAGAGATTAGTTAAACACCAGCTCGAAGTACACAGCCAATTACATTCCAGTACTGAAAGTTGTGAGTTCAGATTGGCTGTGTCTAAATTATTAGCTCCATAGATACACACACATAAAATAAATTTGGTATGTCTATATTGCTATCTACTGAATACATTTTTTTAAAATGGTATTCCAATCAGTAGTAACTTTGATTTTCAGATGCACCTATAGCATTCCAAATAAATATATTACAATATGCTGACTATCATACAGTAATTAAATACCTTCCTAATCATGCTATCTGGATTCCTAGGAACTCTCTAAATTGTTGCTACTGCTTCAGTTTTCTCATATTGTGCTTGCCAGTACTACCTGGTACATTTGAAGGTGACTGCATGGTTCAACCCAACTCTGAGAATGCACCATAATATACCTCTGGCCTGGCAGCTCTAACACATTTGCAAATTTTCCTGGCATCCAAAAAATGAATCACTCAGGTAGACAGTTTGTGGAGAGAATGGAAGGGTTGACATAAGGTGCAGCTCTGCAGTGCACAAAGGCTAGAAAAAGAAATATGCTCATTGACAAAATTCAATGGATCAGCGGGAAAATGCAGCTTGTTGGCCTAGACAGTGAATTGACTATCGTCACTACATATTACTATATTGGTTGGTATACTTTCAGGTCAGATTCTAATGCATCTATTACATGGCCAAGCCCAAGTCAAATACAATCAACAGTAGTTTTATCAATCAGAGATGACTTGCTGACAGTAAAAAGAACGAATTTTGATTGAATAAAACACCATACAGACACACACAATTTCTACTGCTACCTGCCATAGCTACACTAGAGGTTTAAAGAAAGATGGTGTCGCGCATATGTTCAGAGCTTCCAGGGATAGTGGTATCCTTCCAGATGTGTAGCCAGAAGAGTGTTGCATTCCTGAATAGTGGGCCAATGACGACTGAGCCAGCCAGAACAAATGAATATTCACCTGCCCCCCGTCACGGAACTAAACATCCCTGATCACATTGCGATTTGTTTCCATGCTGTCCAAAATAAGTACAGAGACTGAGTAGATAATGTAATCGGAACTGGTACGAATGCAGCTTGGAACCAATACTCAGTCACCTATAAACTTCTCCCATGACAGAAGCAGCTGGCCCAGAATGTGCAGCCCCATATGGTAAGACGGCCAACATGTGACTGATTGACAAAACATGCCCCTGTGTATGGACTCAAAGATCCAGTTGGATGCCAGGTGGATGATTCCACAGCACAGGTAATGGCACAGCTGAAATAAGAGATCACTGCAAAGAATGCACAGAGTAAAGTGATGTAAGCCAAACAGTGCAAAACTGTACAGAAAGTTGAAGAAATCAGGAAAGCATCGGAAACCACTGACCATGAGAGGGACATGATCAGTAAATCACTGGACTCGGCCAAGATGGAACTGAATGCTACTAACGAGCTCTTCAGCCGAGGGAAGGCTAACTCTGCACCAATCTGCACTTTCTAAACTTACTGCAGCAACCACATATAAAACGTCAAGATGCCTGGATTGCCAAAGTACGATGATATGAGTACCCTAGATGCTATTACCTACTTCATATCCACCCTGCAGGGCCACTTTTGACTTGGAGCCCAGGTGTTTTGACTTGATAAAGGAATCAGGAATTCTGTTCAAAGACGGTTGGGCTGACATAGTACTACTTTCAATTCGTATCAATATTGCGGTTTGTGCCAACCACTGTCTGCTGGTGCTTGCAAGTGCAGGCATTCCTTGGGAAGACTTCTCAGCCCCAGGCAAAGAGGTCTGTATGGCGCTGAGTGCTGTAACAAGGTTGAAATTGGACTGTGAGTCAGTATGAATCACAGATGGCAAGTATGTATGCACAATTAATGGAAGTTTTGAAGCATTTTGACGCCAGCTAGAACCCCATGAGTCGCTCCACATGGCATGCCTTCATGACTCATACGTGTTCAATCTTGAGAGTGACGCAGATGTATTGCAGGTATTGTTTGAGAAACTTGGAAATCTGCCTACAGCTGAGTTCAACCACATTATGAAGCATGTCTCAAGAGTGGATGCCATCCTTAACAACAAGAAATAACTGATGCAACACACCACTAAGAGAATGGAAGGAAAACAGTGAGAAGGCTACCACAGGGGAAGCAACGACCAGCACTGTCTTGCTTGTGGAGACACATCCAACCCCACCTGCATGTGTCCAAACACGGAGATCATGGTAGCAGCAAGGCCAAAGATGATCGCAGCAGCAAACCATGGACAGAAAAGAAAGAGACTAAGGAGAGGCGAAGATAATCCCATCGCAGTTTTAACCAAGGTGGTTATAAAGGTGGTGGTGGAAAAAAACTACATTATCTCCATTTAGTGCCAATCTGAGGAGGAGAAAATGACTAATATACAGTATCTAAGGTGCAGCAATGATCTGACAGCAAGAGTCTTCCCTACAACTGATATGGCGAAACTGCACAGCAAGCATGATAGTGATTCCCAACCGGATAGCGGCATTCGATTCCTAGTATTGAATTGACCCTGGAATATAACTTCCAGCACATTTGGACAACTTCAGGAGGCTGGGTACAAACACTCCTCCCTTTGAGCAGATTTGTGACCAGCCTTGCCGAAGAACACAAATATTGTCAGCGATATAACGCAGCCAAGGTGATATCGAGTTACAAGCAAACACCAGCATTCGGGTTTTAGCATTGAATTGATCCCTGAAACAACACTGCCAGGTTCTCTAGATAATCAGAGAAGGCAGGAAACGGCAGTGGTAGCATGTGCCCAAGATTGAGATGGCGTAATGTGACAACCCACAAAGTGTTGACCACAGCAACCGGACAGAGTGGGAGTCTAATTGCAGGGACAGTCTGGAGGTAACTTATTCAGAAAAACCTGTATATGGCAGATGCAAGAGATGCCAGCCGCACAGCTGTCACATTGTGGGGAAAGACAACTCATGTCACCTTCACAGATGTGAGCAAACTGAATATAATGGATCTGGCAATGGGTGTTGCTTCAAAGGAAGCAGTGAAACAGAAAAGTGGAGATGTTGAGAGATGAGGAATGGTATTGGAATCATATGTGTAGTGGCGGCTATGCGGCCGGATTTGAGTGCTGTCATCACATGGGTTGGTTTTGGGTTGAGAGCCGTGGAGCCGCATGCACTTTAGTTCTTGTGTACGTGTCAATTAGACTTAGAGAGAGTCAGTGAGTTTTAGGTTAATAGAGAGATTCAGCACAGCAGATACAACACAATAGTAGCGGTATTGCGTAGTGTACTAAGGAAGTGGCCCAAGGTGTTGTGATGTAGGGTGATGTAGTGTGGATGAGTTCATAAGAGTTATGTTGGTGGTTTCAAACATCACAAGAGAAGATTGGGATTGTGTACTGAATCTTGAGAACAAATTTGTTGATGGCAGACAAACTGTTTATAACGAGAGGTTATTTGGTGTTGGAGGATTTCCTTTTTTCTCTCTGTACTGTTTCCCATGTACAGCAAAGCAAGTCACAATATTGAAACAGCTTCGACCTTTGTACTGAAATGATTACTTAACACCCACCTCAGACGCTTTGAACTTGGTTTCCAATATCACATTACTTTTACTAATATCATCCGCACCCGACCTGCATATTATACTAGATCAGGCCTTCATCTCATGCAGCTGATGTTGACTGTCTGTACATCCCTCGACAGGGTGTAAGTTTTGTTTTGAAACTAGATCTGGCTTCTGTTCAGTATATTTAGCACCGAACCACCCCATGATAGATATTTGTGACAATTGCGTCAACAATCTGCCACGACTTATTGGACTGGATATCCATTTATACCCACATCAATTACCAGACTCAAATCGCAATGTATGACAATAATTGTACTTCCCAAATCACCTGAATTGATTTTGCTGGAACTGCTTGTCTTGTTTTTGAACCCATACCATTCAACACCTTCAACACTATTGAAGGCAAAATTGCAACCCGATTCAAAGGACAAACTTTGGAAGCCTATCTTTTAGAACTGTCGACTGTTCCCTCCCCTTGGAACTTTTATTGGAACAACATGGCCAAGGAAGGTGGAGGACTAGATACTAATGATGCAGTGTTCAGACAGTACTGGAACAGATACTTGGGGAACAATTGTTGATTCCCCTGTGGTTCCGAAGAGATATGTGACTGCGAAGTTCACAATCGTACAGATATATTTTCAACTGTTCGACATGCAGCAGTAGCAGCATCAATGGTTAATTTTCCCTATATGCCCCTGATTGTTATGGTACCCCCGACCCGTACCATCTCTGAGATTGGAGCAAATAACTTGTACAGATATATGTACTTAGTGCATTGCAATGTCCGGATGAGACCAGCATGACCCAGTGATCCTCATATCAGCTGGAGATTAAACGCTCATATGGGACAGTATAAATCAAAGCACACAAGGGATAGGATTCATGGAAATGCAGGGAAAGTTAGGAACGGTACATGAGGTGTTGTTTTGAGTGGCACAATAAGCAGAGCCCGCAACAATGGTACAGACGGTGTGTGATCATGCAGGTCAAGTGCTCACATTACAGAAGGACATGACAGCCTGGAGGGCTCAACATTTCTTACCATCAGACTGTGACCACTCCGAAGTCGATGGATGGGTACAGAACCTTGAAAATGAGCTGGCTACTGCCAAGTGCAGACTCACTGCACAAGGAGCCTCGGAAGAGCTACAAGCAGACCTGGCTACGATGACACAGGACACATGACTATCTGGAGAAGTGGTGAGGGATTTATGGATGCAATCAGCCAATGCATTGACGATAGCAGTGAGAGGAGCTCTGGCTGCTCCTCAGCGCCAGGAGTGTTGTGACAAACCTGTCAAAAGAATTGATTGATTGAGTCCAAGTCCAAGATGACACGTAGTCGGTATAGTAGCTGCAAGCCCTAACCCACAGCCATGTGGTGATGTACTCTACAAAGACTCGGTCTAACACTCCTCCAGGGCATTATCGCATCCATCAAACACCAAGCCTTTTGAAAAAAACAGACTGAAAACAAACAGCAGTCAGAAGTCAGAAGCCAAACCCTGCCATGCCCAGAGCTCCTCCCAAATGAACATTCTCCTGGTCATGCCATCAATCATCTGCCTATATCTAAGCTCAGCAGTCAATTGTACTGTCAGCTTCAAATGTCTTGACTGGCAGTAAACTGCTCCTCTGAAGGTAACACACAGTCCTGTTGTATCGTGATTGGTATCGTGTTTGAAAATATATACAAACTGGCAGTACATGTTGTGTACTGTGTCGAAAATACTGCTCCAACCAGTGGCAGCGTAGTTGATTCCTGTATGGAGCTTCTCGGTCGCACTCATGGGTTGTGTTGTCAGTGTTGAAATTGGAGACACTTCTCCATGGTGATGTTGACATCCGCTCGACAAATGAAGTGGAAGTTGATCGTCATGTCCCTTTTCAAAGCAAGGACTCAGAGCCGGTAGTTCAGTAGTGGATGCTCATTACATTGGGTATGTGTCAGTGTCAATGTTGGTGTCGGTGTCAAAATTGAAGACGCTTCTCCATAGCTGCAATTCAAATTGGATACTCTTCTCTGGAGGTCACTCTTCCTCCGCTTGCCCTAAGAAACTCATTCCCACAGATCGTAGATCCCCATAAGCGGGATCCCAGGTGGAGGAATGGGGTTGTCGCCATTAAAGGTTGAGGGTGAAGGTACACACTATACAGCTAACAAAGCTTCCTTGTCCTCACAGTAGAGGAGTCCACAGATTTTTTAGATTCACGGCCACAATTGCCACTGCCGGTCTCTCAAGTCTGTTGTCGCAAATCACATACCCAACACATTCCTCTGGCGGACCAACTGCAACCCTCCATGGGGGTTTCCTATGTGACAGCTGCCATCTCCCAAGTATCTGCAGTGGATTACCCGGCCACGTCTCATTGACTATCCAAACCATACTGTATGTCAATCTGCTTGCCTGGCAGCTGGTTGACCTGTTACTGAAGTGCTTCAAACACATCCTAATGTTCCCAATGTTGACCCAAACTCCTCTAAGGGTGTTGACCCGAACTCATCCAGCACTTCAGCCGAACTGCTCTCCATACTCGTCCCGAACGTGTGCTTTCGATTTGTTATTTGCTTGCGGTAATGTCGTATGCCCATAGAACTCAACACCACAGCCATCACAGCCATCGCGGCCTTCGTGGCCAATGCGGCCAACGGAGCCATTGCGGCCCTCTAAGTGTTTGAGTGTATCACTTCGTCAAGAGGAAGCATCGTCTGCATGGTTGAATTGTAGTCCTGAGTCTGTAGGGTGTATTGATCACGAATGCATTTGCAATGCATCCTGGACTCTGTGGCCTTGCTCATATGAAGGTTTGCTACTCAACTGTAATCTCTGCATGACAGTTGTCCAAAATGGTGTCCAGATTGTGGTCGCTGGCGGGCTCATAACCTGTTGTTACAAACCTCTCGAGATAATCGATTGATTGAGTCTCAGTCCAAGATGACACGTAGCCTAAATACTAGCTGCTAGCCCTAACTCACAGCCGCATAATGATATACTCAACACAGACTCGGTTTAACAAAGAGAACAAAGGGCAGAAAATTGCAGACTGCCCACACTTTTCAGGGTCAGATTGAACACCACTGAGAGGCTGGATAGCACAATGCCGGATGGTTATTTGATGCAAGCCCAGCAGTTGTCCACACGAATAGTTGAATAGTCCGTCCACATTCAATTGTCTGAGTGTCATAGCCTTAGGCCAGATCTTGCTCCAGGTCCGGGAAGATGGAATGATAGGGCCTGAGGACGCACCAGCCTCTGTGCAACTCCTGAAAGCAGCTTTTGGGGACTCCAACCAGGTTACAACAGCAGAACAGAAGATGCGCAAGATTAAACAAACGAACTGTCTGTTTTCTCAGTGCTACACTCAGTTCCAACTCATTGCCACCAACCTTGACTAGATTCCATCGGCCATACCAAACACTCTAAGGATGGGGCTGTCCAAGGAAATGAAGGAGTCCTTTAGGTATATTGATATTCCGGATGTACTTCCTGCCATTTTGACTGTGTGTCAGATGGAGGTTACTCAGATTGGACAATAACAGACTGAAAATGCAGCACAAAGTATGGGAGGAGCGATAGGTTTTGCTACCTAGCCAAAACCCCCCGCAACTGAGAAAAGTCCAGCTGCAGCCCCTGTGGGAATGATCTCTGGATATACTGGACCTGCACGCATTGATCGCAGCTCATGCAGGAGAAATATTCCTGGGGAGGAAAGAGTACTGTGGTCTGTGAATGGAAGGTGTCTGTACATTGGGGGGTTCAACAGTATGGCAGCAGAGTGTGTGGCAAAGGAAGAGGCTCAGCTCTGCAAGGGAGCTGGAGCAGAAGTAAAGAAAGTAGAAACCAAGACGGATTCCAAGAAGTCGGGAAAAGATTAACTCAATTCAAGAAGGTTGGCTCTCCAATTGACAATAAAAGTTTTGTTATAAATGCTATAAAATGTTTTGGAATTTGGTGTCTTTCAGTTAGCAGGATAGAGGTAACAGAAGGATCAATGGAAGGGAAACATTTTGTAATAACCCGCACATTGACTATGAATAGTCAAGATATACCCACATATGTGTTGATTGACTGTAACGCTCCAGGCATCGCTTTTGTGGTACAAGACTTTGCTCGCCATGACCAAATGCCACTCAAGGAGTTATTAGAGAAACTCAAAGTCCAGGTCATTGACAGAAGACCTGTTGAATCTGGAAACACCACACATATTGCCAAAACTGAGATGGCCATCCAAGACCATTAAGAACAGCTACCTATGTTGATTACAAAGTAAGGTCGTTATCCAATTCCGATTGGAATCCCCAGGATACAATTACCTAATGTGGCGGTACCGGTCGCATTATATACAGCTCCATTTAGGTGACAATATTTCATTCGATGCTGTCACAATGCACCAGTTACAGTCCAAGTGGCCGTAGAAGATCCCCCGGAACTAGTTTACCCTCCGAATAAAGGGATATTTGAACCACAGATACAACTGCAATGGCCATCTCAAGGAAATATCGTAATATGTACTGGATTCTTGTTCGTTGGAACAGTTAAGAATGGGAGGTTTAGATTGTTTAAAGCATCACTATATAATATATATATCGCTATCAAAGCAAAAGACCTGAAAGCAAAAACACTGGAGGAGATTGTTCCCGATAAGTACCATGAGTTTTAGCCTGTATTTGGTACAATATTGGCGGATTTATTTCCCCAGCATCGTTCTCGTATTGATCATGATGTATTCTTCCAAGGGCGGGAAACCAGTATAGGGACCCTTTACTTGATGTGAAGAGCAGAATTGGTTGTACTTTTGGAATAGCTGTAGAAGAATATGTCTAAATGGTTCATTCATCAGTCACAGTAACCTGTTGAAGTACTAGTTTCGTATGGAAAAACACATGATAGGGAAATATTAGCTTTTATTGATTATCAGAATACTAATAGTGAAATGATTAAGAATCAGAACCCCTTTCAACTAATATGAGAATTAGTCAGTCTCCTGCGGGGAGCACCGACATATCGAAAGCTTGATATCTGGGAAGCTCATATCTTGCTACAGGTTCAGGATGGAGATGAATATAAGTTTGCCTTTCAAACAACATATGTTCTGGTTTAATCTACAGTTGTGCAATTCGGTATGACTAACGCCCCGGCTGATGTCCAAGGGCATATTAAAACTGCTATAAGGGAAGCTTTGGACAATTTTGTAAAAGCATATCTGGACGACATATTGATCTATAGCAATTCAGATGAGGAACATGTGGAATATAATAAGTCAATTAATGACCGCCTTTGGGAAGCTGGACATGATTTGAATCCAGAAAATGAACATTCCATAAAGAAACTGTGAGATACCAGGGACTGATTCTATCAACAAAAGGAATCATGATGGATAAGTATGAGGTCAAAACAGTGAGGAATTGGAGCACAAAAAGAGAAGGAAAAATGGCAGAGTAGATAACGTGTTTGAAGTACAGCAACTCCTCAGGTCTGCAATGATTATCAACCCATCATTTCCAAGCATTCTCAGTAAGCGGAACGAAAGACAAGGGTGATGAAGGAGGGTGAACCATTCCATTGGGGAGCTGAACTAGTGTAAGCAACTGTACTGGACTGCCGCTTCAGGTCCAGGTCTGGGTTGGAACTGAACCATCACCAAATTCATCGTCCAGGACATCAATTCACCCAAACTGTCAGTGCGGGTACATTTCAATAGACATTTCCCAACCCTTCTGAATTGGGAAGGATGTCAGCAGATTGTCCAGTGGATCCGTCTGTAGATTCGTATAATGCTCTTGCTTTTGCTGTTTGATAATTGTATACAACCAAAATCACTTAATCAACTTCCAGATATACCTTGTTGACTATTTTGCAGGTTGCGACATCAGTTATTTTGGAATCAATGTTTTTCCTTCTGTATTTTGAATTTAGAAGTACTAAGGCGGTCAATAGTGCTGTTATGATCTTATATTTCCGGGGGAGGCCTTGATTACCCAATATACAAGACCAAAAATTGTTGACACTCATTTTCAACATGGGTTACCGAAGACATTGTGCATTGTTTAAGTTGAAAAGACTGCCATTACATGATATATGAGTTATTGCCATAAAGCAACACTTAGATTGCCAAAGATGCAAGACCAAAAAATCATTGAAACTCTGTGGTCTCTCATTCTCAGGATGCAGCAGGAAGCGTGCCACTGCTGCTTTTGACCCTACAAGCGTCTTATAACTCATTTATGGATATCTGCAACCAATTGCCGCTTAGATGACCCAAGATGCAAAGCCAAAAATTATTGATGTTCATTTTCAGAATGGGGCAATGACCGTGTCACATTCTTTTTCGCTTATAAAGGCAGCCATTACATTTATTATGCCTGACCACCACTATATCACTTTTCAATTTCCTGACTTAGAAGAGTAAAAATCGTTGACAATTGGTTGACCCTCATTCTCATGATGCGGTAATGAACATCTCAAGCATTGTTCTTCCTGAAAAGGCCGCCCATACATTGTATATGAATTATTACCACAAATTAATACTTAATTAACCCACGATGCAAAGGCCAAAATCATTGACACTCAGTTGACATTCATTTTCAAATATGGGAAGTGACCGTGTTGCGTCCTGTTTTGCTTATAAAAGCTGCCACTACAACACTTCTGCTATACAGTGATTAAATCACTGTATAATTACCTTGCTTACATGACCAGGAATCGTTGACGGTTGGTTAACGCTCATTTTCAAGATTAGGTAGGGTGCGTGTTGCTATAATTTTTGCCTATACAGACAGCTAATACATCGATTATATAAGACTATGGCCAAATGAATTTCTAATTACCAGACATACATGACCTAAAACTGTTGATACTCCATGGATGATCATGTTGGCACAGGTATATCCGCAATATGCAATCATTTGATTTGGTGTAATCTATTATTCACAATGTTTTGGCAGCCTTTCTAGCTTTTTCATTTACTTTCTCCTTGATCACTACATTGTTCTTTAATACTACATATGAATATATTCTTTCAAATATACTTTACAGTGACCGCTAATTGTAGATAATAATACACTCCAAAATCCCATGCCTTTCAATCAATGCTCGTCATCACTTGCAGGTTCATGCAATAGGCTGCTCTGGTTATCAAAATAAATGGTAGCTGCATTACCACACAACAGATAGTGTACTCACCGGTGGATGTTCATTTATTAGTGAGCATATCTGAATCAAAATCTGTATCTTGCTGGCTATCCTGGGCAGATGCATCAACAGTAAAAAAATCAGCACAGGGAAGAAAGTATGTGAATACCGGTATCCAGCCAGCAAATGGTAGATTTGGGCGCATTCCACTTTGGCATTGTTACCGGGTGGCATGGGTAGCTTTCCGCGCTGCGGTGGCATTCTGGGTAGAGGTGACAACGGTTCTAGGGTCGGCTGTTTGCATCAGTCGGCTGGAGGTGCACCTGTTTATTTGAGATGCCAGTGTATCTGTGAATTCAATATGGGGCCAGTTTGGAAACGAAGGCATCCAGCTGTGTGGTTTTGACAAAGCATAGCTGTCTGTCTTTCTATCGCAGCGATCACCTTTTTATGCCCAGGAAACTCAACACCCCACTTCTTCTCTTCTTGGACTTTGGCATGACGTTTCTTGATCAGAGATTGCATTTCCTCTATTGCAACGTGTGAAATCCTGGGTGAAGTCATTTTGGCCATATCAAAGGCCAGGCGCATGTTGGACTGTTCCAGCTGTACCCGACCTCCTTGCTTTGCCCTAGTAGCTGACATATTGAAAAGCTGCAAGACATTAGTTGCTGCTTCTAACAATGAGATTCGGCTATTATCTCAACCATATATGCTTCCATAGCCTCCCCTGAGGTGATTATAGCCTATTTGGTTTACTCGAGGGGATATTTATCACCAAATTTGTTTAAGAAAATCCCAAAGCCGACAACATCATGATGCAAGATTTCACGGACTGTGCGGAAATATAGCTTAGTTGATCATGGAGGTTTCCCATCAAAAGCAGCGATTAATTTTTCGCGTAGCTCGCTACGTACACTCACTGTACAGTATACTGTTCATTGAAGGCCGCTCCCCATGGAATGAATATAGTCACATCCAATTGCATGCTGCTTCCTATTCTTACTGCTTACAGTCTTATGGACAATATTTCAATATACATCCGGGGTCATATTTTTGGTGGCTGCATTGGCAGTGGTGTGGTGGACTAACTAGTGTCTGTGTTGATGCTGTGTGCCATTCAGGGATGTATTGGATGCAGTGCCCATCGATTGTCTCGATTTGGTTGTGCTGTCACCTGGCTGAGTTGTTTCTGTATCCATAATTTTATGGCGCGGAAGAGGAGAGGAAGATGATAACAAAAAGAAGTGGGAAGTCCTGAGGAATATATAGTTAACTTCATGTCACAATGGAATATGTAGCAGTTAATTTGTATATTATACTACAGATGGATCCTGCTGAGTATGGCAGCAAGTTGCAGGGGTTTCCCACCATCCCGTGATTTGCAACATGTCAGTCTGATGTTGTTTGTTTGTTTACAGGGATGCATTGAACTGTACAACAGCTGAAATCTCATGATTGTCAGATATAAATAGGTTATTCTTCAAGTGAAAGGATGTCTGCTGACGTTTGTTTCAAAAAATTCCTGGGATAAGACATGGAACAGATGCTAACAATCTAGTTATGTTGTATGATTAGCCTAACTATTCCTGTTTTATTGACAGTCAAAAGGCAGATTTTGCTTTGTTCAAGTTGATTAACCATACCAACCTTGACATAAAAGATGCACCTTGCCTCCATATTATCCATATCTTGCAACATCCAACATCTTGCCCCACAACAAAGTCAACACAAACTACAATGATCCATACTCCAAAGATGAACTTTTGGTCACTTCCAGCGGGCAAATAGGACAAGTCAATGAAAGATTGCACACGACAATGTCATCATGCAAATCAAGGCATAAGCAGCTTAGAGGCAGGAAGAGTCTGAACCCTTGGGGTATGGCGCAGCATGCGATCCAAACAGAAGCTTGCAGCCGAGAAATAACAAGAAACACTGTGCTTAAGCAATAAACAGAAACAGATATTGATCAGGGTTATATTGAGAGGGAGACTGCTGGGGCAAGAAAGGGAGTTGAAGCCACAGAGGCAGCAATTAGGCAGGAGCAGGAAGATATGGGGACAGCTGAAAATCCGGGATTGACAACCACAGAGCACAAAAAGACTTTTCAGAAGATGATGGTTGCTATCATAGACAGTTTGAACAATCTAGCAAGTTCCAACGATGGAAAGGAAGGGGAAGATGACACTGATGATAAGACAGAGCCGGGCAAGCTGAGCAAAGATGACGAACCCGGCTGGGTGATGGGCACACTCTCCAAAACAGTACTGCAGTGCTTGGAGAGGGTTCGGGAGAAGCAGATAAAGCTTGACAGATTGACCTAACAGGGATGGGGGGACACAACCGACTACTTCGGTGGAAGAGATAAGAAGTATGGCACATCCGAATTGAGCGTTCCAGCAGTCGTTTAACCGCACACAGATCACGATGCAGCCGTAGTTCCACCCACAACATTTGGAGAGCTTATGTAGTGTCTTGATATTATCCTCAGAATATTGCAAATGCCCCATGCGACTTCTCGACCAGAAAGTAGTCATATTAAGCGCGGTTTTTGGAATTCACAGCCGCACACAGGTATACCCGGTCTTGCACTCACTGCCGAGCCTGATTTATTACCGATTCAGAAAAACAAGTCTGTTAAACCGGTATGCTATTTCCCCTGCATATTGCCTCTTCAGCTGATTATGAGGTAGAAATCGGATTCAGACAAAGATATGGTGACGGCTCCTGCATTATCGAATCACTAGATAGGCAAATTGTAATAGTTGAAGTTTTATCTCTGTGAAAAGCAATTTGTCTACCTATTTTGCCCCGTGTCAGCTGTTTCTTGATTTCAGTGACCAAATAGGGAGACATGACAATTTGTCTGTACATGTCCAAGGATTGAATGCACCATGAGAAAGTTCTAGAATCCAAATCCAGTTGTAAGATAGCCAATGAGCTTGATTTCTGTTAAGCGAGAAAGTTAATGCTATATTAGTGATGAAATATACTAAGAAAGGTTAAATGAGTGATGTCATACAAGTCTTTGAAGAAGCAGTCCATCTTCAATATGTATCTGGCTGAACAATGACTGTCATGTTGCTTCCATTTATGAATCAAACTGCATTACTCTCCGCACAGACCTGGTCCCCATGGTTGAGATATTTAAAATTGCTTATGGTACATCATGGAAATCAAGAAGAAGGAGCAGGATGAGAAATGGTGAGGAAGTCGAGCTATATTAATCAAAATCTGGTGTAATGATCTACATGCTGTACATTGCCGGCTGAAAGCCCAGGAATGTGATGGGGCCATGGTATCTCTCACCCAGATAATGTGGATAGCAGTTGATCAGGAATTCAAAGGCCACAATACTTGTGGTTACAGATTATAATACTGAGAAACGCAGAATTGGATGTCAATAATGAGTATGCGATTCACTGCATACAATGACTGAGTGTATGAAGATTGCTTCGATGTGTTTAATGTGAGCATCATCACAGTGTCAATGATTGTTAGTCTTACACATACGACAGTCAAAGGGCTCCATCGTCACATCCTTCCAAAGTAAATGTATTGGTTGGCGTTATATCCAAAAAGGCAAATACCATGCTCATTTTCCCTTTCTCACAATGAACTTCAATGTAGCGTCAATGATTTTTAGTCGTACACATTTTACAATCAATGGGCTACATTATCACCTCCTGCCAAAGTTAATGTATTGGCCGGCGTTATAAATAAACACGCAAATGACACTGTCATTGCGGCATCTAAACATTGAGTATCAACTGAGCATCAGTGATTTCTGGCCTTGCATCTTCGAAAATACAAGGGCTGTGCGGCGATATCAACCCATAATTGAACTATCGGCCGCCGTTCTAGGCAAAAATTATTGCATCAAAATGGCTAAAATGTCCTAAAAATCAGCATCAATGGAGCATCAACGATATTTGCCCTTGCGTCTTAGATAATCGAAGGGCTGAGCGGCAACATTAACCCATAGTCAAACTGTCAGCTGTGTTTCATGGCAAAACTGCCTGCGACAACATGGCCGCTGTGTCCCAAACATAAGCGTCACTGGAGTGTCAACAAATTTCGGCCTTGCATCTTGGAAAACCCAAGGGCTCTGCAGTAACATCAACACATAATCAAGCTATCAGCAGGCTTTCTAGACAACACTGCTTGCGACGACCTCGTTACTAAGTCCTAACATTGAGCATCAACAGAGTATCATCGATTTTTGGCCTTGCATCTTGGAAGATTAAAGGGCTATATGGCAACTTCAACCCCAAATTAAACTACCAGCCGCCTTTCAAGGCAAAAATGCTTGCTACAACATCACAACTATGTCTTAAAACTGAGCATCAACGGAGCATCAAAAATTTCTGGTAATGCAACTTGCATAATCCAAGGGCTTTGAATCAACATAAACTCATAATCAATGCATTGGCAGCCTTTGTTGGCAACAATGCCAGTAGCTATTCCGCTGCCTCACTCTAAAAATCAGTGTCAGCGGTGCGGCAACAAGTGTTGTGGGGCTCAGTAAGCTTCCCAGCAACGAAATGCCTTGTATCGTTCCAAAATGGTGTTTCTAACAGTCAGTCTTGTCAGTATGACCCTGTATACAACTTCACAACTATGAATGTAATGCCTCACAGGTCTTACTTTTGTCTTTTGTGTAGCTCAAGAGTCAATATTTAAGCACCAGCATTCTACTCAACAATAATGTAACTTTCGACAGTCTATCAATAGAAATTACACAGCTTCCAACTTCCTACAACCATGTTGGATTCTCAATCTATAAATACCTCATGACTAGAGGTTATAATATCTTCCAAAAATGACTGTGTCTTTATTCGCAATTTGAGTGACCTTACTTAACAAATCATATTTAACACTTGGTGGGCTTCAATGAATGTGGGCTCCAAGTATTCAATTGCTTGGAATAATACCAAACATGCGCCTACTTCGCATTTCTATTTGCACTGCGGAATTCAGGAGACCGGCTGCCCTGGCATCATATGTATTGTTTTTTAACACATTCTTCGCGATCATTTAGCACATTAGACCAGCACCATGGGGAAATGCTGTCTTGCAAAAGTACATATTTCAAAGTGAAACGAATAACCAGCGTCGGAACTTTCTGAATTGACAATGACAACCGTTGATGAAACCACTTTAGCTGTATTGATGAGATAAGGCAGTTGTGCAATTACATTAGTCAGTTCGCACAAACAATTCATATTCGACAGTTCAGTCTTACCTATATTACTGGAATTGACTGACAAGGCGCTCTCAACTGTAAGCAATGGACTACCTAACTGCGCAATTTCACAAAGACACCTGGAATTGCTACGTCATGTAAGGATGTGTTTCAACTCATATTCCATGGAATTGTAGATCAAATCTCAAGCGATGACGGTCAGGTAATGCATTCTATAGTGAGCTGGTGCTGCCATCCACCAGCACCCTTAGTAACATTTGCAGGACGGAATTCTCACTGACTGTTGATGCAATTGAAAAGCAATTGCCGTCAAAAAATAAAGTTAGCATAGCTTTAGATGGGTGGACATCAAGGAACAAATTAGCAATAACATCGATTAGAGCTGACTATATGAATCGAAAATGGGCATTCCAAGAAATACAACTCTCATTCGATAAGGTTGATAGCCTGTTCCTTTTGTAATGCGAATGGTAAGTAAGAATACTAGGTCAAGGGTGAATATACTGGACCAAGCCCAGCCATATATTTGAAGGAGGTTCTGGATCATTTCGAGCATACTGATGGCCGTATACAAGGAATTACAACTTATAATACTTCTTCAAATCACTCAATAACTTGAGTACAACAATCAACATTTGAGGCCTCTGGAATTGGGTGGCCTGCAATGAGAAACCACATACCATGAATGGCGCACGTTATTCCACTTGTTTCCGGTGCGTTCATGAGTGGTCTCAGTGTAAAAGGCCGCATCAAGTCTTGGGAAGCCCATAAGTGCAATCAGCAATTTGGAGAGAATGAAAACACAGACATTGGGAAGAGTCAAAGACTGCAAAAAGAGAGCAATGCTAGAATCAACCAGGTGTCAGCTATGCGACTGGGTTTGGCAAAGATTATTGAGAAAATACGTATTTTGAGACATTTTGAAAGACCTGAAACTGACTGTCATACAGCAGAGATTGCTTGCTGGATTGATTACGCTGACAACTGGTTGTCAAAAATAGTTCATCAACTGTCAAAAAGCGAAAGTACGAATTGCAGTACTACTTATTCAGGATGTGAAAACTGTAGGTACGGGTTTGAGTGCGGTCATCACGTGGGTTGGTTTAGGGTTGAGAGCGGCGGAGCCGCATGCACTTTAGTTCTTGTGTACGTGTCAATTAGACTTAGCGAGAGTCAGTCAGTTTAGGTCAATAGAGAGATTCAGGACACCGGACACCATACAACAGGTTATGAGCCCGGGCACTTCGCTGATTTCCCGAACTCGACTCGGATTGAAATTTCGAATTGCGGCATCATCGACATGGTCTTGGAGGAGTACAGACAGACAGACTCAACACGTGTACGGACGACAAGATGGCCGAATCGACAGCAATCTCAATTAAGAAGTTTGATGGTACGGACTACAAGAGCTGGAGTTTGGAAATTGAAATACTCTTGGAGCAGAAGCAGGTTCTCGGCATTGTCAATGGTACAGAGGAAGTACCAGAAGTCGCGACAGAGCTCAAATCATGGAAGAAACAGTACGGAATCGCGCGGTCGACCATTCTCCTCGCGATGGAGCGGTCATTGCAGCAGCAGTATGGCGTTCAGAAAGATGCGAAGGCGCTGTGGGATCATCTGAAGGAGGACTACAAGTCGAAGGTGAAGCTGAACGTGTGGGCTTTGCGAGATGAGATGTCAGCTGTGAGATTGAGCGATTGCGAGAATGTACAGGCGTACGCATCGAAGATTCAGAGTTATGGGAATGACTTCAATCTTTGCGCCGATACCGATAGCTCAAGTACTGGTAGTGGTACAATGCCAAAGAGCGAGCACACCTATTACCTGATGAAGGGTGTACCGAAGGATGATGATTGGAGGGTTTTCACCCAGTTGATGTACAACAAGATTGACACCCTGGCCGACAAACCGGAGGAGGTTGTTGTGAAGATGAAAGCCCACGAAGCACGATTACAGAAGGACGACGATTCGGAGGTGACAGCCATGTTTTCAAACTTGCGGACAAAGAGCGAGAAACGGAAATCGAAGCAGACTCGGAAGTCCCAGAAGTCCTGTGGTAGTTGCAGCGAAAGTGATGGTAGTAGTTCGGAGAGTGAGAAGCATCGCCGCAGGCATACTCAGGAGTGCTACAGGTGCCATAAGGTGGGGCACATTGCACGGTATTGTCCAAGCACTGCACCGGTGGAGAGCGTAGCACTGACAGAGACAGCCGCAGCCGCAGACGGAGCGACGACGACGACGACGACATCAATCGAGAACCATTGGATGACAGTTACGAACGGACAGAGTCCATCGAAGGAGAGCTGGTACTTAGACTGTGCCACCACCTCTCACATTTGCGGAGATCGACAAAGGTTCGAACGGTACACGGAGTATACCAAGAGAGAAGAGCGGGAGATTCGTAACTTTGCTGGCAGGAAAGCGGGCAAGGCCATCGGGTATGGTGATGTACGACTGAGACTTCGATTACCAGGAGGCCGAAAACATGAGGTTGTTGTGAGAAATGTATTGCATGAGGAAGGAGCACACAACTCGCTGTCACAATCACGGCTTATGGATCGGGGACTACAGATTGTCCCTGCCAATGGCTATGGAATCAAGATATACGATAAATCGCCGACAGACAGTGCTCGAGGTCAAGGTCGAGGTCGAGGTCAAGAAAGTCTTGTGGGCGTGGCACGCCACACTGGAGGGTTATTCCGGCTGGATGTGAAGTGGCCGAATGTGAAGGTTGCAGGACAGAGGCATCGAGCGAGAGGATATTTGTTTCGGAGGAGCTCCAGGCACAGTTGATTGCTTCGGAGGAGCTTTAGGCACGGTTGATTGTTTGGGGGAATTCTGGGCTTGGTGTCATTTGGGAGGAGCTTCAGGCAAAGCTCTATCTTCGTTTTCTTTAGAGTTTAGCACTTACGGTTGTGATACCGCCCTGGAGGAGTGTAGGTACGGGTTTGAGTGCGGTCATCATGTGGGTTGGTTTAGGGTTGAGCGCGGCGGAGCCTCATGCACTTTAGTTCTTGTGTACGTGTCAATTAGACTTAGCGAGAGTCAGTGAGTTTAGGTCATTAGAGAGATTCAGGACACCGGACACCATACAACAAAAACATGGTGGAATTCAACATTGGAGTTGGTTGAGCGAGGCAACCGATTACGAGAATTCACCAATGAGTTGCTCAAGAATCCAAAATCCACAGATTACCGGCCACACTTCCCAACACAGAATGAATGGGCCATCATCAAGTATGTGATGGACGTTTTGAGGCTATTCTGATACTGGACTCTCTGGATGTTGAAAAGGCATACAGTTACTCTCCAAAATGTTATCACTGTATACAATAACATGTTTAATCATATAGATGGTGTTTGGTGGGCTTTGGCTGAGAAGCAGATGCAATGGAAGGAAGACTTATTCATCACCATGGAGATTGCGCGACAGAAACTGTACAAATATTATGCTGAAGTCACACCAACTACCGGTCGGCTTCTCATTTCAGCACATATACTTAATTCTTTCCGGAAGTTGCTATCATTTGGAAGTGGGAGAAGGTGATGAATATCAATTCTGAGAACAAGACATTGTATACTGTGCAATGCCAGGAGGTCTTTCTGAAGTATGTGGAGAATGAATACTGTGCCGAACATCGATGAATGTCCAACATTCAATCTGAAAATGTTCCACACTGCAATGTGTTCCCCTCTGGAAAGGCTTCTCGATTTAGTCAATCGTCTCTCGATCTATATGATTTATCCTACGATGATGAAGAATACATAATGCCTGAAACGTTGGCTGAAATGACACCTGGACAAAGTGATTGTGCAGTATACTTACTGAAAGCTACAAGGCTCAATTTGAATTCACTGTCTGAACCACCAAAGAACTGGGGGCAAGATAATCTGAATCTTCATGATTACCACTACGATCCTGAGGAGATTAGCAGTATATTTTGGATACCAGATATCACCGACTGGTGTTGCCAGCAAGAGAAACCCCACTTACAGGACACCGATCTCTCCACTGTAGCTTGTGGTATATTCTCTATTATACCACATGGTGTTGCAGTGGAGGTCAGTTTTTCCCTTGGGCGAGACATTATTAACTGGAGACAGTCTCAAACCACTGGCGAGACGCTTCCGGACAAATTCATAGTAATGCGGTTTGCTTGGGCCTATAACGGAATATTTGCGGCCAATCGTGCAGTACAGGATACCACCGAAACTGAAAATGACTCACAATTGAAGAAATAGGTGGAGGAATGATAGTTACCCGGAATGGCCAAGGTCCACCACCTTTAGAAGTTTTGGCAGGGGAGTCAAAGCTTATCTGCTACACAGAAGGAATTGTTTCTTCAAAACAAGCAGATGACAGCCGTAGGATACATTTCAGATACTGAACAGATCATCAAAGCATTCTGGTCAAATTTTCAACACGATGGTGTAGCTACATTTAAATTGTCAGAAAGATCACCTTTGGCACCAGCTTTGTCTGCAAATGACCTCCCTGGAGAATGAACTCAAGTATCAAAGTCTGCAAAATCAGAAGAATGGACTATGACCCAGCAGAAAGTGATATGGATGGTGCACCGGAAAGCACTTCCAACTCCGAAAATTGGCTTAACTGGATTATTTATGTAGATAATCCAAACAGGAGCGAAGTGGACTGGGATGCTACCAATGAATCCAAAATAGAGCTAGGCGATGGCATCAAGACTTTGGAAAGCCTAGAGTACCACGTTGTGAGTGTGGCACCAAATGTTCCTGGATTGATTCGGCCAACACGAAGGTCATTGAAACAGGCTGGAAAGTGGTTCATGACTGTCAGTTCAATGAAACCAGGAGGAATAAGGGAAACAAGAAAAAGTAGGACACATTGGGTCAATATGGGTTCACGAGTCTCTATATGTTGCTTGACCGAGAATTTGACTTAGAGAAATATTCTGGGAGAATTGTGAGTAATCACATGAGTATATTTGTTCATAAATACAACTATAGCTGGCTAAATGTACTTTACAGATGGATATATCAATTTTGGCAGAATGAGAGAGATCCGGGCAAGAATATTACTGGGCTTGGCTTTGCTAATGAGCTGAGTCTCAATCCTATAGAAAGGCAATCAATTAGTCAAAATAATTATTTATGCAATTGTAGATAGCAGCAGGTATTGACTATACAATACATCAAACTGAGTGTCAACAGAGCATCAACCATTTTTGGTCTTGCGTCCTTGGTAATCAGACCGCTGGTAGGTTGCAGACAGTTATAAAGGAATTGCTGGCCATCTTATAGGCAAAACAGATTGCAAAACCCTCCCTGCCCCATCTTGAATATAAGCGTCAACAGAGTGTCAATGATTGTTAGTCATGTATCTTGGGCAATCTGTGGGGAACAGGCTGTACACAGTCATAAACAAAATATTGACCGCCATTGTAGCAGAATGGCAAAGTGACCTGCTCCCTGCTGCATCTTGAAACAGAGTGTGAACGGAGTGTCAATGATTGTTGGCCTTGCATTATGGTTCATAACAACACGATGTGGCTGTTATTATCTCTATTCATCATTTTGACTGTTTTTGTATGTGACAAGGCTCAAGAACACTTAGTGGTTACTCTGTAAATAAAATAAGTAGTTACTGTCCCGGAGGTTGTGGCGGGAATATCCCACACAGATTTGCCTACAAAAGCTTGCATATCCTGGTTTATGGATGCTTGTAATCAAGTGCCACTTATATTACCGAAGATGCAATACCAAAAATCATTGACGCTCAATTGATAGTTATTTTCATGGTGGGGTAGGAAGCGTTTCGCTTGCTCTTTTACCTATAAAGGTGACCAATACTTCATTTATGCCTGTAAGCAACCTGTCACCCCCCAGATTACCCAAAATATGCAACCAACAATTATTGATGTTCCGTTGACGCTTATGTTCAGGATGTGGTAGGATGTGTAACTCTGTTTGTTTCGATCATGAAAGCGGCCAATACATCAAAAACACACAGTAACATACCAATGTCAATATTTTGCGACTTACAGTAGCATATCCGAATATGATAATTAATCATGAAACCCGAAATGCAGAACCGGAGATTGGAACTGGCAGGGTTAGCCAAACCTGGTAAAACCCGCTGGTTGACAGGTACGAGTCTGGGTTTGGCCTGCCAAGTTGCAGTGGCTAGGGTTTTTGGGCTGGTCTGGAACCAAACCGATCCGTTTTTGCAGTCCAAACATGGACCGCTGGCATGTTACCCAGACCCATTGCTTACACTACACGCAGGTTGTTTTGTAAATGATAGTTGACTTTTAGAATGATGTATATCTGCAACTATCTAAGTTGTTGCTGAGGAGGAGAAGGTACTTCCCAATGTAGAAAGCAGGAAATCATATATTGTGAATATTGTTTCTAATTCCAATTCAAAGATTTTAAAGTATATCTGAGATATTTAGATAGAATCTGATTTTGTCAATAAGCCCAAATTTCATTATGCGGCCAAATATCGTCCATAATTTATAAAGCTATAACTACTAACACCTTTTCCAAAGTGGAATTTTGTGATATTTGTATCGAGATTACATGGCCTGACCTTTCATATAAAACCAATATAAAATTTATCTGTTCTTTCAAATAGGTGCTTTTTTAATCAACCTTCCTCTACCTCCAAGCAAATATGCACTCTTTCATTTCTGTTGGAGCTTACTATTTGTATTATTATATACTCTACCATTCAGTAATTCTTAAGCATTTCTCTCTGCTAGCAGTTCAATCACATACAGTACAAAAATTATTTCTGTATAGTCCAATTTCCTGCTTTACTTTATGAATAAGTAGTTTTGATAGATTGTCAGCAATGTAATGAATAGTCAGATATAAAAGTGTATATATGATAAGGTCTGCAATTAATGTATGGGAAAACAAGATAATATCTACTATGTCATCATCATCCTCTGTTGAAAAGGACTAGAAAATGCTATCGAAGTAATAAGGAAGTACCATGTATCTGTGCATGCTAGGCGGTAGTCCAGGCGTGACGGCGGGCATTGTGGGAAGACAATTGGTGATTCGTGGTGTAGTGTGCTGGGAGTCGCGTGGCCGTTGCCAAGCACCAAACGCACGAACTTTCGTCTTGGTACATACCGTGCATGTAACTCAAGAGTTGTTAACCAGTCCTACTCACGTCAACATTCAACCGATACCTTGGTAACTGAACTACGGTTTTACCTTCACGAAATCGCGCTCTTCCCACACATTACTGTATCTGTTACCATCCTCTCAGAATAAGATACTCTAAAATGAATCAATCAGTTATTCGTCTCACAAGGGTTCGTTGGTCTTCCGCTTGTATCCACTATTGTCTTACTCACCTGGCGCTGCAGGAACTTAGCGAGATACAGAAGTCTGGTGATCTCTGTAAGTAAGCCATTTTTTCAGCTCTCTCAAATCAAAGTTGACCTACATCTGGCTCTTCAGCTATTGCTGTTGGTTGTCGAGATGTTGATGTTCGGAACGTGAGAGCTATTGTACTTGGGCCACCCGACACACCTTATGAATTCGGGTTCTTTGAGGTACTTACTGCTCAGTGATGGATCTCTGACCGTTGGACATGTTGACATGTTACCGGAATTTGCAGTTTTCGTTGAAATTTGGCAGAGGTCCGTTACTATATCTAGGAGCATTGAAGTTCAAAATAGATATATTCTTATTACCACCAGATTACCCCGCAAAAGCGCCTGCCGTCACTGCCCTCACGACAAATTCCGGCAGGTCTCGGTTCAATCCCAATATATATGCTGGTGGGAAAGTCTGCTTGTAAAGATTCCATTCTGTGGTCAATACACAGGCTGTATAGTGTATGTGCTAATTGAGACTAGGTCGATTCTAGGGTATTCACTAGTTGTGTTTTGCTCATATATGACTAAATTTAGCACTAATCTTGTAATCAGAACATGGAGAGGTGAACGTGGTGAAGAGTGGTCGTCGGCACAAGGACTTGAGTCTATCTTGATCTCGATTCAGAGTTTGATGTCTTCTAATCCTTATGAAAACGAACCTGGGTTCGAAAATGCAAGCCAAGAGCATGATCAGGAAAATATGAAGGCGTACGTCCTGAAGGTTTGTTTTCAATGGATCTCCTTGATTAAACAGCAGATTGGGGTTGATCCTTGGGCGTGCAATAGATTCGTCACGAAACCCTTCGAGTATCTATCATTTCGAGGTTAGAAGAATATTTGGGAATTAACGCCGATGGAACACTTCGACCATCTCGGACTCCATCCGATCCAGATTCCTACGATAGTGGCGATTCATCCATACTTGAACATGAGGGCTCCATCTTCGAACCATTCAAAGATTTTTGCAAGCATCGTTTCCTGTGGTATTATAATACATACCTAAACGCTATTGAGATTGAACGTCAGAAGGTTTCGGACGGTCAACCATTTGTCCGAATGCCGTTTGAACACTCAGGAAACGCTATGGAAGGTAAATTTCTGTATTCGGAGTTAGAACGGAGAATCAAGTTTGTGAGGGAAAGGCTGGACGTTGAGACAGATAGCTGGGTTGCTGAAGGAAGGGCTTTGGTTCAAAGAGAGAGTGGTGTCGCAGCAAACTTACAACGGCAGTATGAACAGACGGTTGAATACTATAAGAGGAGTGATTCCGTGACACTGGATGTCGAACTAGTGGACAATAATCCCTTCTTGTGGCGAGTGGTATGTGACTTGGTCCCTATTTCGTGAATGATTGGCTAATCTCGTCTCATTAGACGTACTTTGGGCGACCAATGACCAATCTTGACGGGGGACTTTTCCATATGGAACTTGCGTATAGTCCTCGTTTTCCGAGTGAACAACCAAGGGCCAGGTTTTTGACGCCGTTCTATCACTATAGAGTAACTAGTAGGTACCAAATCATTATTTGTGTGAATTTTCGCTGAGTCAACTGTACAGAGGATGGCATTGCTTGCTATACCGCCGCGAAGTCTGACGAGTGCAGATCACATATTGACGCAATAATTAGATTGATGGAGGAGGATAATCCCCCATATGATCCACGTACTCAAGTAAACCAAGATGCATCGAAACTGCTTTGGGGTTCCGCTGAACAGAAGCGTGAGTACAACAGGAAACTGCGGAAGTAAGCTCATAAATCAACATCGTAGGTTGATTTGGTCGATTCTAATGGTCTATAGGTCCGTACAGTTATCCATAGATTTTGCATAGATATCCATGCTCGTAACTTCCGTATACGCAGAATATACTTCAGAAATCGTCGGTCAATGTTACCCGCAATTTGTGTTTAGAACATGAGAATTAGCAATTAAATGTTGAAGAAACTTTGTTGACTGCCTACAGATTGCAACCTTACAGGTTAACTGTAAGCTGTGGTGTATTTTACATAGGGGTTCATTTCTTTTAGTTATGCACATTGTAGCGTTGACCAGACTTCTCTTTTAAGGCTATGCAGAAGTGTTAGCCATAACTATATGATGTGGTTGTAGCATGCAAATCTTACAAAATCACACTGGTGTTATGGTAGATACAAGAGTCTAAACAATGAAATATATCATTCTGAGATACAATACTATCATAGTTCAACTGAAAGTTTGCCAAATTGAAATGAGTAATTTTGTATGAAAAATAATACAAGATAGCTATTAACTTGTTTTGAGAATTTTCTCTTAGTTATTATTTCAATACATTTCATAAATCAATTGCTGGGATATTTACTATTTATATTCAAAACAGTGAGTTGTGATCACTGTATATTTTAATCTGTATACTATTGCAATAGTCTATTTCAATGGTACAATAATACTACAACCGAACTAAACTATTATACTGTTTTCAACTATTTCAGATTCCGGCCCACTGGATTTTTTATGTTGTTTTTATTACATTGACAATCAACCCATATTTGGAAAACATTGTTTTTGTATGTTGCAATTAACTAATGATTAATCATATTTGCTATTAATTCCTGCGCAAAATAAATTCTATCTGCTTGAATTTTTGATTTTACTATTAAATCTGAAGGATGGGAGTAAAAATAAATTATATTGCAGTTAATATATTTTTGATAGATATCTAAATTGTATATTATATGGCATGAGTTATTATAAATTTTCAAATAGGTTAATCATATTGAGTACTTTCCATGTACTAATATTCTACATTACTATATATCTTTGCAAGTCAGATCTGCAGAGTGTATACTAACTATTTAAGAAAGAATTTGATATATTATAAATAGTATAGTTCAGTGTTTCTATAATATAGTTTCTAACAACTGCCTAAATAATTCATTATCGAATTTTGTATGACTAAATACAAATTGAGTAAAATATGCTGTATTACTAAATGGAACATGAAAATGAAAATATAATACTAATACAATACCAAGTACCCAGTTTGCAGCAAATCACACCAATATACCATGATTATTATCATGAATTGAATTGAAACACCAAAGCATATACTGCTACTATTTAGTGCATTCTACTCTGTTGACTGATTTGAGTGATACTTTTTGTAATTTCTATTTAATACATTATTTGGTCTCCATAGAGAGTGTACCTTTGGTATTTCTCTTTCAGGATGTATTTCTAACTGATAATGGAATCTCAGCATTTTTGAAACAGTTGATATACTGAAAAAGTTACTATAACTCATTTTAAATATACTGCTATTGTTAAATCAAGTTGTATATATTTCATATTCAGGCTCTGTGTCAGCTTTGTATCTGTTTAGAAGAATTATATCCTCTTCATAACAGTTTTTGAATAGAATATGTCTAGTAGCATTTATGGTGGTTTAAACAGTAAAATTTATTCAAATTGTTCTAGAATATTGAATCATTATATATGATATGCAGAATGGTTATCCCTTTCAACTTGATCTCTTTTTATCTTACAACTTATTGATAAGTTTTTGAATAATATATATTACGTCCACAAAATATAATTTAGTTAGCAGTCTTTTGCAAATGTATTCAACTGGAAGGGGAGTATACAGCTACATTTGATATATTGAAAATCATATGAGACCATACCAGAGTCATGTACCAGGGGTTGAGGTATTTCGAACTGCTGACCATTGATACAGAATCACTATGAAACTGTTTGTAAATGATTGAACTGCATGTCAGAGTGTTAGAGAGTAATGTCAGAGCATCTGGAATTCTATTCTGATAATGTAATAAGCTGCAGGGATATGTGGAGAGTGGTTGGGGTTTATTGGCATTGTCTATTAGAGAACTGTGGTTAATACTTGGAATTCTCCCGATGTATACATGCAACAGATTATCCACTAGTGCAAATGAAATCTATTATATGATTATTTTTTTGTTATGAAGCTCTACATCATACTGCAGTAACTTATCATAACCTTCAACTAATTTTGATTCAATTTATCAGTATCCTATTGAATTTACGCAAAAGGTAACATGATTTATTAACACACTGCCAATATAGTAATAGAATATCTATAAAAAGAAATCAAATTACATCAATTGAACATAATAGTAATATGAACCAAATATATCTCCCATTGTATTTGTACTTCCAACTGTTGAAATACCCACTTCATTTAGTGCTGAAAAGATTAACATGTATTCCATTTATGTAGTGATAATTAATATCTTTCAAATAGAACCAATTGCAATCCAACACATATTGGCTTGATTTATAATATCTAATGAATGTTTGTGTGGATTACAGCTATCAACCAATCCAAATAAAGTATAAGAAAATATTGGGTATATTGCTGTAAAGTGAAGAAGTATCATCCGGAAAAGAGAAGCACAAAATGAATGAAAAAGCACCAAATATAGTAGAGTGATAATACAGATTAAAAACCGCTAACATATATTGCAAAGCATCTATCCAAGACAAGCAGACCCAAATGCAAAGGAATTGAAGTGGTCATGTGTGGGTAGTTTGGTAGTGTAGCAGCTTTCATTGTAAAACAGTATAACATATTATAGAAACAAATTGCCTTCATATTTATCTAAAGACATTATAATTCTAATACTCTTTTCAGTAGTATATTTAGAGAGTATACAATGAATATCTGCAACAGTTGATACTAAAGACTTCTCAGTGATAGATTAAAAGAACTGAGATGTAATATACTTTCACCTGAAGCTGTTAACAGTACAGCAACTTAATGGTAATCTAAATTCAGTGTGTCTATTCCGGTGAATTCTAATTTCTGATCTTTTCAGACCCTTCAACTATAGATATGATTGAACAGGTATTTCTTAACCCAAATTGAAAGCTCTTTCTCAGCAGGTGGATTCAAACAGTAACTACAGAGAAATGTATGGTGAGCCTAATCTGCCAATTGACTGTAAATTGTACAAAACTTCAGTAGTAATTGAAAATTGTTTGAAGTTTAGCCAATACCGAAAGTATAATATAGAAGCAATTAAGCACAAAACAATTGTTATGGCATTGTGTATTTCCAGATCTATATTGACAGAGGGAAAACCTAGAATTTAATATATCAATCGAAACACCTGATACTGGGTGCTGAAGATTCTAAACATCAATTGCTAGTTTCCAAGAACACTTAATATACTTCGGAAAAAGCATTGGTGTGACCCTAATGGAAATTTGTTATGGCTGTGAGCACGATACTATAATAAGTTGTCAATAGTACTGCTGTGCCATGGCACATTACTGGGTTATTACCTTGAGTTTCAGGATGTTGTCATACGTTCACTTACATTATTATTGTATTCAAGACATTATGACATTTCCTGTGTGAGACCGTCAACTTATGCAGGTGACTATTCATACCGATTGGAATACCCACAACATGGTGTTCACATTCAAATACTGATAAGATACAATTGCGTGTTATATCAGAGCAATCATGTCATTAATCAAGATGTATGCTACTTTTTTGGTGTAGAATCTCGTTTAGCAAAATATATACACAAAGCTCAACTTCTCTTCCACCACTCCCACCAGTAACTCTCACCAGTCCGGCAAAGCAATCTGGAACTAACACAGTTAATGGTTACTGTTCGAATCGGAAAGCATGTTGGGGTGAAGATAGCAGACACTCGCGATGTGTTCATCAACTAATGGCAATTTGCTCATACTGAGGATAACTTGGTATGACTTGTATTTTAGTAGTACGCGACCATCCTGAGATTATCGATATCTTTCTCATGAAATTGGTACTGCAATCCTACCTGTGACTCATCGCCACTCTACTGTGACAAGTGTGGCTCTGATATGGTTTGACAACTCCGGTCTAATAAATGTGGCTTGGACAAGAGTGGCTCTGACATAGTCTCTGACAATCGCGGCGATGAAAGTACGCTCCGATATAGTCTCTGACAATTCCGGCTCTGATAATGGGGCTCGGACAGGTGTGGCTCTGACATGGACTCTGACAATCGTGGCTCTGATGAACATAGCTCTGACAAGTTCGCACTGACATGATCTGACAATCCCGACTGCAATAAATGTGACTGACAAGTGCAACTCTAACATGGACTCTGGCTCTGACAAGGTTTAAAAGGTAGTACTGACAAGTGCTGGCTCTGGATACCAGGCATCCCTGTTGAGATTTACATATCTGGGCGATCTAGTATATCATGTTATATGATTCCAAAGATGCGTACTAGTTGAATGGGTATTGGTTATCTTCACCTCACGGAACAAGTTGCATGGGTGTAAGAACCAATGAAACATCTTCAATGTACTATACTCTTTGCGGTGCATCTTGACACATTATCATTCCATGGGTTCTGTTTGGTATCATAGATGATAGATACTCCAAATCTTCTACTAGCGATAAGTAGTAATGTACTGTCCGTCAGACTACACTCCCATTAGCATTGCCTTCCCCTGTATTTGTTCTATTGCAAAAACAAAAAGCATATAGCAGTTTGGCAGGACAATATACGTGTTGACGTACCCAACTATAGTTTTGTGGTGATTGATGTCCTTGTATCAATATATTGTCTCATTTATTGTCTTGTCTGCGCTACTTCTCCAAACACCTTGCGTTTTGAACAACAACTGCATCTGGGATATTGCGCTGCTGGATAGTGACAGTTACGCAGTGTGGTCGGTGTATTGTGTGGCTGAGAATCTATGATGCACGGGATCCGGAGGTCTGTAGGTCTAGACTGGCGCTCATGTCCTCTCCAACTGTCAAAAAATAGAATGTCAGAGCGTCAATATACTCTGATCAGCTGATACCCTCTGGAAGTGTCAGAGTTACAACCAGGCTGTGTTTACTAATTAATCCGTTGAGCTGAGGTATCGAACTAGGTGACAATGTGTCGGGTACTAGAGAATCCCCCACAAGAAGCGTTCTGTATATATCTGCCTTTGGCGAGAGGAGATCAAATTGAATGATAGGCAGTAGAATACTGACTCTCGACTTGATATGAAATAGTTACATTTTGCATCGTTAGATCTGCAGAATATAGTTCACGTTATTGGAAGAATGCTAGCTATCCTTGACAGGGTATTCCTGAGCGGCTTCAGACATTTTGGAGTAATTGATATCAGTCGCGTTCATTTCTCTAATACATTCGATATTGTGGAGAAGGGAATGAATTGTGGGTATCTTGCTCATACTGTGGATTATGCGGTATGGTAGGAACTGGTGGATGCTGTTGCTGATTACACAAAGCATGTCCTGTAGGTATTTGAGCTTAGTTTCGGTGTGGGAGTGATAAGTGGCAATTAATATGAAGTCGGTGACAGATTTGATGAACTTAATGTGGTCAGGATGCCCTTCAGGAAGAGGGGCAAGCGCTGGAAGGCAAACCATCACCATGTTCTTATACTCAGCACTGGTCCATTGTTTCATGTGGGTAAGTGTGTCTCCAAACTGGCCTATGTCTACGAAGTGAGAAATTATGGAGAATCGTTTATCTATCAGGTCCACACCCTTTTCCTAAGTATAAATATCTTTCAGAAAATGAACAATCCATTCCCAGGTGTGATCTTGAAACAAGCCCTTCAGTAGCTGGTGCAACCAGTTAATATTCATGCAACTATGTATATTACTATCTGCATGGGCATCAGCGAAATTTAAACAGTCAGCAAACTTCCACAGCCCTACCTCTTCAGCAGCCATAGTGGACAAAAGAAGGTATCAGTGCAGATTGCAGTGCCTAGGCCGGTGGGCGAAGCCGGGCATGTGTTGCGGGCATATCTCGCATTGAGGGCACAAACAATTTTACACCATAGCTATGGTGCACTGAGCAGGGTAGTCTGCAAGGAATGACTCAACTGGGGGAAATGTGTGACAATTGCGAATGTCTGCTATCTGAATCGCTATTCTGCACCTTTCTGGATGCTCCAGTGCATGCAAAATCGTTGCAATGGATTCACGATAGGCAAACGTACTGGTGTGGACTTTCGGTCGATTTGGATATTTCAGTAAATGACTGATTAGTTATAATCAATTCGTCTTACCATATCATCTCTTTGCCTTACAGAGGTTGCCGATGCTGAGATATACTGGCCGAACCATTTTGTCACCGCTTGTGTAGACAACATAGTTTTGTCACTGCCAAGTATAATTGGGACAACTGTTGATTCATCTGGCAAAGATTCCTAGGATGTGTTAGCAATGAATAATGATGTTCTAATAACTAGAGAAATCCTGTCAACACTGGCGCTGACAATCTTGACATGGTACCCGCTCTGATACAACGAAACACTGACATGCAATCTCTGGCAACCTGACTCTGACACTCTTTGACACACTCTCTGTTATAGTCTCTGACATGCTCTCTCTGACAATCTGACTCTGATGGTTTCTGGGATGTTCTCTCTGACACGCTCTCTCTGAGAGGTTCTTTCTAACACACTGTCTCTGATAAAACCAGAAAACTTGCTTGCATTTTCCACCACCAATCTGCAGTCCACATCTCAGCACATATACATTCCCCATTGGAATCCATTTGTTTGACCGGTGCATACGACAGTTAGATCTTGAACTGGTAATGTTCTGGGATATATCGTACTGCTGCAATGGGGTTCCGATATCAAAATATAGTATCATTTCATTCAATACAATGGTGATGATTGTGCCGGGATTCTAAGGATCCACAGGGCTACCGGAGGATGGATCGTCTAGGCACTCTCAGGAGACCAGCAGATTCCGCATGTATTTAAAGCACAAAGAGATTCAATTGATATGTCGTATCCCCACGTGGGAATGGACGGTTACTTGGTTGTCAGACAGTCCCAATTGGGTGAGGCAAGAACAATATTTGGTTATCGGTCCCAATCGGGTGTGACAAGTGTGCCATTTGCTCAGTGAGTTTATTTGTACACATGGTGGCAGCCACGGTGGATACACTGTGAGCTGGAGAGTGATAGGAGTTGCCTTCGTACCAGGCCAGGAATCCTAACGTCGACTTGCAAAGCATTCGACATTTGGCTCTGCAACCTCTGGGTGAGCAGAAGATGTGGCAGTGGACCGGGCAGGCCATCAGGTATGCCCCGGGAATATACCTGGATCACGGCTAGAACGGAGATGTGTTCTGAAGGAGGTGGCAGTGTTCCGGATATTTAAATACTTGGAGCCAATGCCTTTAATGATCAACTGGCCAGTGAGGAGGTTGTTTGGATGTTCTTCCTGACAGTGAGAGTTTGTATAGGGCTGCTGTGAGTGACCACGGAAGGCAACACTGATGGTGAGTGAGATAGGCCCCTGGTGCTGGATGGGGGAGCAGGGAGCATCAGCGGTAGTTTCAGCAGAAGAGTGTACCAACCATGCGGACCTTGAATGACTGCGACCGGCACGCCGAGACACAAACAGAGTGCTAGACTGCGGGGCTTGGCCCTTCCATGGGAGAACTGTTTCAAATCCGGACTCCTGGATATTCCTCTACTGCTCCATATCTGTTATGAATTGAGAACTAACATTTGCAGATGGAGCCGGCACCATGACAAAGATGGTGCCTCCAGACAGTGGAGTACTTATCCAGTGATATACGGAGATTTTGTGGAGATTCAGCCAAGCCAAGGTGGAGATACTCCCACCGCATCGGTCAATTGCAATCAATCTGGAGCCTGGCCACAATATGCCAGATGGGTGGATTTACAACTTCTCGGAGTTGGGTGGAGCAATATTTACGCAAATGCGTGAGATAAGATCATCTGCTCAAGAGGCCGGATCATGGATTTGGACATACAGATCCCATGCCATATGGACTGATTGATGAGTGGGTACTTTCCTATAATGGACAATATGTCACCAGATGGATTATGGGACTGCGATGAAGAGTCAATGGAAGGTGGACAGTATGGAGATTAGTAAATATGACCTTTAGAGTGCTTACAAAGCTACAGGAGCGGTTACGGAATGCAGCCCATACAAGTGCAATTATGCATAGGGTGGAAATGAATGGCTGGAACAAACTGGATGACGCCCGGAGATGGAGGGCCAGAGCGGGATTGCGACCGGAGATAGATGACAAGAAATGGACCCCGTCCGGAGATGGATCGCGGTATGATATGGATCTTGGCCGGACATGGATGGATGACCGAAGTGGATGATAGGAGGCGGATAATAGAAGACTGATCTCAGGAGATGGATCATAGGGGACAGATGACGATCAATCTCCTACCCGTTTATGAAGATATTGAGGTTATCCGAAGTTATACTAATCTCGAGATGACTCACTCTGATTGCAAGCTACAAAGTTGCAATCGAGCGCAGAGATGCGGATACATGATGTAATGCAAGCGGTATGGTTCCAGCGAGTATGATACCGACCAGAATTCAGAGCACAATTCCGAGATACCAATCATTGCAGCTACATACCTGAGTTCCAATGCCAAATACGATCCTGAATCAGATTCTGAGACACACAGCTACAATGCTGATACCGCACATCATGAAGCCCTGTGAGCATGGTCTTTGGTGGAGTAATGATCTTGAAAGAGGGGGATGTCAGTGCTGGAATCGCAACAACTCCTACCATGAACATTTAGCATATGGGAAGTGTAGGAACAAAGCATCATGAAACTCATTCACCAATAGCAGAGACTAGCAGCGGCAAGTGCACATGGAGCAGAATCAACAATTATACTCTGAGCACAGTGAAAAGTGCACACAGGGAAGTGATGGCAAACGCACCTGCATATGAATCAAGAAGCCACATGTCCAAGTCACAATCCCGAATGAAATCCCGACTCAGTCTCAGCAATCCCGAGATACACAGCTGCTACTGGAATATTAACTTGAAAATCAAGCCTGACCAACTGATATGGCACCTGAAGATCCCATAATGGATTAGTCATCGGTAGAGCTATGAGGTACCAGAGAGGAATGACCTCACCGGAATCGAAATGAACCCCTACTTCAAGCAATCACTGTACTGGAAGTGCTGGGAGGAAGCATCTTGGAGCGCACTTACCGGCAGAGAACCACAGCTGGAAATTAGTCAATGAGCGTACCTCAGAAAACATCACTAGCAGAGTCAACAAGCATACATGGAGAAGAGTCAACAAGCAAAAATGATGATGTGGATACCCAGACAAGTGACAGCGAGCACACCATGAGAAGGGGTGGAAAGCATACCTGGAGCAAAGCCGGGGAAAGCAACCAGCAATTGGAGACGATAAGTGTACCGAGCATAGGGCAGATGTGAACTGTGCCTACCTGTGCACCGACTTGGAGGATAATTAGTTTGACTGCAAGAACACAGGAGAGAAGATAAGAAAATCAACTGAGCTACATCTGTGCCGAACGAGTGCAATGATGTCCACCGAAGCAGTTCCAAATGAGACCGAAAATGATCCCCGAACATATCAAATAGTCTACTGAATGGCACCACAAGCAAAAGTCACCGAACGGCACCACAAGAGACAGTCACCACAGGGCATGATGAGAGACAGTGGAGATAACTCCCGAGAGATGATGACAGAGCATAGGGACCAAGATCATGGCTGAATGAATCCAAATTGGAATTGAATAAGAGGACTATCGGGAGCCCTCTACCGAAGGCACTGACCAGGATGTTTACCAAATGGCTTGGTGAAAGGAATGCCGAAAGACCATACTGGAGGCCTATAAGCATGCTTGGCCGATGCTGAAGGAGGATAAATATAACTACTGACGGGTACCGTGTGAGAGCCACCGGCTACAAGAGAGGATATCAGATATTGAGGCTGGCCTACAAAGCTATGCACGAGGGCGTGGGAGAGCGTAAACACGCTTGCATAAATATGGTATGAATGACCATTTCATGAGAAGCTTACAAGATGGATATGTGGACATATAAGATCGACCATTACCGATGGCTATGATACCCAGAGCAGAAGCTACAATCCATGCCGAGAACTTCCAAAGCAGCAACAATGATCACTGGTGGGCTGGGCTTGCGGAGTTGTTAATGAGGAATTGGGACAGCTAGAGTGCTAGCGCACTTGGAAGTATAGTAAGTATGACTGGTTACTGGAATGCTTACAAGTTAGATATACTGATGCAATTGACGGTGGCGATGGCGATGGCGATAGGGATGGCGATGGCGATGGTGATGATCAGCAGCAAGCGGAACCCACCATCAATGCCGCCGAGTCAAGATGTGACTCATACTATGATTGGGGGTGTCACCGAGATTGCTGTGTCTAATTCCGACAATAATCGAGACTTGGTACAAGTTACGAGTACAAGATTGGATGGTCGGATGCTGGACTTTATGGATGTGGAGATATGCAGGACGGTGTCAGTTTGGATGTTCCTTCTTTCTCTCTTTTCTTCTCTTCTCTTTTCGTCTTTACTTCATGGATCTCGGCCCAGTACAAATGTCATTTGCATGGCTTTTTACCACCTCTGGGGATATGTCAAGATGAGGTGGAGTTTCCCCATGTGCTGGATCCACTGAAAGGTCCCACTGAGCAGTACTGATTAGTTGTGGGACTTATAGGTTTGTACATTTGCGTACATTGAACAGTTGTTTGATTGTTTTCTTTCCATTCCTACTCTTGTACAGGTTTATGCAGCCCATGGGGTTGCACTTAAAGATGGGGATTATCTAATGGCATGGCTGCATGTGACGTGTCCAGGGCCGGGTACCACCCGCTCTATATATAGTTGGCTCGCCATGAGGCTTAGATCTCTAGTGATAATCTTACCTTAACTTACCTGTATACTACTCTACAATATCGACATCCACGTTTGCAACCATATCTACTGATATACCTTCATACGAGGCCATACAGTGGCGTATGCCATTACAGCAGTACACAATGACCTAGTGCTGCCGTCCACTACGACCCTTAGCAACATTTGCTGGAGGGAATATGCACTGACCGTGGACGGAATTAGGAAGCAAATATCATCACGAAATAAGGTTTGTTTACCCTTGGAGGCATGGATATCAATGAACAAACTAGTCATAACATTGGTCATTGCGTACTATATGGATCGAAATTTGGCATTGCGTGAAGTTCAACTCGCTTTCGCTGAGGTTGATGCCCTATTCTTTTCCGCTCTCGAAAGCTAATTAAGGATCATTGATCAAGGGTCAATATACTGGAGCAAGGCTAGCTGTACATTTAAAGGATGAGTTTGATCGTTTTGAGCATACTGACGGCCGTTTACTTGGTAGTACGACTGATAATGCTTCCTCAAATTACTCGATGACATGGAAACTGCAATCAACACTTCAGGCCTCTGGAATCGAGTGGCCTGCATAGAGATACCACATACCACGCATGGTGCACATCATAAAGCTGGCTTTAGGTGCATTCATGAGCAGTCTTGGTATAAAAGGCCACACCAAGTCTTGGGAAGCCCATGAGCGTGATCAGCACTTTGGAGAGAATGAGAGCATAGACATTGGAAAGAGTCAAAGACTTCGAAGAGAGGGCGATGTTAGAATCAACAAGGTGTCTGCCATGAGACCCGGTTTAGCAAAGATAATCGAGAAAGTACATATTTTGTGATATTTTGAAAGTCCTGAAACTGACCTTCATATTGCAGAGAATGCTTGCTGTATTGATTATGCAGACACGAGGTCGTCGAAACGAGTTCATTCACTGTAATGAAGTCAATGTCTGCGTCGTGGTACATCCGATTATGGATGCGAAGACATGTTGCAACTCAACACTGAAGTTGCTCGAGTGTGCCTACGGATTACAGGAACTCACACGTGAGTGGCTCCAAAATCCAAAATACAGTGATTACTGGCCACTCTTCACAACACCACATGAATGGACCATTGTGAAGTATGTTATGGATGTATTGAGGCCATTCTGATATTGAACCCTGTGGATGTCAAAGTGACATACAGTCACATTGCATCACGTTATCACTGTGTACAATGACATGTTCAATCATATGGATGGCGTAATGTGAGCTTTGGCTAAGAAGAAGACTCAATGGAAGGAAAACTTGTTCTTCGCTGTGAAGTTAGCTCGACAGCAGCTGCCCAAATATTACACTGAAGTGACTCCAACAACGGGTAGGCTTCCCATTGATGCACAAATCCTCGATGCCTTTCCGGAAGTTGCGATTGTTTACAAAGTGGGACAAGGGAATAGATAATACTTCTGAGGATGAGACATCCTACGCTACCCAATACCAAGAGGCCATTCTGAAGTATACGGAGAATGAATTCTTTGCCAAACATTGACGTGTGCCGGTCAATAAACTCGAAAGCTTACCCAGGAGCAATCTCGTCCCCTCAGCAACGGGTTCAGGATCCTGTCAATCATCATTTGATGCATATGAGTTGTCCAGTGATGATGAAGAATACTTAACGCCTAACAGTGTGGCTGAGACGACACCCAGATGAAGAGATTGCACAGCACACGTAGTGACCGCCGCCAGGCTCTATTTGAATTTACTGCCTCAAGTACCAAAGAACTGGGGGCAAATAAATGGTAATCTCAATGATTACCACTTCGACCAAATGGGGATTAGCAGTACATTGTGGATGCCGGACATAACCGACTGGTGGCACCAACAAGAGGAAACGCACGCAAAGTACGCCGATCTCTCCAATGTGGCACGCGACATATTCTGTATCATACAACATGGTGTCGGAGTGGAGGCTAGTTTTTCCCTTGGGCGACATGTTATTGGCTGGAGGTAGTCAAAAACCACAGGCGAGACCCTTCGCAAAAACGACGTTGTAAGGCAGTTTGCTCAACCCAATAACGGAATTTTTGAAGGGGATAACCCATTATCAGATATGAAGAACACAGAAAACGAGTCAGAAATGAAGAACGAGGTGGAGAAAATCAAATTACACAGAATGGCCAAGGTTCACGACTTTGTGGAGATATGGCAGGGCAGCCAAAACCTACGTGCTACACAGAAGAAATTTCGTGCTCAAAACTGGCAAATGACCACCGTATAATACATTTCAGATACGAAGGAGATCGTCCAAGCATCCTGGCCACTCTTCCAACATGATGGCACAGCTGCAATTAAGTTGTCAGAAAGATCACCTTTGCCACCAGCTTTGTCTGCAAAGGACCTCCCTGGAGGATGAACTCAAATCATAAATGTCTGCAGAATCCGGAGAATCAACCATGATCCAGTCGAAAGTGATGAGGATGGCGCACCTGAAAGCATTTCGGACACTCAAAATTGGCCAAACCGGAATTGCGAAGTGGATAAGCCAAATAACAGCGAAGATGATTGTGTGGCAGACGATGAATCAGATACAGAGCAAAACAATGTCATCGAGGATCTGGAATGGCCATAGCTGCATGATCTGAGTGTCACGCCGAATGTTACCGGATTGGTTTGGCCAACACTGAAGTCAAAATGACAGGCTGTGAAGGTGTTGGTGACAGTCAATGGAATTGAAACGAGGAGGGATAAAGGAGTGAAGAAAAAGTAGGACTGAATGCGTCAATGGTTCACCAGCTTCTTTATGTAGCATGACTGAGAGTTTCAGTTAGAGACATATTATGACCGAATTGTGAGCAGTAGCTTGTGAATATCAGTTGATAAACAGATGTATAGCAGGCGCAATGAGTCTTTTGGCGAGATACATTATTTTTAGTCGGGTGAGAGTGAACTGTACAAGAATATTACTCTGCTCGGCTTTGCCACAGGGCTGAGTCTCAATCTGACAGAAAGACAACCAATAAGTTGAAATCATGATGAAAACAATTATCGATGGCAGCAGATGTTGAATGGACAATACATTAAAATGAGCGTCAACAGAGTATCAATGATTTGTGGTCTTCTAAGTACAGTAATTCACCAGTGATTTAGTTGTTGTGATTCATAATGGATGTAGTGTCAGCTTTTATAGGCGGAAGAGACAGCAACACGCTCTCCACCCCATTCCTAAAATCAGCGTCAATGGAGCGTCAATGATTTTTAGCTTTGCATCTTGGGTAATTTATGTTCCGATTGGTTGTAGACATCCATTTATAAGATATTGGCAGCCGTTGGACCTAAAAACAACAGCAACATGCACCCTGCCGAATCCTGAAAATGTGCGTCAACGGAGCCTCAACAGTTTGAGGTCTTGGATATTTGGTAATCAAGGCATCGCGCGGATCTTCGTCCGCATAACTGTATTCATGATTGTCTTCATAGGCAAAAATACCATATATTAAAGGTAAATCATTGATACCAAATTAATCAATATTGCAAACTGCACAACATGCAAAAGCACATTATTGGTTGTTGAAAACGCGATTTTGATAAGATACAATTAACAAAGTACAAATACAAGAGCCTTATATGAATCTATAGACGGATTTGCTGGGCGACCCGCTGACAACCTGCCCAATTCAGACGGGTTGGGAGTCTTCCATCGAACCGTACCCGAGTTGACAGTTCGGGTTTATTGTCAAGCCGGACCGTCAACTTGGCAATGGTTTGGTTCAGACCCAGACCTGGACCTGAAGTGACGGTCCGGAACCGTTGCGAACACTACTTGTAGGTACACTGCACTTGTGCACTTAGTGCAGTGCACTTATCATCTCTAATTGCAGGGTACACTTGCTGGATTTCTTCCAGGTATACAATCTGCTCCTTCTGCAGATGTGTATGCTGTCATTTTTATGGGGATTAACATGATCATGTTCTGAGGTGACTGGTCATTTCATCTCCTTGTGTACTGGTTTACTCTTTTCCACTTGCACTTGATGACTTAGCTGGTGATCCCTGTCAAGGTAAACTTATCTACTAATCTCCAGCTACCATATACTGCTGATGAGTGCGCTCCAAGGTACGTCTTCACAAATCTGGTAGAGTAATTACTCCCAGTACGGCATGATTTTGAATCTGGTGTGGTCAATTTCCATTTGTATATCATAGCTCCACCAATGACTAATCCATTATCACATCTTTGGGTGCTAAGTCAATTAGTTAGAATTGCGTATGGATTTGATTTTCAGTAGCAGTGGTGGATCTCAGGATTGCCAAGACTGAGTCAGAAGCTCATTCTGGAATGTATCTTTCGCTAGTGGCAGTTCAATTCATCTGTACATGTATTTGCCATCACTTCTCTCTCTGTACTTTCTGTCACTGCAAGCTTTCTCAATAAGTAAATGTGTTTGACAGAGCTTCTTTTCTGCACTTTCGGTACAGTAATTATTCCTGGCAGGGGTCATTGCTATTTTGATACTGCAATCTCCTACTTGAAGGATTATTGCACTGCCAAATACTGATCTTGGATGGCTGTAGAATATAAGGTAGCAGCATTGCAGCTGTGTATCTGGAGATCTGTGTTTCATGGCTCAAGGATACTCGAGGGTACTGGGGAATGGCAGTGGAGATGGCGAGATGGTGTGCAAAAAATTGGTGTAACAGAGTGGTGGAGATTTTGGAAGATGCTGAATGAGTGCAGGAGAATTGCGGAGTGGTGGCGGTATAATGTGTCATGATAAGAACAGTGATTCAAGGCTTTGTGATGTCGGATGATGTGGCTTGGGTGTGTTTATCTCACTTCAGTTGGTAGTGTGTAAAATCATGGGATAAGGGTCAGATGGAACAATGGAGCATGAGAAATGGTTCGAGGGTGGCAGCAGAACTTATATAAAGAGAGGTTGTTTGTTGTTGGAGGATTTTCTATTCTTCTCTCTTTACTGGTTCTCATGTATAGCAAAACAAGTTACAACATTAAAACAGCTTCAATCTGTGTCTTGTCTAGATATCCTTAATATGAATTTCGAGCGCCTTTTATCCTGGCCTGATTAGATATTATAGTTTCCAATATCACTGACGCTTGACTCTGCCTGTTACACTATGTTAGAATCATATATAGCATTTAGAATAGCAAGCTGAGTAGTACTCTGAATCATTGTTTGTGTCATACTTGATTGGGGCATGCTGCTGGTACACTCTTCGTTCCCACTTCTGAATTTGATTGTAACTTTGAAGCTTGACAAGAAAGTGTGTGATCTTGAACAGGGTATTACTTCACATAACTTCAATATATTTATATATGAAGGAGACCAATCATCATCTGTCTCCTGTGATCTATCTACTGTGATGGATCTCCTGCAGTCCACCTCCAGTCATCCACCTCCAATCCACGATCCTGATCTGGTCACTATCCATATCTTGCCACAATCTATCAGCTTTCTAGCTCTATCTGTTGTTATCCATCTCTGGCCACAGTCTGTTTCTGGCCATGATTCATCTCAGGCTGTAATTTATCTGGTCATAACATATCATTCTTTCTCCATTTGTTTTCACCTTGTCAGTAATTGTGCTTGAATGAAGTGTATTCACGAGTTCCTCTGTATATCTTTATGCTCTGTAAAGTTGATCTTCACTAACGTTCATAATGTCTGTCTGTCATGTAACAACAGCTGTTATTAGCTCTTCATTGCACACACATGATTTATCTGGTGACATATGGTCAATTATAATATAATTTCAACTTATAGATTGATTCATCCAGCCTGGGATTGTGCATTCCAAATTCACCATCAGTCCTTGTGAGTGCATGATCTTCTTGCATGCAATTGTAGGAATACTGCTCCACTAAGCTCAACCCAACTCTGCTCAACTGAACTCTTCTCAACTCAACTCAACTTAACTCAATTCTGCTCAACTCAGCTCTACTCAACTCATTTCTGCTCAACTCAACTCTGGTGGATGATAATCTACCCATATGGCAAATTGTAGCTGAGCACCAACTTCACTAGATCGTAGATTGACCAATGCGGTAGGAGTCTCTCGCCCTTGGGTTCACTTAAAAGCTTCACCAAATCTAGGGATATGGTCAGGATATGTCCTCCATTATGTACAGGTCAGATTGTTGTGGCTGAGCCAGCTATGTCTGCAAATGTTGTAGTTCTGAATTTATAATTAATATGAAGGAGAGAGGTGGAATATCCCACAGGCGAGATTTAAACTGTTTGCCACAAAAGGGCCAAGCCCTGCAATCCATTACTCCCATTGGGTCTCAGCATGCTAGGAGCAGTGATTCAGGATTCTTATGTGTATGTTCTCCTGCTGCAACTACTGTTGCTGGTTCCTGCTCACCCATCCAGTACCTGGGGCACATCTCACTCACTATCAGTCATGCCATCAATATTTACTCTCAGCAGTCTTGCACATTCTCCCACTCCATAGAAGCATATCCACATGACCTCCTTATTGGCCAGTAAATTGTCAATACCAGTAGCTCAATGTATTTGGATGTATAGAATACAGCCACTTTCAGAATATGCCTTCACCACAGCCTAAATTTAGGATTATTTGTGGGGCATAACTAAAGATCTGCTCCATCCACTGACTGAACATCCACTTGCACTGGGGTTACTCCGCCGAAGTGGAATTTTGAATGCTTTCGAAGTTGACCCTCGGATTCTTTGACTCGTATACAGGCAACAGCTATCAGTCTTGAGTTTACAGTGTGTCCACCGCAGCTGCCTCTACTTGTATGAAAATACTCACTCCGCAAGACATGTAATTGTTCTGCCCAATTGGAACTTTTTGTGGAGCAAATATTGTTCTTGCCTCAATCAACTGGGACTGTCTGATGACCAAATAATGCGTTTGCCATGCTGAAGTGGAACTGTCTGATACCCAAGTAATGGTTCATTCTCATATGCGGATAGATACATCAATTCAACCTCTTTGTACTCTAAATACATGTAGTAGCCACTGGTCTCCTGAGAGTGTCCAGGTAGTCTGTCCTCTGGTGGCCCCATGCATTCTTAGAATTCTCACTACAAAATAAAAGTCATCTCAACTGCAATTACAAACACCCTTATTATATGACCTTGTATGGCTATTATTGTGTTTGAGATAGCTTTCACTACACATAAAGATGCAATTTAGTCTTCCAATCAGATGCCAACTGTGATACTTGATGATGCTATTCTTAAGTTGTATTTGCTAGCCACTGTAGAACAATCCTGAATTTTTATTTATTCCACTCAGTGCTGTACCACATTCAGAAAGCACTGTTTTGCTGTCTTGAACTCTGGCAATCAGTAGACCAATGATCTCAGCAATTATGCTGGTCATAGCAGTTGATGTATTATCTATCAGACCGTATACAGCCTTGTAAAATATTCCTAGCTACTGGAGAAATCTCTTATCATCATCCAGAATGAAGATAACTTCATAAAGGCGAATAGATGGTAACTGCAATTGGAACAGACATCAGTGGCCCCACTGGATGTGAATTGCAAATATCTTGTAAATGAGCTCTGATTCTCCATAGCTATACATCACAGCTTCCCTTGACTCAAATAAATATATGGTACATAGCATTGGGTGTACAATTGTATTCTTTGTTGGTTAGATCGCTCAGATGTGATTGCACTAGTCTGACAGGTTATATCAGAATATCTGAAGTTTGGCCATCTTCAGCAGTGCTGGAAACATAACAATTTGAGATATGTAGACTGTGAACACATCCTGGAAATTGTGAATTAACAAGATTGTAATTTAATATATCGAATCTCATTTACGCTGCAATTGGTAGCCATCAAGTTTCCATATCACAAATTCATTATAACTACCTTTGACTCAGTTCACTGCACATGTGACAATACACCAGTTGGCCTCTGAAATTTACTTAGAATAGTCTCAGCTACTGTTAACCTTAATTGAGTTGTCAATTCATGGCTATTTTGTATTTACAATTTGCAGATCTCAACTGTATAAGAATTCTCATCCATAGGTGTTGGAATGTTTCTCAGAACAAATGGCATTTGGACTCTGTCTGTACTTGTCTGTTAGAGGTAACTTCAATTCAACAGACATATCTAGACACTTAATTGATGCAATCAGTTCTTTCAAATCTGTATGATGCCTTGCAAGTCATCTGTATATTGTACTGCGTTGGAATAGAGTTATTCATAAAATCCTATATGCAAATTGGATGTGTACTTGGATGAGTAATATTACGGTCAGGACATGTGCCCATGTATGGTCTGATTTAGCTGTATATTAGGAGATAAAGTTGCAAACATGGATGTAAATACTGTGGAGTAGATTAAAGATAAGCTAGGGTAAAATTATTGCAAGAGATTTAAAACTTGTAGCAGCAGACAATATAAAGTTGGTGTTATCATGCCCTAGACATCTTTCCTGCAGCCATGCCATTACAATTGGCAATATGTTTTCTAACTAGTCAATGACATGATAGCCATAACTAACTTTTCACATCTTGGAACTATGGTGGTCAGTATTAAATAATCGTGTATCATGTACAGTATATTTTTTTCGCAGTAATTGGGAGTATTAATAATCAACTTATGGGGTAAAGGCAATACAAAATCAGAGGAAGTGCATAACGGTAATAAGTAATTTAAAAAAAATACAAGTATAGGTGTAAGGAATGTTTACAGATAGAAAACAGCTGGCAATACTCAAATAGCAAATGTGGTTACCCTGAATCCTAGTCTAGCTAAGACAATTGAAAATATATTTTCTATAGATACTAAATTATTTTCAAATCCAACTCTATATACAGTTGTAAGTTATTGTAGTATTATCTATCACAACTCTTTTTTGCTCAAATCGGCCTATTGAACAATATACATTGTATGTAAGAAATGGAATGTCACCTACCATGCATATCAAAATCAAGTAGAATTCCACCCTAAAATTACCTCAGTAGATGCGAAGATAATTTGTGTTTATCTTTGAATTGTTAAATATACCAGATTGAACTAAATGTCAATCTTGATTTATGACTTGAAATAAATATATCACTGTGATTCGTATTATGGACAAGCTAGTTCCCATCTGTTATCAAATACTTTTGTTATTGGAAAGTAATAGTATCACCTATTGCTATTTTATATAAGTTTTCCATAGCAGATTCAATTTGATAGATAACAATATATAGATACTATAACAGAAAATAACTTCCTGGAAAGAGGATTGGTATTTTGCTTTGAAATATACCTCCCAAAGCGGTCGTGATACTACTTCAAATTAACACTACATATGTATATACTCCATACTGCGGTACAAATCTTGGGTGGTTTGGTCATATACGGACTATTTAGAATGTGTAATAATGCAGAATGTTTCAATTCTGACAACTAGAGTTCTGATAGTAACTGGCTCAAAAATTCATTTCTGAAGTATATTAAATACCAATGCAGCTGAAATTTACATACTATATACTACAGTACATTCAAATTTGCAGCCAAGAACAATTGTTCATTAGTGTCTATATTTTCTTGACCAAATTAATCTGCATCATATTCATACATACTATCCATTAATAATAAGTAACTTAGAACTCCAATTGCAGTCCAATCTTTTTTGAGATATAGTTATCATGTGGGATAGTTATTAACTACCACAAGACTCTATTTGACTTTACCCCAGAATTACTTCACAAGTTGGTACAATTTACCTCTTCAGCTACTGGCATTCTCTCTGATTTGAATGCAACTGGTGGCATATTTTGAACATTTAATATTGCTGACTGGCAGTTTTGCAAGTAGGAAAGTTATACTGCATACAATCATCTTGCTACTATAGTACACAATGATTTCTACATTAGTTAACAGCGGATAATATTTCTTCTGAATGTTATATGATGTGGTAGGGCACTTCATTACTGTTTACAAATCTCTTTACAAATGGATAGTACTATGATAGTTTCCAAAGTTTAATCCAGGGCGTCTATCTGGCAGCAACTCCCATACGGTATTTGAACTTGCAGAAACTATGCTAATATTAAAGAAGAGATTGAAGAAAGAATACAATACCATCCATTCAAACTTATAATAATATAGAGATATTACAAGAAAACAAACCTCTTGAAGCAACTTATAAACAAGCCAACATACAAATGGAACTAATCAATGCTATGTGATCTGTATTGAATGCAGAGAACACTGTTCTAACAATTTGTTTGGACTTTAGATATTTCTGCGCTGCAGTATTGAAGTCAGTAGAAATTGTGTCACTTCTATTACTTTGGTTTTGATTTCTTCAAGTTGACTGTCTGAATCATTCAGCTCAAGAAGTAATAATCAGTTCAATATGCAGAAATTACTCCCTTTCTTTGAAGGTGATATGGACTGTAAAGTTGGAAATATACCTAATGCTGATGGATAACTCTACTGGAGCAGTAATTTCAATTTAAATTATGAACACATTCTTACAGAGTACACGCATGCAATGTAAAGCACAGTCTAAATGCTAATATACTGACTGAGCCAGTACAGCCAGAGGTGACAAGTCTTACTAATATGCCTTAAATGATCTGACCAGTACAAAGATAATGAAGCTGAGTAAATGTTCCTATTATTGAGTCATTCCTCGTTATGATAAACTACATATACATCTCAAAATGAGCAACATGATAGTAGATACTGTGTACCTTTGTGTTCAGTTATGGTGATGTACTGCATCTATAGCTGTAATTGATTTGATATAGGAAAAATAAACAGAAATGTTATATATAAGTAGATAGTTGGTTTGCAATCAGCTTATTTGTGTGTAATGGATATTTTCTTGTTGAAATGTAGTAGATATATCAGTTACAATAGAGCACCCCAACAGTTTTATTGACAGTCAGTATTGCAACTCGAATAATATCCAATGTATACTTTATTATTGCACTAGGAATAGTCATACCTGAATGTTACAATCAATACAGTATGTACAATTGTAAAGTAGGCAGTAACTAGTGATAAGTATTAAGCAGTATTTTTGTTTGCTATATCAAAACTTTTGACTACTTTTATTAATACAAATTGCTACAAAGTACACATACAAACTTCCTTTCCGACACCATAAGTTGCAAACAGTTTAACACTAAATGGTAGTTAAGAATTTTGGTGAGTATACTGAATACATAATATGGAGTGCTATTTGAGCTTGGACAGAACATGGTAATGGACCGATTCGATGATTTAACTATAATAATGGTGTATCCAAATAGTTTGAATTAAATGTATGGGAGTGTATGTGTTGATTTGGCCTTGTTGGCATATATATATTGATTATATAAATAGTATTGCCCACATAAATGCAAGTGAGAGTAACTATTGACGTTCAGGTAACTTTATCGTGAAAGATCTAAGACTTGAGATAAGCCAACTATATCAAATGCGGAATATACAGCCCTTGACAGGTGATGTGCAACTTCACTATTGCAATCCACTTATGAACTAGAAGTGCAAAATTCAATCCAATCTAAAAGATGGAATAGACTCTAAATTTTACAATTATTCAGCAGTTCCAGTGTAGGAATGTTGCTTATATCCATTCTATACCAATAGCCTTTCAGTTTACTCATAATGGTACTATTATTCTCATTCACATATTCCATTTGATCACTCCAATTTCTTGCTTAATATATTCAAAGCTACACATATGTCTATATATCTACAGATGTACCATGTTCAGGCAAGTATTAAGATTTTACTTTTAATAGTACTTGTATAAAGCAGAATACAGCACAGTAGTAAGGAAAGTAAAAATATTCACTTATAACCAATAGAAATACCAGAAAGTTATCCAATAAATGGCAAAATTTTGAGATTACATAATTAGTACCAAGTATTCCCCAGTGGCTTTGACTATGATGGTATATTCTGGTCATCTAATTGGAATATATTATTTTTAGATTACTGCATCCTTTTTTTAATCGTCATATTAAATACCAAAGTAGATATTTTCATGCAATACATTTTAACTGTATACACTAATCTCTCACAAAAGTAATACACCTGTTGATACAGAATAGCCATTATATAAATCATTTCTACTGATGGTTTTTTATAAAATACTTTGTGTTACACGAAAATGCACAGTTTTGTATTTTATACTCCACATTTGAAGCTATAGTCTAGGGTTTGATGTTGATGTAGTTGATAGAACGAAAATGGGACTACTTCTATCAGTTTGTTGATTAGTCTAGAAATCACATAAATAGATTTGTATGATAATAAATAAAGTCTTATTCTGAAATTATAGAACTAGATATATGATTGTGGGTTTAGAACTTGTTCTATTGTTATTAACAATGAAAATTTATTACTACCTGGCATTGTCAATTACAACACTTACAGAAATGTATTTTGGTTACGGAAAGTATCTAGAAGTATATGGAAGATATAGGACTGCAGTTCTACACCAGTTGAACTACTAAGCTGACTGTAGGGATACACTTGGCTCAAGGTGCACCTGGACATGCTGATGGCAAATCTGTAAACATACAGTAAGACTTGTCACAATCAGGAGAGTATCTAGAAATACAGATTACAACTGGGAATGAATATTACATCATTGCAGGGAAGACATGAAAACATAATTATGTCCTGAGAATTCTGGTGGTGAATCTGGAAATTGTAGTTACTGCTTATTATAAAACAATTTTAAATAGTATATTTAGTTTGGAATCTTATTTATTTATCTACATATTAATCACATCATGCATTTACATATCACACAGTCTACAACCAGATTTCTGGACTGCATACAGATTGTATGTGTAAAAAATTGATCATTTAGGCAATAATGACAAGCAAATGAATGCAGAGATGCAGTTGGAGAATATAATCAAATTAAATGGACAATTCACTTGGTGACTATAAGTATGTGAACATAAAGGTACAATTAGATTGCACAATTGAAAGGGCTGAGAGATATACTGTGCAGATTGATATTTGATAAATGTAGGAATGTACATAGAGGCCATTGCAAGTTTAATATAGATATTGACATGGATGGTGGGAATATCTGGGGTTGGAAATATATTTCATTTTTGTGATGATGTGAAGTTGGAGATGCATTTTGAGTAGGGAATATGGTTAACTGCAATATTCTCTTGAATGCTATTATTCAGAATAATTCAGAGATGCTCTCAGAGGTATCTGATTCGGCAAAATTGCGGTTGTTTATTCAGATGGTGCATATTACTGAAGTTCATTAGAAGGGAAATATAATGAAGGCTGAGATTGTAGTTATTGGATAACTCCCAATCTTGAAAATGTAATAAGATTTGACTGATTCTTCAATCTAATAGAGAGGTAAATGATGGCAGATGATATTCAGGTACCAACTTGCAACAGCAAGAATAAAGAAGACTGACTGCAAGAACAAAAAAGTCAACCTTTATTAGATTCTATATATAGTGTCAGATCAATATTGTAGAATGGTATTGTAGGGAGAAATGGCTTAACTTTGTATTGTCCGGTAACGGGAGAGTTTGTTGTGACAAACCTGTGGGGACGATTGATTTGATTGAGTCCAAGTCTAAGATGACACATAGCCTATGTAGTGGCTGCCAGCCCTAACCCAAAGCCACATGATGACGTACTCTACAATGACTCAGTCTAACACTCCTCCAGGGCATTATCACATCCATCAAACACTAAGCCATTGAAAAACAGACAGAAAACAAATTGAAGACAGAAGAAAGATGACAGAAGCCAAACCATGCCATGCTCTGAGCTCGTCCCAAACGACCGCTCATGCCATTGGAGGCGTCAATCATGGGCCTATTCCTAAACTCGGCAGTCGATCGTGCTGTCGGCTTCGACTGTCATGACTCCCAGTCAACTGCTCTTCCGAAGGTGACACACAGTCCTGTTGTATTGTGATCGTGTTGGAAAATATATATAAACCTGCAGTACTTGCCATGTACTGTATCGAAAGTACTGGTCCAACCAGCCGGAACATCATTGAATCTCATACGCCGCCTCTCGGTCCAAATCATGGGTGGTGCTGTAGGTGTTGAAATTGGAGATGCTTCTCCGTGGCGATGTGGACTTCTGCTTGACAGACGAAGCGGAACATCGTCGTTTCCCTTTTAAACACAACTGCTCATAACATGTTGTACAGTGGCAGATGCTCACGTAGTCGAGTATGCGTTGGTGTTGGTGTTGGTATTGGTGTCGAAATTGGAGACGCTTCTCCATAGCTGCAATTCGAATTGGAGACGCTTCTCCGAAGGTTCATCTCTCTTCCGTCTCAGCTAGCCCTAGGAAACTCAATCCCGTAGATCATGGATTCCCATACCCAGCCTTCCGGGTGGAGGAATGGGGTTGTCGTAATTGAAGGTTTAGGGTAAAGGTATACACTGTACAGCTCCTAAAAGAGCTTCCTCGTCCTCACAGTAGAGGACTCCACAGATGTCGTGGATTCATGGCCACAATTGCCACCGCCAGTCTCTCCAGTCTGTGTCGCAAATCACATTCCCAGCGCATTGCTCTGGTTGACCAACCACAGCGCTCCCTGGGGGTTTTGTGTGTGTCTGCCAACATCTCCCAAGTATCCGTGGTCCATTACCCGCCCACTTCTCATAGACTATCCAAATACCATACTGTATGTTGACCTGCTTAGCTGGCAGCCGGTTGACCTGTTATGAAATTGCTCCAAACACATCGAAATGATGCCGATGTTGACCCAAACTCCTACGAGGGTGTCAATCCACGCTCCGCCGAGGGTGTAGACCAGATATTGACCTGAACTCATCCTGACCTGCTGCCAAAATGCATTGTATACTCATCCCGAATGTGTCCTGTCGACGTGTCGTTCGGTTGCCTTAATCTCGTATACCCATACAACTTATCACCATGGCCATTGTAGCCATTGCGGCCATTGCAGCCCTTGCGGCCATCGCAACCATTATGGACATCGCAACCCTTGTGGGCTTTGCAACCATCTCAGGCCTCTAAGCAGTTGAGTGTCAGATTTCATTAAGAGGAGGCATCGTTTGCACTGTTGAATTGTTGTCCTGAGTCTGTAGGGTGTCTTGGTCCCGGATGCATTGCGAACCCATCCGGGACCCTACGCCATCGCATGTATGAGGTTCACGATTTGACTGTCATCACTTGAGAGTTATTGAATTTCGTGTCTGGGTCGTGTTCACGTCCGGGCTCGTAACCTGTTGTGACGATCCGGTCGAGATAATTGATTTGATTAAGTCTAAGTCTACGATGACACGTAGCCTATTTGGTGGCTGCCAGCCCTGATCCAAAGCCACGTGATGACGTACTCTACAAAACTCGGTCTACCAGAGTTGTTGATAAGGACAAGAAATATTAAGCAGGGAATTTGGAGTGCAATAGATATATGTAAGGGCATAGGTAAAATAGACAGTATGATCTGGCAGATTAAATAATATACCTGCCATATGGATATAGTAAATTCAATACTATCCACATATTTCTCTTAACTACAAGGTTTTGATAGCGATTTCACCAAACTCCTCATATTACCAATCTCACTTTCTCTCTTACTAATCAATCACTCTGTTATCCTACAACAATATGAACATTACCTATTCGTCTTAACATTCAGATGCCACAATCGTAAGTTAACACTGAGCGCCATATCCACTGGTGATCTACTTTCTTTCACTTTCTCTATTATCAATTATCTCTTATCACTTAGGTGTTATTTAATATCCCACATCTCCTAGTAACAGCTTGTTACAATTTACAATATACATTTCAAGACTTATAAGTTAACCAATCGATATATTTGCAGCTCTTATTACATCACCATTATCATTTACAGTATTCAGATTGACCTTCTGTATAGAAACTAGCTCCATATTGACTATCTTCAAGCACAACACCATCAATTTCACTGAATCACTATATTCAAGTACATCTCCAAACACACTCAATTATGACCTCCATGTTCATCACAATATCCATATGATCTTGGCTTCCATAGTGCATTTCCAAACTTACTTGATTACAACATCCAAGGTCAATCTTTTGGTTTCCTCGATTATAACTTCCAAATGGATTTTCCAATTGACTTAATCATGAGTTAGATGTATATTTTAGAGTTCACCTGTCCATCACACCCAATATAAACTTTTATGTTGCAAGAATTGTGTCCACTAAGTGAATTGCCAGTCTCAGCCAATTCTGTCTGCAATTGTATTTCCAATCATACACAACTACAACCTCCAATTATATATCTGAGCATTCCCAATTACAGCCTTCTGTGTGCATTTCCATTGTTGCTCAATTCCAGTCTGAAAGTCTATCTCTATATTTACTAGAGTCTAGCATTCAAGTATATTACAGAACTCGTTCAATTATGGCCTGCTGCTGCATCACTAAGTGAAATCAATAACAGTTTCGAATGTGTATTTCTAGATTTATATTATCATATCCATCAAGTATATCTCCCAACTTAGTTATTTACAACTGTCAACTATATCTGCAAACTCCATTCATCATGATCACCAAGTGCAGCTCTAAGTTTGATCGATTGCAGTCTCTAAGTTAATACAACTATGGCTTCAAAGTATATCTGAAAGTATACTCAATTGCTGTCTCAATGTACTTCTCAATGGTTGGATGCGTATTGTCCACATTCAAATCGACCACATATATAGAGTGTGAGCAATGAGTCTGGGTAACCTGCTAGCAGTCAGAGTTTGAATAGTAACAACTGGTGATTCTGGTATGTCATTATTGTTTTTTGATATATTGGCCACCTTTATAATCAAAATCACAACAGACACACTCTCTGCCCTATTCATAAAATAACTGGCAATGGAGCGTAAATGATTTTTGGTCTTGCATCATGGGTTATCTGAGTGGCTATTGGCTGAAGACATTCATCAGTGAGTTATTGGCTGCCTTATAGGCAAAAAAGCAAGCTACGCACTCTCTGCCCCATTCTGAAAATGAGCATCAACAAAGCGTCAACAATCTTTGGTTTAGCAAGTCAGGTCATTAACAGGAGACTTGGTTGCTGCGATGCATATGGGCAGTGTTGGCCGTCTGTATGGGCAAAAACACTAGCAACAATATTGCTACTATCTCCTACAAATGAGTGTCAATGGAGCATCAACTATTTTTGGTCTTGTATGTCCGGTAATTAAAAAATAATTTGGTCATTGTTATAGATACTCAAAGTATTGGCAGCATTTATAGGCAAGGGGACAGTCACATGCTCCCAGCCCCATCTTGACAATGAGCATCAATGGAGTGTTAGCAATTTTTGGTTTTGTAAGTCAGCTAATTACAAAGTAATTTGGTTGTTGATATTTACAATCCAAGTATTAGCCACCTTTATACACAAAACGGAAAGTGACACACTCCCTGCCCCATCTTCAAAATTAGCATTAATAGAGTGTCAGCAATTGTTGGTCTTGCATCTTGGCTAATCTGAATTGCAACTGGCTGCAGACATTTATAAATGAGTTATTGGCCACCATTGTAGGCAAAAGAGGAAACAATAGACACTCTGCCATATTCTGAAAATGAGCATCAACAGAGCATCAATTATTTTTGGTCTTGTAAGTCAGGTAATTAAAAATGATTTGGTCATTGTTATACATAATCAAAGTATTGGCCACCTCTATAGGCAAAAGAGAAAGTTACACACTCATTGCCCCAGCCTGAAGATGAGTGTCAATAGAGCATCAATAGTTTTTGCTCTTGTAAGTCAGATAATTAACAAGTTATTTGGTTGTTGTTATATATAATCCTAGTATTGGCCACCTGTATAGGCAAAAGAGAAAGCGACACGCACTGTGCCCCATCTTGAAAATGAGTTACAATGAAGTATCAATAATTTGTATCTATGGAACTCTGGTAATTAAACAGTGATTTGGTCGTTGTTATACATAATTCAAGTATTGGCCACCATTACAGGCAAAAGAGACAATAATATGCTCCCTGCCCCATCTTGACAATGAGCGCCAACGGAGTGTCAACGATTGTGGCCCTTTCATTATACTGAATCAATGCGGGATGTGGCCATTATTGTGATATACGAGGGTTTGATTATTTTTATAGGCTAAGATGCTTCTGAACACATATATGCAGCATTGTAGTTAAAATAAGTCGTTACTGTCAAGGAAGCTGTCGCGGGAATATCACCTGCTCATCTGCCTATGAATCCTGCCAACTCCTTGTTGATAGATGTCTGAGATCAAGCACCACTTGGATTACCCAACACACAAGACTGAAAATTGTTGATGCTCTGTTGACACTCATTTTCAAGATGGGGCATGGAGCGTGTCACTTTCTGTTGTGCCTATCAATGCAGCCAAGCCTTTGAGTATATATAACAACAACCAAATCACTGTTTAAGTATCAGGCTTACAAGATCAAAAGTTATTGACGCTCCATTGACGCTTATTTTGCCACAGGGATATTCGCAATATGCAATCATTTTGTTTGGCGTTGTGTATTATTAATCATGTTTTTGCAGCCTTTCTATCATCTTCATGTATTTTCTCCTTTATCACTACATTGTTCTTAATAATACATAAATATAAATATACTTTAAAGTGTCCGCTAATTGTAAATAATAATACACTGCAAAGTCCTGTTCCTTTCTATATCTGCTCATCCTCACTTTCCCATTTGCTCCATAGTCTACTCTTTTCTGCAAAATGGATGGCAACTGCATTACCATGCAGCAAAGCATGTACAAACCAGTGGATGTTTCATCATCAGTCTGCCAATCTGGAATAAACACTTTATCGCACTTGTGATGCTAGGCATATGTATCAAGATTGAACAATTGAGCATTTGGAAGAGGAGTAGGTATCTATACATATCTTGGTGGCACAGCTTCCATTTGGAAACCGAGAGCTCCCTTATTGTCACCGGGTAGTGCATGTGGCGTTCTGGGTGGTGGTGGCATCGGTTCTACGGTCAACTGCCTACATCGGTCTGGGGGAGGTGCACCCATTCCATTGCACCTCCACCATGTCTGCGGATTCCTTGGTCTGCCAGTTTGGCATGGACAGCAGCCATCTGTTTGATTTTCATGAACCATAACCAGGTGTCTTTCTATCACTGCCTTCACATTTCCATGGACAGGAAGCTCAACTCCGTAAATCCTCCCTTTCTAGACTTTGGTGGAAAGTTGCTTCATCAGCAATTGTGTTACTTCTATTGGGGTGTGCGAAAACCTTCCTTTGGCCATTATGCCCATATTCAAGGCAACGCGTATGCTGTACAGTTCTAGCTGTACCCGACCTCCTTGCCTTGACACAGTCACAGACAAGTTGAAAACTTAAGGAAAATAGTTCCTGCTTCTAAATGTGAGATTCAGCTAGTTCCTCTACCACATTGACTTCAGTAGCATTCTATAAGGTGTTTAAAGCCTGTTTTGTCCAGTTGTGGGGACACTGATCATGACATCCCTCCCCGAAAATCCAAAGTGCTGACAACATTATGATATTCAATTTTGTGGCCTCTGTGACCATATGCTGTGGCCAACCATGGAGGTTTTCTATGATGAATGGGTATAAATTGCTTATGCTACTTTTTACATATGCCAGCTGTACATTACAAAGTCATTTGGCTGCCGTCTACCTGGATGATAATTGACTTACATCCTCTTGCATGCTGCTTCGTATTCTTGCTGCATTCAGATTTATGGACATAGTTTGAACATGTGTTCTGGGTCATATTTTGGGTTCCTACATTGGCAGCGTTGTGGTGGACTGACCGGTGTCGGTAAAGTTGCTGCGTCCCAGCGGAAGGTGCATTGGATGAAGCACCTGTCAGTTGGCTCGATTATGATCCACTCACCCATTGCTGAGATGTTCGTGAAGTAATGATTTGCAGGTATCAAAAAGGAGTGGAAGATGATAATGAAATAAAGTGGGAAGTCCTGTGGAATATATAGTTAGCTTCAACTCAAAATGGAATAAGTAACAGCCAACTTGAATGTTCTTCTCTACATGAATCCTACTGTGTATAGCTACAGGTTGCAGGGGTTTCAAACAGTTCCACCATTTGCAATAAGTAGGTCAGATGTTGTGGGACTGGATACAGGGATAAATAGATGTAAACGACAGCCGAAATCTCATGTTTGGAGGGTTGAAAACAGACAATCTTTCACAGTAAGGACGTCTGGTGATGTTTGTTTCAAGATATCCCTGGGTACTTAAATGAAACAGATGCCAACATTCAAGTCAAGATGAATGGTTTGAATTACTATTCAGGATGTAGTGACAGTCAAAATGGGGATCTTGCTTTGTTCAAGTTGATCAAACATACCAAACTTAACTGAAGAGACGCAGCTTGCCTCCGTGTGGTCATCGCGCAACATCCAACATCTCACCCATCAATAAATTCCACACACAATAAAATATTCCATCGTCCAAAAAATTACCTTTTCCCACTTCCGGTGGGTATCAATGGCAAATCGACACAGTGAATCACACTAGGTCATCATCAAGCGACTGCAGGCAAGTGTGGATTGGCACAAAAAATGCTCAAAGCCCTTAGAGCACAGAGCAGCTAACAATTTCAAGAGCAGGTTAAGGCAGAGAGAAGACGAAAAACACACCTTTTAAACAATGACAAGAAAGAGAAATCAATTGAGAACTATGTGGATAGAGGAACTGCTATGGCAAAACAGCAAGCTGAAGATGCAGCGACAGCGAGTAAGCAGTACCAGGAAGATATGAGAAATGTTGAAAAGGTGGGAATGACAACCAGAAGGCCTGAGAATACATTTGAGGAGGTGTTGAATGCCATTGTAGACAGTTTGAGCAATTCTACCTGTTCCGAAAATGAGGAGGATTGGGAACTTGAGGAAGATAATACAGAAGATACAGAGCCAGGCAAGTTGAGCAAAGATGATGAACCCAGCTAGGCGATGGAAGCAATCTCCAAAAATTGTACTGCAATAGTTGGAGCGTTTTCAGTGAAAGAAGATGCAGCTTGACGAACTGACGCAACTGGGATGGGTGGACACAGCCAACAACTGCCAAGAGAGACATCTAACGTAAGGGATGGCCAAATTGAAGGTTTGGGTGCTCATTAAACTCCAAACAGAAGAAACATCAGCGACACCTGCACCGACAACATTTTGGAAGCTTATGAAGACTCTTGATATGGTGCCAGGAAGTTCACAAATGGCGCTAGGGACTTCTCGACAATGAATTATTCAGATGCGTCTAGGTTCTGGAAAAAAAGTCTTTCAAACGTATAGCGTATCTCCTACCTGATGTAATGCCCCATTCGTCACCGATTAGGGTAGAGAAGCTTGTTTGTCCCAGTCGCTCATACTCCTTGTTATGCCATCCCTAGCTAATAACCATAAAGCAATCTGATTTGAACGAAGACATGGTGACAGCTTCGGCATGGCCAGATGAATAAATATGCCAATCAGGATTTTTGACAATGTATTTCTTTGCAAAGCAATTGGTGTATCTATTTTGTTACCTATCAGCTTTTTCTTGATTTCAGTGACCACAATGTGAGACTTGATAATTTGTCTGTGGATGTGTGAGTTTCGAACAGGCCATGCGAAAACTCTAGACTCTAACTCAAGTTAATATAGGACTGACATACTTGATGTCATCTTGCCTGTGACTGTTAAGTGCGAAATTTAGAACTGAATTAGAGACAAAATTAACTAACAAAATTTAACTCAGTGATGTCAAACAACTCATAGAATGAGCGGTCAATGTGCAGTCTGAACATATATGAATGACAAGCATCTTGCTGCATTCATTGATGCATCCCACTGCATAACTCTCCGTTCTGACCTGACACACATGGCCGAGATTTTGAAAATTGCTTATGGTAGGTCATGGTAATCAAGGTGAAGGAGGTGCATGAGGAATGGTAAGGAAGTCAGACTCTCTATATCAAAAACTAGTGGATGAATCAACATGCAGTAAATTGCTGATCGAAAGCGCAGGAACATAGTATGCCTACATCATTCATTACTCCGATACTATCTACATTGGTTGATCATGCAATGTAAGTCCTTGAAACTTTTGGATGCAAATAATTATACATAACAATGATATATTGTCTATCAATAACAACTACATGCATTTTTGCATACATTTGTTGAGCATGTAAAGAATAATAGTGTGTCTTTAAGCTGAGCTACTACGGAGGGTCAACGACTATTGGTCTTCAAAGTCTAATAGTAAAAAACGACTTGGTTGCTGTAATATGTAATCAAAGTATTGGCCACCTTTATTGGCAAAAATGCTACCGACAACATTGCTACTATCTCCTAAAACTGAGTGTCAATGGAGTGTCATCAATTGTTGGTCATCCATCTTGGATAATCACAGGGCTGTGCAACTACATTAACTCATATTCAATGTATTGGTGACCTGTCTGAGGACAAATGCAAGTAATGATATCGCTACCACCTATTAAACATAAGCATCGATGGAGCTTCAATAGTTTTTGTGGGGACTTGGTATGGTACACAGCAATAAACTACATTCCATTGTTCTTGCATCGAGCGTTCAACAGTCAGTCTGACCAATATGTCTTTGTATACAACTTTACCAATCTGCATACAATGTCTCACAGCTCATACATTATCTTACATGTAGCTTTGCAGTAAATATTTCAGAACCGACTGGCTACTTTCCTATAACGAAACATTAGACAACATCTCATGTCAAATTACACAATGTTCACATTCCTCCTCCAATGCCGGATTCAAAATCTGCAAAAACCTTAATAGTTGAGATTATAATATCTTGCAAAAATCGATGTGGCTTTGTTCGTGATTTGTACGTCCTTACTTTACAAATCATATTTGATGCTTGGTGGGCTTCTATAAATGTGGGCTCAAAGCGTTTTATTGCTTGGAATTCTACTAAAAATGCCCCTTTGTGGTATTTCTCTTTGCACTACAGAATTAAGGAAACTGGCAGCTGCAGCATCATATCTATCCTTTGTCATCAATTTCTTCGCCAGCCATTAGCACATGGGACCAGCTGAATGGGTAAATACTTACTGCCAAAAGTGCACATTGAAAAGTTGATGAATTAACAGAGTCTGAGGTTACTGAATTGACCAGTTTAATAGTCATTGAAACAGCATTGGGCATACTGAAGGGACATGCCGGTCAAGGAATGACAATGCTATGTTCGTAAAGGATATTCATACTTGACATTCAGGTTTTATCTATACTAACCCAATTGTCAGACAAAATACTCCAAACTTGCAGCGAATGAGTCTCTAACTGCTGAATGTCACCAAGATATCTGGAATCACTACTACATATAAGCATTTCTTATGTTCCATGGGACAGTATCTGAAACTAAGTGCTACAACAGTCATATATTGCATTATGAAGCAAGCTGGTACTACCGCCCACCAAGATCTCTAGCAACATTTGCCACACACAATACTCACGGACAGAGAATGCAAATAAGAAGCAAATGCTGCCAAGAAATAAATTTAGTTTAACTTTCGGCAGGTGAATATCGATGAACAAATTAGCCACATTGTCAGATATTCCTGATTATATAGATCAAATTGGGCATTGCAAGAACTATAACTTGCTTTCAATGAGGATAATAGCCAATTCATTTCCTATTTTGAAAGATAATTAAGGATGATAGGTCAAAGGTAAGAGTCCTAGAGCATGCCTAGCCGAGAATTTGAAAGAATTCCTGAATTGTTTTGGGATTATCAAGGGCCATTACCTTTGAATTACGACTAATAATGCTTCCTCACAGTACTCAATAATTCGGGAACTGCAATCAATCCTTGAGGCCTCCAGAACTGAGTGGCCTGCATGGACAAACCATATACCATATATGGCTTGGGTCATTCAACTGGCTGTAGGTGTGTTCATGCATAGTCTTGGTGTAAAAGACTATACCAAGTTTTCAGAATCCCATCAACCTGGTCAGCAATGTGGAGAGAATGAAAGCATAGTCATTGGGAAGAGTCAAATATGTCGAAAAGATGGCAATGCCAGAATCAACAAGGTGTCAGCCATGAGACCAGGTTTACCAAAGATAAATGAGAAAGTATGTATTTCAAGAAATGTTGAAAGTCCTGAAAGTGACTATCATATAGCAGTGAATGCTTGCTGGATTGATTACACTGAGATGAGGTCATTGGACCAAGTTCATTGACTATCAAAAAGCCAAATACAAATTACAGTAGTACCGATTAAACATGTGAAAATACATTTGAACTCGACACTGCAGTTGCTTGAGCTAGTCAACCAATTACGATAATTCATCAGCATATGACTCCAGAATCCAACTAATGTTGGCAATGGTTCCATGTTCAGACCGTTTCTACTAGAGCGGTTCCAAGAAAACCTGGAACTGGCCAGTTTAGTTTGGGTTTTTCCCAAACAGTTCACTCCATTAAGTCCACCAATATTGATTAGATTATTTAGAGCTTGGAATGTGAAATATGCAGTTTTGCATGGCGCATGTTTTGGTGGTTTCCAATATTCGATATGTTTAAAACTCAGCAAGCGGCTTTGAAAATACAGTCATTTTTGGTCCGAAAATGACGTTTTCGCACCACCGCTTGCTCAGTTTTGAAGGTATCGACAGTCGGAGACCACCAAAAGATGCGCCATGCAAAGCTGCATATTTCACATGCCAAGCTCTGAATTGTCAGATTAAAATTGGTGGACCTAATCAGGCAGTTCACAGAAAATCATCGGTTTTTGATGTGGTAAGGCCGTTGCCATGCTGACCTATAATACTGGCCGGTTTGAAATATGGAACCGTTCCTAACACCAAATCCAACATACAGTGATTACCGGCCACTCATTACAATACAGGATGAATGGACCATCGTCTAGTACGTTATGGAAGTTTTAGGGCCAATCTGATACTGGACCCTGTGGATATCGAAAAGGTACTCTACATCATGTTATCACTATCTACAATCACACGTTTGAGCACATGGATGGTATTATGCAAGCGTTATCTAGGAAGGAGACTCAATTCAAACAAGTCATATACTTAACCTTGAGGATTGCATGGCAGAAGCAGCCCAACAATTATTCTGAAGTTACTCCAATGATGCGTATGTATCTCATTTCGGTGCACATCCTTGATCCTTTTAGGAAGTTGCAATTGTTTAAGAAGTTGGACAAGGGATTTGATACTTCTCTTGAGAACAAGACCTCTTATACTACCTATTAGTAAGAGGTGTTTCTGAAGTATGTGGAGAATTAATACTGTGCCAAACATAGACGTTTGCCATCATTAAACCCAAAAGCGCGCCAAGCAACAATCTGTTCCCCTCCACCATGGTATCAGCAAAATATCTTTTAGTCACTGGAAGCCTCCAGCAGAATCGGGGAGGATGTGGAGTGAAAACTCTAATATGACAATTTCGGGAGAGTATCAGACCCTGTGTGGGCATTTCTGCCAGCCGTCAAAGTAACTGGGATCTCTGATGACTGGTAGAGGAGTACAATGGGAGTGATTGTGATAGGTTTAGGAACACCTCAGAGTGCCAGAGAGAACTTTGAGTGCACCTGACAGCACCTGGAAGCACCGGCAACAAGCTTGGGAGCGCTGACAACAAGCCTGAGAGCACTTGGAATCCTTGGCACCATGCCTGGTAGCCCCAGCAACATGTCTGGGAGCACCTTGAATCACTGTAGAGCAGTCTCGGAAAAACATCATCTTCTCTGGGAACACTGATGGTGTGTCTGGAAAAGCCAGCTGTCACTTATCGTTCAACAAATTTTAAAACTTATACATTCAATATGTATTGTCATCTATATATCGATGAATCTATATAGCTACTGATTAAGACACAGTATATGTGGACTCACTGCAGGCTGTGCTTGAAAGTAATTCCGGGTGCACCTGAAGATGATGATCAAGTGAACTCAGAGGTACACTCCAATGCTGTGATCAAGCAAGTTTGGATATGCACTTGGAGGCCATGCTGGAGCAAATTTGTGGATGCACATGAAGGCCATGATCGAGTGAACATAGAGATACACTATTACGCTGTGATCGAGTGAGTATTGAGATGCACTTGGAGGCCGTGATCGAGAGTGTTTGCAGACGCACCTGGAGGCCTTGATCGAGTGAAATTAGAGATGCACTCAGAGTCTGTGATTAAGCGAGATTGGAGATGCACTTCCAGGCTGTGATCAAGCAAGATTGGAGGAATACTTGGAGGTGGTCAATCTAGAGGCAATTAATGGAAGGCACACCATGTGCTGAGACTCTATTTATCGATTTGTTCACACAATACCGTGCAAATGTGATAAGGTTCCTATACTATTGAATATCTTATACATAACTGGCTGGGGGCAGTCGATCTGTATAGGGAGGTACACTGGAAGTTGAAGCTACATTTAGGGGTCAACTCGTAATCATCAGAATATATGGGCAACGGACAATCTTAAATGTATACTCCACTTGGTGCATTCTGCCCACAGTGTATGCTGCAACGTGGTGACTGCTGCAACTCAGTGTTAACTCATGATCATGGCATGCAGACATACAGCAGGATCACTTAAGTTTGTATTCTGCAATGATGGTTGAGCTGTAGAGGAGAAACAGCGAGAAAGGTGATGAGGATGAGAACGATATGGAGGATACAAGCGGATATGAGAAATCAGGACTGCAACTTGCCAGATTGGATTCAGATGACCTCATATCAGTGTTATTCCGTGCCTGATTGGGACTCATATCTGCCTTATCGGTGATGGTAAATCACCTTGCACAAGAAATTGGCTTAACTTCCAGTTTCTCATGATGATTTCCCCAATATCTTCTGATTTCTCCCTTTCTTGTCCTCAACTATACCATCACCTAAGAACACAAAGGTAAGTGATTCCTCTCTATCTCTCCATGCCATGATCACGATTTAACACCTAGTCCAGAGTAACACCTACTACAGCAAACACAAAGTACTGCATCATCCCATGATCAACTGTCTCCCACTTCCAGCAAGTTTCTTCTAATATGTCGGCAGAGGTAATCAACTCTCTCCATTCCCACACTGCTGAGTTAATGAATAAATGGTATCTCAGCTCCCGTTGTGCCTCCCTCCCACATCTCGAAGTCGACTAGATCTCAGACTCCAAACTTGTCTCCAAAGCTTCGTGATTCCGGCTTCTATGGGCAGCTCTGCATTCACTCAATTGCAGTTTCCAAGTACATCTCGATTCTAGCTCACTCATGGCCTCCAACTACATCATTAAGGAGCAACTGCGGGTGAATGGGAATACAATGGCAATGGAGGTGGACAGAGTGTTAGGGAGTATATATTTACCAGACTCTGGAGTACATAGACATCATCTCATATTCATCTCATCTTATCATATAATGAACATACACACTCTATCTTTCTGAACTATTGATCTCACTTGCTCTCTCCAAAGTTTAGTGGATCCACCCAATTGCATGGATCCTCAATGCTGGGTAGCATCATATCTTCTCACTCTTGTTCTACACTCATTGAGACAGAACAGCTTGATCTCATGAATTGGGTTTGAATGTCGCAAGAGGTGCGGTGGAGTGTTGATAGTGGGCTCGCTGCCTCCTAGCTCCATTGTTTCACCACAACTGCCTGCAAGTAGTGCATCCCTAGCTGCTCTCACTGGTTGTGTGCTGGTACTCATCCAGTCATGCCCGACTACCATCTGCGGCCAGATTGACTGTATGTATATATATAGAGAGACATGTATAATGCATGCTATATTATGATGTAGCAAATCTTGTGACAGTAACAAAAATGAATATACAGAGACGAAATGCCTGGTGGCTATCCAAGAGTCACTGCTGTGAGACTATGTCACCGAGTTTATTGCAGATCTGCACAGCAGTCTCAGCTGCTCTTGAAGTCTCCTGCAGAGCTGTGCAGCAGTTACAGCTGTTTTCGAAGCATCCCACAGACCCATGCAAAGGTCGCAGTAGCTCCTGAATCTGACTATTCTGTAAGTCAAATCTTATAGTATTCTGAATGCACCTCTATAACTCCAGGTGCTTTCAGGAACACCTGAGAATACTATTGCAGAGTCTGAGAAAACTTTGCTTGGCTCCAGGGGGGCCTCGGAGCATCTAGAAGTACTAAAATGTACTGCTGAAGTTGTCTGAAGTGTCTGGGAGGTTGTGTATGGCTTCCGGACCAATTTACATTTTGCTATTGAGCTTCAGAATTAGGTCAATCATCTTGTCATACATATGATTTGTCCAATGATAATGAAGAATACTTAATGGCTAAAAATGTAGCTGAAATGAAACCAGGATGAAGCAATCACACAGCTTACTGATTGACAGCCACTAGGTCTTTTGTGAATTGACAGCGTGAATTGCAAAAGATCTGGGGGCAACTTGCTCTGTATCTTAATCATTCCAACTCCGACACCATTGTCAAGGCAACATGTGACCTGAGGCCAGGTAAGCGCCATTGTGTATAGGTTCCAGTGCCAACACTTAGATCAGTATCGAATGTCTTACCAGTATACTTGCCATTCATGCTCACTCGCTCTCATGTGCAACTGTATTACTATATCATAGGTCCACTGTCAAGGGTAGCGCACGTGCATGTACATTATAGTCAGTTTTTCAGTTATCGGATACATTTTGCTCACGAGGATACACAAGTTTTACCCCTATTATCAAAGAATGACACAATCAACAGAAACGCACAGCTTACACAGCAATTCTACCATTAATTCTCTACATCGCCTCCTAAGAAAGCTGCCAGAGGTCAATGGTGCATGGCTAGTAAACATTCACGCATGGAAAGGCTATAATCACCTCTCCACTGAATAGTCTCAAACTTCACCCAACACGCCTCTGTACATCTGGAGAATGTGGTCCACAACGAGAATGATCATGACGATGAACAAAATACTGCTGATATGGAACATGACCTGAGGGACCACCTAGCCGATAACCTGAGCGGCGTTCTGGGCGACAACCCAATTGAGCCTGAGCCTCCCATGCAATGAGAGATCACATCGATGCCAACGATGCTGGAGGAACAACGAGAAATACTCAACCATGCCATCCAACATAATACTCAACTCTACTTGCAAAATGCCGAACTGATGGAGGACAACCTGCAATACTGCAGATAGTGAATTTGACTAGAAGCAATGAAAATGAACACGATTGATATGACCCATCCAGAACAGTACTGCAGCGGAGCAAAGGAGATTGACAACCACCGAGACGGGTTATGGTCTAACTTCAAATCCCCCGCATGCTAACTCTGGCTCAGAGATCCATACAAAGTTAAATATGCTGGGAGCCTTCTCCACACATGACACAGCCACCCAGAGCGGGGACAGAGACAGAAACAGATGACCGATCCGGTAGAGTGGCTTCAAGACCTACAAAGAGACTCAGATTTTTGTTTGGAAGGCTTTGAGCCCTTGTCAGAAGCAATACAGAAGATGTAAGGCTACAAGGACCAAAAGCTCAATGAAGCAATCACGTGTGTGACCGAGTTCCTCCAAGCTATCAATTATCCGGTGAGAGTTTATACCAATCAAATCAAGGCAAATTGGGAAGCAGTAGATGAGCTCCCGCAGGATAACACATTCAACTGTGAAATTGCTTGGCGTGTACAATGACCAGGACTTGAGTTGAAGATCAAACCGTTAACCTCAAAGAATCGAAAATTTGACAGTACAGAAGTGCTGTTCGACCGTGCTGCCAATTCAGAAGTCAAGCCAGATGGCTGAAATCCCCAACAGCAGCAGCCACATCAACAGCAAATGCTGTCATGAGAATCATCTCAACAAGGCACCAAGAAATGAAACTTCCAACCATCCATATCCGAGCCTGCCAAAATACTAAGCCTGACAAGTCAATGTCAGGAAAGCATGATAAATGCAATCCCATGCCTTGCGTCTCGCCCGAACTCTATGAAACTCAGCAGTCGAAAGGACAATGCGTACACGCCTGGTCACCTAAAGATTAAATATTCCAGTGTACAAAATATTCATGCGCCAACTTCTCTGGAAACCTTGCGCCGACAGGACACGGGAAACAAATCGAACACCAATGCTCCTTTAATGGTGAACAACTAATAGACTGGCCTGCATTTGTCAGTACCTAGCTCAGCGGGAGAAAATGGAGGTATCGGAGTTGGAATTGCAGTCATTACGTAGGAGGGCGTTGATTGCAACATCAGAGGAAATTGAATGGCATCAGATTTCATCAAGGCCACAGGATGTCTTAGGGAGTCCAAAAGCTCTGATGTCAAGTAAATACTTGTGCAGAATGGTAAGACCAGATTCATCGCTCATTGTCTACAAAGTCCTTGTATGAGATCAATACAAAGAATTGCAACGAATAAGAGCACTCATTGACTCTGGTGCTACAAGCATGTTTGTTTCTTTACAACCTTGCAATGGACACGGACTACCCCACAAAGCAGTGCACATCACAACTCATGGCTTTGATGGTCCGCGAATTGCACATGTGAGGGAGGGCCACCAGACTGCGAGGACGGTACACTATTTGAATCACTTAGCCCCAGTCCACGAACCGGAGGTGCTAGTCGTTGTAATTACGGCACACAATTAAGTACTGGGATTACCATTGTTCAAACCCCTCAAGCCAGAGATCAGTTCAGATACAAGTCGATCAACTTCGTTGAGAACCCCATGTGGCCAAGGGGTGGCACACAGAACAGCAATGATAGTGCAGTTGTCCAAAGATCGGGATGACGAATGGACTAATGTATGGCTGCCGGACAATTGCGGGAGTACGCCAATGATCAACTCGATGTCAGAAATCGAAATGGACCCAGATGGAACATTATGCAAGAGCAGCGAAATAGTCCTACTCCAGATATGGAAATGCGTGGAGAAACCGCAGTCAACAATCTCTTACCTAGTAATGGGAACATCGAGACGTGTTTCTTACAATGAGGGGAATGCAGTGGACTGCTGGAAGCGACTATGGTGGTCACCACTTTGGAAAATCCAGGTGAGATATAGACTATCGACCTAAAGCACTGGATCCACCAATCCTCGAATGACTGCTACCGGCTTGCCAAGTCATGATGGGAGTTCTTGACTAGCGGGGTTTGGCTCATTCATGGGTGAACTGCATGACCTCCAATTGCCGGGTCTTGCTTCCCCATCATTCCAAATTCCTTGTCGGAAATCAAGGCTAGCATACAGATGGCTGATCAGATACCATAACTACTGATGATGGAGGTCATATCCTTATGAAATACAAGGACTATGTGGACGAATTCTGCAAAGGCATGGCAGACACTCTTGCACCGCACAGCCAGTTGACCACATGATTAATCTGGAACCAGGCTTCAATTTACCCTACGGCCAAATCTATTATCTTTCGGAAGTCAAGTTGAAAACTCTTCAGGCCTACATCAAAACTAATACAGCCAAAAGATTCATCCAGCAATTGTCATCTCCCACAGCAGCACTGTTCGTATTTGCCAAGAAGATGGATGGCGGCCTACGACTGTGTGTGGGCAGCTGAGCTCTCAACAGAGCCACTGTGAAGAACCGATATCCTCGACCAATGAGGAGGAGCACGAAAAACAGATATGAAAAGTGCTCGAACGGCTATTAGAATTGCGCCTCTACTCCAAATACAAGAAGTGCCAGTTCAGAGACTCAGAAGTCAGCTTCCTCGGATTCAATGTTAGCGGCACTGGAATTGGCATGGAATCGGACTATCAATGACCAATTGAAAATTGGCCAGCCCCAGAGTCCGTTCCGTTCGTGCTGGTGCTTTTTGGATTTATGAACATCCACCAGGAATTCATCAGAAAATATGGAATGGTAACAACCCCGATATCAGACCTGCTACAGAAAGCAGAGAAATCCAGGATGCCTACACAGCTCAAATGGAGACGGACTTGAGAAGCCAAACTTATGTTTCAGAAGTTGAAAAGGGTCTTCACAAATGCACCCATCTACAACCATTTTGACCTGGCAAAGCCAATTATTCTGCAGACCAATGCATGCTGCATCGTCATAGCCAGCATTTACAACCAGTATGACAGTTTCATGATTTAAAGACTAGTCAACTTCTACTCTCAAACATGCTTAGGTGTGGAACAGGACTACAACATGTATGATCGGGAGCTCTTGGCCATCATTGAACCTAAAAAGCAATTGTGTCACTAACTTGTGAGAGTGAATCACAAGGTCCTTATACAATGCGATCATCAGAACCTTGAGAACTTCCAAAAGTCAAATGTGCTCTCCCAGCAGCCGGCTTGATGGGGAGGGATTCTCTCTTTAGTACTTCTTCGTTATTGAACACCTGGAAGGCAAGCAGAGCCCAGCTGAGAGACCATCGAGAAGTGCTACCTATGAGATCGGCTATGACAATATGATGCCAAAGCTCCTGGCCACCTTGGCAGTGACCACAATCAACGAATAATATGGTGACCTTTTACCGGATATGAAGGCAGCCCAGACAACTGACTAATTAGCCACAAAAATACTACCAACCTTGGTCAATATTTTAATCACACATGAGAGTCAATGGAGATCAATAGACGTAGCCCTGACCTATAAGAGCAGAATATACACACCAACCGCACTCCACAGTGGAGTGACCAGCATCTCCCACTACAACTCCGAATCCGGTCACTTCAAACCCTTGAAGACTGCGGAGCTTGTATCACAAGATTTTTATTGGCCTGTGATGAAGTCAGAAATATGGAAGTATGTCGCCGGCTGTGAGTTATGCCACCAAATCAAAGCACCACGACACACAAGCTATGGACTGAACATGTGACTATCCCAGCCTTCTCATCCCTGGGAGGGACTGCCCATGGATTTCGTCAACATCCATCTGGAGTCAACGGTACGAGGATACACCGGGATCTTGGTAATCATCGCCCATTTGACTGCAATGGCGACCTACCTCCTATGCAGAAAGGGCATTGACTGCCTGGAGCTAGCAAGAATGTGTTTCAAACACGTGATCCACAAATGCAGTGTACCAGACAATATCACCACTGATAGCGGCAAAGTGTTTACTCTTGATTTTGGGACACAGTTTGCTCCCACCTCAATAGCAATCACCAACTCTTAACTGCATTTTACCTGCAGACAGATGGTGAAACTGAGTGCAAAAACCAAACAACGGAACAGTACCTCGGAGCCTTCAGCAGTTACAAGCCGGACAACTAGATCGAATTGTTACTGCTGGCAGAATTTGCATATAACAACTCCATCCACAAGTCCACACTGATGACACTCTTCACAGTGAACTACAATTACCATCCTGCAATGCAATTCAAGTCTCCAAAAGACCGCAGTTTCAGTTCACACGTGCAGGCAGACTCATCGACGGCAGGTGTGGAAGAGACTCACTAAATTAGCCCGAAAAATATAATTGAAGCTCAGGAGTGACAAACAAAATAAGCCGGCAGCAAAGAGATGACTTTTGCTGTGGGAGACCAATTATAGCTATCGACCAGGAACTTGAAAACATGTAGGCCTTCAAAGATGCTCAATTTTAAGCACACGGAACTGTATACAATAAGTGTGATCAATCAATAATAATGCTTACAAACTTGGCTTGCACAGTACAATGCATACCCTCAATGGATTCCATGTGTCGCTTCTCAATCATTGTACACTGCCAGTCAGAGGTCAACCATCGTCAGAACCACGCCCAGTAATAAGCGATGAAACAGACGAATTGGAAGTCGACTGCATATTCAAGTCTAGGCGCAATCAGAAGTTGCATTCACTGATTCAATGGGCCAGTTGAAACCGAAATCTCACTAGCTGGGAACCGTCAGAGTACCTTCAAAACACCTCTAATCTGGTTTCCCAGTTTCACCAAGAGTGTCTGAATCAGTCACTCCAGTCATGGTGTAGAGTTCAGGCGTGGAGGTACGGGGAACAAGGAATTAGTTTGGACAATTCATTTCAACTCTTGTTTCTTTATTCCCTTCTATTCTCCTTGGTTAGATCTTGGACCGGTATAAATAGTGTCCACATGGGTTTTACCACCTACCAATGCATCAGCAAAATGTAAATCAGTCCAGAAGCCACATGCAAACATCCTAGACACTCCGGTAGCTCTCACCGGTGTTTCTAAGTACTTCCAAATGCTCCCAGGCCCCCCTGGAGCTTTGCAAAGTGCACTCAGACTGTGCAACAGCGATCTTGGGTGCTCCTGAAAGGACCTGCAGTTATGGAGGTGCATTTAGCATGCTACAAAATTTGACTATTAGGATAGTCAAATTTTGGAGCTCCTGAGACATCTGGGCAGATATGCAGGAGACATGGAGAGCAGCTGAGACCGCTGCGCAGCTCTGCGGGAGACTTGGTACTGTATTCTTACAGTAGTGGCTCGTAGGGTTCTACAACCACAAGGCATTTTGTTTATCACATTTGTCTTTGTTACAGTCACAAAATTCACTACATCATAATATGGCATGTGTTATCTAGCTTTCCCTAAATATATATATATGGAGATACAGAATGGAGATGGACCCAGCAACAGGGAGCATATATTTGGGAAGACCCCGGGATTGATAGACATCATCGCATGATACCAAATACACACAGTATCTTTCCCAGCTCTTTGTCTCATACTGTCTTGCCAAGTGTTCATAGATCCACCCAATTCGTGTGGTTCATCATGGCCGGGTTTTCCATCAAATCTTATCACCCTCTTCCTCAGCTCCTTGAGCAAGAACCCCGCATTCTTCAAAACTCCCTTGGGATGCCATGCAAGGTGCGGCAGAGTGTTGATGAAGGACTGGCTGCCTCCTAGCGCCTCCTTTTCACCACACTGTGATCCAGTGAAGTTTGAGATGCACTGCGAGGTTGTAATCAAGCGAGTTTGGTGATGCACTTAGAGGCCGCGATCCACCGATTATGGAGATACGCTTGGAGGCGATAATGGAGTGAGTTTGGAGATACACTTGGAGGCCATGATCATGCAAATTTGGAGATACACCTGGAGGACGTAATCAAGCAAGTTTGGAGATACACTTGGAGCCTGTAAGTGAGCGAGTTTGGAGATGCACTTGGAGGCCATGATCGAGCGAGATTGGATGAGCACTGGGAGGTGGTCAATCTGAAGGTGGTGGTTTGGGAGGGAGGCACGACAGCAGCTGAGACTCTGCTCATTGGTTAGCTCATATTTGGGGGAATGTAGAGAATTGAGTACAACATGATCCGCCAAGAGATGACAGACTGGCTGGGAGCGGGAGACAGTCAATGATGCGATGATGCAGAATGCGGTGTATGCAATACTCAGTGTATGCTGTCTTGATGTATGCTGTACTCGGTGTTAACTCGTTGGTTTGTTTATTCATACTGTGTGCACTCCAATCAGAGAAGAACAGGACCCAATACCCCCTCCGCCTCTGGACATGCCGGCTAGATTGCGCACCTCCCCTCCCGCTACCCTCCATCTCTGCTGACATATGACACTTGAGAGATAGAACAAAAACAAAGATGAACTGATCATCAGGAGAGAAAAGGAGAGGAAGAAAAAGGAGTAGATATGAACCCCCACTGCTGCCCCCCCCGCACCGGAGTCAGCCTCTGCGCCTGCTCCGTACCGTCATTCAATTGGGTGGGAATTTTTCAGTGGTAACTCTTGATCATGGCATGGAGAGATCGAGAGGGATGACTTAACTTTGTGTTCTTAGGTGATAGTAGAGTTGAGGACGAGAAAGAGAGAGATCACAGAAGATGGGGCAAATCATCATGAGTAACTGGGACATAAGAGAATATCGTGTGTGAGTCAATTTACCATCCCCGATGTGGCAGGTATGAGTCCTAATCCGGTGCTTAATAACACCCACACGATGTCTTCCCAATCCAATCAGCCAAGTCGTACCCCTGATTGCTCATATACACTTGTATCCTCCACATCGTTCTCAACTTCGTCCCCCATCTCTCTCTTTTTCGTCCACAACTCAACCATTATCGGAAAACACAAAGTTAAGTCATCCATCTATATCTCTCCATGCCATAATCATGAGTGACACCAAGTACAGCATACACCAAGTACAGCATACACTAAGTACAGCATACACCGCATACAGCATACACCGAGTACAGCATCCACCCAAGATTGTTTGTCTTCCCTTCATTCTCATGATTAACCCCTGAATGTAGCGTCAGCTTCCTGTGCACCTTCCTACACGATTGACCGCCGTCAGCCAGCTCTCCTTGAGAGCCCAAACATAAATTCACCTTGTCACATTCCCACAGTTGCAAGTTAACTAACTAATACAAGCACTCGGCACGCAGTCCAGCGACCACCTCCAAGTACTCATCCAATCTCACTTGATCATGGCCTCCAAGTGTATATCAAATCTCGTTCGATTACAGCCTCCAAGTTCGCACGGTTGTGGCTTCGAAGTGCATCTCCAAACTCTCTTGAACATGATCTCAGAGTCCATCTCTAAGTTCACTCAATCACGGCCTCCAACTGTATCTCTAAATATGCTCGATTACCGCCTCCAAGCGCATCTCCAAACTGGCTCCATCATGGCCTAGCAGTGTATCTCTCAGTTCACTTAATCTTGATTTTCAGATGCACCTCGAATTGCTCTGAAGCACCACCTGCAGCCAGTCAAGATATACCGTATGTAGATGGGTCGCTATATCGATACATACATAGATGAGAATACAAACTGAATACATGAGTTTTAAAAATTGTTGAACAATAAGTAGTAGCTATGATTTCCAGGTGCACCAGCAGCATTTCCACAGAAGAAGTTCATTTTCCCAGACTGCTCTACTGTGATGCGAGGTGCTTCCAAACTTGTTGCCGGTGCTTCCAAGCTTGCCGCCGGCGCTCCCAGGATTGTTGCCAGCGCTCGCAGAAGCTCACAGATGTATCCAATCTACTGTCCGGCACTCCGAGCTGTACACAAACTTATCACAATCACTTCCATGGTACTCCTGTACCAGTCATCAGAGATCCCAGTTACTCCGAAGGCCAGCCGGAATGCCCTCCTAGTGTCTACTACTCTCCTGAAATTGACACATCTAAGTTTATACTCCACATTCTCTCAGACACTCCTGGAGGCTTCCAGTGACTAAAATACATTTTGCTGATGTGGAGGAGAAGTTTCCCCTTGCGCCATATCCACCGGGAGGTCGCCATTGAGCTGTACTGCTCTGTTGTGAGACTTGTACATTCATACAATTGCGTATGTAGAGTGATTGTTTTGTTATTTTTTCCATTTTCGTCTTTTTTCTTATATACTAGCTTAGGCAGCCTAGGAGGCCAACGCATACAGAGGGGAATAATATAATGGTGACACGTAACCCAAGGCCAGGTAAGCGCAATTGTTTATGGGTCGTCACTGCGACACTTAGATTGGTATTGAATCTCTTACCACTATACACTCCATCTATACTCAATCACATTTGTGTGCAATCATATTACCATATCATACATCTGTGGTCACACGCATGCATGCTTGCATTTACACCAATGGCGATTAGCAGTACTTTTGGATATCGGATATCACCAGCAGGCAACTTCAAGAAAAGGAGACACAATCAAAGTTTGCCGATCTCTCTACTGTGGCACATGATATATTCTCTAGCATACCAAATGGTGTTGGAGTGGAGGCCAGTTTATCCCATTTACGAGACGTTATTGGCTAGAGGCAGTCAAAAACTAGTGGCAATACGCTTCCCAAAAAGGTCATAGTAATGCAGTTTGGTGGATCCAATAACGGGAAATTGGCAGGTGATGTCCCAGCATTCAATACGACGGCAACTGAAAACTACTTGGAAATGAAGAGAAATGTAGAGGAAAGAATGTTGCACGGAATGGCCAAGCTCCATGACTTTTTCGAAATGTGGCAAGGCAGCCAAAACCTAAGTACTACCCAGAAGGAATCACGCACTCAAAACATAATCAATGACAATTGTAGGGTACATTTCTCATGCTGAAGAGATCGTTGAAAAATCCTGGTCAAACTTTCGATATAATGGTAGGGCTGCATTCAAATTGTCGGAGTGATCACCTTTGCCACCAGCTGGATCTGCAAAAGACCTCCCTGGAAGCTGAATTCAAGTATTAAATGTCCACCAAATCAAACGAACTGACCATCATCCAGCTGAAAGTGATGGTGATATTGCACCTGAAAGCGTTTTGAACAACAAAAATTGGCTTAACAGGAATGGTGACTTGGAAAATGCACATGAGAGCGAAGACAACTAGAATGCAGACTATGAATCCGGTATAGAGCCAGACAATGGCAGTGAGGGTCTCGAAAGCATTGAGCAGTAGAATGTGAGTGCCACACCTAATGTTCCGGGATTGATTTTGCCAACACGGAGGACAAATACAACAGCTTGAAAGGGGTTAATGATGGTTAATGCAATAGAAACGAAGAGCAACAATAGAAACAAGCACAACTAGAATTGAGTGCATCAATAGGTTTTCACCAGGTTCTTTATGTTGCTTCAGCAAGAATGTGCTTTAGAGAAGTATTATGGGAGAATTGTGAGCAGGCACATTTGAGTTTTGGTTCATAAACAGAAGTATAGTCAGGGAAATGAATCATTTAGCAAGATATATAAATTTTAACAGAATGAGAGTAACCAGTGCAAGGATATTATTGGGCTTCACTTTGCCACAGGGCCGAGTTTCAATCGGTCAGAAAGGCAACCAATACGTCCAAATAATGCTGAATACAATCATTGATTGCAGCAGATGTTAAATGGTCAATAAGATAAAATGGACATCAATGGAGTGTCAATGACTTTTAGTCTTCTGGGTCAGGTAATTGAAAAGTCATTTACTTGCTGTAATGCATAACCATTGTATTGGCAGCATTTATATGCAAAAGAGAAAACAACACAGTAACTACTCCATTCTGAAAATCAATATCAATAGACTATCAACAATTTTTAGCTTTACATCTTGGGCAATGGACATGGCAATTTGTTGCAGACATGTATATATGAATTATTGGCTGCCTTTCGGGGCCAAGATACAAGTGACATGCTTTCAGCACTATCCTGAAAATGAGCGTCAATGGAGCAGTGACGATTGTCGGTCTTACATCTTGCATAATCTCAGTGCTACATTGTGGCAATAATTCATATACGAAGGAATGGTGGCCTTTTCATGCCAATTAGTGGATGACAGCTACATTATCCCATTATGAAAATGGACGTCTATGGAGCATCTATAATTATTGGTCTTGTGTATTGGGTAATCAAGGCATCGCACAAATACTTCAGCTCATAACGGAACTATTGGCAGCCATTATAGGCAAATATGACTAATATAAAAGGAAAAATTCACATTTCAAAATAATCGATATTGCAAACTGCAAAACATGTAAAACGAGAGTACTGGATGTTGAATAAGTGATTACGATAAGTTACTATTATCAAACAGCAAAAACAAGACCATTATATAAATCTGCAGATGAATCCACTGGGTGACATGCTTACAATGTACCCAATTCAGACAGGTTGGGAGATTTTCATCGAACCATATTTAAAATGACAGTTCTGGTGCATTGCAGACCAGTGTCTGCACATTGTAAACAGATCGGTTTTGATCCGGACTGGAACTCGAAGCGACAATCCAGAGCTATTGTGAACACTACATATATATATTTAAATACATTTTGATAGACAATACACTCTATCTTATAATGTAGTGAATTTTCTTGCAATTGTGAAATATAAATATCCAACAAAGACAATTATAATACCCAAAATAGCTTGTAGTTTTGGAACAGTGAACTATAAGAGTTGCTGCTGTGAGAATACAACACACCCTGTTTAACACCTACTGCAGACTTGTTTAGAAATTTAGGCTGCTCCAAACTTTGAGTATTCTATCTCTTTATATGTAGTTGACCCATGAAGTACCCACTTTTTCATATACTACTGAACCTTGTAACTCAGAAATACTCTGCCACCCACTAAGCACCTCGCCTAGAAAACTATGGATTGAAAGATAACTAGGAGAAGCATCTATTTGTAAATTGATGTGGTAGTGTAACAAGTGCTGGGGTGCAAAGTTGCATTTAAATAGCAGAAAATTGGAGATTGTAAGGGTACTATCATCCAGCTCAGAGACAACCATGTTCTCTATTCCCTACTACCACACCACAGCAATCATGTACAGAGATGACCTCAAATCTCGTAATCTTATTGTCAAGTGCTTACCCCCACCAGTTATACTGTCATCTCCACCATTCACACTGAAAATGTAAAAATACTTGGTACCACACAGAGTATCATTGAAGATTAGTCCAGTGCACAGTGCACTGCCTCAAGGCTAACAATAGCGCCTGCTGTGCTATACCACTGATCTGCCATTATACCTTATGTGTCTTCACTAACTACTGAAGCTCCACCTGCACTGCTCAACCTTAATGATAATTATAGCTTTCCAGATGCAGCATATATTGACCCTGCTGGGTCAAGTTCAGCTGATTACTCAGCCAAACAGTGTAAGAAAACACTTAAAAAACTAATTCAAAATATGACAGATCTTTCAGTACTTTCCACATTCAACCCTTGACAACTTCCTGTTTCTGCTCACAATACATGGCACTCGTTGCACATCCTCTTCCCTGAATTTGTTGCTATTACTCCAATTGACATCTTGTATCTCTTTCTTTCCAACTCCATTATGAGACAGCTTGTAGCCAACACCAATTTCTATGCCCAGCAGCAGCTTCTTGGGTCAGAAAAGGATTGGTAGCATTCCTAGCAGCCAGTTACTAGTTAGGAGCTCCATCTCAGAATGGCGATTCAGATTCCTATGAGTCTGATAGCAGTGCCTCCCTAGCAGTACCGAGTGAAAAATGCAGTTTACCATTGCAAAGATGAATTACCTCTGGTAGCCTACCTTGACAAGGCTCACTTTCAGGAGATCCGCCAAATGTTTCAAGTTTCTCCATCTAATTCTCCAACGAAAACTCTTCAATACGTTTCTGTATGAGTATGCAATAGTGGATATTCTACTGAAGCCATGGTGGTACTTCTCACAGTAGTTCCAAGTACCTTGCAGCAATGATTATATTGATCAAGTTATGATTCAATTCACAGGCCAGTTTATTCTTATTGCAAAGATTCCAAAGATGCCAATCAGTCAAGAATGTAAGTCTTCAGCATGGCAGAAAATGGCTGTGTCTGAGAGTTCCACCCATCATACAGTGCAGTAAAAGGAGATTCTGTTGATATAGAATCCTATCTGGTACTGCTCACAGATACTGCAAACATGGCTCACCACTTGATTGAACATTTACCCCGGTGACATCCAAAGCGTTCTTTCACTTTACACATGCACAACTTCTTCCAAACCCAATCGCTGCTAGCAGAGCCCTGTAGAATTGGAATTGGACCATGTATCACACGAAGGCAGCAGTTCTGAGAATTTCCTATGAGGGTACAAGCTGGAAATGATGCCAAATTGCCCTATCATTGTGGAAGTGGAGCTTTTAATGATGGGGTTGCAATCTTGCTATGGATGGACAGTTCTCCTGTTACAATGAGGTCTACAATCCACCCACTAAGTGGTGAGAATTCACTGCTACTGAAAATGAGAATTCATCCAGGTAATAAGAGTACCAATGCAAGTAGAGCAAATTTTACATATTTTTCTGGAGAATGCTAGAGAGAACTTGATATACCGGTCGTTATTGATACCTACAACCAGTTCAAGGTGGGTGTGGATGTGGTAGTCCAGTATGCAATCTATTTTGATATACAGCTTATATCCAGATGCAATTGGTATCCACATTTCTACCAGATGCTGGAGACAGCCTCTCATCAATAGAATTATAATTTATCGAACTTTTCCCATAACTTTGACCAGTACTGTGGGGCACTTTGACTTTCATCTCTCCATTGTACATGACCTGCTTCAAGCTGGAAGTGCATCAACAATGAAAAGTTACTTATACATACTGACCTCAAAAAGTATTACTCGGTCTGCTTCAGTCTTACAATCTGTCTTGTCCCCTACTGCCAACCAGGCTGGTAACCAAGCATTCCCCCCATCCCCTCAGCCAAAAGGTGCCAGGAATGCATTCCCCACTTTGGATGAAAAGTACAATAGATTGTTTCCTTTCAACGTAGAAATGAAGTCAGGGTTCTAGTGGAGACAGTTTGAAAGTCAGCATAAAGTGTGAGGACTGCAATGAGGCTTGTGTTTCACATACAAATAAAATTGGTTTCATGAATTTCACCCTATGTGGATTATTTTGGTTTATACAGGGGCATTTGGCTGAATTGTTGTTCTGTGATGTCTATTTTAAAAGTGCGCCCATCTATGGGCCCAGATGTGAATACTGGCAAAGAGATAAGTTCAATTTTGTAGCATCTTCAATATATCTCCACAACTGCAGATACTTTGGGAAGTACTTGAGAATACTGTTGTAAACTCTGAAAGCACTGGGCTTAGAATCAGTGGGACCTGGGAGTATCTGAAATTATTTTGGAGCCCCAGTGATGTTGACTGGAGTGTCTGGGAGGTTTGGAGGTGGCATTCAAACTGTTTTACATTTCACTGATGTGTATAGTCCATTAAATTATACTGAATCTCACAATCCAATGATGTATGTTATGTATGATACAACAGGATTGTACCAAGTGTCATAACCTCATCCAATGACCTTGCACATCATCCCCCAACCCTGTGGGCAATATGTTACTTTCATTGCAGTAACTGGGTGAATTGAAATTTCAGACTTTGTCTTCAGCAGAAAGATGCTGTCATATCTTCGCACCATTCGGGAATGGTGATAAAGGAGGCACACTAAGTAGGAGCTGCCTACCACACACCAGGTGCACCAGTAGGCAGAGTGGCTATGATAGAGCATGTGGGCAGCACAAGAGTAAAGACGATGTACTGGCCAGACCCGGCAGAGAAGGCAGCGGTCAACACCACTATGCTGGAAGACGATGCCACAGCCAAGAAAGCTGCCAAGCTATGGGCAAGAAAAATGTCAAGCATGGCGGAATGTGGTACTTGGATGTGGTGGGCAGATCCACCTCAAATGGATGATTGAAGAGTAGGAGTCACAGCTGTCAGTTTACACAGAGACTGCTGGATGGTCTTCCGTAGCTCACTTTGAATGGGACGATTCGTGGTATTTGATCCTGAACTCTGTGGAATTGGAGTCACACCCTGAAAGTCCGTTGCAAGAGCAGGTGCTCTGCAAGCAGACACAGTCACAACAGGTGCAGCATTTAATGATAAACCGGCAGTTATCAGATGGACGGTATACCTGGACCCAGGACCAGAACAGCAACTAGCAAAAGCAATCAACAAGTATGCCAGAGCCCTCCACACCCACAGCATTGAAACTGCAAACCACTGGGGTCTTGGATACTCAGGTATCTTCAGGAACGAACAGGCTGATGGCCAGGCAAACATGACACAAGATAATCAAGGCTACTGATTCACCTTTGGGAATGATCATTGTTCTGGGGTCACGAGATATCACTCGATGATGATGTCACGTGGCAATGGAATAAGGTTTATCAATTATATGCCAGCTCCCTAGCCACACCAATGACTGCCAGGAACATATCCCTCGACTACATCATCACCACCTACCCTCAAATATTGTCACAGTTGCAGTGGTGTGTCAATACAAAGCAAACGCATATTGCAATACTCTCTATGGATACAAATAAAGAATGACTCCAGCTATCGTCAACTCGGTATGAGGTATCCCTCAAATGCCATCGGTTATAGCCAGTAGGATAGGGACCCTGGAGCACGATATGAAGGAAGGCTGTTGAATGGTACAAAGAGGTAGATGATCCGGAAGAGAACAGTCCGATGGATACAAATCAGTTTGGAAATCAATATCAGAAGGATACTGTTCATCTGTTCATCCAGAGAGACTGGGGGATTGCAGGGATACAATTTGCTCGGAGGAAGTTCAGGCCGACTGCATATCAGAACGAAGGAATAGGAGGTTGAAAGAAGGTCGGCATTTATCTAGACGAAGTTGTAGTTAGAATTAGCAGTTTGAGTGCAGAGGAAAGGGATATAAAGACCTCTCGATTCTCCGATGGTATAGAGAGCAACCTTCTCACGACGGGGAACAAGCCTTAACTCTATATTCGTATTCGAATGCTATTCTTCATTTATGCAATTCTGATTACTTTCTGTGGCTGTGTGAAGCTTTGAAGTGAACTATCTATTAGTCCTTGTATAGGTTGAAATATCAAGTCCGATAGCGAGACAAGATAACAGGATACATAGAAGGGATACTTCTAGTTGAGTGTATCTTGGAGTCGATCCTCCCGCATTACAGCTAGAATGATCCGAAGCCAATATACACCTTGGCTCAAAATAGAGCTAGATAGATCTCTGAAGATATGATGGTGGCGAAGGCAAAGTGGAAAGCTGACAAGTGCTCCAAACACTATGGATATAGACTGAAGGGCAAAGCTGGGAGCAAGAGATCCATCTCAATGACAAGTGTCAAATCACTGGCAACAAGGTTATACAAACTGAAGAGCGGGCATGTGCCAACTGAACCATATCTAAAGCGGTTTGGACACCAATAGGACAACAAATGTTAGTAGTGCGGAAGCAGAACACTACAAACACGGGATCATCTCTTCCGCTACTGCAGCCAGTGGAAGAACTGGCAGAAAGTACTTTGGAAGGCTATGGGAATGGCCACTAGATGGAAAGCAAGCCGATGCTGGCATATGCAAATCTCCAAGCTATTTTTCATAGACAAATGGAATCAAGTGGGGATGGATTTCCTGGCAGCTACTGACATCGTGAAGTTCCCGCCAAAACAATAGAAAGAGCCCGGGCAGGAGTTGTGTGGGAGGATGAATATTGTTTGGACCAGAGGCATTCTCTCTCTTTTTTGTTGATCTCTTTGTGCTTTCCAATCGTGTGCATTTGATTGATTTTCCTTTGTCGCAGGGGATGATGGGTAGCGGGTGGGAGCTCTGCCATCTTGCCAGCTCATCCAGAGGCGGAGGGGGTGTCGTAGGCTCTGTCATACTCAAATTAGAGTGAACACAGTATGAATAAAACAAAACACAAAAAGTAAGAGCTGGCACTCATTTAACATTTTTTGAGTTTGGATTTCTTTGCACTTAGGGGTCTTTCATATTTCCTTATAGTCGTACTCGCTTTTAAGTTTGGAATCAATTGGATGCGTTGTTGAGAAATCGCGAGGAGAATGGTCAATTGCGTCGTGTCCGGATACTACCTCTTGGCCGGTTTCACTCATATACTTTATCGGTTTTTATGACCAGTTTGGTAGCAATTGGATTATTCATTCCTGAGATAATGTGACTTTTCATTGCCTGCACACAGCTTCCAATTTCCGTTTTGTCCGATTTATACGTTGGGGTTGATTGCTCAGAAGTTTGGACACTTGGTGAGCAGATACCAGCGACGATCGCATCTTGGCAATGGTTGTTTCTCTGCAAAAGTTCTGCTTTAGTTACTGGTGGAATCATGATTCGTACTATTGAGGTAAAGCAATTTCACACTACTGTATCGAGCATAATGGTTTGGACTTCATGCATCACAAAAGCCTCATCCGAAGTGAATTTATTGAGGATTCCACCTACTCTTGGGCATTCGGTATTGAAAAATACCTGTCACCAAAATTCTCGTTTGAACCATCGCGCTCGGCAGGAGCCAGTGGGATAAAATTGTCATATCAAACCCAAATCGACTGCAAAACACCGCAGACCCACATGATCCTCAAACTATGACTGCGATCTCTAGATGTACATCATAGAGTCAAGAAAACCCCTGGTCCAATGAAATGCAGAAAACCAAGACCCAAAAAAGAACCACAAATCAGAACTCCAAACACCGCCATAAAATACGACCAGAGAAAGGGTGATAATAATACAGTCATGAACCCGTCAAAGGTCGCTTTTGTTGACTCTTGAGTCCGAAATTATAAACCAGAAGCAGCTGTTGCTCAGTTTTCAAGGAGTTATTCCCTTCTTCTTTTTTTAGACGGAAGAAATTTCCTCCTCTTCGCTGATTTGTCCGAAGGATCTGCACTGCCCTTCCTCTTCTTTTGAGGGGTGGCTGGTAGTGAGCCTTCCTCCCCACTGACGTCGGGGGTATTTCCCGTCCTTGTAAACTCAAGGTCATCGTCCTCGTCGCCCTCTGCTGCAAGTCTGAATTCGTTATCCACACTGAGGATTTCCACAAACTGGCGACATTGCTCCATCATATCGCTGTCATCTTCTAACCCTTGTGCCGTTTCCTCAACCTGTTCAAACACAGTTGCCTGGTTGACATTGGGATTTCTCCCAGGTGCCTTATTCATCGTAGGGTCATTTGACTTGATCTTCCCAATTCGGTAATCCCGAAGCTTGTTTTCATTTATCCCGAAAGCCTTTCGAAGGTAAGTCCTGGCAGCCCAAACCATCGTTAAAATTGCTGCACCAGTTGAAAGGATCTTTAGACGTTGTGGTTGAATGGTTTGATCTTGCCTTTCCTCACTATTTTTTAACTTGATGAAGAAAATGTCTGTTTCAATGGCATGTGCGACGGCTACTCCAGTACCTGCTACTAGCTTTTCCATTGTCGTCACAATCTGATACACCTCACCCATAGTTGCATAATCTAGGAAGGTTAGGTTTCCAATAACAAATCTAGCATAATCGAGATGAGTAAGGTTGCTTTCGACGTTAAGCTTCATAGGATCGAAGTCAACGCTTTTGACGATATTGTCAAGAAGGTTTTTCTTGACCTTCCTGGACCCATCTTTGACGATATCATATAATGGCCGGAGTTTGGCGGTGAAAGGATGATTGGGTACAGAAGTAGCGCCTGCTCCGTCGCCAACCACGTTGCATTGATAAAGGAAGCACGCCCGGACACCCTCCAAATAACCTCGTTCCACGATGGTTTCGTGCTTAGCGTGGAGTGTCTTGTGTTCTCTGTACGCTACTTGGTTGATTGTAGAAGTTGTAGAAGTTTCCAGTGCTACCAGGGCTGGGACAAGCTAGTATTCGAAGTCAGCATTTACCTCCATAATTAGTTCGTACATCTACCATACCTCTTTAGGATGGACTAATCCTTGCCTTAAGATACTGGCCATGACCTCAGCAGCGACTAGAGCGTATAAATCCTGGCTTCCCATTGATATTGACACAATGTCCTTCAGATATCTCTGAGCGAGGCTAGTACTGACGCCGTCATTTTGATTGGCATAGGCAGCCTGAGTCAAACGTCCAGGTTCCTCTGCTTGTTCCCCCTTTCTGTGTTTTGTGTCTCCACCATCCTCTCGACAAAGTTCGCTACGGGATTCCTCCAATAGAAGGAAACCTTTAACTCCAGACAGAACCAGCTTCATCAAATCTCTGTCCTGCCCTTCGAAAACATGGTCGAACATATGTAAAACCTGAGGCTTTAGAAAATGAATTGCATGCGTCTGGCAAACATGCCCTAAACTCTCTATGGCAGCTTTTCTGACTGATGGTTCTATCTCAGGTGCGCAAAATGGAACGATAGTATCTGTTATAAGGCCAGACACCGAATCGCCTCTCCATTTGGGGAAGGATGTTTTAAACATCGAGGCTTGGTCTTCAAAGTCGCAGAAGTGGCCAAAAAGCCCAAGTATGTAAAGAGTTCGTACAATTCTCTTGATCTCTGCTTGGGCTTCAATTGGCTTGCCAACAACTTTCTGGATGTTAGTCACACATGAGGTTGTAACCCGGATCAAACGATCTGGTGCGTTGAGAATTCCACTAATAGTCCACAAACAGGACACCACTTCGCGGAGTTCTGGCGAAGGCAACCTCGTCAAATTTTTGAGGAGACTTGACTGCACCGCCAGCAGGAAGTTGTTCTGGCGACTCGTAAGAACAGGCATTGAATATCGATATATCACAATGACACTCCTAAACAAATGTAAGTCATCTGAAGTTAGGTTTTCGATGTATGGCTGAAGCAGCATCAGTTGTTCTGGCGTAAATAGTTTCGGGTCCGCTTTTGCGAAAACAGTTAGAGTCTGCATGGTGCTCGCCCGGATGCCCTGCAGCCTATTAATATTCACCTTATACGAAGGATTGCTGGGTGCTTTTACCTTATCAGAGTCGCCTTGATGATCCAATAAGTCCTCAAACATTGATGCTACCATTGTCTTGCACACTCGAAAGTTCCGTCCTGAGTTCTTATTATTATCCTGCTGGAGGAGCTGGTCAGAGGAAATGACTAATGTTAGTGGTCTTAGTCAGACATATTCCGCGAGCAGACTCACAGATTTGATCACATCGTGAAGTGCTGCGAGCATGATATCTTTCTGCACAACCTTAACGATCACAGCCACTCGCTCGTTGGCTACAAGCTTCATCTGAGGACTGATATCAACTGGCGCCTCCCCTCTATCATCGCTATCGCCAATCAAAGAATAAAAAGGCGCAACCCAGATCTCCTCAAATGTCCTTTTCGCTTGTTCGGCCACACCACTGTCATTGTCTTTGATCCTTAGCACGAGAGCTTCAGCGATCATAAGTCTGAGATTCTCCAATTTCGAGTGTAGATAGATATCTTTTAATATCTTCATTGATCTCTTTCGTACAGCTACTCCTGTGTCTATGGTCCTGTCGATGATGGTCTTACACACCATTCCCTCGATTTCGGGTTTAATAGAGATACACTTCCCAAGTAAATCCACCGCAGAGTCGCGTACAAGCGGACTTGCATCTTTTGACTTCTTCATGATGTACGGTATAACCTGAGTGCGGTTTAAGATGGTAGGGTCCTTTCCAAGCAGCTGTGTAATAGATTTCAACGCCTTACTTCTCGACTGGGCTTGATTGTCGTCCATACATCGTAACAGGCGGTTAAAGAGCTGATCGAAAAACTGACAGAACGGTAAGTTAAGCACGGTAAGTGCATATGCTTGCCTGAGTTGGGACGGGGTGAATGCATCGATGTCCATGTCATCATCCCATTCTCGGTGCAAGGTCATTTGCTTGAGATTTGCCGCACATCTTGACACATCTATTGCGATGTCATCATCCTCCTCCTCCACAACTTTGTCCCACAGTGTACAAATCTTGGAGCTCCACAGGGTAAGGTAATACCCGCACGCACTTTGGAGGGAGTTGTCGTGTGTTCTGGCCTCGAATAAGTGTTCCAGTGATATCCTGAAGGGGCCTTCCCAGTCAAGCAATTCTTCATCTAGAGCGGCAACAGCACTAGTTTTATTCGCTCCACTGCTCTCAATTTCCAAGTACCTATCAATAAGCAGGGAAATTTGGGCATCGCCGCCTCCTTCTCGATTGCGACGACCCTCCCGAAGATGGACAACCAAATCACAGATCCCACTCCCCATCACACCTAGCATATCCAGAGCCATGATTTTTGCTGTGACGGACTGCTTTTCCCCGTCGATGATATTACACATACTACGTGCCAGGCTTCGTAGAAGTAATTCTGCTGCAGGCCATTCAGGAGATGCTAAAACCGCCAGGAAATCCTCTGTGAATATGTCCAAAAGATGTCTGTACGGTTGATCCCCGGTTTTCGTTGTATTCATAGCCTTCTGGACAAGGTAATTGACAATTGCATTAGAAGTTTTTTGTGCATCCTCAAGGAGTGGACTACAGATATGATACAATTTTGTAACTGTCTCGTATGGTGATCGTTCATCCTGGTCTTTGTCATCGTCTTCCTCGAACTGTAATTCTCCAGTTTCATCCGGTACCAGTCCACGCTTTCTCTTTTTGGGCTGGTACGTCCCGCCAGTTTGCACAAGCCTCATGATCAACGCACTTACCAGTTGAACGTTTTTCCCCCCCTCAACAAGTTTGAACTGTCTTGCAGTTGCTCGATTTACCGGCAGCTTTTCCAAATTTGTCAGGATCTGCTCAAATATAATATTTGATCGTTGATCAGGATAACGGGCGAAAATTTTCGCAAGAATATCCATTGCGGCCATCCTGAACACTTCGACCCTTTGGATACCAAAGAGGGAATCTTTTTCGTTACTAGCGTTCTCGATGAAGACTATTGCAGCAGCCATATATAGTGCAGAGTTAATGGCGGATTCTGTAGCCTCTTCATTCGCGAGCATTTGTGAAAAAAGAGAAAGAACGTTCGTAACCTCATGCAAAAGGCCACCAAGTATTTTCTTCTGGGCAAATGCAGACTTGAATGCCGCTTGATGATCTCCTCCAGATCTCATCTCGATCATAGGGTTGAGAGTTCCTTCTATTAGATTCTTGACAAGTAATAGAACGCTAGCCAGCAGTTCTTCAGAATAAATCTGTTTCTCGTCTCGCCCTCCTGCCATGATCCGGAGCACCGTCTTAGCAGACTTGAGGCCGTTATCAACCAAGCCTATCCGTGATAACCAGTCCTCAAGATCAGATTCTGCAGGGTCTTCGGGGGGTATGATGTTTTCCGCTTCAGTCCTTTTCAATGTGTTGTCGCAGAGCTTCTCAAGCCTGATTAGATCGTCGACGGGGACTTGTGCAAACCGTTTCAACGATATAACTTTCTTGATGGAACTTTCCAGCTTCGTTTGCATAATAGTGGAGAGGCATGGACCAGACGTCCCGGACATCCAAAACTTGGAGGTTTCGTTCCTCTCGCTGAATCTTTCAGACGTATCGGCCTCGAGATTGTCCTGTGCTTGGAATATAGAATCTATGATATTCAGTAGATTCATAAGGGAGCTATCTGCCTTGGCACGTTGATCCACTCCGACAACTATAGGCCCGTCATCGTCGTCATCGGAGTGAGACCGTGTCCGTTTTCGGTTTCTGGAGGCAGCGCTTGCTGAAAATGGTTTTGACTGTTTCAATTTTTGATCGAGCTTTTCGTATTTCGTGTACTCTGATCGGTCTATATGAGGAGAAGGCTTAAGAACGACAGCCTGGACAACCTGTGATCCAGTAGGAGGGGTTGGCGACAATGATGCATACCTCCGGTTGTTTGGCGTTTGTAACCTGTTGTGTGGAGTTGAAACCGGTATTTGGATTTGAAAAGATTGGCCATACGAGTTGTGTTGCGGAGGAAAATGGATTGGCATGGTACCATGTGGAGTCGCAATGGAGATGGAGAGGGAGTTGCCATTACTGTGAAAGCTGGGCATTGACGTAGAAATTGCCTGCCTGGCGGGCAGGACATTGTAGGAGGGCATAACAGTTGATTTCTGAATCTTTGCTACTGGAACTGAGCTTCGTTGGTCTGTAAAACATGAACGTCAGTAAAATAATTAGGGCTGGATATTGACGAAGCAGGTTTACTAGAAAAAGAGACATTGGCTCTTCCAACAATCATCTCTGCAAACTTTCCTGCTCCAGTACTGCGCAGTATCTCTCCAGCCTTATGGTTTGAGCTGTAAGCAGAGGTATCATGACTTGCTAAAGACTTGAAACGACTGCACCCGACTATCAGCATTTTCATGTAGTTCTAGCCTTGAACTAATTTCGGTTAGGTCTGCAGGTAACCCACTATTCTGTAGTTGCAGCTGGGCTAATTTGTGACGAAATATCGTGAACGAATTTTCTAATATAGTTCGAATCTGGGTCCGATTCAGTCCGCCGATCGAGCATTTCCAGTGCCTGCCGTGAGTTTTGCCGTTCGATTTCCGAGTGATAGAGAGATGATCCAGCGCCAGTGGCGATCAAAGGTATTGGAATCACATCTTAGCATCAAATAGTAGTTAGTCAATATTGTTGCAGGAGACCCGGCATGATGCCTTTTAGCCTACCTGTAGAGAGGGGGACGATGGAAGAAAGCGGGGTGTATTGGAGAGCATCATCAACATCGATGGGTGGAAGATGGATGGAATAGGTACTGTTGGACCCGTTCATTTCAACGTCGCAAAGAGAAGTAGACCAGATTCTACCGAGTAAAGCAGGAAAGAGAATGATATTAGTCCCTAATACAGACTGAGGGAAATCAAAACCAATTATCCCGGCAGTAGATCAAGCTACCATATCCACGAAACAAACGCAAACGAAGGTGAAAACGGAGGGTTGTAGGCACGACCCTCTGAAAATTATGCGAACGGACAAAGGGATAGGATAAGGATAGGTATTAATGTTTGTTAGTGAGGGTAAAGATGGCGATGGTAATGGTAATGGGAGGAGACGAATGGTGATTCGCGTTAAAGTCCCATCACTATCTACAATTGGGCGATCTCCAAAACCAGAATCACGTGATATCATTGTAATACATCCTTAACCCGCTCGCTCCATGAAAGTATGAACACTTTCCTCATCACAGCCCTACTGTACTAAATCGCTCTCCATAAGTCAACCGGCTTAGATCTAGCAACATTTCAATCCTTCTGCTTTAGCTTTGCAAACACATTCTGCCACAGCTCACTCTCCTCACCCAAGAAATACGTAAATTCCACTTGAGCAAATCCCGCGTCCTCGCCACCGTACATAGTATCAAGCTGGGAAATGACATTCCCTAGCAAAAGTGCTTTACCCACCGCCTGTCCAGCTCCTCCGTCGTGTGAGATCGAAACCGCGTGTATGTGGAAGTGATAATATGAGGGCTGGTCTAACACATAATCATTAGCCGGGAATTTACAGTTATCCGGTTGCGGTGTCTCACAGTGGACGTAAAGTTTGATCTGATCCTCCTCAATTTCTGGGTACTTATCGCAAATGCCACGCAGAATGTTTTTCTGTATACGCCGTAGCCAAGGCACATCCCTCTTCGTTAAGTCCCTTACCGAACTGATATCGCTCCTACGAACCAGTGCCAGGGTGTACAGACTGCTCATTGTCTTTCTATCCCATTTCCTACCGGAGTCAGCGTTTCTGCTACTACGCCTGGGATGCAGCCAACATACAAGTCCGGCAACAACACGAAGCCATCTTGATCGTCAGTATCCTCAATGATAATGCTCTGGCTTTCCACCTTCTTCTCCAAGATATTGTAAACCCAGTTCAATCTTCCTTTATCTCTCTTGGAATTGACATATGGCAGTACAAACTTTTGGTAGATATCCGGGGTTTCTGTCACCATGCGAAGGTTTTGAGCAGAACATTTTCGGATATGGGTTTCCGTCGCAGGAAATATTAGGGTTAGCTTGACATCTGCATGCTGTGGCAATTCGCCAGATGTTTGTGAGGCTAGGAACCAATGATATATGTCATTGCGCTCTACTAAAGAGAGTGCTAATAGATTATCCGGGCGCGAGAAAATATCGAGAGACTTGGTGTCGGTAGAGAATGCTGTCTTTTCCGCAATAATGATTGCTGGCTGGGAGTCAATAGTTCCCAACAGATTCACTGACTTGGTACGTGTATCTTGTGTTTGTCAGTAAAAGTAAAATGTAATCAATGTTATCGGGATGAGACGACAACATTACCTTGGTTAAGAGGACGTTTAAATATGAACTTTCTCAAAGTGACTTCTTCGGGGACTGACATTTGGTATACCTACTTAAGAATTTAACTTATATGGAAATACGCTGGTGAGGGGAGCAAGTGGGGCAGGCTTGGCGCAGAATGCGATCTCGTCACGCGTTGTGGCAGTCTTTTAAACGCACTGAACATTGGCATGTCATTTTTTGGCGCTATCCTCCACAAGTACATCCTCCACCTTAGATCAATATGGCCATCCAAAAACGATGCGCCGCTTGCTCAACTAAGCTCCTCACATCCTTTACGGCAGCATGCACCACTCGGATTCGCTCTTCAGCACCACCGACGATGTGCCTGCGGCCTCATATTCTGACTGTGTCAGCTCGGAGTTTTCACCATACCAGAATGCAATTAGATTCTGCGACACAAATCAAATCTTCCTCCAAAAACCTTGTCGAGACCCCAAAGGCAGACACGATACCATGGTTCCTCCGCTTGAAGGCATCGAAAGCCCCTAGATACCTGCTTGCGGAGAAACAGATCTTGCCCGAGCTCCCGCAACGCCCTCCCCCAGAACTCGCGGACATGCTCAACCAACTTTCCGAAGCTCATGGAATCACAGATTTGAATACCCTCGACTTACGGCTACTGAACCCACCTCCAGCGATTGGTCCAAATGTGGTAATGCTAGTGGGTACTGCTCGCTCTGTGCGCCACCTCCATGCAACCGCCGATAAAGTCTGTCGCTACATGCGCACACAATATAAATGGTCACCGAATGTAGATGGACTACTTGGGCGGAACCAGCTGAAGCTCATCCACCATCGTAAGCAGAGAAGGGGAAAGGTGGTGTCCACTCAAATGGGAGAGGTCGAAGAGGCTGGAAACTCGGACTGGGTGTGTGTTCATGGTGGTAGCCAGAGACTTGTTGTGCAGCTGTTCACTCGGACAAGGAGGGAGGATATGAACATTGACGGGTTGTGGCGTGGCATACTGAGTAGGGATGAGCGTCACAGGATTGCGGATGCAGCGAGGGAAGCCGAAAGGGAGTGGACGTGGGAAAAAGAGGATGCCACAGCTAAAGATACCGTACAGGTGACAGAGGAGGTAAAGAATAGTTTGCAGAGGCAACAGATGGTAAATGATATACGAGCGAAAGGACATGCGACAGTTGATGTTAACGAGAATGTACAGGTAAAAGAGAATGCAAAGGATACAGCACGGGAGATAGAGGAGGTTGAAGAGATTATGCAGCCACAAGAGGAGGTAATAAATACCGTGCCTACGAAACAGGGGGTGACAGGTACAGTACAGATGAAAGAGAAGGCAAAGGATGGTGGTGTACTGGAGTCTTCAGAAGCCGCGGATAAAATTCAACCATTTCAAACTCAGTACAACGTTTTGCTGTCTGTGAGCGGTCCCCGGCGTATACGCCAGCTTACTACCTCTGCGCCCGATTTTTCAGTTTCAGTAAACGTCACCAATCATCCCACCTTTCTTGAGTTCGTCCGCACAGGTGACCTTACCTGCTACCTTTCAACTTTATCGCTGCCCACGAAGGATTCTAGCTCAACTATTCTTCAGGCACATATTGACGCTCTCAAATCGCCTCTGGTCTGCCCCAAGTCCTTAACGGGAACTGGGTTTAGCGATAAATCTTCCACCCCTTTTCTCAAGACCTTTTACAAAGCACTTGCTTCTGCAGCCCCCGACATGCAAATTAAATACGAAGTCGAACTTATCATACTAAGTAATACCCACAAACCGAAATTTTACCCCGTCAACTCCCTCCTGGCATTTCTACAGGGACTCCGACAACAAGGAATGCCTTTAAAAGCAGAGCATTACTACGTCATTCTGTCTCATCAGGCAACCTGCTCCGAGCTCCGCCCTTCTATTGGATCTGATTGGCCTTTAGCTGCAGATGCACGGGTTGCTATTATGGACTCATATATTCAAGATTTGAAATACTATCTGCGCCCTGAAGAAGCTGTGGATATTGAAGATCGGCCAGAGTTCCGATATGCGAACTTCTTGGCGCTCTTGCGTGAGCCTGTTTCTGATGCTCGACAAGTGCTTATCAACTACGACGCAACAGTGGGTACGCCGCTGGATCTTGGACTGTGTCAGAATCCAGGACAGTTCACATTGCATCCCAAAATTGTGAACGGGAATGGGTACAGTAGTCTTAGCCTGAACTTAACTTATTGTTATACCATTAGGCAACATCATCTCGATTATCTGACGGCACTGGGTCTTGGGCATAAATGGGAATGGCTGTGGAAGTGGTGGAAGAGATTGCCACTGCATAGAGTTGTGAGGGGCCCAGAGTATTACAAGCTGGCATTTGAACTAGTTGCAATGGCAGCAAATCAGAGAGAGGCGATATATTGCCTCAGGTGGTTGGGCCCAGAAGCGATGACAATAGAATCGCCTCCGGTCAAACTCAAGAATAATCCGGATCTAGCGATGGCAGTTTTGAGGGTCATTGAAATTGCAGATCCGGGAGCGAAAAGTAGGGAATGGGCTGACATTAGGAAGTTTTGTTTGCGGGTTGTACAAAGGTCGTAATCGGTTATAAACACATGTCCGGCATTTGGCGGTATTGGATGTACCATATGACTGAAGCTAGATAGCGATTGCAGTCGTCATTTACCCTTACTGAGTCTCTACAGACTGAATTGTGAAAATCTAAGCCTTAGTTAATTTTTACTAAGTTAAAATGTGAGCATATAATCCCAGCCAGGGGGTAAGTGTTTTCTCGTGCCCAGACTGACAAAGGAATAAACCCTTTCCAAACAGGGGGAGTTGTAGAAATAGTGAATTCCGAGTACCTGAAGTCAATGCGAAGATGCTAGATGGCACTAGTTGATTTCTGAAGCTTGAAATAGTTAACATGGGTTAAAACTGTGATGTCGGTATTGGCTTTTAATGACAAATTTTCACAAAACTGATGACGCAATGAAACCTTTATTCACATCTGATATCCCCAGCATTTCCATCATACTTTCTGCAATATGCCAGTGTAATTGCTATGTTAATTGTATTAAAGGTACCTTCACATCCAGAAAAACCTCTGTAACACTATAATTGATGTGTTTTTGCTATTAAAGTGATAGTATGACATATTATAGGCAATACCTCTAAACAATAGTATTTGCAATATATTATACACTGTGAAAAATGAGTTTGCATTCAAGTAGAGTCAATAGAGTGCTACAGTGATATTTTCATCTCAGTTAGGATTAGTTTAACTCGTTTACTCAGATCAGTTTTCAGAATGGGGTATTTATCCTATATGTATCTATCTCTAATTATATAAGTTTCTTCTGTAATTTACATTAATAAGAGGTAGTACTCAAGTACAGTTTAGCATTATCACAAAGTGGACTTGCTCATACAAAGTGTGTGATTATATTTTATTAGAAAGTCACTATTTAGCCAACAAAGTGGAAAATATAGTATATATAGAGAAAAAGCTTATCATACAGCATTTCAGGGGGAAAATTGGATATACTTTGGAAATAGTAATTATAATCATTGACAAGAAATGGACTTAATGAAGTTATAGTTGATAAATCAGCTGACTCACAACTCCATATCAAGTACAATTTGTATCAATATTTCAAAATGTGATTATATTCACCTGAAGACTCACAGTAAGCAGTATAGTTAATCATAATACAGTACATGGGAGGTTATATAGCAACACAGTCAATTAGAGTCACTAGGATATATTGTTTTATATAATGTTTATTGGAGGTGTATATACTGTATAACAATGTCAGAATTATAAAAATTAACTATCCTCTTAAAGTTGCCTTGTACACTTTACACCTTACTTTATTCTAGCAACTATTCAGTATCTGCTTTTGTCAGTAATTGATAATTACATGAATGATCAGAGCATTGTCACAATTGTACAAGCAATACAGTATATCTAATTGATAAGATTTACACTACTTTGAGAATATACTAGCCATTACTGTGACTGAGTTACTAAGATTGCAATACCAAATGCATTATATATTGATCATAGTACAGTCATGTAATTAAGACCAGTTATATCTTTGTTTAATGTCTTTCTCAAGACTCAATACTTTGTTACCTTGGACAAAAGCCAACTAACATCTATAACAATCTTGAAAATTATCACACTACCTGATAATCCCCAGATATTCTTTGTGAGGTGCAAGGTCTGTCAGAATGGATTGACATCAGCAACATCAGCAAAAACTAAATTTCCTTCATTAAATTTATATACTTTATTATACCCACAAGGAAAATAAAATTGACTTGAGATGTCCCTGAAAAATGGCATTGCTTTAACGTTTCTGAGTGATCTTTAAGCTGTAGCAATACTGATTGCAAGTGTGACAACCTGTGTACCCATTATTGCAAATGTGACAACGAGCACTTACTGAACAGTTCACACTTCCTTTGGCACTATCACAAATTATCTCTCGGTATACATCTACATCGTCCAATTTGATTTGTCTACATACTGATAGTTGTACCTGGTATGTACGTTTAATGAAGCATGTAGTTCCTGTGTTTGAAGATCACTCATGGCCAAATTTGACAAATGATAGTTACCACACAGAAGTGGTTCACAATATATAATTTGTTGTTACAAGATTGTTCAGTATATTACAGTTGTTCAACTATTCTGGGAGGGCATAATCGCAATTATGATTTCATGCTCTTGAGATTAGATTTCAGTAAACCATCAGTTTTATTACATTTACTACTATTATAATATATCAACAAAACCTAGAATAAAATAGCAAACAGCTAAAATTCTAAATCTGATCACTGATACCATTCCTAACCCTCAAGTGACATCGTGCCCACTGTAATCATACTTACATTGACCAATCACCTATTCCCAACACCAGTTATGTTTGTGATATTACTGATGTCGTCGCTGTTGCTGTTGCTGCAAGTGATGTGCTGGCTGCTGCTGGCGATGGCGGACCTGCTGATACGCAGAACAGGTGAGAATCACATGCTGGCGTTGGTAGTAGCAACAAAGCTGATGAAATGAGTGAGAGAATTGTCAGGCTGCTCTATCAGCTCCTCCAAGATGTAATCATGGATGTCCACTTCAATGCTGCTATGATTGTTGCGTGGTTATGCCATCGCTGTGTCTGTATGAGTTCTGTAGATGCTTTGGTAAATCATGCTGCAAATATTGTTCATTTTGTGGCCTTGAACCTGTGGCAAGGAAGAACAAAAATCAATGTCCAGACAATGAAATATATCTGTGCATGCCATAGTAAATGCAAGATTCATGTTTCTTGTATCACACTTATAATGTGCTCCACCTCCTGAACCAAACTCTGGTAAGACCCAACACTCGCCTTGTTTCCTAGCTGACAGAAATTGGTGCGTGGCCGACACAGTGAGGGAAATGAATGTCAGCTTGATTTGATCAATCAATGATCAATCCTTCCTTCACATGTATTGCATGCCATGGAAGTATGTCTGGTAAATACAATCGACCATTTCAGTTGCTGCAAGTCGAGATTTGCACTTTGAAATTGATTGTCAAGACATCAATTAAGCAGGAAGGGACCTTTGAACTTATTTCACAAACATTTGTAGGCCATATAAACCTGTCATTGGCCAATAGCCAAGCTACCATTTTCTGGATCGGTGTAAGTGACTTCGTTCAAAACCCATAAATAGAGTAAATTGAGGACTTGCAGCGCTATACTATTTCTGCATGGGAGCAAAGCAATTTTTGCGAGAGCCTAATGCACAATATCAGCAATGAGACCAATTGCTGTGATGGTTGATTTACCACTGAGAAATAGGTACATGGAGGATCTGAGTTTCTTTGGGCTGAATCATTCCTGGCGATTGGCTGATACCACCAACTATGAATCAGGATGGTCTTCACCGCATTTATGGCAAAGAGAGTCACAAACATTGAATATTTGAATGCTATAGGCTTCACCCATGCCATGATCATTGGAAGAATGCCTGAAGGAGTTGTCTGGGTATTGGATTCTGTACTGACGATAAGGCCTGTCACATCTTCAACAAAGCACTCATATCACTCCAGATTTCCATCTTTCTATGCAGCCAATTGCTTACTGGCTTTGTTTGAATTTTTCCTCAAGTGAATATATACATTCCAGGGAGAATTCAATTATTTAAACACTTAATCTAATTCATTTTAAGATGTGAGCGGTGCAGGATTGCATTCATTCTCTTTCGAGAATAAAATATAGACAGCCCGACGCTTAGTAACTAGGTATTGTACTCACAAAGAAGTAAATTGAGTTGCCGCAACTCATTTTCCACCTGTTGATGTGATGGCATGCTTTGATGGCTGCTTACCCATTGCTTTCCTGGATGGTTACCGAAGAGGCTTGTAATCAGATTATGAATTGTTATCTCAATTATCATTGTAGTTATAGGATATCATGCAGAGATTTTCATCAAGATCCTCATTATGGATAGATTATCTCCTGCTCCAGATGCTGGAATGAAGAGTAGGAAGAGGAGAAGCGTGGTGCCTTCATGTCATAATTTAAAAAGATCAATAGTGAAAATTATAAAAGAATTAAAGGAGTGACTAAAGGAAATGTGAAAGAAGGTATAATGAATGAATTAAATGGTTGTATAAAGGAAAGAAAGCATTGAAATGATTAAAAGCATCCGCAAGATGCATCTTTTATCCTGTCAGAAATTCTTGATTCTTGGCTTGGTCCACCACCCATGCTTCCAACTCCTTGAATGGATGGCAACTCAGAACTAATTATGGCAGGGGATAAGCATGGCTGCAGAGTTGGTGATTGGCTTCTGATGACCACAATCATTATCACAATGAGCTAAAAAGTGTTCTCATTTCATTAATCATTCAGCCTAACTTCTGCTGGGCAAAGACACAGAACTACCAATTATATGATAGCTATACATGAAGTCTGATCGCTGCCAGTATGCTTTGTCTAAAAACGAATGTCTCAATGATTAATCCCCACGTCGTGAACTCTCAATACAGCTCTTTATGTATGAATATGACCACTGTAATAATAAAATATATAAAACACCAAAATGAGACCCAAAACTCCTCCAAAAAACTCCAAGCTGTCACCCATCTATCCACCCTCCAAAGAGCTAGAAAAATACCCACCCACAATGCAACTCCATGAACATCCATCAAGCCAGTGTATTGCATCCTCACAATGGCTCATTTCCAGCTGTGCGGGTGCTTCTACACTTCCTATCAGCCAAACAGCCCGGAGCAGAAAGATTCACATTGTAATCCTACTTGTGACACCCAAGCAGATCATCATCAGCAACAATGCTTTGCTCTTTATCAGCAGAGAGATCAAATGCATAGTTTCGGATAACATCCAAGGAATTGCTTCTGGCTGATAATCCTCCCTTGAAGATTCGGTTTGAACTTTTGGAAATCCATTTCGTTGTTGGGAAGGTTGTTGGATTTGGGCGCCACATCTCAGCAGCATTATCCAATTCCTCCCCAATATCATCAATCATATCCTTGGCTGAAGGTGGAAGGATGTCACCCAGAGGACGGTAGCTGTGGCCACAACGCATTCGTCAGGAAAATCTTCGGTGCAACCATAACTGACATTTAGTGTCCCTGTGACCGCTGTATCACAGTTGCTTCATATAGATTATGACTGCGTACCATGTACATTGGCCAGTAGAGAGAAGTTCTGAGATTGTTATGTGAATGTTATCATATGTAGTATCGAATTACAGAATGAAGCAAATTTCTCATGCTGCATGCATTCCATCAACCCACTTTTTTCAATCGTCAACTCCACCACCATCACCATCACCACCATCACAATCACCAGCATCGGGTATTTTACTTTTCCATTATTCTTCTATGAACTTGATGTAACACTCCCCTACCAGCGAAGCCCAATCCACATCAACCAGCCTGCTCCAAGCAAAGCCACTTGCACCCCGATCAGCGAAGCTGGATCCACCACTACAAGCATGTTCCCAGTGAAGCCACTTTCACCGCTACCAGCAATGCCCGATCCACTGCTAACAGCATTCTTTCAGCAAAGCCAGTTTCACCCCTACCATCGAAGCCAGATCCACTGCTACCAGCGAAGCAGGTTTCACCCCTACCAGCAAAGCCAGATCCACAGCAAACAGCTTGCTCCCAGCGAAGCCTGTTTCACCCCTACCATCGAAGCCAAATCCACTGCTACCAGCGAAGCTAGTTTCACCCCTACCAGTGAAGCCAGATTTACCGCTACCAGCTTGCTCCCAACAAAGCCAGTTTCACCTCTACCTTCGAAGCCAGGTCCACGGCTACCAGCGTACCTAGTTTCACCCCTACCAGCAAAGCCAGATCCACCACTACCAGCTTGCTCCAAGCGAAGCCAGATTGTCAGAGAGGTGAGAGTGAGAATTCCACCGCTATCAGCTTGCTCCAGCAAAGCCAGATCCACTGCTACCAGCAAAGCCAGATCCACTGCTCCCAGCAAAGCCAGATCTACTGCTACCAGCAAAGCCAGATTTACCGCTAACAGCTTGCTCCCAGCGAAACAGGATTGTCAGAGAGGTGAGAGTGATCATTCCACCGCTACCAGCTTCCTCCCAGTGAAGCCAGATCCACTGCTACCACCGAAGCTAGTTTCGCCCCTACCAGCGAAGCTAGATCCACCACTACCAGCTTGCCCCCAGCGAAGCCAGATCTATAGCTACCAGCTTGCCCCCATTGAAGACAGAGTGTCAGAGAGGTGAGAGTAACCATGTCAGAGCAGTGAGACAAAGCATGTCAGAGGTTGGAAAGTAAATATGTCAGAGTTGTGTGAGCGAGCAGATCAGTGGTGAAAGTGAGCACGTCAGAGTTGGAGTGGAAGCGAGTATGACAGAGTTCAAGTGAACAGATACGACTGCAGCCACACCATCACCGACAACATTTTGAGAGCTTATGCAGAATCTTGATATCATCCCCAGATGATCACAAATGCCGCAAGTAACGTCTCGATCAGAAAGTTGTCAAATGATGCTGGGTTCAGAGAAACCTCAGGTATACAGTCACATGGCCTCGCTCATGTCCGACGCGGTGCCCGATTCGTCACATTTGGGGATTGCGAAGCCTGTTGAACCCATGAGGTTATACCTCGGCATATAGCGTCCCTAGCTGATTAGAATGTAGAGATCGGATTCAGACCAAGGCATGGTGATGGTTTCTGGGTCACCAGACGAATATATAGCCAAGTAGTTATTTTTGACAAGGTTTCTTGAGTAAAAGGAATTTGTGTACCTATTTTGTTACATGTCAGCATTTTCTGGATTTCAGTGACCAAATTGTGGGACAGGATTATTCATCAGTGTGTATGTAAGGGTCGTACGGGCTATGCCAAAGTTATAGACTGCAAATAAAGCTTGGAGACGACCAACAAACATTATATGGTATTGCCTGTCCTGGTTGAATGATAATGTAATACCCAAATTTGACACGAAATTTACAACCAAACTTTAATTCCGTAATCTCTTACGACTCATAGAAGGAGCGGTCAATGCGCATTCTGAACCCAGATAAATGACTGCTGTCAGGCTGCATTAATCCATGCTGCCATCTAAATAACTCTCTACTCAGACCTCCTGCACATGATCGAGTGATTGAAAAATGGTTATAGTATGACATGGAACTCGAGAAGAATGAGCTGGATAAAGAACGGTGAAAATGTCAGGCTATATATATCTAAACTAGTGTATGGACTTTTATGCCGTAAATTGCCCGCCAAAAGCGCTGAAATGCAATGAACCTATGTCATTCATCATTCCGATGACGTGGATAGTAGTGGCTTAGAACCTGAGAGGTTTTGACGCTTTTGGATGGAAATGATAATGCATCGAAACAGTATATTGGCTGCGAATAAAGACTGTATACATTTTGTGTACAATTGTTGAGCACCCAATAACTGTTAGTATGTCTCTAAGGTAAGCTCTAAGGTGAGTATCAATGGAGCATCAACGGTTTACAGTCTTACGCATTCAACAATCAAACGCCTGGATAGTAGCATCCATCCAAAGATGAAGCACAGGCCGTCTTCATAGGTAATGAGTCAAGCGACACGCTCCATGCCCCATTATAGAAATGAGTATCAATGGCCAGCGTCAACGATGTTTGGTCTTGCATCTTGGATAATCACTGGGCTGCGCAATGGCGTTTACTGATCATCACAGTATTTGCGACCTTTATGAGCAAAAATGCTAGTGACAATATCGCTACTACCTCCTAAAAATGATCATCAATGGAGCATCACTGATTTTTAGCCTTGCATCTTCGATAATCCAAGGGCAATGAAACCATGTTAACCCATAATCATCCTATCCGCTGCCTTCATGAGCAAAAGGGCTATCAATGATATTGCGTCCGCATTCGAACAATGAGCGTTAACCGGGTCTCAACATTTCTGGGTTTTGCATCCTGGATAATCAAATAGCGATGCAGGGGTGTTATCCTATACTCATAGTATTGGCAGCCATTGTCAGCAAAAATGCTACAGACAATATTGCTACTACCTTCTAAAACTGAGCGTTAACGGAGCATCAGCAATTTTTTGTCTTGCATCTTGGATAATCTAAGGGCTCGGGAACGACTATAAACCATAATGATTATGTCGGCCACCATCATTGGCAAAAATGCTATGAAAGATATCGCTACTACCTCCTGAAAATGAACATCACCAGAGCATCAATGATTCTTGGTGGTGCATCATGGATAATCAAAGGGTGATGCAATGGTGTTAACGTATAATCGAACTATCTGCCGCCTTTAGGGGCAAAAATGCGATCAACGATATCACAACTGCCTTCTAAAAATGAGCGGCAACAGAGCATCAACAGATTTTGTGGGGGCTTAGTAAGGTGCACAGCAGAGTACTGCACTGCATTGATTCTAAATTGAGTTATTAGCCGTCAGTCATCTATGTATGTCCCTATATTTAACTTCACAAATCTGCATTCCTTGTCTCACAGGTCTGACTTTTGTCTGGCCTGTAGCTCTAAAGTCAAAATTTAAGAATGAGCATTATACTTCACAGTAACATTATGTTTGACAGCCACTCAAGTCGAATTAACCAGATTTCAAATTCTGGCTATGATGTCGGATTCACAATCTTTGAATACCTTGTTGTTAGAGGTTATGATATCGTCCCAAAATGAACGTGTCTTTATTTGTGATTCGAACCACCGTGCATTACAAATTACATTGGATGCTTGGTCGGCTTCAATGAATATGGGCACGAAGAGTCCTATTCCTTCGAATGATTCCAGACACGCCCATTTGTGGTGATTCTAGTTACACTACGCAATTGAGGCGACCGGCAGTCCAGGCATCATATGTATCATTTGTCATCAAGTTCTTAGCCATCCATCAGAACATGGGAGCAGCTCAATGGGGAAATACTTGCTGGCAAATGGGAACATCGCAACATTGAACAAATTAACAGTCTCGGAAGTTACCGAATTGACAAGTTCAATGGTTGATATAGCAGCTTTAGCCATACTGAAGAGACAGGGAAGTCATGGAATTCCAATTGTAAGTTCACAAAGGAAATTCACATTTGACTTTAGGCTTTATTTATATTAACTGAATTGACAGACAAACCGGTCCAAACTGGCAGCGAAGGACTTTAATACTGCCAAATTTCCAAAAAATAACTGGAATTGCAACCTCATGTTAGGATTTGTTTCGGCTGATACACCATGGGATGCTACATCAAACCTAGAGTTACAACAGTCATACACCGCATTCCCAAGCGAGTTGGTGCTGCCATCCACCAGCACGCTGAGTAACATTTGCTGGAGGGAATCCACACTAACAGTAGATTCAATTAAGAAGCAATTGCTGTCAACAAATAACGTTAGTTAAGCCTTAGATGGGTGGACATCAACGAACAAACGAGCGATAACGTCGGTCATTGCTTACCTTGTGGATTGAAATTGGGCATTGCACAAAGTACAACTTACTTTCGATGAGGTTGATAGCCAATTCTTTTCCTTGTTCGAAAGCTAATCAAGGATGATAGGTCAACGGTCAACATACTGGAGCACAGCTACCTGAACATTTGAATGAAATTCTTGATCGCTTTGAGCTTACTTACAGCTGTTTACTTGGAATGACAACTGATAATGTTTCCTCAAATTACTCAATGACTCGGGAATTACAATCAACCCTTGAGGCCTCCAGAATCGAGTGGCCTGTATTGAGAAACCACATTACATGCATGGCGCACGTCATTCTGCTGGCTTTAGGTGCATTTATGATCAGTCTGGGTGTATAAGGCCGCACCAAGTCTTGGCAATCCCAGGAGCATGATCAGCAATTTAGAGAGAATAGAAGTATTGATATTGGGAAGAGTCAAAGACTTCAAAAAGAGGGTAATGCTAGAATCAACAAAGTGTCTGCCATGAGGCCAGGTTTAGCAAAGATAATTGAGAAAGTAGGTATATCAACATATTTTGAAAGTCCCGAAACTGACCTTTGCATAGCAGAGATTGGTTGCTGTATTGCTTACGCTGACACCTGGTCGTCGAAACGAGTTCATTGACTGTCAAAAAGCCAATGTTAGAATAGCAGTACTATCTATTATGGATGTGAAGAAATGGTGAAATTCGACATTGAAGATGCTTGAGCAGGTCTACCGATTCCGAGAATTCACCCGCCGGTGGCTCAAGAATCCAATATACAGTGATTTCCAGCCACTTCTCAAAACACAGGATGAATGAAGTATCGTCAAGCACGTCATGGAAGTGCTGAGGCCATTCCGGTACAGAACGCTGTGGATGTCGAAAAGGCATATGGTTACTCTGCATCACATTATTACTGTATAAAATGACGTGTTTGATCATATGGATGGCGTTATGTATATTTTGGCCAAGAAGATGACTCAATGGAAGGAAAACTTATACTTTGCCGTGAAGTTTGTGGACCAGAAGCTGTCCAAATCATATACTGAAGTTACTCCTATGAGGGGTATGCTTCCCATCTCAGCACATATCCTTGATCCGTGTCGGAAGTTGCAATCATTCAGGAAGTAGGACAAGGGAAAGATATTAATCCCGAGGATGAGACTTCTTATACTACCCAATACCAGGAGGTATTTCTGAAGTATGTGGAGAATGAATACTGTGCCAAACATCGACGTTTGCTCGTCACTAAACCCAAAAGTGTACCTTGTGACAGTTTTTTCTATCCCGCAATGGATTCAAGATCTGGTCATTAACCTTATGATCCATTTGATTTGACCAGCGATGATGAAGAATACTTAATACCTATATATGTGGCCGAAACAACACCCGGGCGAAGTGATCGTGCAGCACCATTGCTGACAGCCGATAGCCTCTAATTCAATTCACTACCTGAATTGCGGCAGAACTGGGTCCAAATTAATCAGCATCATAATGATTACCACTCCGACCCTATGCAGATAAGCAGATCAGTTTGGATCCTGGATATCACGGCCTGGTAGTGACAGCATGAGGCAACGCACTCAAAGTTCGCCAATCTCTCTAATGTGACACGAGACATATTCTCTATCATATGACGTGGTGTTGGAGTGTAGGCCACATTTTCCCTTGGGCGAGATGTGATCGGTGGGAGGCAGTTATAAACCACAGGCAAGACCCTTCGCGAAAAAGATGAAGTAAGGCAGTTTGCTTGAGCCAATAACAAGTTCATGGCCAGCGATGAGTAGTGTTAGGAACAGGTCGGGGTAACCTGCCAGGAGTCCGGGCTTTGACCGGACAAACGGGTTGGTTTGGGTCCAGACCTGTCCAAAAACCAGACCTGCCGAATCTTGGTGGGCCAAACCTGGTCCCGTACCTGCCAACCCATGGGTTTTGCCGGGTTTGGCTCCACCCATCGGTTCGAATGTCCTCTTACACGTTTCGGGTTTCACATTTATGGTCGCATTTGGATATGCTACTGCTCATCGTAAAATATTGACATTGGTATGTCACAGTTCATTTTCGATGTATTGGCCACTCTAATGATCAAAATGAATAGACATATGCGCCCTACGACAGTCTGAAAATCAGTGTCAACAGAGCATCAACAATTGTTTGTCGTGTATGTTGGGTAATCTGGGGGGGCGCCAGGTTAAATACAGTCATAAACAAAGTAGTGGCTGCCTTTATAGCAAAAAGAAAAAGCGAAATGCTCCATACCCCATCTTGAAAATGAGTGTCAATGGAGCGTCAACATTTTTTGGTCTTGCATCTTTGGTAATATGAGTGGCGCTTGATTACAAGCATCCATAAACAGAGATATGGCCGCCGTTAAAGGCCGATATGTAAGTGATATTCCCACCACATCCTCCGGGACCGTAACAACTTATTTTATTCACAGTGCTACCACTAAGTATTCGTGAGCATTTTACCATACCAAAGCAGTCAAAACTATGTATACAGACCATAACGGCCACATTGTACTGTGATTAACCATGATGGAAGTCCAACAATGGTTGACACTCGGTTGACGCTCATTTTCATGATGGGGCAGGGAACGTTTCACTGTTTCTTTGGCCTATAAAGGCAGCCAATACTGTATTTATGACTATTTGCAACATGTCCATCAGCAAAAAACATTTCCGTCTGGGCGGACTGGCTGCGTCAGAGTGGACGCGCTCCGTAAGAGCCGTCAGAGCCACCCTGGTGGCGGATTACTCCGCGCCCGGCGTCAATACCACACGTCGAGTTGCATATTGCTCTCCGATCGCCGTTTCGCCGTTTCTTCTCGCTCTGTCGGTCTCCTATTTTAAACAAACACTCTGGCGTTGTGGCCAACTGTGACCATACGTCGGAATGGGTTCATTGTGTACACGCTTGCATCGGGATTGCAATGCATAAGGATCCACGCAATTGCGCGGATCCACGAAATCTCGCAAAGAGCGAGTGAGACCAAAAGTTGGGAAAGATAGAGTGTGTATTTTCGTTGTATGACAAGATGAGATGAAAATGGGATGCTGTCTATCTACTCTAGGGTCTCCCGAATATATACTCCGCATCGCTGATTCCACCTCCGTTACCCCTGTATCTCCGTACACCCACCGTCACTCCTTAATGATATACTTGGAGGCTGTGATCGTGCTAGTTTGGAGATGCACTTGGAGGCCGAGATTGAGTGACCTGAGAAATGCACTTGCCGGCCGTGATCGATCGAGTTTGGAGATGCACTGGAAGGCCGTGATCGAGCGAGTTTGGAGATTCACTTGGAGGCCGAAATAGAGTAAACTCAGAGATGCACTTGGAGGCCTTGATCGATCGAGTTTGGAGATGCACTGGGAAGCCGAGGTCGAGTGAACTCAGAGATGCACTTTGAGGCCGTGATCAAGCGAGTTTGGAGATGCAATTGGAGGCCGAGATCGAGTGAACTGAGAGCTGCACTTGGAGGCCGAGATCGAGCGAGTTTGGAGATGCACTTGGAGGCCGAGATCGAGTGAACTCAGAGATGCACTCTGAGGCTATGACCGAGCGAGTTTGGAGATGCACTTGCAGGCTATGATAGAGCGAGATTGGAGGAGTACTTGGAGGCGGTCAATTTGGAGGGAGGCGCGACGGCAGCTGAGACTCTATTCATTACTCGGTGTTAACTCATGATTATGGCATGGAGAGATAGAGAGGGATGACTTAACTTCGTGTTCTTAGGTGATGGTAGAGTTGAGCACAAGAAAGAGAGAGATCAGAGGAGATGGGGGAAATCATCATGAGAAACTGGCACTTGAGAAATTTTCGTGTGCCAGTCAATTGACCATCCCCGATACGGCAGGTACGATTCCCGATCCGGCGGGTAATATCACCGATACGGGGTCTTCTAAACCCAATCAGGCAAGTCGTACTCCTGATTTCTCATAGCCGCTCGTATTCTCCATATCGTTCTCATCTTCATCCCCCATCTCCCTCTTTCTTGTCCACAACTCTACCATCATCACAAGAACACAAAGTTAAGTCATCCCTCTCTATCTCTCCATGCCATAATCATGAGTTAACACCGAGTACAGCATACACCTAAGATTGTCTGTCGTCCCTTCATTCTCACGATTTTGAGTTGACCCCTGAATGTAGCTTCAGCTTCCGGCGTACCTCCCTACCGATCCACCGCCACCAGCCAGTTCTCCATAAGAGCTTCAAAGGTGAAGTCACCTTGTCACATTCCCACGGTTTCGAGTTAACTAACCGATGAATAGAGTCTCAGCACCTGGCGCGCCTCCCACCGACCGCCTCCAGATCGACCACCTCCAAGTACTCCTCCAATCTCGCTCGATCATAGCCTGCTACAAGTGCATCTCCAAACTCGCTCGATCACGGCCTCCAAGTGCAGCTCTCAGTTCACTCGATCTCGGCCTCCAAGTGCATCTCCAAACTCGCTCGATCACGGCCTCCCAGTGTATCTCTGAGTTCACTCAATCTCGGTCTCCAACTGCATCTCCAAACTCGCTCGATCACGGCCTCAAAGTGCATCTCTGAGTTCACTCGACCTCGGCCTCCAAGTGCATCTCCAAACTCACTCGGTCACGGCCTCCCAGTGCATCTCTGAGTTCACTCAATCTCGATCTCCAATTGCATCTCCAAACTCGCTCGATCACGGCCTCGGAGTGTATCTCTGAGTTGTAGATTGGTAGCTATATAGATACATAGATACATAGATGAGAATACAACCTGAATACATGAGTTTTAAAAATCGTTGCACGATTAGTAGTAGCTATGAGTTCCAGGCGCACCAGCAGCGTTCCCAAAGATGTTTTTCCCAGAATGCTCTACTGTGATTCGAGGTGCTCCCAGACGCTCACAGGTTTGTCGCCGGCGCTCCCAGGTGCTTTGCTATGCAACGCGACCCGTCGCCTGGCCGACGGGCAGCGTGTAATTCTCCGTCAGAGGGTACGAGGTTCCGTCAGAGCTGTCAGAGCCGTCCGGAACACCTGGGTGTTTCAGACGGAAACTAGGGTTGTTGCTGATGTCACCCCCCAGATTACCCAAGATACATGACCAAGAATCATTGATACTCCATTGATGCTCATTTTGCCATGGGAGTATCCCCAATATGCAATCATTTGATATTGCATAGTCCCTCATTCACATTGATTTGGCAGCCTTTCTAGCGTGTTCATTTACTTTCTTCTTGATAACTACATTGTTCTTTAATAATACATATAAATACATCCTTTAAAATATACTTTACAGCATCCGCTAATTCAGGATAATAATAATCTCCAAAATTCCGTGCCATTCAATCAATGCTAGTCATCACTACCAGGTTCCCTCAATAGGCTGCTCTGGTGTTCCAAATGAATGTTGACTGCATTACCACACAGCAGATAGTGTACTAACCAGTGGATGTTCCTTCATCAGTCAGCATATCTGGATCAAAATGTGTATCCTGCTGGTTATCCTAGGCGGATGCATCGAGAGTAAATCACTGAGCACAGGAAAGAGATGTTTCTGAATACGCCTATCCGGCAGGCAAATTGATGATTTGGGAACATTGAGCTCCGAAAGTGATACCGGTTGGAGTGGGAGCTGTTTTGGGCAGAGGTGGTGTTGGCTCTGGAGTCGGCAGTCTGCATCTGTTGGGTGGAGGTGAACCTGTTCCTTTGCGTCTCCAGTGTGTGTGCGGATTGTATGCAGTGCCATTGTGGCAAGGAGGGCATCCGGCCATGTGATTTTGACAAAGCATAGCTGGGTGTCTCTCCATCGCAGCATTCACCTTTGTATACTCAGAAAACTCAACACCCCACTTCTTCTCTTCTCGGACCATGGTGCGAGGTTTCTTGATCAGATATTGCATTTCCTCTATTGTGGCACGCGAAAACCCTCCTTTGGCCATTTTGGCCATATTCAAGGCCAGGTACATTTCGGACTGTTCCAGGTGTACCCAACCTCCTTGCCTTGCCATAGTAGTAGACATGTTGAATACCTACAAGAAAATAGTTGCTGCTTCTAACAATGAAATTCGGCTATTACCTCAACCATAGACGCTTCCATAGCCTCCTCTCAGTTGAATACAGCCTGTTTCGTCCACTCAGGGAGATGCTTATCACGAAATTCATCCACAAAAATCCCAGCGATGACAGTAGCATGATATTCAATGTTACGAATTGCATGGAAAAATACCTTGGTCGACCATGCAGGTTTCCCATTATGGGCAGCAATCAATTTGTCACGTAACTTTCTATGTACATCCACTGTATATTATACGGTTAATTGATGGCCGATTACCATGGTATGGATATACTCACATCCAACTGCATGCTGGTTCTTATCTGTGCTGCTTCTAGTATTACGGACAGTTTTTCAATGAGCATTCTGGGTCATATATTTGTTAGCTGCATTGGCAGCATTGCGAAGGACTAACTGGTCTCTGCGTCCTTGCTGTGTGCCAATAAGTGACGTATTTGACGAAGCACCTGCCAATCAGCTTGTTTTGGATCTGCTCTCACCTGGCTGAGGTGGTTGTGTATTCATGATTTGCTTGTGTGGAATAGGAGAGGAAGATGATGTTGAACAGAAGTGGGATGTCCTGAGGATTGTATAGTTACCCGCATGTCAGAATGGAATACATAGCAGCCAACATGTTCATTATACTGAAGATGAATCCCGCTGGGCATCGCTGCAAGTTGCAGGGGTTTCTCACAGCCCCGAGATGTGCAATAAGTCGGTACAATGTTGTTTGTTTGTTTGCAGTAATAAATTGCGGTCTACGACAGCAGAAATTGCATGACTGTCAGCTATGAATAGGGCATTGTTTAAGGGAAAGGACGTCTGCTGATCTTGGTCTCAAATAATCCCCGGGATATCACATCAAACTGATGCTAACAATCAAGCCAAGTTGTACGGTTAGCCTAACTATTCCCATTTTATTGACAGTTAAAAGGGGGATTTTGCTTTGTTCTGGATGAGTAAAAGTACCAACCTTCGCATAAATGACGCAGCTTGCCTCCATATTGTGCATATCTTGCAACATCCAGCATCTCACCCAACAACAAAGGCAACAAAAACTACAATGGTCAATGCTCCGAAAAAGAACGTTTTGCAACTTCTGGTGGTCAATTATGGCAAATCGACAAAGTATTCCACCCCCAGATGGCATCAAGCGAATGAAGGCAACAGCCGCCTGGAGGCAGAAAGAGTCCGAGCCCTTGGGGCATCGCGCAGCTTGCGATCCAAAACGAAGCTTGCGACCAAGACATGACGACAAATGCACTTCTTAAGCAATGAAGAGAATGCGAAATGGATTGAGAATTATGATGTGGAGAGCGAAACTGCTGGGGCAAGAAAGCGAGTTGAAGATGCAGAGGCAGCGGTTCAGCAAGAGCAAGAAGATAGCAAAAATGCTGAAAAGGCCGGATTGACAAACTTTGAGTGCGAAAAGCGTTTCGAGGAAATGATGGTTGCCATCGAAGACAGTCTGAGTGATCTTGCAAGTTCCGACGATGGGGAGACTGGGGCATATGAGCAGGATGCAGAGACAGAGCAGGGCAAGCTGAGCGAAGATGACCAACTCGGCTTGATGGGTACAATCACCAAAACAGTACAGCAGTACATGGAGAGGTTTGGGCAGAAGCAGATGTAGGTTGACGAATTGACACAACCGGGATGGGAGGATGCAGCCGACTATTTCCGTGAAAATAATAAGAAGTACAGCACATCTGAATTGAAGGTTCCGGCAGTCCTTCACCCGCAAATGGTTGATGATGCAGTGGCACCTGCACTGAAATCATTTGCAGAGCTTATGGAGTGTCTTGACATTGTCCCCGGAATATTGCAAATGCCGCAAGGGACTTCTCGACCAGGCAGTAGTCATATCAGGCTAGATTCAGTGAAGCTGGAGACAAATATGAGTATACGCGGTCTTGAGCACCCCGTGGGGACCGATTTATCACCTTTGCTGAAAGTGAAGCTTTTGATCCTGTAAGCTTTTACCACTGCATAGAGCCTCCAGCGAATCACCATATAGATTTTGGATTCAGACGGAGACGTGGTGATAGCTCCCGTGACTGTGGAGAAATAGATACACAAACTGCAATTTTTGACGTTATGTCTCGGTGAAAAGGTATTTGTTTACCAATTTTGCGACATATCAACGTTTTCTTGATTTCAGTGATTAAATTGTGAGACATGATAATTCATCTGTGTATGTGCAAGGGTCGAACGCACCATGGGAAAGTTCAAGAATTCCACCCAGGTGGTAAGAGGGCCAACACGTTCGATTTGTATCTGCAAGTTACTGTTAAGTAACAAAGCAAGAGCTATATGATTGACGAAATATACTCACAAAGTTTAAGTGAGCGATGCTATATGTGATATAGAAAGAGCGGTCAGTGCTCATGGAGAATCTGTCTGAACGACCACCGTCATGCTGCATTTATCCATGTATCCAACTGCTCAACTCTCCACACAGACCTTGTGCACATGGTTAAGATATTTGAAATTGCTTATGGTACGTCATGGAAATTGAGGAGAAGGAGCTGGATGAAGCAAGGTGAGGAAGTGAAGCTATATTTACCAAAAACTAGTGAAACGATCTACATGCCATAAATTGCTGGCCAAAAGCGCAGGACTCTGATAGGGCCACGTTATTTCTCACTCAGATAGCGTGGATAGTGGTTGATTAGAAATTGAGAGGTGACAAAACTCATGGATGGAAACGATAATACATACAAACAGAATAATATTTGTCAATGATATGTATGAGATTGGTTGGATACAATTATTGAGCGTACAAAGACTGTTTCGATGTGATTAATGTGAGTGTGAACAGAATGGTAAAGATGTTTTGTCTTACACATTTGGCAATCAAAGGGTGGCATTGTCACATCCTTGCAAAGTGAATGTATTAGTCGGGGTTATAGCAAAAAGAGCAAACGACCTGCACATTGCCACATCCTAACAATGAGCGTCAATGGAGTGTCAATGATTTTTGGCATTGCATCATGTACAATCCAGAGTACTGCGCGGCGATATTAATTAATAATTGAACTATCAGCCACCTTTCTAGGCAATAATGATTGCAATAACATCATCACTATGCCCTAACAATGAGCGTCAATGGAGCGAAAACAATTTTAGGCCTTCAATCTTGGAAACTCAAGGGGCTGTGCGACTACATTTATTCATAATCGAACTATCAGCCTCCTTTCTAGCCAAATATGCTTACGTCAACATCATGATTATGTCCCAAAATGAGCGTGAACGGAGCGTCAATGGAGCGTCACCATAGCATCAGCAGAGTATCAATGGAGCGTCCACAGATCGTGAACAGAGCGTCAATGGAGCATCAACAGAGCGTCAACAGAGCGTCAACAGAGCGTCAACAGAGCGTCAACAGAGCGTCAACAGAGCGTCAACAGAGCGTCAACAGAGCGTCAACAGAGCGTCAACAGAGCGTCAACGGAGAGTGAATTTCTTTTGATGTTGCATTTTGGATAATCAAAGTACAATGGAACGCAGTTAACCCACAATGAACCTATTGGCAGCCATTATTGGCAGAGATGCAAGGGACGATATTGCTTCTGCCTCCTACAATTGAGTGCCCATAGAGCAACAACAATTTTTGTGGAGGATCAGTACGCTAACCAGCAATGAACTGCATTGTGGTGTTCCTAAGTTGAGTTTCAAGAGGTCTGTCTTTTCAATCTGTCCTTGTATACAACTTCACAAATATGCATGCAATGTCTCACAGATTTGATTTTTTTGCTTATAGCTCTAGAGTCAATATTTAAGAGCCCCCAGTCTGCTTTAGTGTAATATTACTTTCAGCGGTCTCTCAAGTCGGATTAACCAGCTTGCTAATTTCTACCACCGTGTTGGATTCAAAATCTTTGAATACGTCATTCTTAGAGGTTATCATCTCTTCCAAAAATAAACTTGTCTTTATTCGTTATTTGAGTGACCTTACTTACCAAATCATCTTCAATGCTGGGTGGGCTTTAATGAATGTAGGCTCGAAGCATTCTATTGCTTGAAATAATTCTAGTCATGAGTTTTCATGGCGATTTTATCTGCAATGCAGAATTGAGGAGACTGGCAGCCCTTGAATTCTATGTATCATTTGTCATCAAGTTCTTTCCCATCCATCAGAACATGGGACCAGCTCAATGGGGAAATACTTGCTGGCAAAAACTCACATCGCAAAGTTAAACAAATTACCACAGTGAGAGGTTACTAAATTGACAACTTTGACCGTTGATGAAACAGCTTTCGCCATCCTGAAGAGAGAAGCAAGTCGAGGAATTAGATTAGTCAATTAGCAGAGGAAAATCAGATTTGACATCCAGGTTAATCCAGATTGAGCGAAATGGCAGACAAAATGCTCCAAACTGGCACCAAAGGACATTGAAACATCTGAATTTCAGCAAGATACATGGAATTGTTAACTCATGTTAGGATCTGTTTCAGCTCATATTCCATGGCATGCTATATCAAATCTTAAGCTACAATGATAATATCAAGCATTCCGCAGTGACCGAGTACTGCCACCCACTAAGACTTTTAGCAATATTTGCCGGAGGGAATATGGACTGACGGTGGATGCAATTAAGTAGCAATTGCCATCATGAAATAAAATTAGTATAGCTTTGGACGGATGGACATCAACGAACAAACTAGCTATAATTTGGTCATTGCTTGCTATATGCAACGAAATTGGGTATTGCATGAAGTTGAACTGGCTTTCGATGAAGTTGATCCTCTATTCTTTTCCACTTTAGAAAACTAATTAAGAATGATAGGTCAAGGGCCAACATCCTGGAGCAAGGCTAGCCATATATGTCAAGAACGTACTCGATAATTTTAAGCTTAGCGATCGCCATTTGCTTTGGATTACGACTGATAATGGGTACTCAAATTACTCGATAACACACAAGCTGCAATCAACTCTTGATTCCTCTGGAATCAAATGGCCTGCATTGAGGAACTACATACCATGCATGGCGCATATCATACAACTGGCTTTAGGTGCATTCATGAGCAGTCTCAGTGTAAAAGGCCGCACCAAGTCTGGGAAAGCCCATGAGCGTGATCAGCAATTTGGAGTGTATGAAAGTATAGACATTGGAAAGAGTCAAAGACTTCGAAAAGGGGGCAATGCTAGAATTAATCAAGCATGGGCCATGAGACCAGGTTTAGCAAAGATAATTGAGAAAGTATGTATTTCAAGATATTGTGAAAGTCCTAAAACTGACCTTTATATAGGAGAGAATGCGTGCTGTATTGATTAGGCTGACACTTGCTCGTCGAAATGAGTTCATTGACTGTGAATAATTCAAAGTCCGCATAGTGGTACTTCCGATTATGGGTGAAGACACGTTGGAACCAAACATTGGTGTTGCTCGAGCGTGCCTACCAATTACAGGAATTCACATGGGAGTGGCTCCAAAATCCAAAATACAGTGATTACTGGCCACTCTTCACAACACAAGATGAATGGACCATTGTGAAGTATGTGATGGAAGTAATGAGGCTATTCCAATATTGGACCCTGTGGATGTCGAAGAGTCATACAGTCCCATTGCATCACGTTATCGCAGTCTACAAAGACATGTTCAATTATATGGATCTTGTTATTTGAGCTCTGGCTCAGAAGAAGACTCAATGGAAGGAAGACTTGTTCTTTGGTGTGAGGTTAGCTCGACAGAAGCTGTCGAAATATTACGCTGAAGTGACTTCAACGACGGGTATGCTTCTTATGTCTGCACATATCCTCGATTCTTTCCAGATGTTGCGATCGTTTAGAATGTGGGACATGGGAATGGATCTCAATCCTGAGCACAAGACATTCTATACTACTCAATCCCAAGAGGCCTTTCTGAAGTATGTGGAGCATGAATACTGTGCCAAACATTCACACAGGGTCAATAAACTCGAAAGCTTACTGAGCAGCACTCTTGTCCCCTTCACAATGGCTTCAGGATCCTGTCAATCATTCTTTGATCCATATTATTTGTCCAGCAATGATGAAGAATACATAATGTCTAAATATGTGGCTGAGATGACACCCGGACAAAGGGATTGTGCAGCATTCTTATTGACCGCTGCCAGGGTCGATTTGAATTTGCCGGCTGAAGCACCAACGAACTTGGGGCAAATTGATTCAAATCTCAATAATTGCCACTCCAGCCCAACGGAGATTAGCAGAACATTTTGGATACCGGACATAACCGACAGGTGGCACCAACAAGAGGAAACACAATTAAGGTACGCAGATCTCTCCAATGTGGCACACAACATAGTTTCTATCATACCATATGGTGTCGGAGTGGAGGCCAGTTTCTCCCTTAGGAGAGATATTATTGGGTGGAGGTAGACAAAAACCACAGGCAAGACCCTTCGGGAAAAAGTCGTTGTAAGACAGTGTGCTGGAGCCAGTATGAGAATTCTTCCAAGCGATCATGCAGCATGGGATACGACGAACTCACAAAACGACTCGGAAATGATGCAAGAGGCAGAGGAACCAAAATAGCAAAAAATCGCCAAGGCCGACGACTTTTGGGAGATGTGGCAAGGCAGCAAAAACCTACGTGCTACACAGAAGAAATCTCGCACTCGAAACAAGCAGATGGCAGCCGCAGGATACATTTCAGACATGGACGAGACCCTCAAAGTATCCTGTTCGCACTTTCAACTTGATGGTGCGGCTGAATTTAAATTGTTGGAAAGATTACCTTTGCCACCAGCTTTGTCTGCAAAGGACCCCTCTGAAGGACAAACTCAGATATTAAATGTTTGCTGAATTCGAACAATCAACTGTCATCCAGTTGAAAGTGATGAGGATTGCGCACCTGAAAGCATTGCGGACACCGAAAATTGCCAAACTGGAATTGCGACTTTGATAATCCAATTGACAGCGAAGAGCATTCTGCGGCAGACGATGAATCTGATACAGAGCAAAACAATGGTATCCAGGATCCGGAATGCCAAAAGCAGCAGGATATGAATGCCGCGCCAAATGTTCCCGTATTGGTTCAGCGAACATGGAAGTCAAAGAGACAGACTGGAAAGGTGTTGGTGACGGTCAATGTAATAGAAATGAGGAGGAATCAAAGGAGTGAAGAAAAAGTTGGATAGAATGCTTCAATGGTTCAGCAGCTTCTTTATGTAACTTGACCAAGAGTTTCAGTTAGAGATATATTATGGGTGAATGGTAAGCAATAGCTTATGAATATCGGTTGATGAACAGATATATAACAGGCACAATGAATCTTTTGGTGAGATACATCATCTTTAGTTGTGTGAGATTGAACAGTGCAAGAATGTTACTGAACTGAGCTTTGCCACAGGGCCGAGTCATAATCTGACAGAAAGACATCCCACTTCAAATCATGATGAAAACAATGCTCGATGGCAGCAGATGTTTAATGGACAATACGTTACAATAAGCATCAACGGAGTGTCAACGATTTATGGTCTGTTAAGTAAAATAATTCAACAGTGACGTGGTCGCTGTTATTCATAACCGACATATTGGCAGCTTTTATAGGCGAAAGAGAGAGCAACACGGTCACCGTCCCATTCATAGAATGAGCGTCAATGGTGCATTAACGACTTTTAACTTTACTACTTCGGTAATTTATGTTCCGATTGGTAGCAGATATCCCTTTATGAGATTTTGGCAGCATTTGAATGCAAAAACAACAGGAGCATGCACCCTGCTGAATCCTGAAAATGAGCGTAAATGGAGCGTCTACACTTTGTGGTCTTGCATATTTGGTAAGCAAGGTATCTTGCAGATATTCACATGCATAACAGAATTATTGACTGCCTCGATAGGCCAAAATACCATATGTCAAAGGTAAATCACAGATACTAAATTAATTAATATTGCAAACTGCACAACATGTAAAAGCGCATTATTGGTTATTGAAAACGCGATTTTGATAAGATACTATTAACAAACTGCAATACCAAGAGCCTAATATTAATTGATGGATGGACCTGCTTGGTGACCAGGTGACAACCAGCGCAATTCAGACCGGTTGGGTGTTTACCATAGAACCGTACCCGAGTTGACTGTTCGGGTTTATTGAACACCTGGCCTGGCAATATGTTAATGGTGCAGTTTCGACCTGGACCCAGACCTGAACTGACAGTCCGGAACCGTTGCTCACACCAGCAATGACCCAGCATTGGATATGACAAATACTGATAACGACTTTGAAATGAAGAGAGAGGTAGAGCAAAAGAAGTTGCACAGAATTGCCAAGGTCCACAATGTTTTGGACATGTTGCAGGGTAGCCAGAACCTATGGGCTACACAGAAGGAATCTTGCACTCAACACAAGCAAATGACCTACTTAGGATACATTTCAGATACTAAGGAGGTTGTCAAAGTGTCCTGGTCAAACTTTCAACATGATCGTGTGGCTGCATTTGAACTGTTGGAATGATCACCTGTCCCACCATGTTTACCTGCTAAGGACCTCTCTGGAGGACGAACTGAAGTATTGAATGTCTGCCGAATCAAATGAATCGACCGCCATCCTGTCGCAAGTGATGAGGATAGTTCACCGGAAAGCATTTTGGACACCAAAAATCGGTTTGACTGGAATGGGGACTTGGATAATCCAAATGACAGCGAAGACGACTGGGAAGTGGACAATCAATCCTAGACAGAGCTTGACAATGGCGTCAGGGATTCAGAAACCCAAGAGAAGTGGGATGTGAGTGCCGCACCAAATGATCCCACATTGATTTGGCCAACATGCAGGTCAAAGAAAGAGGTAGGAAAGATGTTATTGATGGTCGGTACAATGGAAACGAGGAGGAGGAGGAGGAGGAAGCAGATTAAGAAAAAGTAGGACAGATTGCGTCAATGTATTTTCACCAGGTTCTTTATGTAGTTTGACTGTGAATTTCATTTAGAGAAATATTATGGGGGAATATCAAGCAGTCTCCTGTGAATATTGGTTAATCAACAGAAGTATAACGAGCAAAATGAATTATTTGGCTAGAAGTATAGATTGTAATAGAATGAGAGCAACAAGTGCAAGAAGATTGCGGGGCTCGGCTTTGCCAAAGGGCCACGTCTCGATTGGGCAGACAGTCAACGGATCATGTCAAATAATTATGAATGCAATTATTGATGTCGGCAGATGTTGAATGTGCGATAAATTATAATGAGCATCAATGGAGCTTCAACGATTCAGGGTCTTCTAAGTACATTAATTGAAACGTGATTTGGTCGCTGCTATGTATAACCAACATATTAGGTGCCTGTATAGGCAAAATAGCTGATGGTATGATCACTGCCCCATTCTGAAAACAAGCATCAATGGAGCGTGAATGATTTTTGGCGTTGCATTTTGGGTAACCGAAGTGGCGATTAGTTGCAGCCAGCCATGAATCAGGTGTTGGCTGCCTTGAGTGGCAAACACAAAAGCAACACGCTGCCTGCCCCATCCTGAAACTGAGCGACAATGGTGCGGCAGCGATTTCTGGTCTTGCATCTTGGGTATTCTAACATGCGATTGGTTGCAAACATTCATAAATGAGTTATTGGCCGCCTTTAGAGGCACAAACACCAACAACATGCTCCCTGTCCCATTTTGGAACTAAGCATCAATGGAGCATCACCGATTGTTAGTCTCGCATTGTGGCTAATATATGAGTTGCAATGTGAAAATAGTTCATATACAATGTGCTGGCAGCCATTTCATCTGAAACAGTGCGTGACATATGCGTTACCCCATTATGAGGATGAGCGTCAATGGAGCGTCAACAATTTTTGGTTCTTTATATTGGGTAATCAAGGCATTGCATTGATACATGAACTCATAACAGAACTACTTACCGCTTTTCTAGTCTAAAATACAACATATGAAAGGAAAAATATGGATTCCAAAATAATCGATATTGCAAACTGTAAAACATGCAAAAATAGCTTATTGGCTACTGAATACCTGATTTTGATAATATACTATTATCAAACTGCAAAAACAAGAGCATTATATGAATCTTCAGATGGACCCGCTGACAACCCACCCAATTTAGATGGGTGGGGAGATTACAATTGAACCATACCGGAATCGACGGTTTCGGCAAATTGTCAACACTGACTGCCAATTTCGCAATGGTTGGGTTCTGACCAGGACGCGGACCCAAAGTGACGGACCGGAACTGTTGCCAACACTATGGCTGGCATGTGTCTCATTGGTATTGGGAATCACCAAGGATCGGAATGACGTTTCTGGTCAATGGTACAATGAATGGCCACTCGATACTTGGGTGGATTCTCTGATTTTCCAATGACTGAGAGCGTGATTTCTGCAAATCCTTGTCCACAAATCTGCACAGTACGCCCAATCTGACAAAGAGAAAGCATCAAATGAGGCACTCCTGCATGACCATGAAAGTAATACAAGCTCCTTGCCTCGTGCACCTCCTGTTCAACAGGCCGTGCCATTGTGTCTTCTGACAGGCTAAGTTTGTTATTTGAAGTGGTGACTCAAAAAGTTTGTTGCAGATCATTTGGACATATTCTACATCTATGCAGAAATGGGCAACCATGGGCGCACAGAAATGCAGCTCACATTCCAAGATTTGCCAAATCCCTGGGTGTTTGTAACTACACCCAAAGTGGGTGCGACAGGCCTCAATCTGACAGCAGCAAACCATGCGGTACTAACTCAGAAGTTCTGGGTATTGAATAACCAGTGCCAGGCATTTGAATGGGTTGTCTGACTGGGGCAAAACAGAGTTCCACACACATGGCTACTGAATACTGGACACAATAACAGCAAAATGTAAATCGGACCGAAAGCAACATGCAATTCTCCCAGACACTCCGGGGGACCTCACCAGTTCTTCTAAGTACTTCTAGATGCTACCAGACCCCCCTGGAGCTAAGCAAAGCGCTCTCAGACTCTGCAAGAGCATTCTCAGGTGCTCCTGAAAGCACCTGAAGTTATGGAGGTGCAGTCAGGATGCTACGAGATTTGACTTATAGAATAGTCAAATTTTGCAGCTCATGAGACCTCTGCGCAGATCTGCAGGATACTTCGAGAGCAGCCAAGACCGCTGCGCAGCTCTCCGGGAGACTTGGTGCCATATTATCACAGCAGTGATTCTTACATAACTACAAGGCATTTCGTCTGTTACAGTCACAAGATTCGCTACATTGTAATATCGCATGCATTATTTCAGTCTCTGTATATATATACATACAGTCAATCTGGCTGCAGATGGTACTCGAGCATAATTGGAGGAGCACCTGGACACTCCCATTGAGAACTTAGAGATGCACCACTTGGGGGCCGTTGTGGTGAAACGATGAAGCTATAAGGCAGACAGTCCACCATCAACACTCCGTAGCACCTCTCGCGGCATCGAAAGGGAATACCTAAGACAGAGCGGTTCTGGTTCGAGGAGTGTAGGAATCAGGTTTGACGGTATGATACTACCTGGCATTGAAGATCGAAGCAATTGCATGGATCCACGAATAGAGCGACTGAGACCAAAAGTTGGGAGACATAGAGTGTGTATTTTCATTGAATGATAGGATGAGATGGAAATGAGATGATGTCTATGTACTCCGGGGTCTGCCGAATATATGCTCCCTGTCTCTCCGGCCACCTCCGTTACCCTTGTATCTCCGTACCACCGCCGTCGCACCTTGAAGATGTACTTGGAGTGCGTGATCGAGTGTGTTTCGAGATGTACTTGGAGACTGAAATCGAGTGAACTCAGAGATGCACTTGGAGACCGAGAGATCGAGTGAACTCAGAGATGCACTTTGAAGCAGTAATTGAGCGTATTGGGAGATACACTTGTTGGAGGCCATGATCGATTAAGATTGGAGGAGTACTTGGAGGAGGTTGATCTGGAGGTGATTGCTCTGGAGGCGATTGATCTGAAGGTGGTCAATCCGGAGGCAGTCAATCTGGAGGCAGTCAATCTGGAGGCAGTCAATCTGGAGGCAGTGAATGTGGAGGCAGTGAATGTGGAGGCAGTGAATCTGGAGGTGGTAGATGGAGAGGGATGTGCGATGGAAGCTGAGACTCTATTCATTGGTTAACTCGTATTTGTGGGAATGTAGAGAATTGAGTACAACAAGGTCCGCTAAGAGACTAGCTAGGAGCGAGGGACAGTCGATCTTGGGATGATGCAGTATGCGGGGTATACAGTACGTGGTGTATGCAGTACTCAGTGAATGCTGTACTCAGTGTATGCTGTACTCGGTGTAGGCTGTACTTGGTATATGCTGTACTCGGTGTTTACTCTTGATCATGGTATGGAGACATAGAGGGATGACTTAACTTTGTGTTCTTAGGTGACGATAGAGTTGAGGACGAGAAGGAGAGAGATGAAAAGAGATGGTGCCAATCATCATGAGAAACTGGGATTTAGAGAATTTTGTGTGCGAGTCAATTTACCATCCCCGTTATGGCAGGTACAAGTCCCAATCCGGCATGTGATTGGACCGATACTTGGTCTTCCCAACCCAATCATGTAAGTAGACCCCTGATTTCTCATATCCACTCGTGTCCTCCACGTCGTTCTCATCTTCATCTGGCATCTGTATCTTTGTCGTTCACAACTGAACCGTCATCATAGAACAAAAAGTTAAGTCATCCCTCTGTATCTCTGCATGCCATGATCATAAGTTGACACTCAGTACAGCATACACCAAGTACAACATACACCGACTACAGCATACACCAAGTACAGTGTATACCAAGTACAGCGTATACCAAGTACAGCGTACACCAAGTACAGCATACACCAAGTACAGCATACACCAAGTACAGCATACACCAAGTACAGCGTACACCAAGTACAGCATACACCAAGTACAGCATACACCAAGTACAGCGTACACCATGTACAGCGTACACCAAGTACAGCATACACTGAGTACAGTGTACACCAAATACAGCATCCACCCATGATTGTGTGTCTTCTCTTCATTCTCATGATTATGAGTTGAACCCTAGATGTAGCTTTAGCTTCCAGCATGCCTCCCTCCACGATCGACCGCCATCAGCCAGGTTGCCATGAGAGGTCAAAAGTAAAGTCACCATGTCACATTCCCACGTTTGCGAGTCAACTAAGTGATGAATAGAGTCTTAGCACCCGGTGCGCCGTCCATCAACTGCCACCAAGTACTCATCTAATCTCGCTCGACTACGGCGTCCAAAGTGTATCTCCATACCCGCTTGATTATGGCCTCCAAGTTCACACGATCATGGCCTCCAAGTTCATCTTGAAACTCACTCAATCACAGCCTCCAAGTGTATCTCCAAGTCCGCACAATCACAGCCTCCAAGTCTATCTCCAAATTCACTCAATTACGGCCTACAAGTGTATCTCCAAACTCACTCGATTATGGCCTGCAACTTCACACAGTCATGGCCTCCAGTGCATCTCCAAACTCGCTTTATCACGATCTCGCAGTGCATCTGTAAGTTCACTTGATCACGGCCTCCAAGTATATCTCCAAATATGCTCCATTACCGCCTCCAGGTCCATCTCCAAACTCGCTCAATTATGGCCTGCAAGTTCGCACGATTATGGCATCCAAGTCCATCTTCAAAGTCACTTGATCATGCCCTCAGAGTGTATCTCTCAGTTCACTCGATCATCATTTTCAGGCGCACCTGGAATTGCTCTCAAGCAATGCCTGCAGCCAGTCCAGATATACTGTGTGTAAATGGGTAGCTATATAGATAGATAGATGAGAATACAAACTGAATACATGAGTTTTAAAAATCATTGAACAATAGGTAGTAGCTATGATTTCCAAGCACACCAGCAATGTTCCAAAAGAAGATGTCATTTTTCCCAGACTGATTTGTTGCTGGCACTCCCAGGTGCTCCCAGGCTTGTTGTCGGCGCTCCCAGACATGATGGCACTCCCAGACATATCGTCGGCACTCCCAGACATGTCGTCGGCGCTCCCAGAGTTGTCTTCGGTGCTTCCAGGGTTGTCACCAGCGCTTTCAGGGTTGTCACCGGTGCTTCCAGGGTTGTCTCTGGCGGTTCCAGGCTTGTCGCCGGCGGTTCCAGGCTTGTCCCTGGTGCTTCCAGGCTTGTCCCCAGCGCTTCGAGGCTTGTCCCCGGCACTTCCAGGCTTGTCGCCGGCGCTTCCAGAATTGTCGCTGGCGCTCCCAGGTGCTCCCAGGTGCACCTAAAGGTCTGTCCGGTGCTCCGTGGTCTTCTCAAACTTATCACCATCACTCCCATGGTACTCCTGTACTAGTCATCAGAGATTCCAGTTACTTCAAAGGTCATCCGGAATGCCCTCTTAGGGTCTAATACTCTCCTGAAATTGACGCACCCAAGTTTACACTCCACATCCTCTCAGACACTCCTGGAGGCTTCCAGTAACTAAAATACATTTTGTTGATGAATGGTTCTGATAGCAGAGCGAGTGATCTCAACAAGATCTTTGGAGTGGCACAAATCAGAGTCTTGCATGGTCAGATGAACCGACCAAATATCATGACGTCAATGACGTAACCAATTCTGGAGTGTCATCAGGACCATACGAAGTGGCTTACGGAGGGTGGAGTCTGTCTGCCGTCACCCGGTGAGGATGAACCGCAATTATCAGGGCAGTGAAATCAAGGTACATTTTATGAAACATTCAAGTAACACAATCTCTGCAACTGATGCAAAATAGGCAATGGTATGGAGAATAAGGCGCAATTGAGGAGTCCAGGAGTATTGGTTATAGTTTGATTCCAATTTGTGTTAGTTGATTATTGTGATGAATATGAGATGATGTCAATGGTAGACAGATATCTGGTAAACTGAATTATAGTCTCATTTGGATGAACTAATACGTGACGACCAGCAGGTGCACAAGTTTAATGGTGGACATAGTGAAATTCCATGGTGCTGTATATTCTCTTGTGATAATCTGTCAATGCTGCAGTTACTGCTGATTTTCATCCTATGTTGTCCATGTGGAGTTGTGATTCTGAAATCTGGAAACGAGATCTGTGTTATCAGGTGTGCCTGAACTTCCAAGTTTGATTCCAATCATTTGTTGCTTGTCTAGTTCAGGCGAACCAGATACTAGAGTCACGAAAGAATTCGGGATATCCACAGAATCAACAATGTTGAGTAACTTTCAGTCAAATGCACAACAGAATCACGGGCAACTTCTCGACTCTTCTGAGACAGATCCACTACAGTATATCTCTAATCATCCAGGGATAGACAGACTGTTTAAGCGATATCGAGCTGATGTATTGTATTCTGAGACATGGCTCGCATATGCCGGGCTTGCCCAAACATTACAGCCGAGTATATTCTCGCTCAGGAATGAAGTTCAGACACACCTCGAATCCACTCTCTGGTCGAGTTTGATGGTCTCAGATTTGACACCACATGCATATTCTATTCACTGGCCAATTTTGACAAGCCACAACTCATTATTAACATATGATCCCACTCCTGGTTCGACTCTGGATTGTGTACACCCACTTCACATTTCCCTTGAAAGATTCATTTTGCTCTATTTGAAGAATAGTTTGTTCTTTCCTGACTGCTTTGAATCTGTGGCTGTGAGCACAAACAGAGTGTCATCTTTCACACACTGAACATTTAGGTGCAGGCGCAGCTCATCCCGCTTGGCCTCAGCGAATATCTGAATCTTTACCTGATCAGCATGTGAAGGCCGCCGCTTAAATGCCATAACTGTCATGCTCTGTGTCAACCTATCCTTTGAAGGAAGGTGTCCACCACACGCTTACCATAGATGCACAGCCCGGGATGATAACTAACTACACTTAACTGGATTTTGACTAAGAAGTATGTTTGGACCTTACATTTCCAAGATCCTAAAATAGCTTCGGTCGTTTGGGCTCCATAATCCAGCCACAGCATGAAAGAGTTAATCTCAAACGACAGATTCTGCGCAGCAATTCTGCAGACAACTGGCAAATCCCGCTCACTCGTATCCTACACTTCCTTGAATAGGCTTAAATTCACAATGCTTCCAATTCAGACTTAACTACACTTTGACTAACTTGAATATTTAGGCCGCCAAAAACCCTATGTTGAAATAGATCATGAACCAATTTCGATGAACAGAGCTCGGAGAGATAGAATCTGAGTGCCAGTCTCAGCTCAACAGCTCAAATGGTAACCGGTAAACTCCCACCCACCGCATATCTTGAATACCTGAACTGTGCGACAAATCATAAACAGACGATATCTGATTTCCGCCAATGTCCAATCGCAAGAGTGCATGAAGATGAAATTGTGATGAATGCTTGAGTTAAGAGAAGGCAGTTGCGGCGAGTACAAGTAACTGTCAAAGTAAGGCTAGCCACAATCCCAGCCATTATATTAGATTGAATACTGCATGCTGATTCAATGCTCGCTGCACCGCAATTGCCCAGAACTGCATGCAGTTATTCGACTTTCCACTGTCAGATGAATCCTCATGACGCATTCATATCATTCTTACATGATATTATGTGTAACATCTCAAAGTGAGTGATTAATTATAACCCATTCGCTAGCAATCATGGTATTGATGACAACTTGAATCAATTAGATCACCCATGAATTTTAATCGTACCTTTACTGTTCTTTTTGAATGTTGAATCTCTTCTTTGTTAACCCAAATCCTCCGTCTTCTCATACACTGACTGCATACATATTGTGATTCAGCAGACTCAGACCGCTGAAAGTGAAGTTCTGCACACGACATCCCCTATTCAACTGCTAACGTTGGTGCAGAATCGTAAAATATCAGAATATCATGAAAATAGAGTTTCGTTCCGACTGGTATACAGCATTTGGAGATTTATATTTATCCACTATCAGCAACAAACTCAGTTTGAACTCATGTAACTTCAACTGTTGCCACCCACCAAGGTCCCGAATCTATTCACCCTGCAAGTTCTGCAAGGTTCTTCAACACACCGACAATTTTCTACTCTGTGCTCACCATGCATATGCTCAAACGAGGGGCATAATCAACTACCTTCAGTGGAGTTATATGGAGGGGTCATCACAATAAACCCATTTCTCAGTTTCCATGTCTGGTCCTGAGAGTGAGTTAGCGATACAACTATAATAATGTCGCAAGTTTGTCAGGTGTGTCTGGTTCCATTCTAAGTATGTTGGCTTAAACTAACCTCTACTTCTTGCATGAATAGCATACTTGGATATGAGTGCTAACATTCGGGAATTGGGGGCAAGAGGAATCCATCTAATCTGGTACACCTGACACTTCGTAAATCACAACATAGAGATAGCATCACCAATATACATATAAACCGCCAAAATGTCTTCCAGACTGTTCCCAGGCATGCCTCAAATTGTATTCTGCTCGACCGCATGTTACTTGATCGTTCTGTTTTCTCATCATTCTATTAAACTTTGTACAATGTTTTCCCATATATACTTTTCTCTACATTCCCAACTTCACTTCATCAAACATGGAATCTACGGCCAGCCAGGTGAGGAATCACTATTGCCGGCAGAATCAAGAAGCACACCTTGAGAGAGTACTTGCACGTGCATTCCAGAAGACAGCCAATCTTTATTGCTGATCAAATGATTGAACTTCCAACCCAGCTTTCAAGTATATTGATGGAGACAGCTAATACGCGATCTGGAATTCTGATGAAGCAGGATAATGACGATACCGATTGGGAGATCAGCAATGACGACAGTGAAGATCCTAGACAGTTCAGCATGTTATCCGATATTGGAGAAGACAACTTTGATAGCCGGCAGGAGATTCTACATCTAGACCAGATGTGAAGTGAGAAGACAATACGAACTACAAGGGTTCCACTGCGAAAGAAATAGAGCCATTCCAATACTGTCATTGCCCGTGCTCCACTTCCAAATCTACGACATTTAGTTGGGGCCATATCACCGCCAGTGCTCAAACGCCAACAGTCAACCATCAACATATCATGCAAGTCTGCCATGATACAGGCGGTCCCGCTTTCCAAGGCTGGGGGAGACACGAATGTTCCTCATCCAAAGGTGGGTGGAGATCACAATGTTCCGTAACACCGAAGGGCTACTTTTGAGATAGCGAAATGATTCATGGAGGCAATCACATTCGCAGAGACTCCCTCCCCAATCATGTCTGATGAGAATTACTTGATGGTTGATGAATCTTGGCAAATAGCCATTGAAGCGCAAGATCATCAGCCGGCGTTGGCAGGTGTTCTAGTAGGTACACCATCCGTGTATCAATTGCCCTGTGGTGTATATCTTAAAATCAATCCCCAAACCTGAGAAGCTGTAAGTGTTTACTTTGTTTTCTACTCCTTAAATGGACTTATCATGATACTAAACCCCAAAAAATACATAGTTAAAACTAAAGATAAGTAACATTCGAGGGTGTTTGGCAGATGGAGTTTGTGGAACTATTGTCCGTTGTTACCCATTGGATCCAGGTTTTGAGACTGAGCTTCGAATCCAACTTAAGGAGCTATGATTTGACGATGCTTATCTCTCGATGGTGGTTGATGAGAAGACATCATGGTTCACACGGATGGAAATACATGACTTAATCTGCCATCAATTTTTCTTCAACGTGAATAGCTTGGGGTAACAACTGACCTCATCGCAGTTCTTTCAACCTCTAACCCCGCAGACATTAGCCCTTGTGGCCATAGGTCTTTATTGTCCATTGTCTCAGTATGCCACTGGAAAGAAGGTTGCAGTAATGGTTTGTCAACATGAATATTGAGGTAAATTTTGCCCTTTCATGGTGATAGATTGTATTACTGCAGAAGCCATTGCACTCATCAATTACACATTGTGGGGCTGCTTCATACCCCCCCCCTCCCCAAATGGTGCTCCTCCGCTATAACAGACGCTTCTCAATCCCCGTCGGCAGTCCTCAATCCCCATCGGCACTCCTCAATCCCCATCAGCGCTCCTGAATCCCTGTCGGCTCTCCTCAATCCCCATTGGTGCTCTTCAATTCCCATCGGCACTCCTCAGTCTGGATTGGCGCTATGATATTGCATTCAGTGCTCCATACTGCCTTGTCTGTCTGCACTCCACCTCTAGAATTGGTGCTCCTCTGTCCAGTCCTCAACCTTGATTAGAAGCACGAATAGTTCATTCCAGACTCTCTACCTTCCTCCCAATTTGGTACTCGTGAGCCTGGATGGGCTGCTCCGCTTGATTGGCGCACCTCAATCCCTGCAAGCGCTCCTTGGCCTGGATTTGTGCCCCTCAATTCCATTCTGCACTTTTCCATCACCATCAGCACTCCCCTTGCCGACCTCGCACACCATATTAGGCACCCCTCTTGTCCTGGTAGCATACCAATTTTTCCCACAAATTCATCATATTGCCTTCAAAACCCCATTCTGATTCGCCACAAGGTAACCTCAATTCCAACCATTTTAGATATCAGAAATCGAGTCAAACAACATTGGAATTCAATGTCACCCACTTGCCAGGCCCGAATCATTTGGAAATACAAGGAGCACCGCCAGCTTCTTAAAGACGTTCATGAATTGTGTGTTCCTGCGTTTGTCGATCGTAATGAGATGAGAGATTTAGTGGATGACATTGAAACTATGTACGATTAATATCATTCCGATCGCTTAGTTGGATTATTGATTCTGTTATACCTAGTTGCATTTTTCAATCACTCGCCATTTCCATTGGTTTCTCTTCATGTAGTGATGCGAACAATGGAATGTTGCTGAGATGCTGGGTACTACAGTATGATTTGGAAGTTGATAATGACCAATAATCTATGCATTATATGTGGAGGGTATTCTTTTTGCTCATGTAAATCTGGAGAATCTCAGATAACGTCTGCAGACCTTCAAATGAGTACGCATAAGAACGTGGCATAACTCAGAGTTACTTTGGGATTCCCATATTGGTTGGGCAATAGTTCCAGGAGTTCCAACAATCTTCACAACCGCTTTCATGGTGCTCCGGTACCAGTCATCAGAAATCCCAGTTACCTCAATTCCCGGCCGGAATGCCCTCTTAGGGTCTAGTGCTCTTCTGAAATTGGCGCTTCTGAGTTTACACTCTGCCTGCACTCACACACTCCTGGAGGCTCCCAGTGACTAAATTACATTTTGCTGATGTATGCTGAGTTATCATCTCATGGCACTGTCTTGACTGTCTTACAGTGCAATGAGGTGACTGTCTCTTGCGATGCCGTTGGGTGACTGTCGTGATGCCGTACAGACGACTATTTGGTACATTCGAAGATCATGTTTGGTCTTGTTTGGAACTATTTTGCTAAATAGAAATGCACTCGTTCTGCATAAATTGAACTTCCTTGATTATATCATCATCTTTCCGATGCTCATGCAGTTGCATTGATCATCCTTGTGGTCGGTGCACTTGTATATACTCTTCACATCCACCCTGTGCTCGGTGCACTTATCACCAATTGCTGGTTGCGCTTGCTGGTTTTCCTCCAGGTATGCAGTCTTCTCTTTCCCTAGGTGTACTTGCTGCCACTTGTCTGGGAATCCACATTGTCGTTTTCTGAGTTCACTTGTCATTTTATATTCAAGTGCACTGTTGACTCGTCTCCATGTACACTGCTGGACTCTGCTAGTGATCTCATTCAAGGTATGCTTATCGACTAATCACCAGCTGCAATTCTCTGCCAGGAAGTGCACCGCAAGGTACTTCCTCCCAGCACTTCTGGTATGGTGAAAGCTTGCAGTAGGGGTTGTTTTGGAGTCCGGGATGGTCAACCCCCATTTTTACATCACAGCTCCCACAAGGAGTCATCTCTTACAGCTTCTTCGGCTGTCATGTTGATTGGTTAAGATTGATTCTGAAGTTGATATTCCAGTAGCCGCTGTGTATCTTCGGATTCTTGAGACTGAGTCAGGATTGCCAAGACTGAGTCGAGTTCTCATTCTGGATTGTAACTATGACATGCAGCTTCTTGATTCATCAGTAGGTGCATTTGCCATCACTTCTCTAGTGGTGAATACATTTCACGGTGCGTTGTTCCAGCGCTTCCAATGCGGTGATTGTTTGCGGCAGGGGTTGTTGCAATTTCGGCACAGTCTTTGCCCTCTTTTAACATTATTGCTCTGCCAAAGACTAATATTGTAGGGCTTCACAAAGGGCGGTATCAGCATTGTAGCTGTGTGACTTGCACTGCGATTCAGAATCGTATTCAGCATAGTACCTCGGGCATATACCAGTTCACTTCGGCATCTTGGAATCGTGCTTCAAGTGAGCCATGCTGCACGTTGATCATATACATGAATATCTGTGTTCTATTGTAGCTTTGTAGTTTCAAATCAAACTCATCATCTCAGGTATCATGTAAATTTGCCTAATCTCGAAATCTTCATCTGTGGGAAGGGGATTGATTGTCATCCGGCTCCTGTGATCCATCTCCTGAGATCCATCTCCTGTCATCCACTTCTGGTCATCCATCTATATCCAGTTGCAATCCATATCAGGCGGTGATGAATCCCCAGAGGGAATCCATCCCCTGTCATGCATTTTTGGCAGCAATCCCACTCTGGCCACAATCAATCTCTGGCTGCGATCCATTTCCGGCCATCATCTCTCCGGCTCCATCCTTTCCTTTCCACTCTGTCCATTATTGTGTGTATATGGGCCGCATTCCGTGACTGCTTCCGCCGTTCTGTAAGCCCTCTAAAGATCATATATACTAACCTCCACAATATCCGCCTTCCATTGAATCTTCATCGCAGTCCCAGAATTCATCCAGTGACATATCATCCATCTTAAGAAAATACCCACTAAACGATCCATCCATAAGGCTTGGGATCATTCAGTTCAAATCCAGGGTCCAGCCTCTTGAGCACGTAATCTATAACACTGGGACATCCACACTCAGTCCTGATCAATACAAGCCCCTAATGACTTCCGGACTGATAAAGAGAAGAATGACAAAGCTTCTCTCTGGATGCATATAACGATTAGCACCCAAGGAAACCAGGGTAAGTATTCCGCTCTCTGCTTCCGATAGACAGTATCAACTAAAAAGTATAGTGTACTGATGTATACGACTCGAGAGTATTCTGCTCAGATGATCATTTAAACTAACACACTACCATGCAGATCCGCAGACTCCCTTCGGACTCAAGAGGATCGTCCCAGCAACCGGCACCTCTACCCCAGAACCGACTGTCCTCGAGGGCAATGACTGCAAGTATTGAGTTGTCTAATACAAAACAGCAAGATAGTTTCGCTGCAGCAGAAGGAGTAGTGCAGACCCAAGTGTATGCTAGCAGAAGTATTCTCTGGACTACCACGCTATCAGGTTTGCCTCAGACATCTTTCATTCTCTAAAGTATCATCTTGGACTGTTCCTGATCAACTACTTGCTTTGACGAAGGTACTGAGAAACCAAGTAAAAAATATCATAGATATATCCATGATATAGAACTGAAGAATGAACGTACACCTCCAGACTGCAGAAGAGAAGTATCCTTGTTGACTTCAATACAGAACTAATAGAAAATACATGGGAACAAAGTTATGGTCATTACCTCCAGGTGGAAATGGTCAATAGTAATTGATTGATAAATCTTAATATACATTGTATATTGAATAGTAGGTGGTTGATGTCCTTCCTCCATGTTAGTATCGCTGCTATATATCAGACTATCCACACACTTAACAATCCTCAGACTGTGAAAGCTTGATTTGGAGCTCTCATTCATAACTGCCACATTATTCTTGCCTTCTACCATTGATTTTCGAGTTCTAACTCCTAGGAGTATTAACTATATTATCAAGGTAATGTGCTCGTATTGTGACACACTTGCTATTGCCAATATCTCGTATAGATATGAGCTTATCTCAAGCCAATTGCTAACACCTAGGTTCATGTCACCAAGAGCAAGAGAGTGTGCCCTCTCATATACCCACCGGGTACATAACGGTTTAACAATCGTGGCAAACAACAGATCGCTTAATTTGACTATGCTTTATTGCAGACAAATATACTGTACTGTGCAACTGAGCTGTTTTGCCATATATTGAATGGAGACTATCCCACACCACTCAGAACATATGAATCCCAAGGTCTATTTGCCCAGACCAAGAAGGTGTGGTCGAAATAGGGGTTAATTTGTATAAGCCCATTCGGTTGACAGAACTCCGATACATCGGTTATTGGTTCCACACTTATCTTTTCTATGACTCTGCGTATCTCAAGATGCGTTAATGCTCTGATATTGACAACACCTCATCTCTCCAGGAATGAACCATTCGAGCATGAGTAGATAGTCATTAGTTCAGTGACTAGGAAGAAAGTTTCCTGTCGATAAAGGATAACCATTGACAACTGAGGTCCAACGACCATTCTCGATCTAAACATGATTCACATCTTATTTGCCCTTGGCCTGATTGCTGTTGTTGATCTATTGATGCAAAGGTCGGGTAATGGAGATGTGAATAATTGGTGCACTAATCTGGAAGGTAGATACAAGACGGAAATCCAAGTCATTATTCATGCTGCCAGATCGAGTATCCATATTCGGATTATCAAGTGATCCAGTAATATCCCAGAAATATACCTGTACCCCCAATGGTGTAACATAACCTTACTCCATGTAATTGCATGACTACCACTCAACTCAACTCAACACAACTGATATCTGCTCATATAGCAATTTGTGGTTGGGCGCCAAATCAATTGCATGGGCAATTGACTGCTGCAGCCGGAGTGTCTCTGCCTCTTTGCAGAAAACCTCCACAAATTCTGCATATATTGTGGGGATAAGAATATGTTCTCCATCATCTGTAGAAACCATCTTTGTCATTTTGCCGGTTCCAGCTACAAACATCAGTTCTCAATCTGTACTAGATATGAAGTGGTATGAAGGAATATCCAGGAGCCCTGATGTAAAATGGTTCGCCTCGATAGGGCCAATCCCTGCCGTCCAGTACTCACTTTGTCTCTCGGCGAGCCGACAATGTTTGCACTAGTATACCCTTGGGTAGCCCTTTCTAGCCACTGCTGCTGCTACTCCCTACTTGCCCGTCTCGTACCTGGTGCTTATCTCACCACTACAGATTCTTTCGACGGTCACTCCCAGTGGCCATGCACTAACTCCGACTATTAGAAACAACATCCTGACGACATGCTGAATAGACTGTACATCGTCAATAGCAGTAGTTCGAAGTATTTATATTTGGGTAGTATAGCCAACAGTGGAACGTGCCTCCTCCCTAGCCGTCATCCAGCTCCATTCCCAGGGCATCCATGATGGCCTGCCCGGTCCACTGCCACTTCTTCCGCACCCACCAGGGTTGCAGAGCCAAAAGTCAATGGCTTTGCAAGTTGACACTAGAATTCCTGAACTGGTACTAAGGCATCTCCTAACAGTCTCCAGCTCACACCGTGTGTCCACCCCTGCTGCCACCACATTGTACGAATATGCTTACTCAGCGAGTCACGTACTTGTCACAGCTGAATGGAACTGACAACCAAATAACATCCTTGCCTCACCCAATTGGAACTGTCTGACAACCATTTAACCGTCCATTCCCACATGGGGATACGACATATCAAGTGAACCTCTCTGTACCTTAATTACATGCGGAATCTGTTGGTCTCCAGAGAGTTCCCAGACGGTCCATCCTCCGGTAGCTCTGTGGATCCGTCGAATCCAGGCTACATCATCACAATTGTATTGCTAAAAACTCTCTTCATATGCCATGGTATGGGCACTTCTGTATTCTGTCGTTGGCATATGTTCGATTGAATTGAATTGAGTCGGCACAGATGGCATCCTCTCCTCCCATAATAATGCAATTCGGTCATGCAATCTGGAGCCGCATGTTGAAATTGACAATGGTAGTTGCGAATCGTACCAGCTAGCTACTTCAGAACAATCGGAGTTACAATACTTCCCTTACAGAGCTGCCACACAATCTGGGATTGCTGTTCCTCTATTGTATCAATGGCTCGTTCTGAATGGTAGTTGTTGACCTCCCGAAGCCATTGCGCAACCTCCTAACCATTTGCAATATAGATAACTTCATCAAGTGGTGTAGTACGCAATTGCGATTGAAACTGCCATGGGTGGCATCACAAGATGTGAATTCCGTATATCGCTTAAACCAGCACTAGTTCTCCATCGTGTCAAGGGATATAATGGGAGGTGCACTTCGGGGTGCGACTGTGCTCTGTGTGGGCTCGACAGCTCGCATGCGATTGCACTCGTCCGACGAGAATCGAGACCATCTCTGGAGTAGGGCCAGCTGAGGCATTGCTGGTAATGCAACAGTCGGAGACATATCGGCTTCGGAATTGTCCCTGTGATCGACAATTGACTCAATCAGACAGTAACTGATCCAATTGCATTGGTGGTGGTGCTGCAATTGATAGCCTTCGAGTACTTATATGATGCACTTATTGAAATGGACTCCGATTGACTTGGTTGTTGACACATGCCCAGGCTGGTTGGCCTTCTGAAATGAATCAGAATTGTCTCTGCTAGTGTTAACCTCAATTGCATGGACAATTCACGCCTCTTAGCATCTCCAATTTGTAGATGCCAAATCCATACAACTTGTCATTTATAGGTGTTGTGATGTGTCTCTGGTCCATTGGCATCTAGAATCCACATAAAATTGTCTGTTACAGTCAACCTCAATTCCATAGACTTATCAAAACACTTCACTTCTGCAATCAGTGATCCCAAATCTGTATGACATTTTGTGTGTACATTGGATTCCGTGATGTGTCGGAAAGGGGTGATTCAGGAAATCCTGTATGTTAAACATATCTGCTATTGTCAGGGTGAGAATAGTGTAAAGATATATGCCTGGGTGGGGCCTTGTAGGAAGAAATATCAGTAGATACGGTGGCAACCCTGAATGTCACATTTGTAGAGTAGTATCAAGGGGAGATAAGGTAATATTATTTCTAGTAATCTAAGGCTTGTGGCGAGCTGACTATATAAAGTGAGTATTGGCCGGCCCTTGACATGTCATCTGCAGCGGTGCCATTACACCAACCCAAATCCCTGCCACCCACCATCCACTTCATCTACCAAGGAACACAAACTATGTGTGTCAGTGGAATGGTTTCATTTGGATAAGAATGGCCTGCTGCAGTTACATTGAGTTTTGGAAAAGTAACAGATAAGAAAAAAATTGATGGGCAAAGATGCACAAAGAAAAAGGGGTGGAGAAAACCCAAAGGGTACTCAGGATGGAGGAAGAAGAAAAGGCAGAGAAGAAGAAAGAAGGGAAGGCAGAGAATGAGGATGAAGGGAAGGCAGAGAAGAGAGGATGGTTGAGTATTCCAAACACAATGCAGCAACGAATTCTCCATATCAGCAAGATGTATTTTAGTCACTGGGAGCCTCTAGGAGTGTCTGAGAGGATGTGGAGTGTAAACTTAGAAGCGTCAATTTAAGGAGAGTATCAGACCATAGGAGGGCATTCTGGCTGGCCTTGAGAGTAACTGGAATCTGTGATAACAGGTACAGGAGTACCATGGGAGTGAATGTGATAAGTTTGGGAACACGTCGGAGTGCTGGAGAGAACTGTGGGTGCACCTGGGACAGTCGCTGAACCAATGCAAGAAATGCAAGCAAACTCTGAGAGATGCCTTGGTTCCTAAGGATATTCATTAAAAGGACTGCAAGGGTGATCTGAACCTCTCCAGATGTACGTGAGCAATCGATTTCCCTCAATGGCTAATATAATGCATGGATTATTGTCCATTATCACTTCTGAATCATACTAGCTATGATCTTCTTCAATGTTGTATTTCTTGCCTTGCTACATTACGGAACCAATGAAAAAGGGAAGTGATTCAAATATAAACGCAGGTACACCGAAACAATAACCCGACTAAGCGATCGAATGATATCAATCAAATATGGGGTCAATGTCATCCACTCCATCTCCCATCTCATCAGGTCTGATGAAAGCCGGAACACACAATCCAACAACCACACAAAGAAGCAAGAGGAGCTCCTTGAATTTGCGGATTATTTCTACCTGGTGAGTGGATGAAATTGGATTCCAATGTGGTTTGGCTCAATTTGTGATACCTAACAAATGTATAATGAGATGTTAGCTAGCTGCGAATCTGAATGGGGGTTTGAGAGGCAATGATTATTTGAATGAAAAACGGGAGCAACCACAAAGGAATAGAGGAGGGCCAAAATGGTGAGTATTGTGTGGAAAAGAGGAGTACAAAGAAGGTGTTGAAGGAGCACAGAATTAAAAAGAGTTCCAAATCTAGGCTAAGGAGCGCTGATGGGGATTGAGGAGCGCCCATACTAGCAGAGTAGCGCCAACAGGCAAGGGGGGGGGGGGGGGGGTGTGGGGTTAGGAGTGCGGAACTATACATGGAAGCAACGATCCTGAGTGAGCTACGCCAGTGGGAGTCAAGAAGCGCAGAATGGGGGGATTTGGGCGGCGATTGAAATACCAGAGCATGAACCTGGACTAAGGAGCATAGATGGGAATTGAGGAGCTCCTATTGTCATGGAGTTGTACAGCAGGGAGCCTATAATGCGGCCCACATACGTCAGAATGTTGAGTGCAGGGGCTTCCGGAGTAAAATTTATCACAGGGGATGGGCAAAATGTACCTCGATATTCATCTTGAGAAGACATAACTGTGGCCGTCTTACCACTGGCAGATTCAGACAGCGCAAACTGAATTGCTTTAGCTGCTAGTGCTAAAGTCTGCAGAGTGAGAGGTTGGGAATACTGGGATGGCATAGGCTGGCGCCCCAAGCTATTGGCGGTGAAGAAAAATTGGTGGTAAATTGGATCAAGCACTTCCATTCAGGTGAACCAGGATTTCTTATCATCAACCACATTGGAGAGATATGCATCATCACACAGGAACTCTTTAACCTGGATCCGAAGTTCAGTCGCAGAGCACCAATCCAACTGGTAGCTATGGGGAACAGTTGAATGTGCCCCATCTGCCAATCATCCTCAACTGGTACTTATCTCCAGTTTGAATGATGTATATTTTGGGGCGTAGTCAATATCCAAAATCTGATAGAGGAGCATTAAACAGAATCCAAGACTTACAGCTTCTCATGTTTGCGGATCAATTTTGAAAGATGAACTGCTGGGCAATTGACACACAGATGGCATACCTACAGGAGCACTTGCTAATGCCCGCTGACGATCCTGAGCTTCAATGGCAAGTTTCCAAACTTCTTCAACCATTGAGTACTTGTCATTGGATAATTTTGGCCAAGGAGTCTTTGTAAATACGATTGCCTCCATGAACCTCTTTGCTACCTCAACAGTTGCCTGTTGGTGATGGGGAACGTTGTGATCTGCGCTGGTTGTGGGATGTGGAACAATCTGGACTCCACTAGACTTGCGTAGCGGCAGCGTCTGGGTGGATTGTGTACAGTCAGACTCAGATGAGTTGTTGAGGAGGGTTGACTTTTGGCTATTGAGCAGTGGTGGTGCCATTGCCCAAGCTGAATTTCGGGAATTTGGAAGTGGAGGGCGTGCAATAACAGTATCGGCACCGCTCCGTTTCTATGGCAGTGGAACCATTGTAGTTCGTAATGACTCGTCCTGGCGCATCTGGCCTAGAAGCAGGACCTGATGGTGCTGATCCAAACTGTCTTCTTCAATGTCGGACAATAAGGTCGACTCTCCGGGGTTATAACTTTCATCATCACTGAGCTCCTCATTGGCTTTGTTTTCCTGCTTCATTAATGAAATCCTGGACATTAGTCTTCCATAATACAATGCACAATGCACGATGGAAGATAATTGGAATGCAAACATTTGATGGACAATGAAGATTGGCTCCTTTCTTGAGTGCCAGAGCTCTCTGAAGGTGTGCTTCCTGATTTTTCTGTTAATAGAGATTCCTCACCTGGCTGGGTGTAGATTTCATTTGTGGTAATGATGATAGACAGTTGGGGAATATGGGAGAGAATGTATAAGCAGTAAATATAAGATTAAGTGAAATAGAATATCTGGAAAAATGGAGCAAGAAGTTACACATAGTCGAGGAGGATGCAATTCGAGGCATGCCTTAAACGGTCCAGGAGAAATGACTTCAATGGTTGATATTTACATTGAGGACAGAAATCCAGCGTTGCGATATAGAATGTTATCAGTTCCACTGGAATATATGGGATTCCTTGTCAAGTGCACCGGAAATGATGGATTCCTAAGGCCTAATGTTACCAACTTCTATCAACAACACACTGTATGGATACAAGAAATGGAAGTTGTCTAAAGCCAATGCACATAGAATAGTACCATACTCACCGGAAGACAACTCGCGATATGAACTGATCCTTTGTGCTGGCCAAATGGCTCACCGAGAACCTGAATGAAAACATGTGCCCCTGCATATGACTCACTAAATGTAGTCATTATGCGTAAATTTTTGAGCATTTGAAGTGACCGCTTTGCATAGAATTGGTGCAGCATTTAGAATATGCCGAACTCGATTGATTTGGGACCTTGAGAGTGACAGCTGAGTTGGAAGGGTTTATACTGAGTTTGTTATCAATCAAGGAGACATATGAATTTCTGTCTCTCATATATCTGCCACCGGGACACAACAAGTTTCACGATGTTCTGTCGAATAGTAGGATGCTGCCGCTAAGTTAGTGGTTGATAAGGCAATTTGGTAAGCATAACTTCCCTTCCATGCGTTCATCTGGGCCATGTCTGCAGAATACTCTTTACAACAATGTTGAAGTTAATGGAGGAGAGAGAGAATTTAGTATAGCAAGAATAGATACAGACGCAGAGAAAGAATGGTAAGGTACGATGGACTATTCAGGGGGTGATTGTATTGATTCAAGCACTTGGCGATGCCAAGATTGCTAACAAATGGGTCAACAATACTCACTCACATTCTGATTTTGCGCCTAATATCTAGTAAGTTGCACACAGTTAAATCACATATTCATTGGGAGTCTTACTGCTACAATGTTGACTTCATTTATTGTTGGAGTTACAAGCCATGTGCTACAATGGTATGAATGGGTAGTGAGATGTCATCTCACAGTGGGCAGAGAAATGATGATTAGATGCATACAGTTCTGGAAATTGAGGTGCACCGAAGTTTAAATGGTTATGCTTGGATTCAATGGCTAGGGATTGCATGCTTGCCATACTCTGACAATTAATTGCACTCTTTGAAGCTGTCCTTTCTTAACCTGAACTTTCACGATTCTCTCCCTTGAAACTTCACTCTTGACGGAAATCGCTTCACATAATCAATTTTCAGATATGAGATTTGGCGGCCCAAACAAATCAGTTAGTCAGACTTGAGTTAAGTCGGAATTCAAAGGATTGAGCACTTAGGCCTCATTGAGTAAGTACAGTACATGGGTGAGCAGGAGTTGCTGGCCATCTTGCACAGTCGCTGAACAGAATCTGTGTTTTGAGATTCTCGCTTTCAAGCTCCAGCGCTTTTGACAGAGCCTGAACATGCACAAGCTATTTTGGGATTTCGGAGCATAGGTCCAAGCATACTACTTAGTCAATATCTAGTTAAGTAGTGTTACTAATTGGCTTGGTCTGGGCATTTATGGTTTAGTTGTACAGGGCAACCTTCCTCCAACAAACAAGTTGACACAGAGCTGATAGTTGAAGGCATTTTAGCGGCGGCCTTCATAGCCCGATCAAGCTTAGATTGATATATCAGCATAGGCAGAGCTGGATGAGCTGCCTGCACCTAAACGTGATGTGTCTTGATAGGTGACCATGTGTGAGCACTGTGTCCACTGATTCAAAGTGGAAGAACACGTAATAAGAATGACAGAAATAAAAATATTACCTGCCGTATGGACAGGGATGCATATGCTTCAGTGGCGTATTTGTCACTCTCGAGGTGTGGCTCGGCTGGAATGCTACATCCATAATGGGTTGCAGCTTGTTAAGGTTGGTCTCATACAAATCCCAGAACATCATTTGGGACTGGATGGTAGATTTTCGTTTTGCCTGAACTTCAATCTGAGGCAAGCAAATTCCCGGCAGGGAACGCCGCAGCTTAGCCATGGATACCTGAGCCTGGTCTCAGTATCTGACACTGTGCAATGCAGATCTTGAGTGTGCCCGAATTTCAATGATATGCCAGCAATAGTTGCAACTTTGCTATGGATATGTGAGCCAATGTCTCATAATGTAACAGAAGAACTCAATATCCTCTAGACTGACTGTATTGCCACTATGATTGGCAAATATACAGTGATCAATCGGTCATCAGGATATGTACTGAAGCTCTTCCGCTGCACCTGAACATTGATCAAATGTCAGCAAAAGCTGTGGCTTTGCCACAAATAAGCAAGTGGTGTCTCATATCCTAACCGAAGTACTTACTATCACCTAGAGTGTCTTAGTGCCAAATGCGATGGGCAAATGTGCTGTGCTGGCGCTGTTGTAATGCGACTCAAAATATATGCAGAGGATACACCGGCGCACCTCAATATCGATCATATGCCAGCAAGTACAACAGCATTGCTACCAATCTGTGGGCCAGTGTCTCGTATTCTGACATAGCAACTCAATATCGCCTTGCCTGACATGATTGCCAAATAGGATTCGGCAAATATGCAGGGCCTGGTCTGTGGTCACCAGACTTGTGACAGATCGCGAGGATTCTCCGGTGTACCTGAAAGTGGTTGAATAATGTGTTTGTTTCCATTGCTTTGACTACGAAATGCATTCGTGGCCTCAGACTTCAGGTGCACCACATATTCGCAACTGACAAATGATTCGAAGGCCTTTGCTGCATCATAGTGAACATGATACTTATGCCATTTATCGTGAGATAGGCCAGCCGAAATTGTGTATTGAACCTTATCAATTGACTTCATCTTGTATTCGTTATTATCAATAATCAAGAACGCCAATGAAGTCCCCCTCAAACAATTCCACAATCAGAGCTTTGATTCACTTCAAAAATGCGAGAGAGACAGGATTTCTCTATGCAGTATAGTAGTTTGCCTTACAAAGGACCTTTTTGACTATTTGTATCAGTTAAGATTATGTTGGGTGACTGTCTAAAGAGGCGTACCTTGATGAATTGTTCTAACAATCTAAGATGATGGTACATCAGTCTGCAACGTATCTCCATTCTCTGTCAGCCGCTTCAGATGGTCCTGACGAGACTGCAGAGTCTGGTAAATCATCCTCGTCATAATGTTCGTTCGACTCATCCTGGGGTGCTGGACTCTCGTAGGTGCAAATCCAGAGTGATGATGGAGATCGCTTGCATGGTTATCATAGCCACCACGTCCCATATTTAGTAACCATGTATCTGGTACTCTGTTTTCCCCTAGTGGGATAGCTTATGCAAATGCCTGCCACTGCTCATTCAATACCCAGAACTTCTGAGTTATTACTGCATGGTTTGGTGCTGTAAGATTTAAGTCTGTCCCGCCCACTGTGGGAGTGGTTACGAATACAAAGGGATTTCGTAAATCCTGGAATTTGAGCAGCATTTCTGTGCATTGATCATTGTCTATTTCTGCATACGTGTGGAATATATCCACATGATCCGCAAAATACTTGGTTAGCCACGACTTCAAATGACGAACTTGGCCAATAAGAGGACAATATAGCACCGCCTTTTGTAGAGGAACTGCACTGGGGAGTGCAATATCATTTCTGTCTTGTTCCGGAAGGAGGGCCTCTCTTAATTCGTCACCCTAGTCAGGTTCCGGAATCTCTGCAGGTTCCTTGACAAGTATTGGCAGGAATGTCTCACTGAGCCATCCGAAAATTGGAGAATCTACCCATATATTGTGTGGCCATTCATTGTACCATTGTGCAGAATCGTCATTGCAATCCTCAGTGTCTCCCAGCACTAACGAGAACCATGCTAACCACCATTTATGAACCCGCCATGCTCCTGAAGTACCCTGTGAAGTGTATCTCTGCACAAGAGTCTACAGTTTTGCTTGCTCGTTTTCATTTCACTCAAGATCAATGTGGTGTATGGATTCCTTTGGTATCAGAATGAGTGGTTTTTCATTAGGTAGTTTCAATTCCATCCACCTCCGTATTGTCCAAGGCTTTGCAATTCGTATTATCTGGTGCACCGCATCCTTTTGAGCTTCTTCGTTTGCTGTCCGGATAGCATGGATCAAACCCTTCACTGTGGAGTACAATGCCTTTGCACCATGCTTCTCCGTCACAGTATTATCCGCTGAATCATCAGACACACCTGAATACAGCCACGTCGTCTGATAACACCAGTCATAGAGTGAATGGAATCCCAGTGTAGCTGTGACTTGAAGTTTGAATCCCATTTTCACATTCATCGTAATTTTTCACCCCATACTGCTCTTAGTCTTGTACTGATGGGACTCATGAAAAATCCCAAAACTCCATGCGCAGTAAGAAAGTGGACCGTTGCTTGATGGTTCTGCTCTGGATAATGAGGTATCATAAGACACAAGGTAGATATTCCATAGGTTTTCCGGACAGTCAATACTGGTGTTTAGATTCTTGTGGGTGAGATTCTCATTTTCGGCATTCAACAAGTTGATCAGTTTGAAATCAGTTCAATTTGTCATCTCATCGATGACACTCTTGAACATCTCTGCCAGTCTGGGTATTGTAACCACCAGCATTGGTTAAGGGGCTGATACAAGTGCTGGATGCCCATGTGGTGGTGTTGTCTGTATGTCAAACAGGCGGCGGGGCACAGAATTAAATCTCTTGAGCAGATACAACTCCCATTCTTCACCGACAATGCTGGGAAAGTTGTTGCATGCCAAAATCACTTACTCTTCAAGGGTATTCCCCCATAAAATGAACTGTGGCAACCCCATTACAACTTTCTCATTCACCAATTTGCAAAGCATTGCTGCTGCAACTGAGGTGAAAGTCTTTGCAAGACCCATTTCGTCTGCCACCAGTGGTCCTGGCATATCAGTATCCCAAACCCACCTCCTCATGATGAACCATATGGCCCAAATTTGGTGTGCTGGAAACTTAGTTCTGGGCAGGCCTCGAATTGAATACTTGTGGTCTGGAACACTGTCATCTGTTGGTTGATGAATAGGATGCGCATTCAGCAGCCTGACAGCCTCATCAAGACACTCGTGTTCAAATTCGTTGTTAAGTGTCCTGAGAACCGTATTGAATACTGAGCTGGTATTTGCTGGATCGAGAACCTTCTCACCATTCTCCACATGTTCCTGGACTACCCTTGCATCTTTGTCAGTGTTCTGTTGGTCCTCAATGATCCCTTTCAGTTGCTTGGATGTAAGCTGCGCAGATGGGCTCATATTCCGGCGCTTCTGAAATTTATTGCAATATTAGGTATTTTACAGACAAGCAACCATTGGAACGAATATATATGGATGGAATATAATCAATTTTATTCTTCCAATCAGAACTTCCATTGGTACAAGTATCATTCTCTTGCACACCATTCTCCTTTCCCCCCTCTCTTCCACCCTCTTCAGAACCTTCCAAAGTCTATGTATAATAATTAGTAGTTGCGCACATCAAACCATAACATGGCTAGCGGGGATCACATTTGTCGGTCTAATTAGGTGCTCGGCAATCTCCTCCCCTTTAGCTCTCATAATTTTGACCAAAAATATTTTCCAATCGTGTCCAAGTTTCAACTTGAGAGCCTTTGAAAGTCAACAGTTGTACGAAATCTGGCAATACATGAGGTTCAATTATCATTTGGCTATTTGAATATTATCCAATATACTCTTCCTCAAATTCGGCTTGCATCAAGGTGCACTGGAACATCGATGTCATAATGTATGGCTGGTTTGGTCCCCATTGTTGTCGATGAAGTCAATCAGCTCATCCTAGTGCCTCACATCCATATACGAGACTTGCAGTTGTTTAGGGGCTTGAAAGAAATCGTTGCCATTTGACACCCAGCGAATCACAACCATGAACATTGTATTTGGCAAATTCAGGAGGTTACTTCTAGCCTTTTTGCTTAAACGCTCGCCCAAATCTATCGCTGGTCACATGTTGCCTAGCCTTCCTTTTTTCCTCGCCTCCTGAATTTCAGTTGAACATGACTTCAAAAAGTCTCAGCCCACTGCCTGCAAATACATTCAGCATTATTGATATTATCCAACAGCAGCCAGTTCCCGAATGTCTCCCAAAAATCTGCAACCGCTGTCTCCCTGTGCGGGGGTCCATCTCAAGCCTGGTTCAAATGGTTCTGCCCTCGGATTATGGACCGATGCTTCTTCTTCTGGAACCCAGCCTCACATACTTTCTTCCACTTGTTGAACGTACTATAGTTGGCCTGCCCTATCATTTTGCCAAATCACTTCAAGGAGAATTCGGTTTGCTTCAGGATTATTAACTGTCTGCCTTTTGCACCACCCAAGTCCGACGAATCGTCACTCTCATTAGCTGCATCGTAATTCTCATAAGACATCTGCTGCAATGGAGGCAAGTCTGCAACCCTTGCGATATCTGTTTTCTGCAGTTCCGCTGGTGGCTGGAATCCTGTTGTTGGGAGGCAAATCTGGGGTCTCCTAGGTGCGCTGGAAAGAGGTTCAGGTGGACGATTAGAGCTGGAAGATCTTGGCCGATTGACTGGATGGTTTTCCTGCGGTTCTGGAGGCACTTTCATTGCACCGGGCGATAATGGCCCTTGTTCTCGAATCTGTGGAGGGTGGAACATTTAAGACCCACCATAACCACCTTCGTGGAGGTCATATCCTTGCCAATGTGGCCCACTACTTGGATATCCTTGACTTGCGCTGGTGGTTGGTTCCGAACTATTTGTCATGTTGAATGGAAAGTGCTGATACAGCTGCAGAGCTCCTCATAATGGTTGCTGGGAAGGCAGGTAACCATATACATGCAATGGTTGATATTGATAGGTCTGTTTCTCAGATCGATTGTCATTGCCTGTGGCAGTTCGTAAACTGTTTTTGAATGATTCTGAAATGTCTTCACATAGTTGTGGCGTGCCAAATATGCCACCTGGACGAGCCATGTTCGTTGTCTTTGGTGGAGATCCTTTCCTCGGCATGTTCTATGAACAAAGATGGTGGTAAACTAGTATAGATGCCAGAAGTGATATAGAGTAAATCAGAGTAGGGTTGAGTATATTGCAGGTAGCAGTAACCTTCGGCAGACTGAAGGGCTTCTTTTATCCCATTCTGTTGTCATGATCTGAGTTGTTTCACTCCACCTTTGATCCATGAAATCAACCCGGCTGAGAAAAAGAAGCCTTATTTACACATATCCCAAATTTCTTCGTTATATGCTGCAATTCATATCCTACGATATTGGATAGGTGCTCATATTCATATGATTCCATGACTTTACAAGTTATAGAAGGGATATGACATGATATCTCCATGAACCCAACAAGAACTATATCCAGTATGAAGTTTAGCACAACTAGAAATATTACACATATGTTAGGTGTATACGACCTTGCAACCTCATTCAATAGGAGCCCTGTGAGTCGAGCAGCAACAGTGCTTGCTTCCTATTGAGCTCCTTGTCTAAACATCATTGCTCTTCTCAGGATTCATACTGCAGTCAAGGATTGGTACCGAAGCAACCATCCTATCAGTTCTCAATGATCATTGCACGGACATACAGCTAGCTAGGAAGCTAACCCATTCATTGTCGTAAGACAATGTACCTTCATTATCAGCTGCTAGGAGGCTCTAGCGTAGGTATTAACTCGCAATGCCGCAATGACATAGTATAGTATATGGCCCGTCGTGGCGATTGCAGTTATGACAAAAGCCACCTTCTCTTTGCTGCTAACAACTTTCAACAGACGATGTGTATAATTATTGTGCGGGATACAATATATATATCCTGGTTTATGAAGAAAGGTGATCATATGGTGACTTTATCATACCTCGCATTTGGCGGAGTGCAATGCAGCTGTGATATGCTACCTTGAGTTAGCTCACTTTCAAACCAATATACCCGAGGCTCTAAATCACCGCCTGAAGCAGCAACGAGATTCATCCGAATATGTGTTCACTGACCATTCGTTGAATATGGTCAACACTTGCTGGAAACATGTTACGTGCTTTATCTGCAAAAAGAAATTATTCAACGAGAACTGACTCGACACTCACTATCAACAATGTTAGCCAATATCGAAGAATGCTGGGCTATCACCTGACTGGATTATATTTTCTGCAGGCTAGGATCAACCCGAGCCATTACAGTTTGACTTCAGTCGGTGCACCTGAATGGCCATCGATGATCTTGTCAACTAATGATCTAATGAAAGACAATGTACCTGGTGAACCACCATGTGAAGTTACTCACGACGATGAAACAATAGACACCCAAAAGCCTGAACTGACATGTACCCCTGATCCAACAAAGCGGAAGGCTGATAGGCAGGCAGTTGGAGTGGAAAATGCCGGAGGGACAGTATATGGCAAGGCAACTGGATTATACAACAAGCATCGCAAGTACTCTGAACAATGGAATCCATGGCATCCTGTTCAGTCAGGACACCACTTTCAACAGGCTCAATTATTTAGCCAGCAAGCAAAAACGTAGATAGATCAACATCTGAGGTGTCGACTGGACAACTTCAAACTTGCATCATTCCAAACAGCAGATGCCCTGTGAAAGCTCCTCTCCCAACTTGATTTCGGGTCTGGCGATGGTAGTTGGATGGAAGATCATTAACATATGTTCGGAACATTATACTACAGGGATCTTTTCAAATGTATGCAGTTTCTTTTGGCACATCTTCCTCTTCAGGTTCACCTTGATTTTCAACTGGTGCACCTCGCAGACTCGGAAAGTCACCGGATATACTGCAGGCGAAAGACGGCCGATTGGGGGTGAAATACGCAAGATCAGTGTCCTGTCGGAGCGACAATTGTGCCAGTCATTTGTGCATCCAACACGACTCACTTGACCAATTTTTCAGGCAATCAGCATACCTGGTCGCTGTATCTCACGATTGGTAATTTTCGAACAGATATCCACTGCACACGTAAAAATTGGCCCTTGATTCTTCTAGGGCGGATCCCCTATCCTCCGAACGGTGCCAAACATACTGACAAAGCATGGCACTCTGCAGTTGGAATAGCGGTGTCCCCACTCTGGAATCTTGACATAACTGGTCCTGGCTTGAAATGGAGTTGTGGTGATACATTCCAGAGACAATTTTAGCCTCTTTTGGCTGCCGGGGTCAGGGATTATCAAGAACAAGTCATGGTGTTTCCAGTCTCATATGGCTCATGCGCGATGTGTGAAATTCCTACAGCTACCCAAATGGAACATTCCACTCTTCGACCACTCGATAACCCAAGAGATCAGGATGTTTATTCAGACCTTCCGTACAAAACCAGTAGCGATGTTCTGCACACTCTTGGTGTTCATTCAATCCGCACCCAGTTCTGGCAATATGCTCTCAGCAATGTCTATCGGCTTTGGCAGCCTGATGAATCACATCAGCTGCTCTTGGAATTAGTTAAACACTGATTACACTGGCTGCTCAAATACCAGAAAGCTAGAAATATGAAGGATCAAGTTGACAATCAATTCACATCGGCACCAAGGTATCCGGGCTTCCAGTGCTTCTCTAAACTATTCGATTTGATCAAAAGCAGCTCCTAGGGAGAAAACAAGATCTGGGGCATGATCGGAACACTGCGGGTGCATTGCGCTTTGATTCTTGACTGCTCTAAGAATGACGGGAGACTGCGGTGGAAACAGCCTCTGATGAAATAGTGATGGGAGCAGTGCAGGCATTATGTGAATTCTCTCTACTTGTTAGCCAACAAAATCACTCTGATCTATCCCAGACACTACAAGATGATGCGCTGAAGCAATTTTACGAGAAGAATTGTGCTTCTTGAGATCAGAAAATGTCAAAGTCTGTGTAGGCCCAAGTGGATGAACTGTTGGCAAGAGAATCCCATCAGTTAAAACAACAAAAGATTCATCAAATCCGTGCTGCAATGGAGGTTCTGGTGTGTGGGGTTGAAAAGGTTACAACAACAAAATGAAGGCAATTTCAGGTGTGCCTGAATAGAGCCCAACATAGGGCAACTAAATGGTCAAATGCTGATTGGTAGAGTCCAAAAGAGCGATTGGAGCACGAAATCCATCAAGTGACACTGGCTAAATGCAAGCTTTTCGATGAATTATTCCAACATCTTAAGGAACAACTATTGCTGGAAGTTGGGACTAAAGCAACTGGTCCCAGAAGCACATTCACCAAACAACTTGCTCAAATGAATACCACTAGAGAAAACAAGGTTGATGAAGTGGCAAACATCATAGCCAACAAGCGTGTGGAATTTCAGGTGGGTCTATCTGATGCTGAGACTGCAGCCACCAACTGCAGTATCACTGATACAAACCACATTGCGAGTCAGCTGGAGAGAGAGATTTATGGAATTGCTTTGAATGAGCAGATGCATTTCAAGAAGGAATTGTGTATCTGCTTGATCAAATTTGAAGCTTGCAGGAAGGCAATTAGCATGCAGCAGTTCTGGAAAACCATTGAATAGCGTGTAATACATTTCAGATATTCAACGATGCATCTTGTAAGCCATATATCAGAGTCATTTCGGCAAATGGGTTCTGGATACAATTGCATCACTGATATTTCTGAACGGCTACCTATTGGCAATGTGAAAGAGGCATATCGATCTACAAACAATGTCAATTACATTCGACAGATGCTCAAGCATAATGACCAGTGTACCAGTCTTGACTCTATGGAGGAGACACAGTCTCATCAAGCCCTCCAAGGCTGGTAAGATATTGACTTTACATCAGTTTTCAACGTACTATGCGCTACCTATAAACTGCGAAATCCTCACAGAGCCCATCTTTTACATGTCCAGCATTGTCAGGAAGAGCTATTTTTCTGCCCCATATCACAACTGGTATATCATTTGACAGAAACCAATGTCCACGGCATGTGCAGAAGTATCACATCAACCTCACTCAGCGATGCATCAGAAGATTACAGAATTCCCAACTTTGTTCAGCTATTCCTTGCATATATTGAAGAGGACAGGGGACACGAGAGTTGTCGACTGGTGCTCAGATATGATAAGATTATACTCATAGATGGTGTATGTATTAATTTTCACAATGCGTTGTTGTACTACCATCAACCATTTCACTGCACTATATCTGTTGAGCATCAGGGACTTTATTGCAAGGTAGAATATACCAATGCCAACCAACGGATTATGCCTGAATCTCATAACATCTGGGTCCAATATATGGAAAGTAACCTTGATAACACCTTCCAAGGCTGTGTTCCTTCGTTTCCTGTTATATACATTAGCTGGACTCCGCCAAATCAGATCCTCCAATTTCAGGAGTACCTGCACACCAGACTAACAATATCAACCTTTTCTAAGAGGTGCAAGAAGTCTCAACAATGGATATTATGTTCTCAACCTCAACAATATGCGGTGGTGATAGTGTTAGTGTTACGCCTTTGAAGTTGTCACGGTTCCGGGGTCATGAGATATCACTCGATTATGATGTCAGGTGGCGATGCAATAAGGTTCATCGGTTATAAGCAAACACTATCGCCACACCAACGACCATTGGGCACATGTCACTCAACTAGATCATCACCACCCACCCTCGAATGTTGTCATATCAGTAGTGGTGTGTTAATAAAACGCAAACACCCATCGCTATATCCTGTATGGACAAAGATAAAGAATGATGCCAGCCATCGTCACCTCTCCACGAAGCAACCTTCGATTGGCATTAGTTATGACCAGTAGGATAGGGATACACGAGCACGATACGAGAGAAGGGTGTTTAATGATACGATGAGATTAATTCGTCCGGAAGACAACAGTCCGATGGATACCAATCAGCCTGGAGATATATATCAGAAGAATACTGTTGGTCTGAAGAGACTGGAGGAATTAAAGGATACCATTTGCTCAGAGGAAGTTCAGGCCAACTGGATATCAGAGCAAGGGGATTGGGGAATGAGGGGATGGTAGTAAATTGTCTAGAGAGAAGCGTAGTTAGAATTAGCAGTTAAGAGCGCAGAGGAAAGAGGTATAAAAGCCTCTCGATTCTCCACTGGTATAGAGGGCAACCTTCTCACGATGGGGAACAAGCCTTAACAATATATTCGGATTGGAAAGCTATTCTACATTTATTCTACTCTGATTACTTGCTGCGCCTGAGCGAAGCTTCGAAGTGATTCATCTATTTGTCCTTGTATAAGTCCCATATCAAGTCCGATAGCGAGACAAGATAAGGGGATACTTAGAAGGGATACTTCCAGTTGAGTGCATCTTGGAGTCGATTCCTCCCGCATCACAGTTAGCAACGGGTCCGGGTAACCCGCCAGTGGTCCAGGTTTGGACCGGAAAAACGGTTTGGTTCGGTGCCAGACCTGTCCAAAAACCTGACCCGCAGCTTCTTGGCGTGCCAAACACGCACCCGTACCCATCAACCCTGGGGTTTTGCTGGGTTTGGCTAGACCTGTCGGTTCCAATCTCTGGTTTTCATTTTCGGGTTTTTCTATTTATGGTCGCAGTCAGATATATTGCTGTTATGTGCAAAATATTAGCTTTGGTACATCATTTTCTTTATTTGTCTCATTGGCTGCCTTTATAATCAAAACACGGAGAGACATGCTCCCTGCTACATCCTGAAGTTGAGTGTGAACGAATTTTCGTCTTGCATCATTAGTAGGATTTGAGGTCCGGCACAGCCATATTGATAGTTAAGGCAGTCATTACACCAGAAATTGATCAGTTTGCATCTGCAACTGGGCCGACATCATTTGTCGAGCTGGTGGAGATGCACGATAGTGTCAGCGGAAAATTTCAATGCCGCAAGCAACATCACAAGCAGAATGTGGCCATATCAGATTAACATAATGGAAACCACCATCTCACATATATATATTGGCTTTCATAACTGACATGGTACTCAATTCATCACCCATTCCGAAATTAAAGCCTGTTAAACCCGTTAGCTTTCACCCCTGCATATTTCCTCCCTACCTACTTACCATACACGAAATGGATTCAGATAGACATATTGTATTGGCTCGTAGGTCACTTGTACACAACCTGCACAATATGTGATTATTTACGACATATCTCCCCAAAATGTAATCGCTGTATCTATTTTGCTACGCATCAGAATTGTATTGATTTCAGTGAAAACATTGTGAGACATGATAGTTCGTCTGTGCATGTGCAAGGGTCATACGGGCCATATGAACGTTCTAAACTCCAAACCGAGTTGATTGACAATTGATTAACGTGTTATCATCCTGCCTCTTACAGATAAGTGAGAACGCGCAATCTATACTCGAGATAAAATTGACTAACAAAGTCTCACTTAGTGATGGAATGCGAGTTATTGAAGAAGCGGTCAATGTGCAACGCGAATCTGTATGAATGACCACCAGCACGTTGCATTCATCCATACACCCAACTATATCAGTCCGCGCTCAGACCGGGTGCACATAGTCAGCATTTTGAAAAGTCCTTATGGTAGGTCATAGAAATCGAGGAGATCCAACTGGATATGGCAAAGTGAGCAAGTTGGGCTATATTAATGAAAAATCAGTATATGGATCTACCTGCAGTGAATTGCCAGCTGAACGCGCTGGAATGCCACAGCGCAAGGTGATCCATCGCTCAGAGAACATGTGCTTCAGGTGATCAGAAATTGATATGCCACAAAGCTTTTGCAAGCAACTGAGTATTGATAGAATATGTACATTGGCTGTCAATAATGACTATATGATTATTTGTACAAAATTATTATCCATAAAACAACAGTTAGGACACGTTTATGGTGAGTGTGAATGGAGTGTCAATGATTTATGGTCTTGTAAGTAAGTTAATTAGAAAGCGAGATGCATGCTGTTATTCATAACACATGTATTGGCTGCCTTGACTGGCAAAATACAAAGAGACACGGATACAGCCCAACGCTGAACATCAGAGTCATCGGAGTGACAATGATTTTTGGTTTTGTAGGTATGTTAATTGTAAAGCAATTTGCTCACAGTTATACATAACCAAAGTATTGGCAGCCTGTATAGCAGACAAAGAAAGCAACACGGTAACAGGCCAATTCTCAAAATGAGCGTCAACAGCCCGTCAACGATTTTCAGACTTGGAAGCAACTTAACTGGGAAGTGATTTGCTCGCTGTTATTCATAATCAACAGATTGGCAACCATTGTAGGCAAAACAGACCGCGGCACGTTAACAGCCACATTCTGATACTGAGCGTCAACAAAGCGTCAACAATTTTTTGTCTTGTTAGTAAGTCAATTGGAAAGCGCGTTGCTCACTGTTATCCATAACCAACGTATCGGTAGCCATTATAGGTGAAAGAAAAATTGGCACAGTCACAGCCGCATTCTGACAATAAGCGTCAACGGAGCGTCAACGATTTTTGGTCTTGTAAGTAAGTAAATTGGGAAGCTATTTGCTCGATGTTATCCATAATCAATGTATTGGCAGCCTTTATGGGTAAAAGAGAAAGCGACATGGTCACAGCCCCAGTCTGAAAATGAGCGTCAACAGAGCGTCAACTATTTTGTGTGTTGCAGATTGTATAATTCAATGGCTGTGCTACGGCATTTAACCCTAATCGAAGTATTGGCAGCCTTTATAGGCAATATCATGTGTGTCGATACTGCGACATGACAAAATAAACGTCAACAGAGCGTCAACAGAGCATCAACACAGCATCATCACAGCGTCAACAGAGTGTCAACAGAGTGTCAACGATTTTGTACATTGCACCTTGAATAATCCAAGCACTCTGCTACGGCATATACCCAGAATTAACATATTGGCAGCCGTTATGAGCAAAAGAGATCGCAACATGGTCACAGCCCCAGTCTGAAAATGAGCGTCAACAGAGCATCAACAATTTTGTGTGTTGCATCAGGTATAATCCAAGGGCTGTGCTACGGCATTTACCCATAATCGAAGTATTGGCAGCCTTTATAGGCGCTATTGTGTGTGTCGATAATGCTACACCACAAGCTGAGCATCAACAGAGCGTCAACAGAGCGTCAATAGAGCCTCAACAGAGCATCAACACCGCGTCAACAGAGTGTCAACAGAGTGTCAACCATTTTGGGTGTTGCATCTTGTATAATACAAGGGCTGTGCTACGGCAATTACCCATAATCAACATATTCGCAGCCGTTATGCGCAAAAGAGATTGCGACATGGTCACAGCCCCAGTCTGAAAATGAGCGTCAACAGAGCGTCAATGGTTTTGGGTGATGCATCTTGTATAATCCAAGGGCTGTGTTACGACATTTACTCAGAATCGAAGTTTTCACAGACTTTATAGGCAATATGGTGTGTTTCAATGCCACTACACCTCAAGCGTCAATGGAGTCTCCACAATTTTTGGTCTTGTAAATAAGATAATTTGTAAGTGATTTGCTCGCTGCTATCCATAACCGATGTATCGCCACCCAGTATGCACAAAAGAGAAAGTGACATGGTCATGGCGCCATTCTGACAATATCCGTCAACCCAGCATCATCTGAGGGTCATCAATTGGTGGTGATGCAGATCGGATAATGAACGCATCGCATGGACATTTGAGCTTATAATTGAACTATTGCTCTCCTCTATGGTCAAAAATACAGATCATTAAAAGAAAAGCATGAATTAAAATATTGTCGATCTCGCAACATGCAAAACATGCAAAATGTGATTCCTGGATGTCGAATAATCGATTTTGATTTTGTACTATAATCAAATAGCAAAGGCATGCATGTTATCTGTATTTACAAATGGACCTGCTGAAGAACCCGCTGAGAACCCGCCCAATTCAGACGGGTAGGGAGATGTTCAGTGAACCGTACCCGAATTGACAGGTCGGGTGTATTGACGACCCAGACAGCCAATCTGGCTCCGGTTCGGTTCCGACCCGGACCCGGACCCGATGTGATGGTCCAGAACCGTTGCTAACACTAGGTGGTAATTCCAACAAAGTACAAAGATCTGCATGGTTGGGCTGATTGTGTTGACAGGTTCATCCGGGTTGTCAAATAGACTAATAAGTTGCATATTGTACCTGTCAGAGCAATTGTTGGACTGGCACATTTGGTGCAAAAGAATGTTGCATCAGATAGAATCGATAGCGTATGGCTTGTAAATAATCATGTGGATTTAGATACCTACTGCACTGTATATTAAGTTACAATGCTTGAATCAAGGTGTGCAGGAGGAAGATTGTTAATCGAGATGTACTAGAGGACTTAAACATTAAAAAAGTCACTCCAGCTTCGAGGTGCGCTGGAATAGTCTTGGAGACGTGGCTAATACTACCAATTCTCCTGAAAGCTCCGAAATTTGCACATTCTAATAGTTTTATTTTGTAGCATTTTGAAGACAACTATAGACTTGTCAGGATATTCTTGTATTCTGTTCCACAACTTCCATCGAATTGAGAAGCACAAGGGATGTAGTCTCAGAGCATCTGAGAGCACATCGCATTGCATTCAGCCTATCTGAGAGCATCTGGAAGCATCTGGAAGCATCAGTGTGGCTGTTCAATGTTGCTGAGTTGTTCAGTTATAACTTCCGAAGCATTTTACATTTTGCTGATCTATAAAGCCCACCACACTCCAGCAAGAAAAGACTTCAGCATGCACTGACCATACTAATGCATGCATGGCAAGCCGTGCTGGAAGACAATGTGGGGTGACAGCTAGCAATACATTGTGGGCTGTGACTTATGGCATCGAAAAAACCACCGGGGCAGGAAACCCGTAGGCATCTGAGAACCACATCCTATGACCAGGATTTTGACTAGGATTTGGCATCAAGTTCATAACTGACTGGCCAAACCTAGGAAAATGGCCATCACTGCATTGTGACATTTGTTGACCACATGGCAAATGGAATGCATTAACAAGAATGCTGGAAAACAATTGATGCCCCGGTGTGGTGGGAAAACTGCTCCCACCACTACAAAGCCATGCAATTGAGTGGGCACGTGACTGGGTTAGGGTTATCGCGGCTCTGCATCATGCCATCGACAAGGTTGAGAAACCTTCACTGGACGGCATCCGACACCACAATCCAGGGACCAGACCAATCACATACCAATCATCATCTCATCTCTGTCCTTCTTCTCTCTATCGTTTCTTATTTCTAGCCAATCAACTATCTCGCTGCGGCTACTCCCTCCCTACGCTCCTCCAAACGAAACCTCCATTTTTGAAGCTTCCTATGGGAGCTGCAGCACGATCTCCTGATCCGGGATTTCCGCCACACCGGCCAAATACACACAGTTATGGACAACATTGTCTCCCTACATGGTCTTCCCAATAGGTGGTATTGGACCGTAATACACTTCACACTGCACGCTTCTGGCAAGTGATTGTGATGATTCAGCATAGGATGCTGCTCCTCTCGATAGTGTTCCATCCAGATGCTGATGATCACTTCGAGAACTTCAACCAATGAGTCATATACTGAATGCATCACTTCAGAACAAATGATCAAGCCACATGTGATGACTACATTATATCCGTGGAGGATGCTTACAATCACTGTGCACCGTTTAACAAAGCAGAAGTCATTTGAACATGATCTTGGTTAGGAGCCACAATGGCCACTAGATATAATTGCAGACCTGCAGTGGCCACAGGCCAATGAAAAAGCCGAAACGTTATAAGGCGACATATTCTTTGTATAATTGCAGCACATTTTCAGACTTGGCAACCATGAGCTGCACAATGTTCAGCGTAACCAGACTGCTGAGGGTAATGAGTCACAACATCCAATAGGCCCCAGCATCACCGCCAGTGCAACCGTATTTCTAGTTACAAGGGATCTGCCAATCTCATGTGCCAATGTCAACTCTTTCCGATGCAATCTGGTCCATCATTCCATTGGCCCATATGAGATTCTCCAATACATGGGAAGTTAATCAAACTAGACCTCCCAAATGACATGACAATCTGCAACACAGTTCACACAAGCACACTCAATGTTGACTGCATGTAGTATTCTAGAGTCACTTGGTGACTGCCACCTCTGCGAGTACATACCACCCATGAGGGTACAAGCAATGTTGTTCAATTAATCACCAATAGCCAATGTAGCTCTGAAGGAACAGGTTGGAAATATGACATAAAATGGAAAGATTGGGACATAAAACATCACCCATGGTAGTGAGGTGACTATGAGAACAGCAAATGAGATGGTATAGCAGTATTGGAAGGGAACTGCTGGATGGCCACAGGTGATGAAGAATGCAGCTCGAAAGAAAGTAGCAGAAGCAAATTTCTTTTTGGATTGTTGACAGATGTAGCAAAGGCATGTTTGTGTTTGTACACAGTGTTTCTGTCTTCAAGAAGTTTTACAAATATAATTGGGGATTGTTGTAGTGTATGTCGATGTCTCTGGTCACCAGAAAGTGCAGTACTGTATGTAGCTCCAGTAGTAATTAGTTCTAGCAAGATATGAGCTCGATCTTCAATATCATTAACTTCAATACCTCCAGCGAGGCTGTTTATCCTCATAATTCGCTGTAATCCTCTTGTGGGTCTGCAAATGTTTTCTTTCTGGGATAGTTCTAGAGGAGGGGGTTTGTTTACGAAATTTGAAGTCATTACCTCAGTTTGAAAGTCAGATTTGTTCTCATGCAGTTCTGAGAGTATTCAGGTTGCCAGGTTCTGTTTGGTATCTAGGTTAGCAATCTTTCATATCAGCCTATTTTTGAATTTCTGGGTTGGCTCTGCTTGGTATTGGGTTCCATCTTGAGTATATCACATCATAATCATAATTGAAGATATTGAGCTCTATTCATAACTTGAACGAATCAGTGCAGATATTTAGTCACTGAACTGTAACTACTTACCAGTCTGACTACGACTCTAAATTCAGTAACTCTGACAGCAGCCACTCTAACAGAAGCCACTCAGACAGCAGCCACTCTCACAACAGCTACTCTGACAGAAGCCACTCTGACAGCAGCCACCCTAACAGAAGCCACTCTGACAGTAGCCACTCTGAAAGCAGCTACTTTGACAGATGCCACTCTGACAGCTGCCACTCTGATAGCAGCTACTCTGACAGCAGCCACTCTGATAGTAGCCACAATGACAAAAGCCCCTCAGACAGAAGAAACTCTAATAGCCACTACTAACAGACGCCACTCACAGAAGCCACTCTGTCCACAGCCACTGTGAGAGCAGCAACCATGATAGCAGCAACTATAATAGCAGCAACGTTGACCGCAGCCCCTATGACAGCATCGACTTTGCCACAAGCCCGCTGAGTATAACCCTCTAACAACAACTCTAACTGCAACTTCAACAACCACTGCAACATCAACTCTCCAAAGAGTTTGCCATAACCATGTCCAGTCAGCAAAATGTCTTCATTATTTAACAAAGCAGAATCTCTACTACCAACTGCACTTCAAGCATCTCACTCTGCAAGTACTCGACAGTTATGATAACAATAATTACTTTCTTTGGGGACTTGTTAAGATCCAGTTCAAGGGACAATGGGACATTAAACAAAACTGAAAAGCTTTGATACTCATAAATGCCTAAACTCACCCCCAAAGACCTAATGAAGTGAACACAATCAATATGCAGAATTTACAAACTATATTCCCCTACAACAAAATATTCATTTGATCTGAGTGTAGACTTATATTAGGTATTGCAATGTATTTGAGGAAATCTGGAAGCTACTTACAGTGCTGAACAGAGATACAGTAATGCCTTCATATTCTAAATTGAGGTGGTATGTATTTGATAGACTGTGCTGCAGGTCTACTGTGTGGAGTTGCCACCCCACTCTTTCACTTGTTAACTGATTTATTTACATTGGACTGTTATCATTCGAAGATTTGAGATAACATACCACTGGTTACAGACAGTATGGTGTAGTTACATAGAAATTGTCATGAATAGGGAATGAGAACCTATACAGTACAAGAGTACACATTGCCGTTCCTGTGTTGGTACTACCCCAAGACCCTATGATCTATGTACATAGTATATACTTCTGACATTGATTTGCCAACATAAGTAGACATAACACCGGACTATTGTGTTACACACAAAATTGCCATCACTCTATGCCATGGAGTCATCTATCCAATCTGCATGTAATACAGTTAATCACAATGGGTATGCAATATTAATTCATCTATCTCGATTAAATTCAGAGTCTAGTTGTAGGCAATAAACAGCAACTGAGCACAACTCAGCTCGGACAAGGTGAAACACACTGGTTGCTCTGACTGGTCGATCTGACTGGATACTCTCACCGGCTACTCTGACTGGTTGCACTGACATTATCAGTCTGGCAGATTACACTGGCAGGATATCCTGAGCTCTGACAGATCATTGCAACACATCAACAGAATGTAAATCAGGCTGCAACTGACTTGGACCCCTCTGAAACTCTCCAGTTGACCTCACCAGCTCTTCCAAGAATCTGTAAATACTCCCAGACTTCCCTGCAGCAAGCAAGTGCTCTCAGACTCTCGAAGAGTATTCTCAGTTGTTTGTGGCAGCACCGGCAGTTATGAAGGTGCATTGAACATACGCAGGGATTTCACTTCTAGGATTCTAAAATATCTGAATGGCTGAAACCTCTCCCCAGGTATGCAGAAATGTTTCAGATTAACTGAGACCTCTGCACAACTCTGCAGATGACTTGGTGCGGTATTTTCACAGCAGGGGTTCTTAGAGTTCCATAACCAGAAGGTGTTTCGTATGACATATTTATCTTTGTAACAGTTACAAGATTTTGTAAATTATAACATGGCATGTATTGTGTAGCTTTGTCTATACATGAACATATAGTGAACTAGGCTGCAGATGGTACTTCAGCATAACTGGAGGAGCACCTACAGACACTGCTTAAGACAACTTTCAGATACATTTGGAGCACAGTATGGTGGGAGAATCTGTTTTGTACCACCACCGCAATTATGTTTGGCAGTGGCAAGAGGAGAGGGAGAATAATGTTATACTGCGATAATTAAAATGTGCTGTGCGATGGCAGGTAGTCATATGGCGAGACAGAGATATCTGGGATGGACTGAACAACAGGCAGTATATATTTGGGAGTCTCTGGGGCAGATAGAAATTATTATATTATACAACATAAGCAGTTTATGTTTCCCACTGCTTGTGGTCATACACACTATCACCGAGCTTTTCTAGATCCACCCAACGTGTGCGGTTCCTTGCTAACTCTATCCCAGCCTATAATGATCAAGACTATTTGGGTAGTACCTCACAGCTGGGTACCCTTTTCTATCCTTGCACTCTCCACCTTCACACCTCAAGTCAAAACCACTCGTTTTCCCGAATTAGCATTCAATGCCTTAAAGGCTCTGTTTCTTTACAACACTGTGAGCATATAAACTTAGTGATGAACTGAATGGCCACAATCCAGTTGGTTTCAAGGTGTTCTTGGAAGCAACAATTATGTCAACTTGGAGTCCTTGATCAAGCATGTTCGGAGTTGGACTTGGAGGCCATGATTCATTCAGACAGCAGAAGTATTTGGAGGCCAGCCATTTGAAGGTGGTAGATTAGGTGGTCGGCGCAACTACAGCTCACACTCCATATATTGGTTAACCCGGAGTTATGGAAACATAGTGAGTTGGGTACAATATGGACCGCCAAGAGTTGAGAGATGAGAGGCTTGCTGGGAGAACAAGACAGTCAATCTTGGGATGATGCAGTACTCAGGGGATGCATTAATCAGTGTAAGTAGTATTCAGTGTACGCAGTACTCGGTGTATGCAGTACTTGGTGTATGCAGTAGTCGGTGTATGCAGTACTCGGGGTATGCAGTACTCGGTGTGTCCACTACTCAGTGTATGCAGTACTTGGTGTATGCAGTACTCGGCGTATGCAGTACTCGGTGTATGCAGTACTCAGTGTGTGCAGTACTCGGTGTATGTATTACTTGGTGTAGACGGGTCTTGGTGCACGTAGTAATCGGTGTGCGCAGGTATTGCTGTATGCAGTACTTGGCAAATGCTATACTCATGGTTAACTCATGATAAAGGCATGGAGTGATAGTAAGGGGGATCGTAACTTATGATCATAGGAGATGGTTGAGTGGAGGATATGAGATGAACAGAAATAGGGCCAATAATCATATGATACTGAGACTTAAGAGAATTTTGTGTGCACATCAATTTACCATTCCTGTTACTGCAGGTACAACTCCCAATACAGTGCGTAATAGCAGTGATATGAGATCTTGAAATCCCAATCAGGCATGTCATACCCCTGATTTCTAATATCCGCTCATTTCCTCCATATCATTCCAATCTTCATCCTCCCTCTCTCTTTCTCGTACACCATTCTACCACCATCACAGAACGCAAAGCTCAGTCATCCTTCTCTATCTCTTGATATCATGATCATATGATAAACACTATGCTCAGCATATCCTGAGTACAATATACACTGAGAATAGTATTTTCCTAGTCCACTATACACCGAATACTACAACCATCCACCCATGTTCGTCTCTCTTCTTTCAATTCTCATGATTTCCAGCCAACGCCTCAATGTAGTGTCAGCTTCCGTCGGGCTTCCCTATAGGATCGCCCACCTCCAGCCAGCTCCGCATGAGAACACAATGGAAAAGCCACCTCATTACATTCCCACAGTTGAGAGTTTACTAACTGATGAATACATTCTGCAGTACATGGCCCACCTCCAATCAACAATTTTCAGGTACTTTTCCTATCTCAGCACTATCCTGGGTTCGAAATATATCTCCAAACCTGCTCAATAACAGTCTCCAAGTGCATCTCAAAGTTCACTTGATCAACGCCTCCGACTGTATATCCAAACTCGCTTGATTGCGGCCTCCGTGTTTGCACAATTATAGCCTTTTCTAGTGCATCTTCCATGTTGCTTGATCATCGCCTCGGAGTGCCTGTCTATGTTCCCTGGATGACAGCCTTTAAGTTTATCTCCAAAGTCACTTGATTACTGCCTCAGCAAGTGCATTTCCAAACTCACTCAATTTGGACATGTGTGTATATTGCTAAGTTCACTTGATTGTCATCTTTAGGTGCACCTTGAATTGCTCTCAAGCACTAGCTGCAGTCGTCCAGGCATACCATGTGTAGATGGGTTGCTATATATATATATATGGATACATAGATACATTAATAAAAAAAAAAACTAAATAGGTGAGTTTCAAAAATCATTGAATGATGAAGTAGTCGCAATGATTTCTTGACACACCAGTAGCATTCCCCATGAAGGTGTTTTTCCCAGATTGCTCTCCAGTGATTCAAGAAACTGCAAGTCTTGTAGCTGTCACTCCCATGTGCTCCCAGACATGTCATCAGCACTTCCTACTGTTAGCAACAGTTCCAGTTTTGGACCCAGCCGGTTTTATAGGTCTGCATGGCAACGGCATTGCCACATCAAAAATCGACGATTTTTCAAGCGAACCATCACTTTATGGCCACAAATATTGATCAGAGAGTTTAGTGTTTGGTATGTAAAATAGGTAGCTCAGCATGGCGCATGTTTTGGCAGTCTCCAATTTTCAATATTATTAAATTTCTGCAAGCGGCAGCCCAAAAACCTCGTTTTTCGGCCAAAAATGACAATAATTTCAATGCAGCTTGCTGAGTGTTGAAGATATCAAAAATCGGAGACCACCAAAGGATGCGCCGTCTGAAGCGCCATATTTCATATACCAAACAGTAAATGAGTGGATGAATGTTCAAGGACTTAATTGAGGGAACTGTTGAGCACAAACCAGGACCGAACCGTTCCAGTCCAGGTTTCCTTTGAACCGATATATTAGAAACAGTCCGAAAACTGATCTGTTGTTAACACTACCACTTCCAGATCCTCCCCAGAGTGTCACCACATTTTGTATATCTGGGCAGATATTTCACCAGTTCTCGCTGGGATACCCGAGGTCAACTTTATCAGTCCAGTAAACTGCTGAATTTGGCCACCCTGGGATTTTGTTTTGACAACTCTTGGAGACTTCCTGAGACTCTCAGTGACAAAATTCATTTTGCTGACCCAGATTGCTCTGACAGGTATATTCTACTCAAATGAACAAAGTTCCAAATTGGTATAGCCATTACGAACTATTAATTCTACTTTAGATTCTGGAACACTAGGATTCTCTATTTCTGGCAGCCATATCACCAGTATGCTGCTGTCAGTTGCAATTTGCAACAAAATACTCACACTATACTCTCAGGGAAACACTTACAGATGCAGAAAGCAATACTAACCATCTCATGATTACAGGTTGGTCCTTAATATAATGGACATTTACCTCAGATGCAGCAATTTTACAGTTTGGTGAATCAGCTAAAGATCAGAGCTGTTTACAGTATACAATCGAATTGGTCTCAGCTGCCTTTGTTATGGTTATTGAATTAATATCTTATTTTTAGCAGCCAGTATCTGATGGAAGCCAATTCCCCTCTATCTGTGGATTAGCCAGTCAAGGTGGCAGAGTACTCTCAGCTATCTACCAGCATGGGGGTAGTAAAGCAGAACTATACATTTTCAGTATAATCAACCTGAACAACTGCCCAAGATATTACACGTTTCCAAACTCTTATCTAGCTAATGAATTGTCTGAATATCCGGAGGTATCTCCTTCTGGACATTGGAAAGCTGCACCAAAAATCCCATCTACCTCCAGCCATGTGCACTTTCTTATAGCTATGCTACTTCCAATGCAATATTTGAGTTATAAAGTCATCATTTTGTTTATCACCAGGTCACGGCAGTGGCCATTAATAGCAGTATGCTGGAAGAGAGATTTGGCTGGACTCATAAAAGTACCACAGTTGCATTTAATTCTGCATCTACAACTTACATCACAGTGAAGACAATACTATAGCAGATCGATATTCACCTACATGGTGGAATCTGCACAATCAAATTACAGAGTAGTTTTGAAGTGTAGTATCTCATATTGTAGCCTAATGGAGGCTGATTGGCAAAAATATAATTGCGATAATTCTCAGATAACTGAAATTTAACAAAGTAACATACCATTAACTATGACTTATTGAACCAATACCTGTCTCTGAACAGAGGAAAGTCCAGAATAATTTTAACTTTGACTTGGAAGAACCAACATATAAGACATAGCATCAACTCTAACCATGACCCTAACTTGAAAAATACAAATACTACTAACCTCCACTTTAATCCGATATGGAAAGAATCTACAACAATAATATGGCCTTACTTCAGTTTTGACTGAGACACCACATTGTATATAGTTGAGCTTCGGCTCTGACAAATACCCAAACTCTGAAAATTTCCCTCGCTCTAATACTAATTCTAACTTTGATATTCACCCTAACTCTACACATTAACCTAACTCTGACAATTACCCTGATTCTGCCAATCACTCTAACTGACATCTAGCCCACTCTGATATATAACAGAAGCAACCTTATCTAAATGGTAATTTATTCAACTATGCCATGCAGGACCAAATGGTTACCATGTAATATCAACTCTGGCAATGAATTTGAACTAAACACATTTACAATATAACTGGGACTTTCAAATAAACTATAACACTGTCACAGGAAGTAATATTTACAGCTTCAATTTTAATACTGACAAGGATGCTTTTCAGTAATTGGAGACAAAGATATACTATATAATGAACTGTAATATGATGTGGATTCCAGGTACAAGCATAGCCAATGCACAGAGAAGTCTAAACCAAATCACTGGAGCAATGTACATGTAAGGGTGCATATGCTGGCGCTCAGCAGGATAAAGATATAGTACATGGTATACGGTTGCACACAGGTGCGAGTGAGACCAAGTGAAGAAGCAAGTGGTAAAAATTTCGGTACGGAGCTAGGTCTCCGTCGCGATGTCTATATAAGGTTGGCAGTTACCTGGAGCTGGACACCTCATGTGACCACCCGGCAACCCTAACCATGCATACGTGACAACACTATTACATTATCTCCCTCTTTCAGGATGGAACTCCCAGGCTGCTAAGTTCAATTAGAACAAAGGAAACAACCCGCATACGTGCTCGTACAATCTCATCATTCCCAAGACTGAGCCGTACAATCCAGGGTGACCTTCCGGTGCATAGGGACACGCCACCTCCAATTGACTGGATTTCTGCAGGTGGTAATACCCGTGCCGACGCCATTTGTACTGGACTGGGTCCCAACAAAAAGAAATAGACAGAAGGAAACGCCCAAATAACCTAAGGCTCCATATTTCCATTCCGTCAATTCCTCCACTTCCAACATCCTACTTCCTTCATCCCCGCGGCTTGTGTGGGTGGTATCGGTGGAACCTGTCGATTAGTTCACAAGCATTCTCGAGGTTTTCGACTGGCTCCCAGCTCGTGCATATGTGGTTGTACCCGGCCCACTCCATACGGTAGTGTAGCTACCGCTAATGCTGCTTAGAGTCAAGAATCTGTTTGACCTCCCATACCTCCAAATCATCGACTATTACTGGATGTGGTTCCGAGGATAGTTGTCCTACAACTGGCGGTGTGTAGTGATCAAGCTGCGAGAAATGGAAGACGTTGTGATTCCGCATTGTTTTCAGCAAGTCAAGTTTGTAAGCATTCATATTGATGATCTTACTTACCATATACGGTCCAGTGCGCTTGTAGTCGAGCTTAGATGATGGTCTAGTCGTTCGGAAGTGTCCAGTCCAGAACCACATCTTGTTTCTAACTTCCAAGGTCACGTCCTTTCTGCCGGCGTATTTTGATTGCTGTCCCTGGGCTTCCAACAAGCTCTCCCAGAGAAGCCGGTGAGTCTCTTCCATTCCCAATACCATTGTGTCCGCCTGTATTTCCGACCTCATATTTGATGGGGCTTTTGGTTGCTTGAACTGCATTGGTGGGTGGTAGTGGTAGTTGGCCCAGAATGGCATCATCCGCATTGAGTGATGGACTAAATTGCAGTAAGCAAACTCTGCTAAAGGTAACAGTTCTACCCAGTAATCCTGCTGGTAGTTGGAGAAGGCCCGTAAGTACTGTTCCATGGTCTGGTTTTGGCATTCAGTCTGGCCATCGGTCTGTGGATGGAAGGCGGTCAACAGTCTGTAGTTGATACTTAGGTGAGAGCAAACTCGATTCCAGAATTGGCTGGTAAACTCTTTTCCACAATTGGTAACAATGTTGTCTCGTACACTGTGTTTGCAGATCACGTATTCGAAAAATATTCATGCCAGCTCTGGTGAGTCAATATTCTTCCTGCAGGGGAGGTAGATAGCCATTTTCGTCAATCGATCAACGATTACCAAGATCCCCGTATACCAGGAAGCAGTTGACTCAGGTAGGTCAGTGATGAAGTCCATGGTCACTCCTTTCCAAAGTTGTGACGGTGGTGGTAGCAGCATGTTTGTACCATGATGGGTGTGCCATGGTGCCTTGACTCGGTGGTATAGTTTGCATCTGGCGATGTACTTTCGTACGTTGGTGTCCATTGCGGGCCAGTGGTCATCCTGTGATACTAACTCGGCAGTTCAGAGAGCTCCAAAGTGGCCGCAGTCTGGGTTGTTGTGGAAAAGGCTTATGACTTTGCTGCGAAGCAGCTCATCCTGTGGTACATATATCCTTCCTTCCTAGGTGAGAACTCAGGCGGTGACTTCCCATTCGTTGCTCGGTTATTCCTCTAATTCCTCTATTCTTTTCAAGTCATGGATATCGACAATTGGAGTGCCGACAATCATGCGTTTCACGTCGACAGCCAACGCGTCCATTGCCTTGGCTGAATTGATTTCTTGATGGAAATCATCATATGGTTCAACGGTGGTAGTTGCCAAATTTGCCTGTGGTTGCGCGGTCGGTCTCTCGTAGTCAATCTCATAGTCGGGGCTTCTTGACGATCCATCTGCCGGGTATTCCTTTCCTTCAAAGTATTCGATGACAAAGTCGTAAGAGGAAAGGATTTGAGCCCACCTGGCCTGCCTCCGGGAGAGCACTTTCGAGGTTTGGATGTACTCGAGACTCATGTGGTTGCACTGGATGAGGACCTTGTGATTGGCACCCTCGAGATAGTATCTCCATTGGTTCATTGTTTCAACATTCACCGACAGCTCCCGAACGTATGTGTCATAGTTCCGTTCGGGGGGAGAGCTTTTTCGACAGTAGAAATTGACTGGGTGATGAATGCTGAATCCGTTGTACTGGTTAAGGCAGCCGGCGATTGCGATGCCGCTTCCTTGGTCTGCAGAATGATCGGTTTTTGCAGGTTGAAATACTGGACGATCGGTGTGGCCGGTGAAGCCCTGTTTGAGCATTTGCAATGCGAGCTAGGCATCCCAAGTCCATTCCCACTTCTTTGATCACTGTGTCATTAGCAAGATGAATATGGGGGCCATCACCATTGCATATTTCCGAATGAATCTCTGATAGAAGTTTGTGAAACTGAGGAGCACATGCACATCCCAAACTGATTATGCAGTCGGCCAGTCTTCGATCATGGATATCCGGTCAGACTCCATGCCGCTTCCATTCGAGTTGATGACGAATTAGAGGAAGCCGACTTCGCGAACTGCAAATTGGCACTTTTCGGTGTTGCAATTGAGCACGAATTCCTGTATGTGTTGCAACATGTTTCAGATGTGGTCTTCGTGCTCCTTCTCATTGGTTGAGTAGAAGAGTATATTGTCAAGGTAACACACAGTGAAGTCACCAATATACGGCCGTAGACAATTGTCAATGTAAGCCTGAAATGTTGCTGGTACATTTGTCAACCGGAAGGGCATAACTCGGAATTCGAACTGACCATAGCGCGTTCGGAATACACTCTTGAACTCGTCGCCTTCTTCGATTCACATGGGGTGGTAGGCATTCCAGAGGTCCAGTTGTGTGAAGATACAGGCTTCGCACACTCGATCGAGTAGTTCTGAGTTTAGAGGCAGGGGGCATCAATTCTTGACCGTGCCTAGTTTGAGAGCTCAATAGTCGACACACAACCGTAGTCATCGGTGTTTTTTCGTTGCAAACAGGATCGGCACAGCGGCCGAGGATGACGACTGTTGAATGAAGCCATTCGCCAGGTTAATTTCGAGGTAGGCGTTATGCGTCTTCGATTCAAACTCCGGGAGGTTGTAGGTCTGGCCATATGATAGTTTATAGTCGGGTTCCAGACTGATCATGTGGTCATTTGGCCTGTGCGGTGGGAGTGTCTTGGCCTTTTCCTTGCTAAAGACCTCCACGAATTCTTGATATTGTGCTGGGATGCCATCCCCATCATCCGTTGTTACCATCTCCACGTTATCTGTGTCAATTCCTAATCCCATTATCCTTGTTTGCATTGTAGCATGCTTTGGCAGAGTGGAGATTGGTAGGGGTCCTGGGAGAGCTGAATCAGACAGTTCGTCGCAATAGACCAACCCTGTTGTGCAGTTTCTCCCATAGTGTCCTGGGGAGCCGGTATCAGTCATTCAAGCACTGTGACTGTGTCATGCTTCTGCTGCAACTACTGCCGCTGCTCCTACTCGCGCATTCATCATCCTAGGGTTTCTCTCACCTTCGGTGATGCCTTCCAGAGATGCTCCCAGCAGCCTTTGACATTATCCAAGTCGTATTGCGAATGCCTCGATCACTTCCTCGCTAGCTAACAGGTGACCGAATGCGGTTGCCCTGAATAGTTGTACATCTGGGGGAGGTTCATTATTGCTGTTTTCCTCCCCACGTTCCGGCAGAGGGCTTGCGCGATCTGCTTCTGGAATCTTCGCCCGTTGTGATCCATGTAGCGTTTGTTGGGCTGTTGATCGACCTTTGCTGCAGTCAATTTCCGGGTTCCTCGCCTTCAACCATCGCAAGCCAAAGACTAGGTTGTATGCCTTCATTGGGATGACTACAACCTCCGATTCTTTACCCGGTTTAAGGTGTTCAAACTATTGAACCATGAGACTTGCCTTTCGGCTCTCTTTTGCAGACATAATCACCTGGCGATTGAGACCCTGGGTGGAGGTGAATGCTGGTTCGTGTGGGAATTTGAGTGTCCTGAGTAGGCTCGGTGATACAAAGATGCTCATTGAACCGCAGTCGGTTAGTGCTTTGACTTGCTGCATGTTGCCGTGTATATTGATTACAAGGACTTCATGGATGATATGGGCCGAATCTGGTCTCTCTGTGCTGCATAGATATTAGTGTGACATCAGCGCGCGACCTTCCAGAATGACACCTGATTTTAAGGCGATTCGGTGTCATTGTATCTCATCCAAAGTTGCACATAAGGCTCGGTTTCCCAAGTTCTCCAGTCCAAGCTCCCTATTGTTCAGCCTCTCCCGTCGAGTTAGATATCGAGAGAGGTATACTAGTCATTTTGCTGCTGTGTCAAATGACTTTTGGTGCTTAATTTGCTTGCCGTCATAGCCGCTGTTATTGCTGCAGTTCTGGTCAGGTGGGCTTAACTTGCCGGATTTGGTACCAAGTTAGGTTTTGTGGTCTCCGCTGCCGCAGCGAGTGCATTGCCGGTTTGCCTTTCGGCTTTTGTAAACTTTCCTTGAGAGCCATGGTGCTGGTGATATGTTGGCATGGCTGCCTTCACTCGACCTATTGGACTTGCCAAATTTTGAGTTACCGGTGCCAGAATTATTGGAATTGCCGGATATGTTCTCCGGAGGTTTGGAGAGGGATGGTCGGAAATTAGGTTTCTTGTCACCATCATTCTGAGACCATCCTGCATGCATTTGCTGTTGTTGTCCTTCGGGTTTCTTGTTGTCCAGTTTGAACTCTGAAGCCGCCCTACAGTTGAAGAGCTGGTCTAGTGTGTCGAACCTGTCTTTGCCGCTGGAGATCGAAGGTCTGGCATTCATTTTAAGTGCGTGCTTCAGGCCCACCCATGCCATGTCGTATAGGACCACTTCGTGCATTATTAGGTTCCAACCAGCTTACCTCAAATTTGCTTTCAAGCAGTTGATGTAGACTCGCACTGCTTCGTTTGGCAGTTGTTGGCACTCCTGCATGGCTTTCTTCGCTGAGTTGAGGCGTCTATCTATATCTTCATTCATCTTTTGAAGCTCGTTCGCAAAGAGTTCGAAATCATCTAAACACAGCACCTTGACCTCTCGTTGGTCGCTAGCCCACTCGGCTGGGACCTTATTATCCGTCAGTTGCTGGGTCATGTCTGGGTGGTTATTCCTGGTGTCAAGCAGAGAGACTGCATACTTCACTTGGTCGGGATCACCTCTTGGGAATAGGTGCTTCCGAGAAGCAAAGTTTGACTGTAATATTTGGAGGAACTTATCCAGCTCTTTTGCTCCGCCGCAGTACTGAAAGGGATCAACCATCTTAAAGATTTTTGACTGATTTCTTGGGTTCTCTGGGCAGTCGGTGGTTCAGTTGCAGTTGAGTTCGGTAAGTATTCTGGTTTTCTCATCTTTCCATTCGGCTTGTTGTTCAAATAGGCATTAAAACAACATTCGATTTTGCTCAAGCATCTTCTTTTGATCGTCTTCAGTGATCATGGACAAGATGTCATCTCGGCCACGATTATTCTCGATTTCTGGAACAGTTGAATTATCTTCGTCCTCGTCTTCGTCTTCATTCTCAAGATTGTGGGCTTCATCGTGAACTTGAGTCTCGATGGGATCATCATCATTGAGGTCATCTTCTGGTAGTACTGAGATGGGGCCCATAGGAATATGTGTGATGTGGCTGAGTGATGATCAAAGGGATTCCATGCTCTCATGCGTGTTAGGCATATGCAATTGGCTTCCCTCTATTCTCTTTGGAGGCATGGAGGGTAATAGACTGTAATTGTTTCAGGTCGTGTCTGTCGCAACATGTCAATTAACGGTGTGTATTCGCGTTATCTCATCAATGGAACATATCTGATTTCTGAAAAACTGATTATAGTGTTAGGGCGCATATGCCGGCGCTCGGCAGTATAAGGATATACTTTATGGTATACGGTTGCACGCGGGTGCGAGTGAGATCAAGAGTAGAAGTCAATGGTAGGATATTCAGTACGGAGCAAAGTCTCCGTCGTGATGTCCATATAAGGTTGGTTGTTACCCATAGCTGGACACCTGACATGACTGCGCGGCAACCCTAACCACCCATACGTGACAATGCAGTTAAAGTACAATGCACAGAATGGCAAATAGAATCTGACCTGCAAGTAGTACTTGTACCCCTTCAAAGACATGTAGAGGCAGCTGAGGCAGCATTAATCAATATGCCAGTGGCAGGTTCCAGTATAGTTGCAGCAGCAGTTGCAATAATCACCACTCAGACTGCAGACCACATAGCTGCAGCCACTGCAGCTGTAATAATGAATTCTCCAGCACAAATAGCAATTAGACGGACTTCAATAAATGGATCTTACAAGACACCAATGTAGTTGTGAGAATGGCTGTTAACAGTACTTGAAATCCAACTGAGAGGCTGATTCCAATGACCATTATATTGACAAATGATCTCTACATCAAAAATTCTGTATAATAATTCTGTGTATACAATCGTCGAATCTAAATAACCAAGAAGTGGTAATGAATCATCCTGCTGCACAACTGTGTCTAACAGACAATTTCTTGATGGCAAAACACAGGGAAAAATGACCTTACGCGACGCGTAGCTCATAGAGAAGCTGTTTTTGGGCTGCTAATCCATAGCATACTTGACACGTGGCACTATGACGTCCTATGGACCTGCGAGTTGACTAGATTACTATGATACGCATGCAATTATGGGCACTTGATACTATACATCATGCTGCATTCAATAAAACTGCCAAATACACTTCGGTGTATGCTCCCAAGTACACTCTGAAGTACACTCCTTCTCGCACTCGATTGTACACTCCCAGTCTGCTGGACTTACTCTCCCAAGTAAGCTCACAAGTCATCCTAAGTACACTCCGAGTACGCTCCCAAGGACACCTCCGAGTCATTCTCATGTACACTCACGGGCATGCTCTCAAGGACGCTCCCAAATGCACTCGATGGCACAATCCCAGCCTGCTTGACTTACACTGTCAAGTATGCTCTCAAGACGCTCCGAAGTACACTTCGAGTAGGTTCTCAAGTACACCCCCGCGCTAGCTCTCAAAGACGCTCCTAATTGCACTCGATAGCACACTTCTAGCTTGCTTGATTGTATGCTCCCAAATGCTCTCGATGGCACATACCCAGCCTGCTTGACTTCCACTCTCAAGTAAGCTCTCAAGACGCTCCCAAGTACACTACCGAGCACATTTTGAAGTACGCTCCCAATTGCACTCGATGGTACACTCTCAGCCTACTTGGCTCTATGCTCCCAAGTACACTCTCAAAAGGGAAGATACTTCCAATCACACTTGACTTTATGCTCCCATGTAAGCTCTCGATCCAGAGACTTGCTGAGTTGCAGACGTCAGGCACCGAGAGGCGCAAGGCTGGTGGCGTCTGGAGGGCAATTTTTGGCGGGGAATCGGCGGTATGTGGCATGTGGCGTGTGGAAGGCGGTGTATGTTGGCCAAAATCATGACGTTGGTCAATATGATATTCTGAACCTTATTTTTAGCACGGCCGCCGCGACAGGATCTCACGATGCTTCATGGTCATGGTGTTGACAATTGCAGCATGGGATTCGGCTGGAATGGTAGACAATTCAATCTTGGGGAGAGCAGATCTCCAACTTGGATTTTCCAGAGGAATTTACTGCTCACTTCCCACCAAATGTGGGCGTATGTGTGCACATTCGGGGCTGATGGTAATGATGGCGATGGTGATGATGGCGATGGTGATGATGGCGATGGTGATGATGGCCATGGTGATGATGGCCATGGTGATGATGGCAATAATGATGATGGCCATGGTGATGATGGCCATGGTGATGATGGCCATGGTGATGATGGCCATGGTGATGATGGCCATGGTGATGATGGCCATGGTGATGATGGCCATGGTGATGATGGCGATGGTGATGATGGCGATGGTGATGATGGCGATGGTGATGATGGTGATGGTGATGATGGTGATGATTATGATGGCGATGGTGATGATGGCGATGGTTATGATAGCGATGGTTATGATGGTGATGGTGATGATGGCGATGATGATGGTGTCGGTGATGGTGATCATAGTACCAGAACCACGTAGACAAGTAGGTTGGCTATGTCAACGTTAGCATCAAAGCTTACACAGACTTAGAGCCTTCTACTTGCCAACGCTTCCACAGACTTAGAGCGTTCTATTAGCCAAAGCTTCAACAAAGTCAGGGTTTTGCATCGGCCAAAAGCTTCCCGTGGAAGACTCTACTCCTTCCGATGTGAGGATCTCTGAAGAAGGCTCTCAAGCAGCCTTTCAATGATGCTTTCAAGCAGGCTCTCAAGCAGGGTCTGAAGCAGGCCCTGAGGTAGACTCTCAGCGATAGTGTACAGTACCGGTATAGCAGTGAAGACTGCAGGCAGTGAAGACTGGTATGGATTGGTCCATCACCAGCCGCCAGCTGTATATAGTTCCATAGGCCCATGTGCACATCTCTCTGAATTGACTATAGATGACTATAAGCTGAATGTCGCGCAGGGGTCCACGGAAAGCCTGCTATCAGCTGGGCGTAGTGCAGTGGATAGTTGATTTGCACTGTTGCCGATTAACCAAAATGTTTCTTCCAGTATTATACACAGGATTTGTAGGAGCAGATATAACCACTGGTACATTCAACACTGGATATTTCTTGTTGTGCATACCTAGTTCATCTGAACCAGTGGCAAGCTTGCACAAGCAGACATATGCACCTTCACATTGACTGACTGACTGATAGTACATAGCCACAATTGATCACTCATTCTCCCAGCAACTAGGCTAGTAATTACCACTCCCATGTTCATTATGAATCTCTATAGCTAACTATTCATATTCATGACAGTTACTCTGTGAGACAAATCCAGGAAACCATTAACACTATGCTTGGCAGGTTAGAGTAATGTTCAAAGTTTGCCTGTTACTTTGTCTAGCTTCTCTGACTGATGTAATGCTTATATGGAAGAGTTGAAGTTATCCCCCATTAATACTAACAATGAACAACAGCATGAGGTTCATAATTTTGCAATGAACAAAGATTGTTGGGATATTGACCAGGATATGTTCTTTGGTAGAATTCTTAGCTAGTACTCCTATCTAGTTGATGTCAACAATTTGTCCAAGAACAGCTAGAAGGAAGTGTATACAATTATAAATACAATAATCAACGTCATTGACAACCTACAAGATACTATCCACACAGTATGTATTTGTACATTTCACACTCTGGTTAGTAGCATTATCAACTACACTTGAAGTTCACCTATCAGGATTCTGAAAATTCTTGGCAGAACTGTCATAGGAAGTTGTAAATAATTAATACAGTACATTCTTTTGAACTCTTCTACACATTGACAGCCAAATGCCAGTAACAAGGTTAATCTCTCATTGCATATATTTATATCTTAATTCTGACTGCCAGTGTTAGATATAACTGGACCATATTCATACTTCATACGTACTGTTGTTCAATACAGATACTGAAAAATATATTTTTGTATCATTCAGTATCTAACTTGATGGTAAAATCCCTCTTTGAACCCTGAATATGAAATTGCACACTCCAGTCCTGGATATTCTACTGTCCTAATAAGGTAATACTAGAGAGTTTGCTACTGACTGCAATATCAGTAGAGAATGGCTTGAACAACTGGGCTGGTGATAGTTTCCTCTCTACAGTATTTGGAGTGGAAACATACAGGTGTATGTAGTATATTATTGTGGATGTACATACCTAACATTTATTAGGTACATATAGTAATATATATAAATAATCAGAAATCATCCCACCAGATACACCATAAATGATCCTGGTCAAACATATTAACAGCATTAATGCAAATAATATTCAAGATTAGACAGCACCTGTTGCTATACAGTGAAATCTGAAGATAGTAATAGGCAATAAGGATCTTTAGTGACTTAGATGTATAGTAAGTATTCAGTTTGATGAATCCTAACAGAAATACAACAAAGATTATACAGAATAAATTTCATTCGACACATAAATAGTGCTAATAGCACTATCAGCATATCCAACAGTGAAATCAATGTATACAATTCAATAATCAACTGTTAATCATGGTCAGATCAATTCAAATCCTTGATGCATGGCTGACATACTTATTATAACTGCACATATGGACTCTAACAGCTGCTGGTAAACTCTAACAGTACCAGAGTATTAGCGAGAGACGGCACTATCTAGATCACTACATCCAGATGTGTAGGCTCCAGTCACTGACAGTAGGCTCTGACAAGAGCAGGGCAATTGCATAAGCAGCCACAGACAAAATCATTGCAGCAATCTGTACTGATTCTAACACCTTGCAATAGGCACTAATGATACCAGTACAATAGCATGCAGAGCATCTGATGAGATTACGGTGACCAATCTTCCAGCCGACTCTATGATCCAATGTAACAGAACAATTTGCCTAAGATACCTCAAACATACAATCCATTGTGCAGAGCAAGCATACTCGATTTCACCATGTCATGCACAAACACTCTAGCTTTCACTATCAAGGCATGTAGTTGGTACACCCGAGTACAGTGGTAAAGTAGAAATACCACCATCATCTTATCATGAAGTATATCTTAATTATCCACATTACGTAAAATGATTCTCCACTGAACATCCTTAACTGCCATTATGACTATGATGGGGGGAGTACTGGAGGTTGTATGGCTGATAGTATATCATACTTTGTGAAATGACATCTTCAATATATAAGAACTCTAACGTAAACTGTATTTCAGCTGCTACTATATATACACCCGGTAAGTTCAATTGATATTCCTTCATATTCATCAGTTATAGACTCGATATCAGTAATACCTTTAGCTGCTCTGTTTGAAATGCTATCAGTATCTCAATAGTCAGAAAACGCTATAGCTACAGTTCATCTCAGAAACAGCTTATTAGCTGCTCACTATGCAATGTCATCAATCTGTAACTGGTTACTATAAAGTATTTGTTTAATGGTGAATGTGATTTATCACTACTTGTTCAGTAGCAATACAAGAAACTGTAAATCTTTACCAATTCAGAAGATTCAGATTGGAAATACATCATTTCTCTATCTCATGATGGTGAATTAATTTGATACTGTAACTTTGTTTCCTCAGTAGATCTTACTTGCTATCATGTTCTTTCTGTGAGATTTCATTGGTAATCGATTTGAATAAGAAAGTAGCATTAATTTTATTTGTTTCTCTTTTTCTAATCTGTACTCTTGTTAGTTTACATTGTATAATGCAGGAGGAATCAACTCCAAGATACACCCGACTACAAGTATCCATCTGTTATAGATCAACGTGTACTTGAGTAGTTGAGTATGGGTGGGCATATCAAAAGAAGTGTATTGTATCGTGTAACAAGATATGTTGCATCAACATAAGGTCAATTGATGACTAAAGGCCCTCACTACAAAAGAGGCAAGTTACATCATAGTCCTTGGCATAGTGATAGCTGTACTTCCAATTGGTTCAACACTCATCCACACACAGCTATCACATCTGTTTCAAAAAAAAACAGGAAACCAATGTGAATAGGAGCCAATGAAACATTGTGGATCTCCTCGAAACAAGCATGCCCAATCAATTTCCTCCATGATGGCATTCCCAATGGCATTTACAGTTCCGATAGGATTTCCGTGACCACTTCCGAGTTTACCAAGGTCATTTCTGTGGCCACATGCCATTCCAATTGCAAGGTAATTTCCGAGGCCAATTCCAATCATTCCCATTGTGGTACACTGCTTCAAGCAGGGGGGCTTTGGCAGCCGCGTTGTGAAGCGGTCGGCAAGCATTGCAGTAGTAGGTACATAGCTCAAGTCGATCTCTCTATCTCCAGCCATAACTGCAGCAAGATAGTAGTTGGTTGCAAAGTGGGCAACTGCAGTTCAACAGTAGGTTCTGATCTTGATGCTCACAATTAGTGACCGTGAATCGGGGAACATGTAAGGCTTATTCGGGATGCCGAGCTCATTCAAGAGATGTGAGATCTGTGCGAGTCTCATGCAGCCTACTCCAAAGGCATAGTATTGGGCATCAGTCGTGGACTGGGCAGTTGCCTTCTGTATTCTCCTTCCACAGTCGACAACTCCTCCGAAGGTGATGATCATTCCACTTGTCAGTTACTAGTCATCCGGGCATCCAGCATAGTCCAAATTGACATAACATCTAAGTATGCCTCCTCCTTCGAATGCTCCTTCAAAATGCAGTTTCTAGTGTTTCGTGGTGTTGAGGTATTGAGACACACGTTTGAGAGTTACCATATGCTCATTGCTCGGGTTGTGATTGTACCGGCTGAGCACTCCAATGACATCTGCACTATTGGGCTGTATGGCAGTGATTACACACATAAGGCTTCCGATCATCGATTGGTATATGGTCAGATCGCAGGTTTCTTCTTCTGGGTTCCTCTTGGGAAGCTTGATTTCCATTGGCGTGGCAACTGGTTTGGACTCATCCATTCTGAATCTCATCAAGATCATGCGAATGTAGCTGTGCTGATGGGTGTCGATCGTGTAATGCCCCAGATTGTGATGGATGTGCATGCCGAGATAGAAGATGACGCTCCTGAGATTATGCCTGTGGAACCTCATCTTCATCTGACCCTCGATCTGCGCAATCAAGCCCTTGTTAGGAATCATAAAGAGATCATCGACATACAGAACAACTTCAGCAATGACTATACCATGATGATTCTTGACATGGAGCATAAACAGTCCACCATCGACACGTGATGCCAGAAACACAATCGCGATCACGAATTCATGAAAGTGCCATACCAAATGTGTTGAGACTACTTTAGGCCATACAGAGACATTCTTAATCGCAGTACCATCTTCCGTGAAGTGATTGACCTTCGATTATTGTATCGGCTTCCAGTTTGGACCAAACAAAAATGTCCCTGGGGTGGGTGCATATTGATCTCTACTTCCAACTCAACTCCCAGGAAAGCCGTACACACATCAATTTGATGGATCTCGAGATCGTACTTGCAGATGATCGCAAGTGCCAGCGTAATGCGGCCCAAGCCAGCAGTTGGTGAATACGTAGCCTGGTAGTACATGCCTTCCATTTGGTTATTTCCTCCGCAGACTAGCCTGGCCTGGTACCGCTACACAATGCCTGCTCTATTACGGTTGATCTTGTATACCCAATGACTTGGGGAAGCCTTTCTCCCATATGGAACCTCCATGAATATCGAAAGAATTGATACTGACCAATTGCATTGGGCTCTGTTCTTATCGCCATATCCCATTTGTTGGCGAGCGGAGACTTGGTTGCTGCTTTGTAATGCTGTGGATCGTCGATGCCATCCTCACGATCGTCCAAGATCACAGCTGTAGTGTAGATAGCAATCAAATCCTTGAATTCCATATCTTCGAGAGGCAATTGCATAGAGTCTACCAATTTGCCAGTGTGATTGCGGCGACTACCTGTGACCAACGGCTTCCATGCTTCTCCACTTGACGTTTCAAGGCCAGCCAGTTGTTGTGATTTCATCTTTGCCTTTGGAGGATCCGGAGGGGAATTGTCGTCCAATGGCTCCTCTGTTTCGCATTCATAATTTCCTTCTCCAGTTGGCTGCTTCTCTGTGGGATTGGGTCTCTTGAGGACATCGCTGGAGAAGTGTTCGTTCAAGATCACTTTGTCCGCAGCATTAGGTGCTGTGTACTGCTTTCCTTCGCTGACTACCGCCTCTGCAGAACGGTGAAGCGTCCTGGCCAATGGGTCATATACTATATACTGCTTAGTCGATATGCTTTACCCAATAAATATGGCGGGAGTTGCTCTGAAATCCTGCTTCTTTTGCTTCTCTTTCAGAACGCGTACGAAAGCCAAACATCCGAACCCACGGAGATATTTCAAAGCTGGTGTCTTTCCAGATCCATGAGAGGACTTGTACAGAGTCTTGCCGAATACTGGTCGCATTGGAGTGCAGTTCTTGAGACAGACCAGCACTGAGATTGCAAATGCCCAGTACTTCATCAAAAGTCCGGCATCATCCACCATGCATCGTACGTGCTCCATAATTGTGCGGTTCACCTGTGCGACAACTCCATTAGACTGATGAGTGTAGGGCGTGGTCGTTCTGTAAAAGATTCCTTCCGATTTTAGGTATTCTGGGTATTTCTTTGAGGTATACTAATCGCCTCCATCAGTACGAAATTAATCCACTTGCTTGCCTGACTGCTTTTCTCTAAGAGGCTTCCATTCTGCGAATTTCTCAAAGGCTTTCAATTTGTACTTCAAGATGTACTCATTCGTATGCCTGGTGGCATTGTCAATGAAGAGCAGCATATATGGACCTCCTCTGATGGCTGTTTCCAATGGACCACATAGGTCCGAGTGTACTAGCTGCATTAGCTCAGTGGAACAGGAAATTGTATTCAGAGCATTGCGCTTTCGAGCTAATATGCACTTGATGCAGCTCTCGCACTTGCACTTTCCGGTCACTTTCAGAGTGTCTGCAACAGCCTTCGGCAAGATCTCCAAAGCCTTGAGACTGATGTGTGACCAGCGTCAGTGCTGTAACATTAGCATTTCTGCATTGTACCGAGATGCATGCCTAGTCATCTTCAGTGCCAGCATGCGGCTGTCCTTGCCAATATCGGTGAATTTGGTCAATTCCGCAGCTCGATGAAGACCATGATCCCGTAGGAAGTGCCCATCGATATGAGGTATAGTGGCAATCAACTTGTCATGGCGAGTGTAGAGGTTCGGACCGGAGTGATTCACTGGTTCGACTTTGACATCCTTGTTAATGATCTGAGACTGTGACATGAGATTGAATGACAACAGCAAATGCACCACTTCTTGGAGTATGATCGTTTCCGTCATTCCAGCTGGTAGTTGACAAATCAACCCAGCACTTCCATATCAGGATGCAAACGATGTGACCCCATTGTATCCATTTACTATCTTCGGATTCAGTGGATATTCGGTGTAGGTGATGAATATTGATCGACAGCCGGAGATGTAATTCGTACATCCATAATAGATGAAACAATCACTGGATGAAGCACTTGTGCTAGCTACCATCCAATAGTTCTAGATCGACATGTTGAGCGTTGAGGCACCTGATGCTTCAGTTGATGCTTTTCCTGGCGTGTCGGCAGCCTTTTGCAGGATGATCGCGCTGCTTGCTCAAGCATTTCTCAGTGATATACCCTTGCCGTTGGCAATGAAAGCACTTCCGCAGATCCTTCTCATTCCTATGATCCTTATTATCTCTCTTATCCTTCCTTGGACTTTTGCCACCTTTACCAGCTTTACTGCCATTACCACCATTACCACCTTTGCCACCATTCTTTGCACAGAGCAGAGCTTCTGGAGCCAGCTCATCTTCTCTCTTGATGGAAGCTTCCTTTTCAACAAGCTTGGTTTCAATCTCATCGGGCGTGGTGGTCATCGTGGTGTTTTTGTCCATTTTAAGCTCCAGGAAGACTTTCCACTCATAGTTCCTTTGGATCCCGCAAAGGAAATGGAAGTTGTGCTCATCCATACTCGTCTCGGCGATTATATTTGCAGAGTCCGTATCGGTAGCATCAGTGTCGGTGCTGTGATGGCCCTGCGCTGAGACTGTAATCCTTGACCTTCCAATCGATCTGTGATGTGTTGGTGTTCACATCTCCACAGTCCTGTACCTTGATGCTCCAATGGTCATCCCTAATCTCAAAGATGTTGAGCTTCAGCTTTGACTCATAGGCTGATACTAGCATTTCCCAAAGCATCTTCACATCGTCAACAACTATATATTCTCCTTGTATTATTGGTTCCATGCTGACCACGATAGTCGATCTGGCAACACCATCATCAGCACAATGTATTTCAGTCTTTGTAAGCCTCCAGGAGTGTATGAGAGAATGTGAAGTGTAAACTGGGATGCGTCAATTTCAGGAGAGTATCAGACCCGAGGAGGGCATCCTGACCACCATTCAGAGTATCTGGGATCTCCGATGACTCATGCAGAAGTAACTGGGATCTCTGATGATTGGTAAAGGAGTACCATAGGAGTAATTGTGATAAGTTTAGGAATACGTTGGACCACTGGAGAGACCTTTGGTTGCGCATGGTAATGTCGCCAAACCAATGCGGAAATCACAAACAATCTGTCAAAGATGCCCTAGTTCTTATCGATCTTCAATCCGTCAACTGCAGGCCTTATCTGAGGCTCTCCAGATGTCCACAAGCAATCGATTTCCCTTAATGGCGAATATGATGTATTGATTATTGTTCATTATCACTTCTGAATCATACTAGCTACCATCTTCTTCAAACATTGTATTTATTGCCTTGCTGCATTATGGTACACAAGAAAATGCAAGTGATTCAAACATAAATACAGGTATACCAAAACAATATTCCAACTAACAGTTAAATAATGTCAATCAAACATGCTGTTGATGTCATCCACAACTTCTCCACCTCTCATCAGGGCCAACAAAAGCAGCAACACCCAATTCATCAATGGTGCAAAGAAGCTGGAGGTAATCCTTGTATTTGCTGATTATTTGTACCTGGCAAGTGACTGAAATTGAATTCCAATGGCCTTTGGCTCGATTTGTGATATCTAACAAAGGTGGAATAGGATGTTAGCTAGCTGAGAATCAAAATTGGGGTTTGAAAGGCAATATGATATATTCGGATAAAACAGGCGACCAGCTACCTGGACAAGAGGAGCGCCAGATGGGAAGTGCTGTGTGGAAAAGTGGAGTGCACCAAAGGTGTTGAAGGAGCACGGAATGAAACAGAAAAGTGCCAAATCTTTGCTATGGAGCGCAAACACGGATGGAGGAACGTCCAAAGTAGTGGAGGAGCGCAGAAGGGGGTGGTTAGAAGTGCGCAATCAAATAAACGAGCGCCAATCCAAGCAGAGGAACACCAAAAAGGATTGCAGAGATCTCTCCCATTGGAGCAGCGCCGAAAGGGGGAGGGGGGGGGGGGTAAGGAGTGCGGAACCAATGATTGGAGAGACAATTCAGACCGATGAGCGCTGGTGGGAATTGAGGAGCTCCCATCTGTGGCTGAGGAGCACTGCAATGGGGGTATAGAGCACGGAATGACATTCAGGAGTGCTAATCAAAACAGAGCGGATTCATGAGTGCTTATCCCAGCGGGGGAGAACTGACAGAGGAGGAATTAACTGTGGCAGGATATAGAAAAGTGAATCTAGGCTGAGGTGTGTTGACGGAGATTGAGGAGTGCCGATCCTAGCAGAGTTGCACTGCAAGCTGGGGGGGGAGGGGGGGGTGGGAGGGGGTCGTCTGATGCGGCAAACTAATGTGTGATTGATGGGTGCAGTGGCTTCCGGAGTCAAATTTATCTCAGGTAATGGACAAAATGTACCTTGTTATTTATCTTGTGAAAACATAACAGTGGCCTTCTTTCCACTGGCATATTCAGACAGTGCAAAATGGATAGCTGCGGCAACCAGCGCTAAAGTCTGTGGAGCGAGAGGTTAGAAATACTGGGATGTCGTTGGCTGGCGTCCCAAGGTGTTGGCAGCAAAGAAAAATTGATTATAAATGTCATCAAGCACTGCCATTTGCGTCAACCATGATGTCTTCTCATCAACGGTTTTGGAGAGATATGTATCGTCAAACAGGTGCTCTTTAACCTGAATCTTAAGCTGAGTCTCAGGGAGCAAATCCAACGGGTAGTTGCGGAGAACAGTTCGATGTTCCCTATTTTGTTAGACCAAGTCTTTGTAGAGTATGTCATCACGTGGCTGTGGGTTAGGGCTGGCAGCTACTGAATAGGCTACGTGTCATCTTAGACTTAGACTCAATCAATCAATCATCTCGACAGGTTCGTCGCAAAAGGTTATAAGCCCGGGCGCAACCACGATCCGGACACCATTTTCGACAATTATCAAGCGATAACAGTAGAATCGCGAACATTCATACGAGCGAGGCCACAGGATTTTGGATGCGTTGCGAACGCATCCGGGATCAAGAAACCCTACAGACGCAGGACGACGATTCTACGATGTGAAGGACTCAGATTCCTCCTCTCGACGAAATCTCACACTCAACCGCTTAGAGAGCCGCGATGGTTGCAATGGCCACAATGGCTGCAATGGCCGCAATGGCTACGATGGCTGAAATGGCCGCGATGTCAAGTTCTACAGGTATACGAGATTACGGCAACTGAACGATATGTCGACAGGACACGTTAGGGATGAGTACGGAGAGCAGTTTGCCAGGAGTTTGGGTCGACATCGTGTCAACACAGTCGGAGGACATCGTGTCAACACCGTCGGAGGACAATGTGTCAACACCCTCGGAGGAGCTCGGATCAACACCCTCGGAGAGTTCGGGTCAACATCGGTATCATCAGGATGAGGTCGGGTCAACATCGGCATCATTAGGATTTGTTCGAAGCGATTTCGAGAACTGGTCAATCGGTGGCAAAGCCAAGAAGAAAGCGACATACAGTATGGTGTTTGGATAGTCTATAAGAAGTGGGCAGGTAATGGACCGCGGATACTTGGGAGATGTCAGCAGATGAAAACAACCGGGGAGCGCGGCGTTTGGTCAGCTACAGTGCGCTGGTTATAGGTTTTGGGCCACCCGAGAGACCGGCGGTGGCAATTGTGGCCATGAATCCAAGAAGTCTGTGGACTCCTCTACTATGAGGACGAGAAAGCTTTGTTAGCAGTACAATGTGTACCTTCACGCTAAACCTTCAATGACGACAACCCCTCCTCCACCTGGGAGGCTGAGTATGGGAATCCACGATCCACAGGAATAAGTTCCATAGAGCTAGCTGAGACAGAGGAGCGACCTTCGGAGAAGCGTCTCCAATTCGAATTGCAGCTATGGAGAAGCGTCTCCAATTCGACACCGACACCGACACCGACACCGACACCGACACCGACACCGACACCGACACCGACACATTCTCGACTACACGAGCATTCGCAACTGAACAACCACCTACGATCAACACTTCCACTTTGTTTGTCGAGCGGAAGTCAACATCACCATGGAGCAGTGTCTCCAATTTCGATATCGAGCATCCGCCACCGTACAACAGCTTATGAGCACTTGCGTTTAAAAAGAAATGGCGATCAACACATCAACTTCCTTTGTCAAGTGGAAGTTAACATTGCCACAGAGAAGTGTCTCCAATTTCAACGTGCCACAGTACACCAGGTTATGCCAATTTCGACACCGACACAGACACACCTTGGCATACCGAAATGACGATCTTTCGCTTTGTTTGTTGAGCGGAAGTGCACATCGCCACGGCGAAGCGTCTCCAATTTTGACACCGACAGCACAACCCATGATTGGGACCGAGAGGCTGCGTACGAGAATCACTGACGCTCCAGCTGGTTGGTGCAGTACCTTCCATACAGTACACGGCAAGTACTGCAGGTTTATATATATGTTCCACCAAGATACCGATCACGATACAACAGGACTCTGTGTCACCTTCGGAGGAGCGGTTGACTGGTAGTCAAGACAGTTGAAGCTGACAACACAATCGACTACCGAGTTTAGGCATATGCCCATGATTGACGCCTCCAATAGCAAGAGCGGTCATTTGGGAGGAGCTCAGGGCATGGCATGGTTTATCTTCTGTCTTCTGTCTTCTGTCTTCTATCTTCTTGTTTTTTGTCTGTTTTTTCAATGGCTTAGTGTTTGACGGACGTGATAATGCCCTGGAGGAGTGTTAGACCGAGTCTTTGTAGAGTACGTCATCACGTGCCTGTGGGTTATGGCTGGCAGCTACTATATAGGCTACGTGTCATCTTAGACTTCGACTCAATCAATCAATCGTCTCGACAGATTCGTCACAACATATCTGCCAACCCTTCTTGAATGGTACTTATCATTGGTTTGAACTATGAAAATTTAGGGGTGTAGTCAATATCGTAAATCTGATTGAAGAGCATTGAGCAGAATCCAAGACTTACAGCTTCTCTTGGTTGTGGATTGATTTTGAGGGATGGACTGCTGGGCAATTGACACACCAATGGTGTACCTATAGCAGCACTTGCTAATGCCCGCTGATGATCCTAAGCTGTAATGGCAAGTTTCCAAGCTTCTTCAACTATCGAGTACTTGTCATGGGATAATATTAGCCAAAGAGTCTTTGTGAATACAATTGTTTCCATGAACGTTTTTGCTACCTCAAATGCAGCCTTTTAGCATTAGGAAATGTTCTGATCTGCACTGGCCTTGGGTTGTGGAGCATTCAGGTCTCCACTAGACTTGTGTTCCAGCAGCACCTAGGGAGATAGTGCACGGTCAGACACAGTTCATTTGTCGAGGATAACTGACTTTTAGCGTTTGAGCAGTGGTGGTGTGAGTAACCTAGGTAGATTTCAGGAATTTGGAAGCGGAGGGCATGCAATGGCAGTATTGGCACGGCTCAGTTTGGTTGTCAATGAAACCATTCTAGTTTGCAATGACTTGTTCCGATGTCACTGGCCTAGAAGTAGAACCTCCTTCGGGTGATCCACATTGTCTTCTTCGATGTCAGATAATCAGGTGGAATCTCCGGTGTCCTCACTTCGGCCCTCAGTTTCATCATCACCAATGTCCAGATCGGTATCATCGTCCTGCTTCATTAATGAAATTGGCGATATTAGTTATCCGCACTATAATGCAAGAAGGCAAATAACTGAAACGCAAACATTTCATGGGAAATGAAGATTGGCTGCTTTCTTGTATGGGAGTGCTCTGTCAGGGTGTAGTTCTTAATTCTTCTGTGATTAGCGATTTCAGAACCTTGCTGGGCGTAGGTTCCATTTGTTGTAATGAAGATAGACAGTTGGGCAATGTGGGAGAGAGTGTATAAGCTGTAAATATAAGATTAAGTGCAATAGAATTATGGGAAAAATGGAGCAACAAAATGCACATAGTCCAGGAGGATGCAACTTGAGGCACGCCTTGAAGGTTTTGGGAGAGATGACTTGAATGGTTCATATGTATATTGAGGATGGCAGTCAGGTGTTGCGATTTAGGATGTTGTCAGGTGCACCGGAATGGATGGATACCTAATGTGAAATGTTAGCAACTGCTATCAACAATACTCTGTATGGATGCAAGAATTTGAGGTTAGCTAAAGCCAATGCACATAGAATGCAACCAGACGCACCTGCACCAGACGAACTGGAAGACAACACGTGAGATTAACTAACCCGTGGTGCTGGCCAAATGGAGCACTGAGCACCTGAACGAAAACATGTGCCCCTGCATATAACTTCCCTATACAAAGTAATTATGCTTGAATGCTTGAGCATTTAAGGTTTCCCATGACTTGAAATTGGTGGAGCGATGAGAATCTGCAGAACTCGATGAGTGACGGCTGAGTTGGAAGGGCTTATACTGAGTTTGTTATCGATCAAGGAGAAATATCTATCTCCGTATGTGGCACATCCACTGGAAGGACACATGTATATTCATGGTGGTCTATTGTATCAGGATGCTGCAGCTAAGTTAGCAGTTGATAAGGCATTATCATATGCATATCTTCGCTTTCATGTATTCATCTGGGCTGTGTCTGCAGAATATTCTTTACCACAATGTTGCAGTGAATGGAGGAAGGAGTAACATAGGCATCGAGCTACAGGCATAGACAAAATATTCCAAGGCATGATGAATAATGTATGGATAATCTTATTGATTTAAGCACTCGTCAATGCCAACATTGCTAACAAATGACTTATAAGTACTCACTCACATTGTGACTTTGCGCCTAATATCTAGTAAGTTGCACACTGTTAAATCACATATTCATTATGAGTCTCACCACTATGATACAGACTTCAATAAATGTTGGGGTTGAAAGCTATCTGCTAAGATAGTATGAATACATATTGAAAAGTCATCTTACAGTGGACAGAGAAATGATGATTGAATGCTTGCAGTTCTAGTGAATTGAGGTGCACCAAGAATTAAATGACTACGTTAAGATTCATTTGCTGAAGAATACAGATTCGCCTTACTCGGACAGTTTAGTGGATTCTTCGAAGTTGTCTTTTCTTCACTCGAGTTTTCAAGATTCTTTCTCTTCGAATGTCACTCATGAAAGAAATCGGTTCACATAATCTATTTTTCGATACATGTTTTGCCTGCCTGAACATATATTTGGTCAGAATTGAGTGAAGTCTGTATTCGAAGTATTGAGACCTTAGGCCTCTTTGAATAACTGTGGTACATGGGTGAGCGGGAGTTGCCGGCCATCTTGTAGAGTCGCTGAGCAGAATCTGTCCATTGAAATTCTCGCTCTCAAGCAGCAGCTCGATTTGATAGAGCTCTATGTTACAGAAGCTATTTTAGAATTTGGAAGTAGAGGTCCAAACATACTACTTAGGCAATATCAAGTTAAGTGAGGTTGATAATTGGCCAGATCTATGCATGTATGGTTTAGTTATGCAGGGCTACCTTGCTCCAATGGACAGTTGATACGGAGCTAACAGTATAAGCCATTTTAGCGGCGGCCTTCACATAGTGATCCAGCAAAGATTGATATACTAGCCGAAGCCAAGCAGGATGATCCGCCAGCACCTGAATGTGCAGTATCCTGAGATATGATAATCTGTGTGCACAGCGTCCACTGAGTCAAAGCTGAAGAAAACAAGATGAGATTGAAGCGAACTGAAATGAAAAAGGGCACTGTGAAGTGGAGTACACATGCTTCAGTGGCTAATTGTCGCGTGCCTGAGCTGGAATGATACATTTATAATGAGTCACAGCTCGCCAAAGTTGGGCCTATACAAATCCAAGAACGTCATTATGGACTGGATCGCATATCTCAGTTGTGTCAGAACTTCAATTCTAGGACAGCACATACCCAACACCGAAACCTGCAGCTTAGCCATGAATACCCGAGCCGCATCTCAGTTTCCGACTCTCTGGGATCTAGATCTGACGTGTACCTCAATGGCTCTGATATTCCTGCACAATCTGTGGCTTTGCCCGAGATACGTGAGTCCTTTTCTCATATTCCGACATAGGAATTCAACAATCGTGCAGACTGGGTTGATTGCGGAATGTAATTGACAATTATGCAGTGATAGTCATAAGTATATGTGCCCAGGACTCTCTGGTGTACCGGAACCTTAATCAGATTCCACCAATTGCGGTGGGATTGCCTCAAATATGTGAGCCGTGTCTTGTATTCTGACACAAGTACTCCATATCGCCTAGACAGTATCATTGCCACATTGGAGTAACAAATCTGCAGTGCTGGATCTGCCATATCACGACTCAAAACATATGCCGATAATTCTCCGGTGCACCTGGACTTTAAGTATAGGCCAGCAAATGCCGCGGCTTTGCCCAGAATCTGCAAGCCAGTGTCTCTTATTCTGACACAGCTATTCAATATCACCATAACCTACTATATTGGCAAATTGGATTGCCAAATCTGCAGTGCACGATCTGTCTACACGAGACTCATGACATATAGCAAGGATTTCCTGGTGCGCCTGAAGTGGTTGAATTGTGCTTTGTTGATTCTTTCGACTTCAAAATGTGCACATCGCCACAGGTTTCCAGTGCACCTCAAAATCACTACTGACGAATAATTCAAAGCCCTTCACCGCATCATTCCCAAAATTCTACTCAGGCTATTTATCATGAGATAGGGCAGCCTGGGAACTTGTAATTCAGCTTATCAATTGACTTTATCTCTTATTAGTCATTAATAATAATAATCAAGAATGCCACTGAAATCCCACTTAAGCAATTTCTGATTAAAGATACCACAACTCCAACATCAGAACTTTGATTCACTTTACAATGACAGAGAGATAGGATTCATTTAAGCAGTATAGTATGCCTTACAAATGTCCTTTTTGACTATTTGTATCGGTTAAGAAGATTACGTTGGTTGAATGTTTATTGTGGCATACCTTGATGAAGTGTTCTTAACAATCTAGGATGATAGCTCATCTGACTGAAAAGTGTCACCATTCTGTGTCACCTGCTTCATATGGTCCTGACGAGGCTCCAGAATGCGGTTAGTCACCAATCTGGTGATGTTTGTGTGACTCATCATTCTGTGCCGGACTCTCATTTGGGCCACTCCACAGTATTGATGGAGATCACTCGCATGGTTATCATAGCCACCAGGATGTGGATTCAGTTACCATGTGTGTGGTACTCTATTTTACCCTAACCGGACAACTCGTGCAAATCACTGCGGCTGCTCGGTCAATACCTAGAACTTCCGAGTTATCACTGCACAGTTGGCTGCCGGAAGATTGAAGATGGTTACACTCACTAAGGGTGTCGTTACAAATACAGAGGGATTGCGGGACTCCTGGAATTTGATCTGCATTTCTGTTCTTTCACTATTGCCCATTTCGGCATACACGTGGAATATATCCACCTGATCTGCAAATTACTTCGTTATCCACCACTTCAAATGACGAACTTCGCCAGGAAAAGGACAAAATAGCACCGCTTTTTGGGGAGAAGGTGCACTGGGGAGAGTATTTTCATGTCTCTTGTGTTCTGTAAGGAGCACCACTCATAATCCGTCCTCTTCATTACATTTGGAATACTCGGCAGCTTTGTTCACAACCACCGGCAGAAATGCATCGCTCACCTATCGGAAAATCAGTGAATCCACTGAAGTGTCGAGTGGTTATTCATGCTACCATTGAGCAGTGATGCTGTTGCGATCAACCATATCTCCCAACACTAACGAGAAACATGCTAGCCGCCATCGATGAACCATCCATGCTCCTGAAGCACCCCATGAAGTGTGTCTCTCCACCAAGGCCTTCACTTCATCTGGCATGTTCTCAGTCCACTCAAGATCAATGAGGTATGCATTCTCCTTTGGTATCCACAGTAGTGATTTTCTCTTGGTAGGTTTCGATTCCAACCACCTCCTTATCGTCCAATCCTTTGCACTCTATATCATCCAGTGCGCCGCATCTTCTTGAGCTGCTTTGCATTCAGTCCAGATAGCATGCATCAAACTCTTCACTGCGGAGTACAATGCATCTGCACCATGCTTTTCCATCACAGTATCATCCTCTGGGTCTTCAGGCTCACCTGATATCAGCCACATCATGTGATAATACCAGTCTTGGAGTGAATGGAATCTGGGTGTAGCTGTGACTTGAAGCTTCAATCCAATTGTCGCTTTCATCGGAATTTGCCAGCCCATACTGTTTTCACTTTTGTACCAATGGGACTCATTAAAAATCCCATAACTCCATACGCAGTAGGAGATTTGGCCATTGCTTGATTGTTTCGCTTTGGATTTTAAAGTATCGTACAACAGAAGGTGCATATTCCATCAGTTTTCCGGCTTGTCAATACTGGCGTTCAGATCCTCATTAGTGATATTTGCACGGTTTACGTGCAACAAGTTAATGAGTTCTGAGTCTGTTCGATGTGTCATCTCATCGAGGACACCATTGAACATTTCCGCAACGCCAGGTATTATCACCACCAGAATTAGTTCCAAGGCTGATGTAAGCACTGGATGCTCCTGAGGTGGACTTGTCTGAAACTCTATATGGCAGCGGGGCACTGAATTCTGTCTCCGCAATGGATACCACTCCCTTTCTTCACCGATAATCCAGGGGAATTCGCTCAGTCCCATATTCACCCACTTTTCAAGGGTATTTCTCCACAAAATCAACTGTGGTGGCTCCATTACAACTTTTACTGTCAGCAGTTTGCATATCATTGCCGCTGCCATGGAGGTGAATGTCTTGCCAAAACCCATTTCATCCGCCACCAATGCTCCTGGCATATCAACATCCCAACCCCACCTCCTCACAATGAACCAGATGGCCCAAACCTGGTGCGCCACAAACGTGGTTCTAGGCAGGCCAGGTATTGAATACTTGTGGCCTGGAACACAGTCATTGGCTGATTGCCGAATCCAATGGGTGTTCTGCACCCTGAGTGCCTCCTCAAGGCACACGAGTTGAAATTTGTTTATATATAGTATTGCGAACAGTATTCAATACTGAGCTGGTATTTTGTGGATTGAGGACCTCCTCAGTCCTCCACTTGCTCCTGAACCTCCCTTGCACCATTGTCGGTTTTCTTTTCATCCCCAATGATCACTTTCAGTTGCTTCAATGTAAGCTAGGCAGATGGGCTGAGGCTCCAGCGCTCCTTAAACACATCGCATGGCTAGTTATATCACAGACAAGAAACGATTGGAATGAATATATGGATGGAATACAATCAATTCTATTCTTTCAATTGGAACTTACATTACTACATGTATCGTTCTGTTACCCACCATCCTCCTCTTTCTCCTGTCTTCCACCCTCTTCAGAATATTCCAAAGTCTATGTATAATGATTACCAGTTGCGCACATCTAGCCTTGACATGGCTAGCGGAGATTACCTTCGCTGGTCAAATTACGTGCTCGACAATCTCCTTCCCTGTAGCTTGCTTCAGTTGGACCAAACTTATTTTCAAATTGTGTCCAAGATTCAACTTGAAAGCATTCGAAAGGCAACAGTAGTACAAACACTGACCATATATGGAGTCCGTTATAATTTCCCTGTTTGTTTCGAATGCCATATAATCTTCGTCTGATTTGCCCAGCTTCAATGTGTACTTGAACTTCGATGTTCGAATGTATGGCTCTTTCGGACCTCCGTTTGTGTTGGTGAAATCAATCAGCTCCTTCAAGGGCCTTACATTCGTATACAAGGCTTAGAGTTGGTTTGGGTATGGATCCATATTGTTGCCATTCAACAACCAGTGAATCACAACCAGGAACGTTCTATTTGGCAACTCTGGCAGATTACCTCTGGCCTGTTTGCCCACACAATCTCCCAAATCTGTTGCCGGTGGCTTGATGCCTCGGCGTCTCTTTTTCCTTGCCTCGTGAATTTCCCTTGCACATTTCTTTTAAAACATCTGCACCCACTGCCAACAAATTGATTTGGCATTATCAACATTATCCAATGGTAACCAGTCCTGGATAGTCACCAAATCATCTGCAGCCACTTTCTCCCACTACAGGAGTCCATCTCAATGCTGTTTCAAATGGTTCTGCCCTTGGATTATGGACTGATGATTTTTCTCGAGAAATCCAACCACACAAACTTTCTTTCACTTGTTGAAGGCACTATAGTTGGCCTACCCCATCCATTTGGCAAATTGCTTCAAGGAGAATTCAGTTTGCATCTGGCTGACTGGGGGTTTGCCCTCTTTACAGCCCAAGTCTGACAAATTGTCGCTGATATTATATACATCATACTGGTTGTAGGAAATCTCGGGCGATGGGGGCTAGTCCACAATCCTTGCAACATCTGTTTTCTGTGGTTCCGCAGCCAGCAGGAATCGTTTCATTGGGAGGCTAATGGGAGGTCTCCCATGTGCACTGCAAGGTGGTCAAGGTGGAGGAGTAGAGCTGGCAGATGGTGCCAGATTGCCTGGATTGTTTTCTGGCAGTTCTGGAGGAAATCACAGTGCACCTGGAGATGATGGCCCTTGTCCTGGAAACTGCTGCTGGGGAAACATTTGAAACTCACCATAACCACCTTGGTGAAAATCATATCCTGGCCACTGTGGCCCATAACTTGGAAATTGTTGGTGTATGCTGGTGGTTGGTTGCAAACTGTGGTGTGTTACATACAATGGAAAATTGTGACGAACCTGCACAGTTTCTCGAAACAGCTGCTGTGAAGGAGGGTAACGGTACCCATGTGGCAGATGATATTGATTGGGGTATTACTCTGATCGACTGTCTTTGCCAGTGGCAGTGCATAAACCATTATCCAATGATCCTGAATTTTGGTTACAGCCCTGTGGCGAGCAAATTAGGCCTCCCGGTGGAGCCATATTTGTTGTCTTTAGTGGAGCTCCGTTTATTGTCATGCTCTGTAAACACCGATAGTGGTAAACTACTATTGATGCACGATGTGATGTACGATCAATCGGAGTCTGATTGAGTATGTTCCACGTGGCAGTGACCTTCGGCGGAATGAAGGGCATCTTATATCTCATTCTGTGGTCACGAACTGTACTGTTTCAGTACACGTTTGATCCATGAAACCTACCCGGGGTTTCAGAAAAACATACCTTAATCACACACTTCCTGCATTTCTTTATTATATGGTCGAATGAATATACTAGGATATAGGGTAGATGCTCACCTTCGTACGCTTCCATGACTTCAAATGTCATAGATGGGATATGATATGATATCTCCAGAAACCCAACAAGAATTATCTCCGGTAAGAAGACTAGTACAACCAGAGATACTACATAAAAGTTATACGTGTTCAACCGTGCAGCGTTATTCAATAGGAAGCCTGTGAGTCGAGCAGCAACAGTTATGCTTCCTATTGAGCTCCTTGTCAGATCATATTGTTCTCCTCGGGATCCACTCTCCGGTCAAGGATGATTACTGAAGCAATTAACTTACCAGCCTATCAGGTCTCGATGAATTTTGGGTGGGCATACAGCAATCTAGGAAACTCACCTATTCGTTATAGTACCAAGAACTACCTTCATTATCAGCTGCTTGGAGGCTCGTGCTCAGGAAAATTCACAATGCTGCAATGACGTAGTATTAGGCCCATTGTGACGAAAGCACTGATAACAAAAGAAACCATCTCTTCTCTGGTAAAGATGTTCTGCAGACAAGGTGCATCATTATTGTGCGGGATATAATATATATCTTCTGGTTTATAAAGAAAACTGATTGTACAGTGATTATATTGTACCCCTCCCTCACAATTGGTGGGGTGCTCTGCGGCTCTGAACATCATACACTAACCTGTATGTCTAAGGCTCTAAATTACCCCCTGAAGTATCATCGAAATGCATCCGAATACGTATTCATCAACCATACCCTCAATGTGGTCAACTGTCACCGGGAACATGTTAAGTCCTTTATCTGCCCAAAGAAATTATTCAACGAGAACCAACCAGTGGCTCACTATTAACAATATCGCCCAATATCGATCATTGAAGGGCTGTTAGCTGAGGTGATTTTACCACCTGCAGATTGGGATCACCCGAGCCATGATGGTTCGACATTAGTTGGTGCACCTGATTGGCCATCAAGGAGGTAGTCAACTAATAATATGCCCATAGACAATGTACCTAGTGCGCCACCTCCTGAAGATACTCCCAACAATGACACCATGGACCCCCAGAAACCTGATATGTCATGTACCCCTCATTCAACAAACGCATGAGCTCATAGACAGGTAGTTGATGTGGTAAATATAGCCGGCAAAGCATGTGGCAAAGCAACTGGTTTGTACAACAAGCATAGCCAGTACTCAGAATAATGGAATCCATGGCATCCAATTCAGTCAGTACACGACTTTCAACAAGCTCAATTATTTAGCCAGCAAACTCATATGTGGGTCAATCAACATGTGAGGCATGGACAGGACAACCTGATAATCGAATAATAGCAATCAGCAAATGCTCTCCAAGAGCTCCTCTCTGAAATCGATATCGGGCTCGGCAATGATAGTTGGATTGAAGATTATTCGCATATCTTCAGAACATTATACTACAGGGATATTATGAAATGTATTCAGTTCCTTTTGGATATCTGGCATTTCAGGCACACCTCAGTTTTGAACCAGTGCGCCTTGCAGACTGGGCAACTGGCAGAATATACCGTGAGATAGACATGTGCGGCTTATGGTAGGCTACGCTAGATCAGCTACCTGCCGGAGTAACAATTGTGCAGGTCATGTGCGCATCCGACCTGACTCTGTTGACCAATTTCTCAGGCAATCAGTATGCCTGGCCGCTGTATCGCATGAGTGGTAATATTTGAACAGATATTCTCCCGACACCAAATATGCGAGCCTGGATTCTCATTTCGATGATTCCATGTCCCCCGAAAGATGCCAAAAATACGGATGAGGCATGGCATTTTGTGGTTACAACTGCGCTGTCCCCACTCCAGAACCTTGATACAACTGGTCCTGGCTTGAAATGGAATTGTGCTGATGGATTCCAGAGACAATGTTACCCTCTTTTGGCTGCCAGGGTCGGTGATTATCCAGAACACATCATGTTTACTCAAGTCACATATAGTTCATGGCCAATGTGTGATATTTCTAAAGGTGTGCCAATTGGGCATTCAACGTGTCAAGCACTTGATAACTCAGGAGATCGCCATGCTTACTCAGTGCTTCTGGATGAAACTAATATTGATCTACACACTCTTTGTGTTCATCCAATCTGCAACCAGTTCTGGCAATTCCCTCTCTGCAATGATTATCAGCTTTGGCAAACTGATGAATTGCATCAGGTGCTCTTGGGTTTATTTAACGACTAATTGCACTGGCTGCTCAAATACCTGAAAGCTAGAAATGTCAAAGATCAATTTCACACTTGATTTACATCAGTACCACGATATTGCAGCCTCCAGTGCTTCTAGATACCATCCGACTGGATGAACAGTAACTCCTGACACGGAAATGAAATCCGGAGTATGATGGGAACCCTGGCAGTAAATTGCACTGTAATTCTTGACTGATGCAAGAATGACAGGAAAACTGTGATGGAAACAGCCTCTGATGAAATGGTAATGGGAGCAGTGCAGGCTTTTGTGAATTCTCTCTATTTGTTAGCCAACAAAATTACTCTGATCTATACTTCATAGCAGTAGACTATGCGCTAAAGCGATTTTACAAGAAGAAGAGTGTCTTTTGAGATCAGAAAATGTTGAAGTCTACGAAAGCCAAAGTGAATAAACAGTTGGCAAGAGAATCCCATCAGTTACAAGAACAAAAGATTTATACAATCCATACTGCAATGGATGTTCTGCTGTATGGGGCTGAAAGGGTTACTACATCATAACAAAGGCAATTTCAGGTGTGCTTGAATGGAGCCATACAAGGGGCAACCAAATGGTCAGAAGCTGATGTGGAGAGGGCAATCGAGCAATTGAAGCACGAAATCCATCAGACGACACCTGTCAAATCCAAATGTTTCGATGAATTATTCCAACTTCATAAGCAACAATGATTACAAGCAGTGGGGATCAAGACAACCGGTCCCAGAAGCACATGCGCCAACAGACTTGCTCAAATACAGACTGCTGCAGAAGAAGTAGCATATGTGGCGGTAAACGTGATTGCCAACCTGTGTGTGGAATTTCAAGTCCAGCTATCCGATGTGGAGACTGACACCACCAAGTGCAGTATCGCAGATATGAACCACGTTGTGAGTGCGCTGGAGTGAGAGATTAATGGCATCACATCGAATGAGCAGATGCAGTTCAAGAAGGAATTGTCCATCCGCTGGATCGTATTTGAAGCTTGGTGCCAGGTGATTGCCATGCAGGAGCTCCGGAAACCCATGGAACATGGTTGTGGCAGGAGAATCAGTTTGTCACCACCACCGCCACCCAGCTTGGCAGAGGACTGAGCTACAGTGGGTGGATGGAGATACAGGGATGATGGAGATGGGCTGGCCAATGGTGGCCTACTAAGAAACAGGAGTAACAGATATGAGTCGTATGACATGGAGCATAGATTCGGGAGATCTTGGGGTAGATATATCCGAGGTTGCATTGCATCTTGTATCTTATATCATCTCATCTCATTATTCAACGAATTACACACTCTCTCATTCCCATCGTTTAATCTCACTCGCTCTGTCTGAGATTCTGTCGATCCATGCAATTGTGTAGATCATCACAGCCGGGTAGTATCATCTCTTCTCACCCTCTTCCTACACTTCTTGAGCTGGAACCGTTCATTCTCAAAAATTCCTTTCGGAATGCTTTGCGAAGTCCGGCAAAGTGTGATGATGGGCACTCTACCTTTTAGCTCTGTCATTTCACTACAAATGGAGCCGAAACGCGGATTCCGGTTCGGAAAGCTGAGTATGGAATGGTAGGAAAGACACCCTCAAGCTTACACTGGTAAATATGGAAAGAAGGAACTAATTAATAATACCTACCCTGTGAGGAGAGCAAATACCGTAGAAAGTAAAGACATCCCTAGGGACACTGCTGGATTGGAATACTGAATACAGTACGCCGGGTACATCGACGGCACTAATGAAAAGTGCACCCACTCATTACCGGCACAAACACCAAGGAAAGCGCACCGACCTAACACTGGACGAAATCCACCGACCTGATACTGGCACAAACACTACGGAAATGGCGCTGAACTAACATTGGACGAACGGCACCGACCTTATCCCAGTATGAATACTACCAAAATGGCGCGGAACCAACAGTGGAAGAAAGGTACCGACCTTATACTGGGATGACTCCCAAGGAAATGGCGCCCAATTGACACCAGATGAAGGGCACCAGCCTCAAACTGGGACAAACACAGAGAAAAATACACTAACCCAAAACCGGGACAATAGGCACCGACCTAACACCAGGATGACAGGTACCACCTAATCAACAGGACGACAGGTACCCACCCATCAACAGCACAATGCGCACCGACCTACCACCGGGACAACATGCACCGTCCTAACTCCAGGACCAAAGGCACCAACCTCATGATAGGACGACAGACACCAACTTAACACTGGGACCAAATGCCCCGACCTAACACCATGACAACATGCACCGACCTAAGAACAGGACCACAGGCACCAATCTCATACAGGGACAACAGCCACCAACCTCACACCGGGACGACAGGCACCTACCTCGCAGACAGGACGACAGGCATCGACCTCACACTGGGACAACAGGCACCAACCATATACCTGGATGAGAAAACACATGCAAAAAAAGGACGCCACCCCAGTACAAAGAAAGACATTGATCTGAAGGAATACTAAGAACAGGAATCAACGATGCTGGTAAGATTGTGAGGAGCGCTAATGAGAATGCTACTAGTCATGGGGGGAAGTCGCAGGGAATAGAACACGATAGATGCCATGGCAGCAGCCTAAGAGAGCAAACTGTGAGAGGTGGTAAAGCTGGACTAAGAGAAGAACGAAACAAAGAGGTCACCTCAAAAAAAGAGCGCCAATTGACCCAACTCCCCTTCCAAAAACTCACAAACTAGCAATTGACCTTAGATCACCAATTACTGCCAATTCACCACCTAATCCACCATCCCATCTCCAAACTGCTACAAACAGTACCAAGATGTCAACTGAGCACTGTCAATCTACTTCCGCTGCCAGTTCCAGTGGCCGTACCGGTTCTTCCAGTGCTGAACCCTGAAGCCATACCAGATCCTCCACCACGCCGATAGCCGAGTCTATATGTATACAAGATCGAACTTGGACCGACTACGCAATGACCAGCGGAACCGTTGGCATGTAGGCCTGAAAGCCTTTATCCTCACCTATGACAACATCAGCCGAATTATGATTGACAAGGGAACCTTGGCCGAATACTCAGACATCCTAGAAACCGCTCGACGTGCAAATACGAAAAACACCCAAACCATATCCCTGACAAATGTTTGACCACCGATGCCCTAGCTCTTCTAGACTCGGAAGGAGCCCGAACGGTACCTGGAGTCTCTCCTTATTTAGTGGCAGCTTCAGTCCCGCTCCCACAGAAGCCGGTAGTGATGAACGATCCAGCAATCCCTACCGAACAGATCACGGCACCAGTAAACGCCCTGGTGGAAATTCCTATCGTAAAAGTCGAACATACAATCAACATGAAACTGGACTCTGTGATGAAGACCATCGAAGCCTGGACCATCCAGATGAGCAAAGTGAATGAGCCCGGATACGGAGGCTAACTGACTGGCTAGGCATACGCCATGCAGGCTGACCATCCATCTCTGCCTACACCCACAGGACCCAATTACCCACAGCATCCATGGCATGAGTTAGAACTGTGTATCTACTGCGATGAGCTCAGACACATCGGCACATTCTGTTCCAATGTGCGCACTGACTAGGACAACAGTATAGTTCACCGCAATGAACACGGAGAACTAACCTTAAGGCCAAGAGGAGGAAATGGAGGTGAGATATCAGGATATCAACCGGAAAGGAGGTTTTTGTCAATGTGGGAGTACGCCCTGGAATTAGCTTCACAATAGCAGCAGGGAGAGGGAGTAGCCACCACGGCGGCACCACAGCAGCATTTGCCGGAGCACCTTGCAAGACCTCAGCTGTTTCAGGGAGCCAGCAGCTCAGGAAACCTATACACCAAGGTACAGTAAGGACTACTTGGAAGGATAGGGCCCAGCATTATGAACGAAAAAGATTGGAGTTTTCTGAGAGGAAAAAGTGGAAAGTGAAGGGACCGAATAGTGAAAAAGAAAAAGAGAAGAAGTCGATTGACAGGAAGGGAGCATTTGCAGGGAAAGTGGAAGGTACATACACTGGGAAAGAGGAGGGATTTTTCCAGGAGGAAGGGGAACAGTCCGTAAAATATGGAGGGCTATCGAAGACAGTAATGACGCTAATGGGAGGAGGCCTGAACTTGAAGTATGAGTGGAAATAGGAAGAACTGATAGTTGGACAGATTAGTCTGAGATTAGTAGCAGCGAAGTGCTCTATGGGAGAGGAAGCTCTGGCGAAGAAAACGAGTGTAACCGGGAGAGAATCCATGACCTTTGCATGGGGTTCTAAAAATAGCATTGGTCCGAAACTGAGCCAAACACAACCATTTTCCTCGTATTTTGAGTCTGCACATCATATTCCGGCGGAACATGCATCCGAACAATGTTGGAAATGACGGAGGGGAAGCAGGGGGACAGGGAGGAGATCCATTATATGGACTGTAACGAAAAGAGTTGAAGATGTTGAATTCACACAGTTGATTGGATTTGCAAGATGGTGAGGGATCAAATATTCCTGTTGGCTGAGTTGCACCCACGTTACACCGAAACTTCCTATCGTTCTCTCCTCACCCTCTAGTAACGTCGAGACAAGGGAGACGACGACTATTGCAGGACTGCGCAGATAATTAACCATTGGGAACAGAAACAACAAGCAACTTATGCCCGACTACCGAGTACAAGGATGGAACCAGGATGGGAAGAAGCGAGGACATAGTGAAGAAATACGAGAAGAGCATACTAGGAAAATCGGTAGCCACCTGGAGACTGGACAAAGAAGGACCTGGCACAAATTACACCTGCAGCTATATAAACAGCTCTCCCCTCCCATGGTTCTTAAAACAGAAAGCCACCGTGCTGTACCTTTCATCACACTCTGCGCACCAACGACTACACTCAACATCGCCAGCTCAATCAATGTCACCATCTCAACCATAACCGACGACCATTAAGCCATTTACATCAATCAATGACATCGCAGCAGCACTCAGCAACACCATGGATTTGGAAGCATCCTCAACCACCACCACCACCACCACCACCACCACCGCAACGTATCTCGACTCCAACACCGCAGCTGCCACCACCGTACCAGCCATCACCGTAGCCACCACCACCGCAGCCAACACCACCACAGCCACCACCACTGTGGCAACCCACACCACTCTTACCACTGCCACTATGAGCCTCGACTCTACCCACGGGGCAGTCACCACTACTGCAGCCACCACTACCCCCACCACCACCACCACCACCACCACCACCCCCACCACCACCACCACCACCACCACCACCACCACCACCACCACCACCACCACCACCACCACCACCACCACCACCACCACCACCACCACCACTACAGATGCCACCACCACCACTGTGCCAACCACAACTGAGGCTACCACTGTTACTACGAGCTTGGATCTCACCACTGCCGCACACAGAACAACCACGGCAACCTCCACCACAGCTACCACCACCGCGACGAACTTCAACTCCACCACTGCGGCACCCACCTCACCAGCCACCACCACCGTAGTCACCACCACTGCCGTCATTAAGTATACCCCCTCCTCGGTTATCTGAATTCTCGCTAGCGATTCCTCACCCTTATTCCTTTTGTCGGAGACACTATCACAACTCAGCAGGGAGTTCTTCCCAATAGACCTGTCAGATCGCTACAAGAGGTAGTGGAGATCACCCCTCATGAGCTCTCCCCCCAAAACCCAGGAAATTTCATCATCGTGATCTACGATCTCTTTGGCAACAATACCACCGCTACCAATGCCCAGGTCACTTGCATGTTGAACTTCTTGGAGAGAAACCTTGACTGGAAGAAGTTGAAGTGCAAGCGATACAACGACTTCCTTGAAGCTCTCGACAGCTCCGGCAGGGTAAGGGAGATGATAAAATGACAACACTCTGCCCAACACTGGAAGGCATGGGCAACGAAGAAGCTGGGAGACCTGTGACAGCACTATCCCAGACTCCAGGTAATCCTAGGCGATTCCAATGGATGTGAGAAGTGGCTGCAATGAACCGTAATCAGCAGCCAAATATCGTCAGATCCTTAGTTAGCGAAAAAATACCTCAATCATGCATTCATCAACAATTTCACCTTGTTAAACCGGCAGTCGAAAGCAAACAACTGGCATCAGCAAATACTAAAATTCCTTCATTAATTTTAATTAGTTTATTGTACTCACAAACTCAAAAAATTGAAATGGAGGTTTCCCTGACATATGGTATTGCTTTACTGTTCCAGAAAGTTCTGTTAGTCGTCGCAATGCTGTTATCAAGCATCACGACCAGTGTACCCACTTTTGCGAAACTGACAATGAGCACTTGACGAACAGTTCACTCTGCCTTTGGCAATATCACGAATCATTTTGCAGCATGCTCTGATATCGCCCAATTTGAATTGTCCTTGTGTTGATGATAGTACTCACTCCATACGTTTAATGAAGTATGTAGTTCTTGTTTTTAAGACCCTCATGGCTTGATTTGACCAATGATAGTTACCATGCAGAAGTGGTTCACAATATGTGATTTCTTGATACGAGATTGTCAGTACTTTGCAGATCAACCATCCCAGGAGGGTTATGCTTCATCGTGATTATGATTTCACGCATTTTAGAAAAAACTTCAGTAAACCAGCCGTTCTATTACATTAACTACTATTATGGTATATCGACGAAACCTAGAATAAAATCGCGCACAAAGGACATCCTCAATCCGATCACTGACACCAATGCTAACATCCATGCGACATCGCACCCTGTACAATCGTACTTCCATCAACTAATCCCGTATTCTCAATGCTGGTTATTGTCATGATGCTGGTAAGGTTGTCGCTGTTGCTGTTGCTGTTGCTGCAGGGGATGGGCAGGCTGCTGCTGGCGATGGCAGCCCCACCCATAGCCTGAACAGCTGACAATAGCATGCTAGCTTCAGTAGCAGGAACAAAGCTGCTGAGACGATTGAAAGAATTGTCGGACTACTCCATCAGCTACTCCGGGACATAATCATGGAAGTCCTCATGAATCCTGCCCTGATCATTGTAAGGTTGTGCCATTGCTGGGTCCATACCAGTTGAGTGGATCCTTCAGCGGATCATGTTACAGATAATGTCTATCTTTCTGCCTTGAACCTCTAGCAAGGAAGAACAAAAATCAGCGTCCCAACGACGAAATACATCTGTGCATTCATTATTTACTGTGTGATTAATGTTTCTTGTATCGCACTTGCAATGGGCTCCACCTCCTGGACCAAACTCTGCCAGGACCCCAGACTCACCTGTTTTCCAGGCCAACAGACATTGGTTAATGGCCAATGTGGTGAGGGCGATTAATGTCGGGTTGATTTTAACAATCAACGATCTGTCTTTTATTCCCATGGGTCATATGTCATGGAAGTATGTCCAGTGAATAAGATCCACAATTTCAGTCGCTGCAAATCTCAACTTGCACTTCTTGATTGATCGTCGCGACAACGATTAAAGAAGAAAGGAGTTTTGAACTTACCTCAGGAACATTTGTGCGGCATGTAAACATGATTTTGGTCTATAGCCAGGCTACCATATTCCGGATCTTTGTAGGCGACTGTATCATAAATCCTGAAATATAGTTGATTGAGGTCTTGCAGTGGTACGCCATTGCTGCACTGGAGCAACTGATATTTGCGACAGCCTGATGAACAATGTCAGCGATGAAATCAATCTTTGGGATGATTCATTTACCACTGAAATGTAGGCACATGGAAGGTCTGAGTTTCTCCGGGCTGGATCGATCCTGGCAATTTGCTCATACAACCAACTATGACTCCTGGCGGTCTTCACCGTATTCCGTCACAACCACAAAGCAATGATAGTGTTCTACTTCCATCGATTTATAAACCACATTACACCCTTTTTGTTTCCCTTCCGATGATAATTCCAGAGATACACATGCCAACAGCAAGAATCTGTATATCGAGCCTGAGCAATCTCCAGTTCGGACATGGATTCATGGTACTCTACACTTGGGTCACTGTCCAGCCGGCAACCATGATAGTAATGAGTATGTCGTTATCCTCGACGATGAAATTGATCTAGTGTCACCGTTTTTTTTGCGAAGAGGAGTATCTAATTGCTCACTGGTACATCAAGCACAACTTAAGCAGAACTGCGATCAACGAGCTTTTCAGGAACCATAAGATTTCAACCATCCGCAACCTCACTTCGTCCCACATCTTATTCATCATGTTGGACGAAATGTCCTCAGCGATGGCTATCAACGCTTCCAAATCAGGCAAAGTGTGTTATAATTGTTACGCCGATCCTACCAACCTTCGCAATGATGATTACACACGTTTCTTTTTCTGGAATTCTGTTGAACGCATTGAGTTGCTGATGCAACAGCCTGCGTTCAGGTAACATATATTGCATCCTCCAGCAAAGGAATTCAATGATGCTGAGGAACGTATCTACTGAGATGTGAAATAAAGCGACTGGTGGTGGTATGAACAAGTACGTTAGTTGAATTTCATCAGAGCCATGATGATTTGACCGCTTCAATATATATTGTGGTAACTTGGAGCTAGTGTTAGCAACGGTTCAAGACAGTCACTTCGGGTCCGGGTCCGGTTCCGGGTCCAAACCGAACCGTTGCCAAATTGGCCGTCCTGGTCGTCAATAAACCCGAACTGCCCACTCAGGTACGGTTCCATGGAAAACACCCAACCCGTCTGAATTGGGCGGGTTGTCAGCGGGTCGCCCGGCGGGTCCATCTATAGATTCATATAAGGCTCTTGAATTTGCAGTGTTAATAGTGTCTTATCAAAATCGCGTTTTCAGCAACCAACAATGTACTTTTGCTTGATGAGCAGTTTGCAATATCGAGTAATTTGGTATCTGTATTTCACCTTCGATATATGGTATTTTTGCCTAGCAAGGCAGTGAATAGTACAGTCATGCGCGCGAAGATCCACGCAATCCCTTGATTACGCAATATGCAAGTCCTAAAACTGTTGAGGCTCCGTTGATGCTCATTTTCAGAATGCCACAGGGAGCATGTCACTGTTATTTTTGCCAGTAAAGGCTGCCAATATCTCATAAATGGATATCCACAACCAATCAGAACATAACTTACTCCAGATGCAAAGTTAAAAATCGTTGACGCTCCGTTGATGCTCATGCTAAGAATGGGGCAATGACCGTGTTGCTATCTCTTTTGCCAATAAAAGCGGCCAATACGTCCGTTATACATAACAACAACCAAGTCACTGGTGAATTACCGTACTCACAAGACCACAAATTGTTGACGCTCCGTTGAAGCTCATGATAAGAATGGGGCAGTGACCGCGTTGCTATCTCTTTTGCCAATGAAAGCGGCCAATACGTCCGTTATGCATTACAATGATCAAGTCACTTGTGAATTACCGTACTTACAAGACCACAAATCGTTGACGCTCGGTTGACGCTCATGCTAGGAGTGGGGTGGTGACTATGTTGCTATCTCGTTTGCCAATGAAAGCGGCCAATACATCCGTTATGCCTAACAGTGATCAAGTCACTTGTGAATTATCGTACTTACAAGACCACAAATCGTTGATGCTCCGTTGACACTCATGCTAGGAATGGGGCAGTGACCGTGTTGATATCTCTTTTGCCAATAAAAGCTGCCAGTACGTCCGTTATGCATAACAACAACCAAGTCACTGGTGAAGTACTGTACTTACAAGACCACAAATCGTTGACGCTCCGTTGACGCTCATTTTAATGTATTGTCCATTCATCATCTGCTGTCTTCGATAATTGTTTTTATCCTGATTTGACTTTATTGGTTGTCTTTCTGCCTGATTGAGACTCGGCCCTGTGGCAAAGCGGAGCGGCGTAACTATGTTGCACTGTTCACTCTCACACGACTAAAAATCATGTATCATGCCAAAAGATTCATTGCGCCTGCTATACATCTATTTATGAACCGATATTCACAAGCTACTTCTTACCATTCGCCCATAATATATCTCTAACTGAAACTGTCGGTCAAGCTACATAAAGCTGGTGAACCATTGACACATTCTGTCCTACTTTTTCTACCCTCCTTTATTTCTCCGTGTTTCAACTGCATTGACTGTGACTAACACCTTTTCAGCCTATCTCTTTGACTTCCGTGTCGGGCGAACCAATCTGGGCACATTTGGCGCGGCGCTCACATCCTGCTGCTCTGGGCATTCCGAATCCTCGATGCCATTGTTTTGCTCTATATCAGATTCATCGTCCGCTGCGCAATCATCCTTGCTGTTATTTGGATTATCGAAGTCGTGATTCCAGCTAAGCCAATCATGGGTGTCCGAAATGCTTTCTGGTGCACTATCCTCGTCGGTTTCTACTGGATGACAGTTGATTCTCCAGATTCGGAGAACATTCAAGATTTGAGTTCTTCCTCCAGGGAGGCCCTTTGCAGACAAAGCTGGTGGCAAAGGTGATCTTTCTGACAATTTAAATGCAGCGGCACCATCATGTTGAAAGAGTGACCAGCATACTATGATGATCTCTTCCGTGTCCGAAATGTATCCTACAGCAGTCATCTGCTTGTTTTGAGCGCGAGATTCCTTCTGGGTAGCAAGTAGGTTTTGGCTGCCCAGCCACATCTCTAAACAGTTGTGAACCTTGGCCATTCTGTGCAATTTCCTTTCCTCCGCCTCTTTCTTCATTTCTGAGTCGTTTTCTGTGTTTGTGGTATCAAATTCCGGGTCAGTGCCTCCCAAAATCCCGTCATTGGCTCAAGCAAACTACCTTACGACAACTTTTTCGCGAAGGGTCTCGCCTGTGGTTTTTGACTGCCTCTAGCCAATAACATCTGGCCCAAGGGAAAAACTGGCCTCCACTCCGACGCCATGTGGTATAATAGAAAATATGTTGCGCGCCACATTGGAGAGATCGGTGTACTTTGAGTTCGTTTCCTCCTGTTGGCGCCACCAATCAGTTATGCCCAGTATCCAAAATGTACTGCTAATCTCCATTGGGTCGGAGTGGTAATCATTGAGATTTGGATTAATTTGTCCCCAGTTCTTTGCTGCTTCAGGCGGCGAATTCAAATAGAGCCTGGCGGCGGTCAATAAGCGGGCTACGCGATCGCTTCATCCGTGGGTCGTCTTAGCCACATTGTTATGCATTAAGCATTCCTCATCATCACTGGACAAATCATATGGATCAAAGGATGATTGATAGGACCCTGAAGCCATTGCGGAGGGGACGAGATTGTTACTTGGTACGGTATCGAGTTTTTTGACCGGCACATGTCAATGTTTCGCGCAGTATTCATTCTCCACATAGTTCAGAAAGGCCTCCTGGTATTGTCTTGTGTAGGATGTCTTGTTCTCAGGATCAATATCCATTCCGTTGTCCCACTTTCTAAACGATCGCAACTTCCTGGAAGATCGAGGATGTGTGCGGAAATATGAAGCATGCCCGTCGTTGGAGTCACTTCGGCATAGTATTTGGAAAGATTCTGTCGTGCTAACTTCACCGCAAAGTACAACTCTTCTTTCCATTGAGTCTTCTTCTTGGCCAAAGGTCGCATCATGCCATCGATGTGATCAAACATGTCATTGTATACTGTGATAACGTGATGCAATGAGACTGTATGCCTCTTCAACATCCAAAGGGTCCAATATCGAAATCGCCTCAATACTTCCATGACATACTTGACAATCGTCCATTCATCCTGAGTTGTGAGTAGCGGCCAGTATTCACTGTATTTTGGGTTTTGAATCCACTCGCATGTGAATTCCCGTAAACAGTAGGCGCACTAGAGCAACTCCAGTGTAGAGTTCCAACGTGTCTTCACAACGATAATCGGAAGTACTGCAATGCGGACTTTGGCTTTTTGACAGTCAATAAACTCGTTTCGGCGACCAGGTGTTAGCGTTATTATTACAGCAAGCATTCTCTACTATATCAAGGTCAGCTTCAGGACTTTCAAAATATCATGAAATACGTACTATCTCAATTATCTTTGCTAAACCTGGTCTCATGGCCGACACCTTATTAATTGTAGCATTGCCCTCCTTTCGAAGTCTTTGACTCTTCCCAACGTCTATGCTTTCATTCTGTCTAAATTGCTGATCGCGCTCATGGGATTCCCAAGACTTGGTGCGGCCTTTCACACTGAGACTACTCATGAATGCACCTAAAGCGAGCTGTATGACGTGCACCAACCATGGTATGTGGTTCCTCAATGCCGGCCACTCGATTCCAGAGGCCTCAAGTGTTGATTGCAGCTCACGTGTCATCGAGTAATTTGAGGAAGCATTATCAGTTGTAATACCATGCAAACGGCCGTTGGTAAGCTCAAAACGATCAAGCACATCCTGCAAATGTACGGCTAGCCTTGCTGCAGTATGTTGGCCTTTGACCTATCATCCCTAATTAGTTTTCAAACTGGGAATAGAACAGGCGATCAACCTCATCGAAAGCAAGTTGAACTTCACGCAATGCCCAATTTTGATCCATATAGTAAGCAATGACCGACGTTATGGCCAATTTGTTTGTTGATGTCCATCTGTCCAAAGCTAAACTCACTTTATTTCGTACCAGCAATTGCTTCTCAATTGCATCCACTGTCAGTGCATATTCCCTCCCGCAAATGTTAGTAAGTGTCGTAGCAGACGGCAGCACTAGGTCATCGCGTAATGCCTTATATGACCGCGGTAGCTCAAGATGTGATATAGCGTTCCATGGAATATATGCCGAAACAAATCCTAAGATGAGGTAGCGATTCCACGTGTCTTGGTGAAATTCGGAAGTTTCAAAGTCCTTAGCTGCCAGTTTGCAAAGTTTTGTCTGTCATTTTGGTCAATATGGATTAAACTGGATATGCAATATGATTTTCCTCTGCAAACTTACTATTGTGATTCCTCGACTTCCTTGCCTGTTCAAAATGGGCAAAGCTGTTTCATCGAGCGTCGAACTAGTCAATTCAGTGACCTCTGACTCTGTTAATTCGTTTAACTTTGCGATGTGAGCTTTTGCCAGCAAGTGATTCCCCATTTAGCTTGTTCCATGTTCTGATGGATGGCGAAGAACTTGATGGCAAACGATACATATGATGCCAGGGCTGCCGGACTCCCCAATTCCACATTGTCAATAGAATCGCCACGAAGGCGCATGTCTTGAAGCATCACGAGCAATAGGCCGCTTCGAGCGTACATTCATTGAAGCCCACCATGCATCGAAGATAATTTGCAAAGTAAGTTCGCTCAAATCACGAATAAAGACATGTTCATTTTTGGAAGAGATCATAACCTCGAGCAATGAGGTGTTCAAAGATTTTGTATCCGACATGGTGGTAGAAATTAGGAAGCTGGGTAATACGACTCGAAAGACTGCCGAAAATAACGATACAGTAAAGCAGACTGTGGGTTCTTAAATATTGACTCTACAGCTACAAGGAAAGTAATCAGATCAGCAAGACATTGCATGCATATTTGTGAAGTTGAATACAACAACGGATTGCAATGACTGACCACGTAAAACTCCATTTAGGAACAGTATAATGCAGTTTATTGCTATTTATACGTTCGGAGCCTTGATGCACCGTGGGCACTCAATTGTAGGAGGTGGACGTGATATTGTCACTTGCATTTTTGCCAATAACGGCTCCCGATAGGTTTATTGTGGTTTATCTGCGTTCCATTCCAGTAAAATTATCCAAGATGCCAGTGCAAAAATCGTTGACGCTCCGTTGACACTCATTTTGGGACATGGTTATGATCTTGTCCTAAGCATATTTGCCTAGAAAGGCGGCCGATCGGGCGATTATGGATCATTGTAGTCGCACCGCCCCTGGATTTTGCAAGATAGAAGGCCTCAATTCGTTGACACTCCATTGACGTTCATTTTTATGGCATAGTGACGATGTTGTCAAATGCATTTTTGCCAAGAAAGACGGCCGATAGTCCGATTATGTGTTAATGTCACCGCCCTGCCCTCGGATTGTCCAAGATGCATGGCCAAAAGTTGTTGACGCTCCATTGACGCTCATTTTTACAACATAGTAGCGGTGTTACCGCAACCATTTTCGCCTAGAAAGGCAGCCGATAATCTGATTATGGTACAATGCCGTAAGAAAGCCCTAGGATTCTCCATGATAGAAGGCTAAAAGTCGGTGACACTCCATTGACGCTCATTTTTAGGACATAGTAGCGGTGTCGTCGCAACCGTTTTCGCCTAGAAAGGCAGCCGATAATCTGATTATGGCACAATGTCGCCGGAAAGCCCTAGGATTCTCCATTATACAAGGCTAAAAGTCATTGACGCTCCGTTGACACTCATTTTTAGGATATAATAGCGATGTTACTGCAAGAGTTTTTGCCTAGAAAGATGGCCAATAGCGCGATTATGGAGTAACGTCACCGCACAGCCCATGTATACTGCAAGATACAAGGCCAAAAGTCGTTGACGCTCTGTTGACGCTCATTTTTAGGACATAGTAGAAATGTTGCTACCACCATTGTTGTATTGAAAGGCGGCCGATAGTTTGATTATGACTTATTGTACCTGCACAGCCTACTGGATGTTTCACGACGCAATGCCAAACATCGTTGACGCTCCGTTAACGCTTATTGTTAGAATGTAGCAACGAGCAAGTCATTTCCTTTTTTCGCAATAACGCCAACTTATACATTCACTTTGGACCGATATGACAATGCAGCCCATTGATGGCTGAATCTGTTTGACTTAAAATCGTTGACACTCTGTTGACGCTCACATTAATAACATCGAAATAGCCTTTGTACACTCAATAATTGTATGCAACCAATCATATACACATTTTTGACATCCAGTAATATGTTTGTATGTATTATCGTTTGCATCCAGGAGTTTTGTTACCTCTCAATTTCTGATCAACTGCTATCTACGCTATCTGAGTGAAAAATGACGTGGCCTATTACATTCTCGCGCTTTCGGCCGGCAATTGATGGCATGTAGATCATTTCACAACTTTTTAGTAAATATAGCTCGACTTCATCACCATTCCTTATCCAGCTCCTTCTCCTCAATTTCCATGTTGTACCACAAGCAATTTCAAATATCTCAACCACGTGCACCAGGTCTGTGCGGCGAGTTATGCAGTTGGATACATGGATGAATTCAGCATAACGGTTGTCGTTCAGATCAATTCGTCGTGCGCACTGACCGCTCTTTCTATGACACGTATAACATCACTCATTTAAATTTTGTTAGCATATTTCGTCACTAATATTGCTTTTGCTTTGTCGCTTAACAGTCACATACAAAAGGAAACTGAACGTTTGGGCCATCTTACTGTGCGATTTGGATTTTAGAACATTCACATCGTGTGTTTGACCCTTGCACATGCACAGACGAATTATCATGTCTCACAATTTGGTCACTTAAATCAAGAAATAGCTGACACGTAGCAAAATTGGTAAACACCTTGCGTTTCACCGCGATCAGACGGCAAGAATTACACTTTGCATATCAATTCTTTCGCAGACACAGGAGCCGTCACCATCTCTTCGTCGGAATCCGATACCCATATGGTTATTAGCGGGAGGCTATATGCAGGGGTAAAAGCTTACTGGTTCAACTGGCTTTGCTTTCAGTAACGTGGACGAATCGGGCTCCGCAGCTGGCTCACCACTCAGTATGCTCGATTTTGACTGCAGCTTCACTGAAGCTAGCATGATATGACTACTTCCTGGTCGAGAAGTCCCTTGCGGCCTTTGCGATATTCCGGGGACAATGTCAAGACTCTCAATAAGCTCGCCAAATGTTGTCGGCAGAGGTGCCGGAGCGTCATCATTCATTTGCGGCTGAACGACTGCCGGAACCCTCAATTCAGATGTGCCATATTTCTTATCTCGTTCACGGAAGTAGTCAGCTGCATCCTCCCATCCGGGTTGAGTCAGTTCATCGAGCTTCATCTGCTTCTGCCGAAAGCTCTCAATGCGCTGCTGTACCGATTTGGTGATTGTGCCCATCACCCAGCTGGGTTTGTCATCATCGCTTAGCTTGCCCTACTCAGTCTCTTCATCATCCTCGTCTTCCCCATCCTCCCCATCGTCGGAACTTGCAAGATCACTCAGACTGTCTCCAATAGCAACCAGCATCTCCACAAACGGCTTTTCGGGCTCTCAGGACGTCAATCCCGCGATTTCAGCATGCATCATATCGTCCTGCTTTTGTTGAGCCGCTGCCTCTGCGTCTTCAACTCGCTTTCTTGCCCCAGCTATTTCTCTCTCAACATAATCCTCAATCCATTTCTCTTTCTCTTCATTGCTTAAGAAGTGCGTTTCTCGTCGCTGTTCTGCCGCAAGCTTCTTTTTGGATCTCAAGCTGCGCAATGCCCCAACGGCTCGGACTCTCTCTGCCTCCAACCCGCTCTTGTCTTCATTCGCTTGATGACGTCATTGGGTTGACCGCTTTGTCGATATACCATATCTGGTTGACGGGAGTGGCGAAAAGTTCTTTTTCGCCGCATTGACCATTGTAGTTTACGTGGACTTTGTTGTTGGGCGAGATGTTGGATGTTCCAAGTTATGGACAATATGGAGGCAAGCTGCATCTTTTATGTCAAGGTTGGTACGTTTACTCATCTTGAACAAAGCAAAATCTCCCTCTTGACTGTCAGGAAATCAGGAATAGAGATGCTAACCGTACGATATGACATGATTGTCAGCGTCATTTTCATGTAATATCCCGGGGATTATTTGAGACAAACATCAGCAGACGTCCTTTCCCTCGAACTGTATTGTATTAATATCTAGCAATTGAGCGATTCCGGGGGTCTTACACTGTAATTTATCCCTGTTAACAAACAAACATCATCAGACCGACTCTTTGCAACTTGCGGGGTGGTGGGAAACCCCTGCAACTGGCAGCCATACTCAGTAGGATTCATCTTGTGCATAACGATCATCTTGGCTGCTACTTATTCCATTCTGACATGAAGCTGACTATATAGTCCTCAGGGCTTCCCACTTCCTCTCGTTATCATCTTCCTCTCTCATCCACACCAGCACATCACGGATACACAAACACCTCCACCAGGTGAGAGCGGATCGAATACTGGCAGATTGGTGGGCGCTACATCCAATACGGAAATTCTTGGCACACAACAAGAGCGCAGACACAAGTTAGTTCACCGCAACACTGCCAATGCAGCCACCAAACATATGACCCAGGATGCACATTTATAAATCGTCCACAAGACTGGAAGCAGGAAAAATACGAAGCAGCATGCGGTGGGATGTGAGTGTATCCATATCGAGGCAATCGGCGGTCAATTCACTGTATAACGTACAGGAGGTGTCCGTAGAGAGCTACATAACGAATTTATTGCTGCCCGTAACGGGAAACCTCCATGGTCGACAAAGGCATTTGTCCGCACAGCCCGCGAAATCGAACATCATGATGTTGTCAGCTCTGGGATTTTCGCAGATGAATTTCCTGATAAGCATTCCCGAGAGTGGACGAAACAGGCATTAATCACTTTAGAGGAGGCTACGGAAGCGTATATGGTAGAGGTAACAGCCAAATTTCATTGTTAGAAGCAGCAACTAATGGCTTGTAGGTTTTCAACATGTCTACAACTATGGCAAGGCAAGGAGGTCGGGTACAGCTGGAACAGTCCAACATGCGCCTGTCGTTGAATATGGCCAAAATGGCCAAAGAAGGCTTTTCGCATGCCGCAATAGAGGAAACAAAATATCTTTTTAAGAATCCACGCGCCAAGGTCCGAGAAGAGAAGAAGCGGGGTGTTGAGTTTCCTGGGCATAACAAGGGGAAGGCTGCGATACAAAGACACCCGGCAATGCTTCGTCGAAACCAAACGTCCGGCTGCCTTCCTGGCCAAAATGGCACCGGAAAGAATCCGCAGACACACGGGAGACGCAAAGGAACAGGTGCACCTCCACCCACCCGACGCAGAGTGCGAACGTCAGAGCCAACTCCAGATCCACCCGGCACGCCACCCGCCCCACCCGCCCCAACCGGTAACATTTCCGGAACTCAACCTTCCGAAATCCTCAATTTGCCGGCCGGATATATGTATTCGCATAAAGTTCTTCCCTGTGCGGAATTTTTCGATGATGATGAGGAGACCCAGCACGATACCGATTCTGATTCAGAGATGCTGACTGATGAAGGTTAGTACACTATCTGTTGTGTGGTAATGCAGCTAACATTCATTTTGAAGACAAAGCAGTGGATTGAGCGATCCTGCAACTGATGATGAGCACTGACCGCAAGACACGGGATTTTGGAAATTATTATTATATATATCTATGTATTCTTAAAGCGCAACGTAGTGATCAAGAAGAAAGTAAATGAAAATGCCAGAAATGGAGCCAAAACAATGTGAATGATGGACTGTGCCAAATTAATTGATTGCATATTGTGGATACAGCCATGGCAAAATGAGCGTCAATGGAGCGTCAACAATTTTTGGTCATGCGTCCTGGGAAATCACACCTCCGATAGGTTATACTTAGTCATAAACGTATTTTTGCCGGCCTTTATAGGTAAAACAGATTGCAATACCCTCCATGCCCCATCATGAAAATGAGCGTCAACGGAGCAACAACGATTTTTGGTCATGCATCTTGGGAAATCACACCTCCGATAGGTTGTAGTAAGTTATAAAGTAATTTTTGCCTGCCTTTATAGGCAAAACAGATTGCAATACCCTCCCTGCCCCATCATGAAAATGACTGTCAACGGAGAGTCAACAATTTTTGGTCATGCGTCCTGGGACATCACACCTCCCATAGGTTGTAGCCAGTCATAAAGCAATTTTTGGCTTCCTTTCTAGGCAAAACAGAGTGCAATACCCTCCCTGCCGCATCATGAAAATGAGCGTCAATGGAGCGTCAATGATTGTTGATCAGGTATCATGGGTAATCTGCGGGGCGACAGGTTGCACATTGTCATAAACTGATTATTGGCTGCCTTTATAGGCAAAAATGAAAGTGAAACGCTTCCTGCCCCATCTTCAAAATGCGCGTCAACAGAGTGTCAAAGATTGTTGGCCTTCCATCATGGTTAATCACAGCGCGATGTGGCGGTTATTGTCTATATACATCATTTTCACTGTTATTATACGCTAAAAGGCTCAAGAATACTTAGTGGTAGCTCTGTAAATGAAATAAGTTGTTACTGTCCCGGAGGATGTGACTAGAATATACTTTACATATCTGCCTATAAAGGTTGCCATATCCTTCTTTATGGATGCTTGTGATCAAGCACCACTCATATTACCAAAGATGCAAGACCAAGTATCATTGACGCTCAGTTGACACTCATTTTCAGGATGTGGTTGGGCGCCTGAGTATGCTTGTTTTGCACATCTAGGCAGCTAATACATCGAAAATGATGCGTGCAGTACCAATGTCAATATTTTCTGATTCACAGTATCATATCTGAATGTGACCATAAATGTGAAACCCGAAACGCAGAACCGGAGATTGGAACCGACGGGTCTAGCGAAACCCGGCGAAACCTGTGGGTTGACGGGTACGGGTCCAGGTTTCGTCTGCCAAGAGTCAGCGGGTCAGGTTTTTGGCCGGGTCTGGAACCGAACCGACCCGTTTTTGCGGTCCAAACCCGGACCGCTGGCGGGTTACCCAGACCCATTGCTAACACTACTTGGAGCTACGATTGGCCCATTATTTGGCAGTTCAGCCCAGACACATCTTACAACATGTTCAGGCAACAAGAAGCAATGGGCAGTATACTTAAGTCTCGGAAACAGTGACTAGATGATTAGATCAATGCCTTCGAATCTTGCAAGGATTCATGTGGCCCTTCTTCCTGTTCTTCCGAAATATCATTTCAAAGGACATGGAAAAACAACTACCATGAAGGAACAACAATTGCACAATCAAGAGGTTATAAGGAAGCTCTTCGAGTTTATTTTTCCTACTCTCGATGCACATTTCAACACTGGCAAGCTTAGGCGTTGTGGGGATAGTCACATGCGGCTATCTGATCCTGTCATCGGTGCATGGACAGCTGACTACTTCGAAAACATTCACTTCCACTCAAACAACCAGCCCCATTGTGCTTTGTGGGAAGCTCCGAAATCATCGTTTGGAGAAGCAAATACATTGTCATAGGAGTTGAGAGACTATCGGCTATACTTCCAAAAGATCACACTTACGACTCAGGGAGATGAGACGCAGAGATTGGAAGCAAGACACTATCTGGAGGATCAAGTGGTTGGAACCTCAGAAGGAGTCATCTGGAATACGACATGCATATCACCAATGACTGTTATCGTACTCGATATTCTTCATACTGTCTATCTGGGTATGCAAAAGCATCTGATAGACTGGGTACCGTCCTTCCTTGAACAAAATTCCAGGATCGACAAATTCAACCAGCACTGGGTGATGATGCATCCATATCCTAGCTTTACTCGATTCCACAAGCCATATAGTCAGGAGGCGCAATGGAGTGGTATGGAGATGAACGCTCTCAGGCGTGTGATTGTTTCTGTTTGGGTGGCAACTCTTTCAAACCCTCCGGCAAGCCAAAGGATTCCCTTCACAGTAGCCCTGTTGTGTATCAAGAACTTGGTTTATTTTCACCTTATGACACTGTACCGGTACCATACTGAGGCCACAATCGAGTACATGGTGAATTATCTGAAGGCGTTTCATTGTCACAAGGATGGTATTAGTCGATTGCCTGCCAGTAAATCTACAAAGTAGGTCTCGGAAGCTGTCAAAAAGCAGCTTACTCTAAACTAACAGGAGGAACGGGAGAGTGACCCTGCTTGGAATGATCTTTCTACGGGTGCAATGCGTCATCGCGCTGATGAAGATAAAATGCAGTTCGAGTCAGTAATTGTACAATATCTTGTCGACGAATCGGATTTCAACTGTATGATCATACATTTGCTGAACCACTGCTCTGACCATATCTGCCAGCTTGCCAACCTCTTGAATGTATGCTCTGAACTCCCAGAAAAAGCGAGGATAGATCTTAATCAAGTGTACTGACAATTGAATCATCATGAGGCCGCCTTCCAGATTTTCCGAAATAAAGCCCGACGGAAGGTTTTTCAGTATTGAGAGCTGAATAGAAATGCTGCGAAAGATCGCCATGACAATAATATGCCTTCAACCAAAGCGCCTATGAAGCAAATAATGAAAAACCCGGGACCAGAAATCAAAACCCTTGATGACTTGGCCAAGTCGTGTGCAATTCCAAAATGGGAACTACAGAATCACATTGGTTGGTGTTTCAAGAGATTTGCCGACTTCACAGACTATGTCAATCACAATTAGTATTTCAGTTGTCCCAACCGCGCGGAATGCATTTAGTACAACTCAGTAGCAATTACGGTAACGTCTTCTAAATGCGACGAGCAAGCAGTTTATATCGTTCGTTGTACTGGGTCCACAAGGTGGTGAAAGCATACACCACCAAGAAATGGTCAAGTGATTCTCTGGATGGGGACAAATCTGGATAGCCACTTTAAGTCGACAGCTGGACACAATCCCGCATGGTTGAAATGTCTTTTCGTTGTCGCGGATGCTGAATCTAGCGTTTCAGGGCTTCATTCCTTGGTTCAGACGTTTCCAACAGAGTCAATACGTTAGAATCCTGGTATGGTAATTGTCGAGTAGAGGTATCGACCTCCGATGCAAACCTTGAACAGTTGAAGCTACTGTCTTAAGCCTCTTTATGGCGTCAGAACCACTTATATCATCCCTATAAGCACGATGCAGGGAGCTGTATACCTTCCTCCGCTGACACCACAGTCAAATAGCTCACGGTGGAACTTAAGCAACACGATTGACGTTAATGCTGTCAATGTCTATTACATGTAGATTATTGGACTCAATGATTGAAGTGATCATTGCCGCGAGATATGGACATCTGATGAGTGCTTACTCTGGGTGTCTTGATTTTTGTAATGGGAGTTGTGCAAGCTTGTGTATAATTGATGTCTCAAGGATTAAATACTTCAGAATATTCTTGAAATCAATGGAACAGTTCAAAAAACCGTTGAAAGAATTAAAATCTAGACGACCAATGCGAAAGAAAGAAGTGCAATAAATTAGCATTAATGACTAAACACATTGTTGAGATCTCATGACGACACAATCACATCATTGAATGCTTTGAAGCATGGTGGAAGATTGCAAATATATCGCTTGGAATATTTGTGGAGAATGTGGAAAAGGATCGGTGTGTGGGGTTCATTTTCAGAAACCAATTTCACATTTTGCTGATGGGTATACTTCCGGTGACTTCCAGGAATCTAAAAAGTTGTTAGATAATGGCTGCCCACAGGTGGAAAAAGAAATCGACTACGATGCTATGGGCCTGAAATGGTACCTGGGGTAAGTAATGCCACTTCAATATTACCCTGCCTTGGATGACAGCGATCATGCCAATTGACTTTGTACCACCCACCATCAGTACCGCCTGGTGACCACAAGATACCTCTACTACCTCCATCCCCCCATAAGTGCAATATTCTTCCATCACCAACCATGCCAACCAAGACAACAGCAATGGAAAAGCAAATGGATGGGACTAACGTTGGAGGGCTTTTGATGGATCTGGTCGAGGATGAATCAGAGGATGGAACAAGTACTCCTGCCACGAACGAGGCCTCTATGATTCTGCCAACTTCCGTTGAGAAAGAGGCCGGTACAATCCCACCAACCAGAAAGAGGCCGGTACGACCTCAGAGATGGCTACTGATCCTCAGCAGAAGGGCACCCCAAAGCCCAACCGGCCTGCCACTCCCAGCAGGGAAAGTAGCAGTTTTGACGATGACACCGAAGATAAAGGATTCATGAGCTGCTTTCTAGACTGCCACGGCTTTGACCCGGACTGCAAGAGAATGTTGGACGATGAGACGAAGATGTTGGCACACCGCGAGAGACCAATTGGAAACAAAGCTATACCAATCTTCCAACAAGCAGTAAATGATAACCCAGAGTTGTTGATAGAGGCCTGGACACAAATCATACCAGCTGTGTACACAATGTGTGAGGCAATAGTTCTATTCGATACTCAGCTTGGCAATATCTCGTACTTCGCATGTGGTCAACAAAACAGGAAGGCAGACATGGAGGGTGGCAGGAGAAAGTGTGTGTGTAAGGAGTGGGAGTCTTTATGGTTTTCCTTTGGGTCTACATTTGCATCTTTCCTTTGGGTTTATGGTTTTTCTTTTGGTTTATGGTTTTCATCTGGGTCTACCTTTGGGTCTTTCCTTTCAGTTTAATGTTTCTCATTTGCTTCATGGTTTTCATCTGGGTCTCCGTCTGTGTAATTCCTTTGGGTTTATGTTCTTCTTCTGTTCTTTTCTTTGGGTCTATGTGACTCTTGTGGGGATGGACTTGATTGCGGCCATCAAGTGGGATGGTTTAGGGTTGAGCGCATGCACTTTAGTTCTTGTGTACGTGTCAATTGGACTTAGAGAGAGTCAGTGAGTTTGGGTCAAGAGAGAGATTCAACACAACGGACACGGCACAACAGGTTATGATCACGGGTACTTCGCTGATTTGACGAACTCGACTCGGATATACATTTCAAATTGGGGTATTATAGACATGGTCTCGGAGGAGTACAGATAAACTCCACACGTGTACAGACGACAAGATGGCCGAATCGATAGCTCTATAGATTAATATGTTTCAATGTACGGACTACAACAGCAGGAGTTTGGAAATAGAATTCTCTTAGAACGGAAGCAGGTTCTCGGCATTGTTGATGGTACAGAGGAAGTACCGGATACAATGGACAGGACAGAGTTTAAACTATTGATCAAGCAGCATCGAATCGCCCGGTCGACCATTCTCCTTGTGATGGTGAGCTCATTGTAGCAGCAGCATAGCGTTCAGAAAGATTCAAAGGCGCGGTGGGATCAGCTAAAGGAGAACTACAAATCGAAGGTGAAGCTCAATGTGTGCGCTTTGGGAGATGCCATGTCAGCTGTGAGGTTAGGCAATTGCGAGAATGTGCAGGATTATGCATCAAAGATCCAGGGGTACATCACCAATTTCAACCTCTGTGCTGACTCAGACATTTCAACTGGTGGGGGTGGTATGAAGCCAAAGAGCGAGCCACCAATTACCTGATGAAGGGTATACCTAAGGATGATGCTAGGAGGATTTTCACCCAGTTGATGTATGACAAGATCGATTCACTGGCCAACAAACCAGAGGAGGTTATTGTAAAGATGACAGCCCACAACGCACAGCAACAGCAGGAAGTCAGCTGGGAAGGCATCGAATTGCTCACACTGGCTAAGACATAGACACAGAGCGAGAAGCGAAATTCAAAGGAGACTGAGGAGTCCCACAAGTCCTGTGATAGCAGCAGTGAGAGCGATGGTACTAGTTCAGAGAGTGAGAAGTATCCCTGCAGACATACTCAGGAATACTACAGATGCCATAAGATGGAGCACATTGCGCTGTATTGTCCAAGCTCTACACCAGTGGAGAGCGCAGCGACAACAGTGGCAGCAGCAGCGGCAACGACAGTAACCACAACATCAATTGAAAACTATTGAATGACAGTTACAAATTGAGAGAACCCATCGAAAGAGAGCTAGTACTTGGATTGTGCCTCCACTTCTCACATTAGCAGAGATCGGCAAAATTTCGAGCATTACACAGAGTATACCAAAGAGAAGGGCACGAGATCCATGACTTTGCAGGAAGGGTAGCAGGCAAGGCCATTGGGCACAAAGATGTTCGCTTCAGGCTTTAACTACATGGAGGCCACCACAGTACACAAGAAGTAGTTGTGAAAAATGTCTTGCATGTTAAAGGAGCAAATTACGCACTGTCACAATCATGCCTTATCGATCGGCCATTGTGGATTGTCCCTGCCTATGGCTATTGAATCAAGATATACGACAAATTGCCAACAGACAGTGCTCAAGGTTGAGAAACTCATTTAGGAATGGCACACCAGATTGGTGGGTTATTCCGGCTGGATGTGAAGGCAGCAGGAATGGTACATCAATCAAGAGAGATCAGAAGGCACACAGCACCATATTCTGCCAATGAGAACATCGATCGAGAGTTCTTGGTGTGTGAGGAGCCGCAGCAAGTCATATCAAGCGAGAGGATAACTGGTTAGAAGGATCTCCAGGCACAGTTGATTGCTTCAGAGGAGCTCCAGGTATGGTTGTTTGTTTGGGAGGAATTCTGGGTTTGGTGTTGTTTGGGAGGAGCTTCAGGCAATACACTATCTTTGTTTTATTTAGAGTTTAGTACTTACCGTCATGATACTGCCCTAGAGGAGTGTGGGGACGGATTTGAGTGCGGTCATCAAGTGGGTTGGTTTAGGATTGACCGCATGCACTTAAGTTCTTGTGTACATGTCAATTAGACTTAGCTAGAGTCAGTGAGTTGAGATCAAGAGAGAGATTCAGCACAATGGACACGGCCGAACAACTCTTATGTTGTTTCGGGTTTCCGTATAAGGATATGTGAGTTGTAAGCAGAGAGGAATGCTTCGCACAAAGGACTAGGGAGAAGTGGTCGCGGGAAAATCAGTTTCTCACCACCGCCACTGCCACTAAGCATGGCAGAGGACTGAGCTACGGTGGATATACGGAGATACAGGGATGCCAGAGATGGGCTGGGCAACAGCGGCATAAGGGGATGAAGAGCTAATGGGGATGGGCTGAGCAACGGGGAGTATATACTCGGGAGACCCCGAGGTAGATAGATCCAAGCTTGCATTACATCTTGTATTTCATATCATCTCATCTCATTATACAACGAATTACACACTCCATCTTTCCCATCTTTTGATCTCACTCACTCTGTCTGAAATTCCTCACAGCCGGGTATTATCATATCTTCTCACCCTATACCTACACTCCTCGAGCCTGAACTGCTGTTTCCCACAAAATCAGTTTGGAATGCTGCGTGAGGTGCAGCGGATCATGATGCAGGGCTCTCTGCATAAGCAAAATGTTCATCCGTCCGGAAGGAACACGCAATCCTCCCAGACACTCCGGGCGACCTCACCAGTGCTTCTAAGTACTTCCAGCTGCTCCCAGACCCCCCTGAAGCTAAGCAAAGTACTCTCAGACTGTGCAAGAGCATTCTCAGGTGCTCCTGAAAGAACCTGGAGCTATGGAGGTGCATTCAGGATGCTACGAGATATGATATATTGAATAGTCAAATGTTGGAGCTCCGGAGACCTCTGTGCAGATCTGCGGGAGACTTCGAGAGCAGCTCTCCGGGAGACTTCAGGAGCAGCCAAGACCCCTGCGCAGCACTACAGGAGACCTGGTGCCGTCTTCCCACTGCAGTGGTTTTTACTTAACCACAAGGCATTTCGTCTTGTCATATTCATCTTTGTTACAGTCACAAGATTCACTACATCATAATATGGCATGCATTACTTAACTCTCTTGATATATAGACATACAGTCAATCTGGCCGCAGATTGTAGTCAACCATAATCGGATGAGCACGTAGAAATGCCTATTGAGAAGCGTATGAATCGAGTGAGAAGATATGATACTACACTGTGTTGAGGATCCACACAATTATGCGAATCCACGAAATCTCGAACAGAGTGAGTGAGACCAAAAGTTGGGAAAGACAGAGTGTGTATTTTCATTGCATGATAAGATGAGATGGAAAAGAGATGACGTCTATCTACTCTGGAGTCTGCCGAATATATACTCCCCGTGATACTGTCCACCTCTGTTACCCCTCCCTGTATCTCCGTACACCCACCGTCGCTCCTTAATGATGTACTTGGAGGGCATGATCAAGCATGTTTGGAGATGCACTTGGAGACTGAGACGGAGTGAACTCTGAGATGCACTTGCTGCCTGTGATTGTGCGAGTTTGGAGATGCACTTGGAGGCCGAGATCGAGTGAAATCATAGATGCAATTGGAAGCCGTAATTCAGCGTGTTGGGAGATACACTTCGAGGCCATGATCGATCATGATTGGAGGAGTACTTGGAGGCGATTGATCTGAAGGCGGTCAATCTGGAGACAGTCAATCTGGAGGCGCTAAATCTGTAGTGGTTGATCGGGAGGCATGTGCGATGTAACCTGAGACTCTATTCATTGGTTAACTCGAAATTGTGGGAATATAGAGAATTGAGTACAACAAGGTCTGCTGAGCGCTGAAAGACAGGCTGGGAGCGGGAGACAGCCGATCTTGCGATCATGCAGTACTTGTTGTATTCTGTACTCAGTGTTAACTCATGATCATGGCATGGAGAGATAAAGAAGGACCACTTAACTTTGTGTTCTTAGTTGATGGTAGAGTTGAGGACAAGAAAGAGAGAGATGAGAGGAGATGGGGGAAATCATCATGAGAAACTGGGACTTAAGAGTATTTTGTGTGCAAGTCAATATACCATCCCCAATATGGCAGGTACAAGTCCCAATCGGATGAGTAATAGCCCTGATCCGAGGTCTTCTCAACTCAATTAGGTAAGTCGTACTCCTGATTTCTCATATCCGCTCGTATTCTCCATATCGTTCTCATCTTCCCCTATCTCCCTCTTTCTCGTCCACAACACTGCCATCATCGCAGAACCAAGTTAAGCCATTCTGCTCTATCTCTCCATGCCGTGATCATGAGTTAACACCAAGTACAGGATTACACCGAGTGCAGCATACACCGAGTACAGCATACACATAAGATTGTCTGTCATCCCTTCATCCTCACGATTATGAGTTGACCCCTGAATGTAGCGTCAACTTCCAGCGTGCCTCCCTACAGATCGACCGCCACCAGCCAGCTCTCCATAAGGGCTTCAAAGGTAAAGTCACCTCGTCACATTCCCATGGCTGTGAGTTAACTAACCGAAGAATAGAGTCTTAGCACCAGGCATGCCTCCAGATCGACCGCCTCCAGATTGACCACCTTCAAGTACTCCTCCAATCTCACTCGATAATAGCCTGCAAAGTACATCTCCCAACTCGCTTGATCACGGCCACAGAGTGCATCTCTAACTTCACTCGATCACGGTCTCCAAGTGTATCTCCAAGATCCCACAATCATGGCCTCCAAGTGCATCTCCAAGCTCGCTCGATGACGGCCTCCAAGTGTATCTCCGAACTTGGTTGATCACAGCCTCGGAGTGTATATCTAAGTACACATGATCATCATCTTCAGGCACACCACAAATTGCTCTCAAGCACCGCCTGCTGCCAGTTCAAATATGCCGTGTGTAGATGGGTAGCTATATAGATACATAGATACATAGATGAGAATACAAACTGAATACATGAGTTTTGAAAATGGTTGAACAATAAGCAGTAGCTATGATTTCGAGGCGCACCGCAGTGTTCCCAAAGAAGATGATGTTTTCCCAGACTGCTCTACAGTGTTTCAACGTGCTCCGAGACTTGTGGTCGGCACTCCCAGGCTTGTGGTTGGCCCTCCCAGGTGCTCCCAGGTGCACCTGAAGGCCACTGCATCGCTCCAGTAAACTCTGGGATTTGACCACCCTGGCATTCTGGTCCAACAACTCTCAGACACTCCCAGAGTCTTCCAGTGACCAAAATACATTTTGCTGATGTGCCTTCTAGCTCCTTTATTTTACCACAGCGTGTAACCCATCACGGATATCTAATGATACATTCTGTGTGGCATGAATCAGAGTCAATACAGCAAATGCATTGTCGCAACAACTTCAGAGCCGATATTTCTGAATGGCTATATATCGGCAATTTAAAAGAGGCATATCAATCTAACAACAAAGTGAATTTCATTCGACAGATGCTGAAGCACAATGACCGGTCAACTGGTCTTGACTGTACAGAAGAGACCCTCTCATATCTTGCCCTGCAAGGCTGGTATGATATTGACTCTGCAAAGATTTTCAACCTACTTTCCATTGCCAATAAACAGTGAAATACTCGCAGAGTCCATCTTCCATGCCTCCTGCGTGTTCAAGCCAAGCCACTTTTCCGCCCCATGTCACCACAGGTACATCATTTGAGAGAAACTGATGTCGGTAGAGTTTGCAGAAGTATGAAATTAACCGCAGTCAGAGATACATCAGAAGATATTGGAATTCCCAACTTTGAACAGCTGTTCCATGCACAAATTGAAGTGAACTGGGGATATGAAGTTAGTGTGACTGGTGCTTGGATATGATTAGAATGTACTGCTTTACAGTAGATTTATGAAACATCAGAATGGGCTGTCGTACTACCGTCAACCATTTCACTCCCCTTCATCTGTTGAGAGTCTGGGACTTGATTGCAAGGTAGAATATACCAATGCCAACCAAGGGATCATGCCTGAATCTGATAATATCTGGTTCCAATATATGGATAGTTACCTCGATAACACCTTCCAAGGCCAAGTTCCATCTTTGCCTTTATTATACTTTAGCTGAACTCCACCGAATCAGATCCTCCAATTTCAGGACTGCCCGTCTGCCGGAACAACAACATTTACCTTTTCTAAAAGGTGCAAGATAACTCAACAATGGATATTATATCCTCAAGTTCCAGAATATGCAGTGGTGATTCCAACAAAGCTCAAAGATCTGCATGGTTGGGCTGATTGTGTTGACGGGTGCAACTGGGTTGTCAAACAGACTGATGTGATACATATTGTACCTGTTGGAGCAATTGTTGAACCGGCACATTTGGTGCAAGAGAATGCTGCATTAGATTGGATTGATAGCATATGGCTCGTGAAGAATCATGTTGATTCAAATCCCTAATGCACTGTATTTTAAGTTACAATGCCTGAATCAAGGTGTGCGGAAGGAAGATAGTTAATTGGATCGCACAATTTGATACGATCATTATAATAATCACGCCCGGAGTGTAGGGCTCCAGGTTCAAGATACCATGGAATTTTCCTCAAGAAGCGGCCAAAACTCTGAATTGCTCCGAAATTTGCTCATTCTAATAGTTTGATTTTGTAGCATTTCAAAGAGAATCATATATTCTTCAGTATAGTCTTTCACTCTGTCACACAAGTTCCCCAACATTGAGGCCTACCGGTGAAGTAGTCTTGGAGCACCTGAGAGATTATCGCTTTGCACTCAGCCTACCTGGGAGTATCTGGGAGAATCCTGAAGGATCAGTGTGACTGTTCAGAGTTGCGGAGTTGTTCAGTTGTGGCTTCCAATCTATTTTGCATGTTGCTGATGATGTCAATTCAACCGATCTTTGAAAGTGGCCTTCTCTGTATCGGTCGTGTTTGCAGCTGGCACTTCCAGCTTGCCATTGTATACTTTGATGATACTGTACACTTGCTTCTGCTCGGGATGAAGGACCATCTTGGTTGCCCAGTGTGCATAATTTGTGCCATTGACCTTGGTGATTGTGATCGTCGTCAAACTCATCTCACACAATCCTGGTTGTATATCGCAATCATTGGTTAAAGTCAGCTCTCAGACTGTATGGACGGGAGACATCCAGCAGCTGCCATCAGAAACACGGCGGGATTCAGGGTAATTGCTTAGCTTGTGGAGATGATTGTCTGTGACGATGACCTCCACTCGACAAACGAAAGTGCAATTGTTGATTGTTGTGTCTCTTGTTAAATGCAAGGGCTCTTAAGCTGTTATACGGTTGCGTGTGCTTGAGTACTCTAGTGTGTGCAGGCGTATGTTAACATGTCAGTTGCATGGTGTAATGAGATATGTTGCATTGACATAAGGTCGATTGATGACTAATGGTGTAAACTACGAAAGAGGCAAGTTATATCATAGTCCTTGGCATAGTGATATCCTTACTTCCAATCAGCTCAATACCTTCTAAGTATCCCCTCTATCTTGTATCACTATGAGACTTCATATTGGACTTGTATAAGGACTAACAGCAGGTTCACTTGGAAGCTTCACTCTGGCGCAGAAAGTAATCAGAGTAGAAAACATGTAGAATAGCTTTCCAATCCAAATATATTGTTAAGGCTTGTTCTCCATTGTGAGAAGGTTGGTCTCTATAACAGCAGTGAATTGAGAGGTTTTTATTTCTCTTCCATCTGTATTCTAGCTGCTAATTTTAACTATGCCATTCTCTAGATAAATGCTCACTATCCTGTCGTCTTCCAATCCCCTTACTTTGATAACCAGTAGGCCTGAACTTTGTCTGAGTAAATAGTATCCTTTCAATCCTCCAGTCTTTCCTAACCAATAGTACTCTCCTGATGCACATTACCAGACTAATTGATATCCATCGGACTGTTGTCTTCTGGTCCATCTACCTCTTTGTGCCATTCAATAGCCTTCCTTTATATTGTGCTCAAGTGTCCTTCTCTACTAGCCATAGCTGATGCCAATTGAAAGTTTGCTTTATATAGAAGTGGCAATTGCTGTGGTCATTCTTCATCTTTATTTATAGACAATGTAGCGATGTGTTTGTATTATATTGACACACCATTGCAACTGTGACAGCACTCAAGGGTGGGTGGTAATGATGTAGTCAAGGGATTTGTGTCTGGCAGTCATTGATGTGGCCATAGTGCTGACTAAAAATTGATACACCTTATTCGATTACCACATGACAGTATCGTCGAGTAATCATCCATGACCCTGGAACCATCATCAATCCTGAAGGTATAACACATTGACTGTACATACTTTTCTTGAGTTAGCAGATTTGAGAATAGATATCAGTGTATAGATAAACTTTGCTTGCATATCTTTCTTTGTATTGTTTTTGGATACTACTTGCTAGTTAATAGATTATAGACTAACTTAAGTAGATAAGTTGAGTTGAAGATAATAGGTGTATTCAATAGTCATGTGACTATATTCACTATTGCCAGAACAAAATCAATATCATATTTCTTAATTACATATCATTGAGTTGCAATTCTAACTACTCCTGGATTCCAATACATTTCTCTATTGCCTTATTCTGTGCACTGCAAATTTGGTGGTGGTCGTTTCCCCTCCCCAATGTCAGGTGGGTTTAATACCAGATGGTAGCTGACGAGATTTATTTCTTGGCAGTACCGTATAGGTACGAGATAAATCTGCACCTGGAATGGAGGATAATTTAATGGCGGAGGTCTTGTACTAGAGGGCTGTAGTCGGGTAAGTTTAGCCACAAATTATCTGCTCATGAGTATCTTGATCCTTACTAAGAATCTTACTCTATTCATTTACACGTACCATTGCTCTCATCACCGTATCCTTAGAATTACCATCTATTCTCATACGTAGCCCCATACGCGCCTTTACATGCTAATGAGAGGTATACGGGGTACATGTCGATATCAAATTGGCAAGAAAATACTTGCCATGCTCACAGCGCCAATGATAATCACCAAACTGCATCCCGGTTTATAACGCCATCACAAAAAATTCAAAGATGCAAGAAAGAAAAGAAAATCAGAGTGTATATTCACACCGCGAGTAGAAACTAAAAAAAGATCAAAGATTACATCACGCATGGTTGCCGCTCTTACAAGTGCACAGACCCTGGAGTTGGTTGACATCCATGGTAGCCATTTTTTTCAACGCTTCCTCACTGGCCTGTACACGCGCTGTTTTTACAGATGCTCCTTTCCCCCAGCTGAGTACCTCACCATGGACCATGATTGCTGCGATTATGTAACTTTCCTCTTCTGTTTTGTACTGATCGCACTCCCAACCCCAATCCTCGCAACTGAGACTTGTAAACTTCTTAGTCAAAAAGGTTGTAGGGTGCTGTCCGGCGAAATCTTCAGTTCTCACGTTAGAATCCTTGTAAAGACTTTGAAATACAAGACTTTACCATCGTACAACGACATATCTACGAAATAGGGCCTAATATGAGCGTTGAAAAAGTGTTGAATGATTCCGTAGTCAAACTCTGAGTCCACAAAGATAGCCCCAATAAACGCTTCAAGAATGTCCGGAAGTACTTCTGTGCTTCGTTAGTATGGTATGTATTAGTAAGCCAGATAGGAAAGCTTACTTGGTGGGGCTTGAATAGACAGATCGCTCCAAAAATTCGGCAAAGCTGAGCGTTCCTTTGCCTCCATTATCTCCGACGTATACTCATTGATTGCGATATCTAATTGGGCACCGACCTTTCTGAGCCTTTTATGAAAACCAAGAACAACGCTGACCGCTCCAAGAAATCTATTTGAGACCATCGCCATCTTGTGCTCCGTAAGCCACTGGGGATCCGCATCCGGGTGGGCATTAAAGATGTGCTGTACACATGCCAGATCAAGCAGGGAGTCGCCTGTTCTTCATCAGCATATCAGGACGCCGCGAAAAAACAAGAACATATACCCAGGAATTCCAATCTTTGGTAAGAAGGAACCTTCTCCCATGAATATGGGTTTGACGGGTGAGTAAATGCTGACATCAAAAGTTTTGGCGAATTGAACTTATATCCAAATTGTCGTTCAATATCACATGCAAGCTTTTGTTGGGAAGCAGTAGGAATAGCCAGTTCGTAGGCCGGTTTGGTGTAGGCCTTGTAATAATCGGCCCATCTTTGTTGCGTGTGAGTATGAGTCATCAGGATTGAGCTAACCATCTTAGTTGCTCCGTCTAGTCCTTTGGACAGCAAGGCTGCGCCGATCATTGCCTCGCAAACATCAGCTACATAGTATTAGCATGCTCGCTGTGCGTGTTATATCACCTCGAACTTACCAACAGATTTGTCTCCGAGCTTATGAACGTTGTTCTTGACTGCAAGATCTCCTGTCTTCTTGCCATGCAGAAGCTTCATGTCTGGATACCAAGTGCGTCTAGAGAAACCTTGTGTTTGAATGTAGTCTGGTATTCCAAGTACCTTAGCTTTCTCAAAGAGGTTTTGGTTGCATACCAAAATCATCCTCTCGACGTGAAGTTTGTACTCGTCGTCGGAGTGCGATTCGCAAAACAAACTGACAGACGTCGCCTAACATTATCAGAAACCCAGCACAACTCCCAAAGAATTGAACGTACAAGTTTGAGATAACAATCACCGAGGAACTCAAGACGCTCGTAATTGTTACCCATTCCACGCTGTTTGTTGGCTTGTTTCTCAAGAGGTTGATCGGTGTTGTCCGAATCCTTGGTGATAGCCTCAAGGGCCAGACCCAAATCAAGATCAGATCTTAAAGTCTTGCACAAATCCCAGGCATGAAGATAAGCATCAATGCGTGAACTGATGGAAGGGAACACGATTATAGATCGAATACATGCCGCAGGGATCTCCAAAGAAATAAGCATTTTGAACCAAATTCCAGGTTGAATACTAACCATTGAAATGCTGAAGTTGGAGGGACATATGAAAGCAGAATAAATGGAGTCTATATCTCGTTCCGCAGGAGGGTCTAGGAAGTTCAGGCGATGCAAAAGACGCTCCGCGCGAAGCACTGGCTCGTCATCAGGGATTTCCCATTTGACTTGCATCCATTTCTTGCGCTTTCCGGCGTTGTAGCTGTAATCGCGGATATTATCGAATTCTTCTGCCTTAGAGACATTTTCGGGAACTGGATCTGTCGGCTTGAATTCAGGAGCGTAATTGTCGACGATGAAACGTCGCGACCGATCAACTCGATCGATCAAGAATCGGTCTGCCAATTCGTAGGATGAAAGACCAAGCTTCCATTCCAACTCGCGTGAAGAGACGACTGCTACTAACGACTCCCAATCTATGATATCCGCGGCATTCGAACTCTCGGAAAATTGACTCCCCTTGAGGGGAGCAATCCAATAACGAATAGTGCTGTACGTGAATTCAAAATGCTTGTTGAAGGTATCGAAGAAAGCTCTGTCAGTAAATGAACCCAAAAGTTTGAGTGTCTCTTCTGTAAGTAACAGAACCTCTCTCAGCCGGATCAGATGGACGTTTGACTGCCCGCCCTTAGATCCAAACACAGAGAATTTAGGCATTTTAGGCATCTTCTCACGAGTTGCAATGCATATGGCCTGTATAGGGTTTCCAAGAAACATCTCTCCTGGTTGAGTTAGGCAAATTACAGTTATCCAGAGCTGCGCGGGTGGCGTGCCGTCCTTCACATTCCAAAAGGTAGGCTTCCTGCGGTAAGTGTATGTGTTGGTTTTGTTTACGTCTACGGCAAGACGGGCGTTGGCGTACTTGGGAAGCTCTTTTAGACGAAACTTAGGAAGTAGATACTCATTCAAGTAGCCGCCTTTTCGAAGCTCCAGACAAGCAATGAATGCTGCCGCCCTCTTGGCAGCGGACTTGCTCGGCATCGGAGGGCCATCGAAGACCGGCAGAGCAGAATTCGAGGGGAGAATCAGTTCACAGATAAACTGGCTCAATCCTGCGGGCCGTACAATGTATGTTGGCTGGACTATATCATCCCCTTCTTGAGGCTGTTAGTTGTCAGCGACATCCGTTAACGGTTAAGTATCAATTGAACCTACTAAATTTCCAACGTAGTGAGATATGATTTGCTGTGAGGAAGAAAACGTTAACCTAGCTCCGGTAGAAGGCTCAATATAAAATGGTTCTGCACTGTCATCGGTGATCTGAGCGGACTCCTTTTCATCCAGAAGACGATCCTCTGGAAGACTTTGACAGAAACTGCGCATAAGCGCTTCTGCATTGAGACACTCCTTTATCATACTCGATTGCTCTTCGTTGCCGACCTCATACATATGAATGTATCGGGATGTTAAGTGACGCGCTCGCCCACGGGACTGAATATACTGGATCATAGTTGAATAAAGGTCAAACCGAATAACTACATTGCAATCAGGGACGTCCAGGCCTTCCTCCGCAACTGATGTAGCAATCAAGCAATTCAATTTTCCGCGCCTGAAGCGACTGACGTTCAGCATTTGCTGGCGAAAGGTAAAGTTCTCGTCTCCTGTTTCTCCTTTGCGGGATCCAACTAGTAATCCTAATTTCAGGTTTGGAGACACATTGCCATCAAGTAGCACATGTAAACACCTAGCAGTATATCGCCTCCTCACAAAGATAATGCACTTCTGACAATCATTGTTGTAGTAAATATTCCGAAGGAATTTTCTTAAGAGGAGAACCTTGGTACTCGTATCTTCTTGACTAAACTTGGGTTCCAAAAAATTGTGGGATGTGATTAATTGGCGAGCTTCACGGATCCGCCGAATCTCAGCTTCTATTTTCTCAATTTCTTTTCTGGTGGCCTGTTGATTCAATACTTTTTCGGCTTTTCGCTCAATCTTGTGAGTCTCTGTTTCCGACAAAGCGAAACTCCACACTTGATCCGCGCACCACGAACCTGTGAGCCAAGCCGAAGAGTTATTACGGTTATGGCTTTTGACCTTGGTAGAAGGATATTACCTAACTCGGCAGTGGCATCCTTTGCGAAGATGAAAATCTTTCTTAAGGCAGAGATGTCCCCATATTTGCTATGTAGGCATCGGGAGAGCTCAGTCTCGAACGGATCTACCAACTTTGGGTATTTTATTATCTGTTCTTCTGGACGCCTAAGGGAGCTCTGGAGGAGAGAAAGATCACTTGTTGTAATAATGCGGCTATGCAAAAGCATTTCAAGCTCCCTGGGAGTGGTAAGTAAATGATTTCCCCTCGACTACAATACTTCATAGATCTTACGTAGCAGCAGTTACGACGTCAACGCGTGCATCAACGGGTGATGCTGTTAGCCCAAAGATTTTGGGTCGTCTCTTCTCAGGTTCTGACAGGTAAAATTCCCGGATGATGCGTGCATACACATGGTTTTTCTTCGCATGATGCGCTTCGTCGAAACAAAGAAGATTGATATCCTCCAATTTAACAAAGGCATGGGTCAAAAGGTTAAACAATACGTCCGCTATGATCTTTTATCAACTAATATTTTCTAAGTTGGGGGGTTGAACCTTGTGTACCAGTCATTACGATTACCTGATCCTCATCGAGAATCTTTGCCCAAACATCTCGCTTCCACATTTTTGCGCTATCACACATATCGCCATAGTACTTGCCGACTTTGGCATCGATATTGCAGTCAAGAACAGCGGCCTGTTGGAAGACCAAAGTGACTGAGTCGACCAGGAAGAAGCTGACACGACGACGTACACCACAATTTCGGGCTTCCAGTTCTTCAGTTACCATGTGCCGAATCAGCAGGCAAGCGATTAATGTCTTCCCAGAACCTATGATTTGGTCAATATAATACAAGTATGAGGGATAAGTACAGTTTGGTATGTAGTGGGAAAAATACCAGTATCAAGCACAGCTATACAGTTCCTTTGCTTAGCAATCTCAAAAAGCTCTAACTGGTATTCTCTTGGTTCGGAGATAATTCTCGACGCATGATGAATAAGAAGCTTCGCAGAGAGCTTCTCGTCATCCACGACACCAACTTTCTTGTCATTCGATTCGTCTTTCCAATCCTGAGCCTTCTCACGGAGCCTAACTGAAATCAGTTTCTTCTGAAACGCAAATTAAATATCGACCATTACCAATTTGCAAACCCTTGGTTTCGAGCAAGCCGCCTTTGCGTCATACGCTTTTTGTATTTGTGCTTAGGAGAATTCTTAATCAACATGGCATCAACAGTATGTTTGTTCTCGCAGTTCTCGTCATCTGTGTCGACAATTTGCTCCTCTGTTTCCACTTCGCCGTGCTTATTCCCATCCCAGTTTAATGATTTTGTACCAATATCAGCGGGCTTCACTTCCGCTTGTAACAGACTGGCGTGATTCTCAGTAGACATCGCTATCTTGCACAATGTGATGATGATGATGATGATGATGATGATGATGATGATGATGATGGTGATGATGATGATGGTGATGATGATGATGATGGTGATGATGATGATGATGTTGATGATGTTGATGTTGATGTTGATGATGTTATTGAAAGGTAAATGTATTACCAAAAAACCCCGCCATTTTAATAATGCAGAGTTAACTTGCTTATATTTGCAAACATTGTTGAAAGAAACGCTATATTAAAATTTAATGCTGTGTCATAAGGTTTACAGATTGACTTATATATGCCAGCAATGTGGAGTTTTTAGTTTTGGAGAATACTGCAACAAAACATTACAAAATACAACTCAAAAGTCTACAATTAATACAACTAAACTGCGTTATGTGAAATCCACATTATGCAAATAATATATTAATCTTATAATATCAAATCAATGCAGATTTATTGATAAATATAGGGATAATAATATGAGGAGGAAATGAAGTTCTGATAATAATACTCTAGAAGTTAACTAAAGATAGAATAATTTAAATGACTCTCAATTTTTCAAAGTGTTATTAGTATGAAATAAACAAACATTGTTATTGATTATATGGCCATTTAGATATTGTGGAAAAATATTGTATTGATAATACTATGTTTTATTGTGAATGGAGACTTTTAAGATAATAATATACCAATTATATAGAAACTGTATATATAATAGATATCAATTGTATTGTATCTTAATTTAAATATGTAATTAAATTATATGTCTTTTTCTCACTTTATCTTGTCTTGAATTTAATTACAGTATTTTACTTAATATCAATATAATATAATATCATATATTTGAAATAGACTATAATATAGATTCTATATATACATTTAACAAGTTTGTGATTTTGTAAACTAATGATTGCATTAATTAGAATATTAAAGTGAATAATATTCAACTTTGGATTACAATTAGTAAGAGTAAATTTAACATTTCTAAAGATAGTATGTCACAATTGAATACTTGAATTCATGTTATTTCAGTACTTTGAAGTATATTCTTAAAGAGTTCTGTAATAAAATTAATATTAAACAATATGTCAATAGTAAAAAGCTAAATTCTATTTTCATGTCTGTATATAAAAAATTAATATATTTTTAAACTTGACAAATATTAACTTACAATTTTTACTATTAATTGTAAAAAAATGTTGTCTATAATAAATATTTACTAGAAACAATCCAATTACTCTGTCAGCAATTCAAATACTGTATGCAGTTAAAATACAATTGAACATATGTTAAAAGAGACATATAGAGTAGTATTACAGTAAACTTATTAGTTTCAGATTTAGTAGTTCAACAATGTTAACCAAAATGAAAATGTTGAAGAAGTACAGTTTGTGGAGAATTTCTCTTCTAATTGGGAATTGAGAATACATATTAAACTGTAATTTCTATATATTGTCATAATATACATATTGAAAATATGATAATATGGTTTATACTATTGTATATTAATATAATTGGATATTATCTTATAAACCATAGTGCATTTAAAATACTAATAATTTATTTATTACATACAATATGATATATTAAACTGGATACTAATACAATAATCTATGCAACTTGGTATAATATTGTACAATTTTTACAAATATCCATATTAATAATATAGAATTAATAAACCTTGTATTACCAATTCATATCATACAGGACAGCTCGTTGGAAACCTATATCCAGACAATCAAGCTGATGACTAATCAAAACAACAATCATACTATAAATGGTATTATTTTGTTTACACTACATACAGTTGGAATAGTGCTTCCCGAGTGTATCCATAGAAAATAAAGTGTAAACAATAATTGTATTTATAAGTATTCATCAGACAACAATTCATTATGAGTAATCACAGGCAACTGTTCGTTATAAATAACATCAAATTAATGTTCATCTATTAGATATAGCAGCGACTTGAGTATAGTTTATTAGGTTTCAAATAATTATTTCTAATTGCATCAGTCATAATGCAGGCTGGCCTTGTTTTACTTGTTATCATTGCAAATGTCTATATAATTACATGCTGGCTATAGTTTGCTACCACATTTTCGTATTGGTATAATACTCTGTTACTTCAGATCAAAATTGGCAGTAATAAATACTGTAACCTGAATCAAAGTACAAGTTCAAGTCGTTGGTAGAAAATATCTTACAATAATTCTGTTGTAAAAGCTGTTGCTACAATGTTATCTAAATGTCAAATATGGAGTTCATATTCAATTTGTAATTTCTAAACAAATATCAGTGTATAAACTAACTACAATTCACTAGATGTTAAATGCTCAGGTAATATATAGAAACTTGGTTCAGATTGTAACAGTGAGAAATAGCTTAAGTTAATATTATGTATTCAAAAAACTCTTTTAATTATGATTAAAATTAGTAAATTACTACCATTGAATGTATTCCATAACACTATCTGAATAATGGCTAATTCTGTCAATTTAGTATCTAAATATAATGTTTTGAACAATAAGTCTCTCTCACATCCAAGTTACATTCATTTCTATATATTTACTTTCTAGTATGTAGTTTAACCAGTGTCTACAATGGACTATTGAATCTTTTAGTAAATAAGTACAACATTGATCTTGAAAACTCCTTTTTATTAGTATGTACAAATAGTGGCCATTACTTCAATATTGTAATGGTGATATTAACAACACATAGTTGAATTCAATATGAACTGATATTTATTGAATTGCAATTGTGCATGTACCCATCTAAACAGTTTGTATTTGATTGTATTTTTCAATTTAATATACATTTTGAACTGTTAAATCAAATTAATACAGCAAATAGATAATTATAATATTATAAATTGTAGTATATTAACTAACACTACTACTGGGAAACTGGTTTGAAAAGGTGATAATATTGTTGATCTCACTGCAATTAAATTGTTTAATAAAAGGTTATATTCTGTTGCTTTTATATATTAAACTCAATGTAATACCAGGAAATCCACCCTACGTCTTAATCAATAAAAGCCCCTAATGACTTCCAGATTACTACAGAGAAGAATGATCAAAGCTTCATTATGGATGCGTATAAGGATTACCACCCAACAAAACATGGTAACCGTTCCGTTCTCTGCTCCCAACAGATTGTATCGACTAAAGTGTATCGTCTTACGATATCAGTATACTGATGTATACGACTCAAGAGTTTCCTGCAAAACGTGTGAACAAACACACTACTGTTTTGCTCCCAGACTTCCTTCGGACTTGTTGAGTATTCTCCCAGTAACCAGCATGTAAAACCAAGAACTGACTGTCCTCAAGTACGATGACTGCAAGTATCGACTTGTCTTATGAGAAACTGCAAAGTAGTTTCGCCTCAGCAGAAGGAGTTGTGCTGACTAAAGAGTACCCTAGCAGAAGTATCCTTTAAATCACCATGTTATTGGGCTGCATCCTTGGACTTCCTTCAGACTCTACAGTATTGTCTTGCTCTCTTCCCGATCAACAACTTGCTTCAACAAAGGTACTAAGAATATCTAAGTGTCAGGAGTGATGGGTTTATCCGTGATATAGAACTGAAGATGAACGTACAACTCTGGAATTCAATCCAGAGAAGTATCCTCGTTGGCTTCGATACAGAACTAATAGCTAATATACAGGAATAAAGTTAAGGCTTAACCTCCAGGTCGAGAAGGTTAATAGGTGTCCGTAGATAAATCTCAATGTAGATTGTATGTTCAAATCAAGGTTATCAATCTCCTTCCTCCATGTCGGTATCGCTGAAATATATTAGACGATCTACACCGTTAACAATCCTAGGACTGTCGAAGCCTATTTCGGAGTTCACATTCGTAACTGCCTCATCATCCTTGCCTTCTATCATTGATGGTCGAGTTCTAACTCCCATGAGTATTAACTACGTTATGGAGGTGATGAGCTCGTATTGCGACACTATTCCTATTGGTGATACCTCGTACAAATACGAGCTTATCCGAAGCCAATTTTCAAGAAATAGGTTCATGTCACCAAGAGCCAGTGAGAGTGCCCTCTCATATACCCACCGGGTACATAACAGTTTACTGATTGCGGCAAACGACAGAATCTTTAATTTGACTAAGCTTTATTGGAGCGAAATATACAGTATTTTGCAGCTGAGTTGTATTGCCATATATTGGATGGAGAGTATTCCGCGCCACTCAGGACATATGAATCGCAAGTCCCGTTTGCCCCAATCCTAGAAGGTGTGGTTGAAATACGGGTTGATCTGTACAAGTCCATTCCCCCAGCTGGGTTCTGATATATCAATCATTCGTTATTAACTTATCTCTTATATGACTCTGCATATCTCGAGATGTCACAATGCTCTGATGTTGACGACATCTTATCTCATAAGGAATGAACCATTGGAGCATAAGAGAGTAGTCGTTTGTTCGGTGACTAGGAATAAGGTTTCCCGTTGTTAAGCAGTAACCATTGACAATAGAGATCCTAGGACCAATACCGAGTTAAAGATAATGCATATCTTACCTGCTCTCGGCTCGATCACTGTCGTTGATCAATTAGTACGAAGGTAGGGTAATGGAGATATTACCAGTTTGTGAACAAATCCGGACGGTTGATCCAATTAGGAAATCCGAGTGATAATTAATGCTTTCAAATTGAGTATCCATATTTAGATCGTCGAGTGATCCTGTATGATCCCGGAAGTATACCTGTAACAACAAAGGCAAAACACTCAATTGAGAATGAATGATACAAATGTAAATTTATATATGGATTAATTAAGAATAATATACTCTATAAATTCAATTTTCATGTCACTGATTATACTGCATGGTATATAAGAATTTTTAATTCCAAGATCCAGTATTGCTTTCTATTAGTTCACAAATAGATCATTTTATTATAGTCAACAAAAAATAAATTTGTATGTATTTTCCCTGTAGTATAATTAATTATCAAGAATACCAAAATAAGTATGGATAGGTGTATGTTTCACATGTTTATAGTATTTATATACCAATTATTTTCAATCTAATATTGATAGTAGCTATTTCTGGGCATATGGTATATTAAGTACAGTCATTTATTATTCTAGCTTATATGAAACAGGACAAATTTGAACAGTTCGTTAAAACATCTGGATTGTATTAGCACATTGCAGTAAATGTAATAAGTTACAAATTCTAATACTAATGAGTATTACGATTGCTCAGTAGCACAGGGGTGGAGAAAAAGTAAAGCAAATCAAAATGCAGAGAAATGAAATCAAAAATAGATTCATTTATACTTGAACTTGTCCATTACATCTTGTTTATCTTTTGTGTATTCTGTTAATTCATTAAACTTTCTTAATATCTGAAAACCTTCAACTTATGGAATCACAGCATAGGCTTTTTTAATAACTGATTTGTATGTTCTAGATCATAATTACATAATATCTCATTTATCTGTTTCTGACAGCTTGAACTTTACTTTTGCTTTTATTTCAATAGCATAATATTTCCAAATAGATAAAGTATTATGCATTACCACTACAATCATATATATTTTGAGTATCTCCTTTGACTGAGTATTATTACTGTATATTTTACAATTTGTAATGTCATATAATATACTCCAGTTTCAGTTTTCAGTATTGCATACTTTTTTTGGAAATGTACATTCCTTATCTGCTCTCTGCAATTATGTGTAATATCTTTACTATTAACTTTCACATATTGGTTGAGTAAGCAATTGCCAGATAGATTATTCGAACTCTGTTATACTATTTAATAAATTTCTATACCCTCTGCTTCAGAAAGACACTGTGATTGTACCCCTCTGATTCTACCTTTCTAGTATATAATATTGTACTGATTTTGGTTATTGTAATATCTTGCTAATAGTATAAGTTGAATATATTGATTAACTATCCAGTCATGACAATTTTAAGGAAGACCAATATACTCCAAATGAGATTTGATTTGATTTCTGGATGATGAGTATAATCAGACATGACCTTTAGTTTATTACTTTGAATAGTACTTTCATAGGCTTAGTTAAATGAATATACTTTGTAATAGCTCTTTGGAAGAGTTAATTTTTCTCCAGTATATTTACTCCTAAACATTTACTGTAGTCTATACTGATTTGATGGATTGTTGAAAAGAATCAACTCATTTTAATAACCAATATTGGAGATCACTTATTGACTGTGATTAAAGATCTTCTGAATCTATTGTATTTATATTTAATATATAATTTACTTAGATACTTTTAACTATACTTTCTACAATATTATCAAATTTACCATATATTTTTATTATAACTATGTTTTTCCATAGGGAGAATATAATTTAAATATGCAATTGGGGTATAGTGATGATTCAAAGTAGAAGATTTTTATGATTATTGTAGTATCATCTCAGATATACAAAATTGGTTTCTGAATATTCTGCAAATATCAAGCAGCAAAATATTAGCAATATCATGTTGATATACTTGATGCTATGAAGTTGTACAGGTTGTTTAAAAAGATTTTATACAACTATGAACTCCTTATTCCCTGAAACTACCAGGTAAGAAATTATATTCAATTTCGAAAAATATTTAGTTCTTTTGCCATCAGCACAGTGCTGTAGAAGATTGAACTACAGATTGTAAAGAAGTACATGTAATTGATAATACATATATATCTTTTGAGTCATTTACCTATTTAACATATTGTTAGAAATAGTTTGAAAGTAAAAAATGGTCTGTTAGAATTGTTGGTGGTTACAATATTATTGTTTATGCAAACTAATTATTATTTATCTGGAATAATATTTTGGAAGCAATCCATTGTAGAATATGTATGCTAATTACATCACCATTGTGGATATGTTTTTTCACCTAGAATATGTTATTGCAAGTTGGAAGTTTTAACAATTCAATTTACTTATATATTTTCTAACTAGTATCTACATTGCGTTGGTTTATGTTATGTTTTAAATTGACACAATAGATGTGCTGTTTGCTGATTTCCAAAAGTATAGATTACTACTTCAATGGTTAGTGATTTTAAATATATCGACATATTCATATTTAATTCACAGGGTTTTGCATATGTTTCATTGTGCTCTACATTAACATATTATCATTGTATAATTGTAGATTTATATATATGTAATAATAACAATGTCACATATAGTATTTCTCTTGCATGGTATATATATAGGTTTCTTCTTATCAATTTCTGCTTGTTAATACTACATAGTTATTAATATTCTTCAGTACTTTTCTGCTACCACTTTCACGATTGATTTTTTATTCTCTAGCTAATCTCTACGAGCTAACATTTCCAGTAGTATGATATGTTGTTACAGTACTTCCACTCAAGTTTGACTTTTGTGGTAATTTAACTTCAGATTTGGATTGTTGCTCTAGATGTATTTCGACAAATATGTACAGCATTATACTAAATATTGGGATTGTTTTATACATTGGCCAAGTAAAGAGTAATCTTCAATTCACTAGTGATTTGAATTGCTCTTGCAAAATGATCGTATCCAGTAAAGTTCAACAGTCTCTGCAATACACAGTGTGATGATTATATACGAGCTAAAACTATATTAATATTATACATCGGAAGATGTATTATATAATGCAAATTTCAGGAAATGTATATCTCTACTGATTGATTGACTATTTGAGTACAGTGAATTCTAAAATGGGATACAAAACTGCTGTTATTCAAGGATCAGATGGTATACAAAATTGTATATGAGTTACAATTCAAATTAGATTGTTGTCGTGTATAATAAGTGCTCAGTATACTGAAGGAATATGTTTCCACAGTAGAGTAAAATCATTATATTGTACTGTTATGACTTTAGCATTTATAATATTAGTTGAATTGTCATACTTCCATAGTATAATGCAGGTAGTTAAAAGAATTGAAAAGTGCATTAAAATATTAATTGGTATGGAAATATATTGTTAAAAATTCACATTTCATCTTTATCAGTATAATACTTAATCCAACTAATTATTCACTAGTGTAAAGCATTCAAGTAAGTGTAAAAGTTCAAGAAATATTTGCTGACATTTGGTAATACTATTAGGTCATTGGATAGTAGTTTGAGTAATGATACAATGGTATGTGACATATTCAGAATCAAGGATTTACAACTGAATATATATATTTCACTGCAAGTCTGATATTTATAGTGGTAATACTATATATCTCTTATTTTGGGTGTCAAGCAATATTGATGTTAATCTTAGATTGCCAAATTCACTTATATACTTGATTACAGGTGATTTACAAATGTATGCCATTATTCTATTTTTGCCTTTAAATTTGTAGATACCTATTACAAGTAGAATATTAACAATATCCCTGTCTTGTTTAGAAATGTATATTATATATGAGTGAGAAATCATTCTCCCACTGGAGAAACTTGTTACATGAACAATTAATTCTAATTTGAAAACAAATAGAAAAATTATATATAGCTGGGATGATTGTGAATTGATTATGAAGTCCAAATAATGAAAGATGCAAATTGAATCTATAATATTAAATTCATTTGCAATAAATTATTACGAATATCATTCCGGGATACAAATTTGACCATTGATTTGTTAGGGTCAGTTACCACAACAGCGAGGTGACGGATAAGTTGCAGTATGATTCAATCCGAGCAAACTGTATTTTGGCTGCTGGGAGCTTACAGTAGAATTGGAGAGAAAGTAGATTAGAAACCTGCAAAAATCCAATTGAAAAGAAGATCAAACTATCTGTAGTCTATTCAACTGACATTAGGTGAATTTAACATTCTGATAGATGTTACCAGAAAACATGGAAAGTAACGGCAATAAGTATAGATGTACAACAGAGCACCAAATAAAATATTGAATGTACCTGGGATTGATAGCAGTCTAAGTAGGAAGTTAGAAAAAAATCTAGCAAGTTAACCTGATTGAATGGTATCTTTATTCAGAGATTTGGTTCCACTATTTCTAAACTTATCAACATACATAGGCAGTAGACTGAACCTAATGTGAAATACAATCAGTTTATGTTTGTTAACTATTATTTTCCATGTCATTCAATACTAAGTAATAGTATCGTTAATCTACTACTTTGGTTTTTACATCTCCTGCATACAGCAGAAATGAATATAGTAACATGATTTACTGATACACTACAGGTTGACAGATAAAATATCCTAACTTTATAATCAAGTTGTTTATATAAAATGTATATTACATAATATCTAGTAAATCTCAAATCTCATCAAGGTCAAAAGTGATGAACTTTTCATTTCAACACCAGTGCAACACCTCTGCTTCTTAAGTTCATTTTTGATGATAATTTAATTCTGTTGTTGGGGTAAAATTGAATCCCTATGTGATTTGGCTGCAGTTTTAATATGTAACTAATGTTGATCAAGAATTATACTCTTTGCAAATCAATACACAGTTTGAGAGTCAAAATAATATCTTGAAATGAAGAAATTCAGTGCTGTCTGGATAGACATTTTTTGGAAAGGGAATGAACCATATCGAATAACATAGAGAAGTATCAATACTGGGAGAGGAGAACCAACCGTTAGTCAGAAATATCTGCAATAATAGAGAAGGGGTGAAAGGAAAGGCAAATATACAGCAAACTGTGCATAGTTGATCAGAGTGGTAGATTTCTAAGTGACTATGTTTTACCTATTGATGGGAGATATTATTATAATATACATCATATGAACACTACACAGGTCCCTGAACTGTAGTGGTATATCGGAAGAGTCTTCAATGAATTCCAATGGAAGTTAGTACAAATGACTGGTAAATAATGTGTACAAAAAACCAATTCACAGTACGCAGATATACAAAGCTAATAGTAGTGACGAAACATCAATTCAATAGTAATCTGAACCCTTCTATTATGGTGAAAGACAGTTTTACATACATTATCAAATCTTCAAATGGTAGGAATACAATACTGAAAGCTTTCAAGTACCATCTGTCATAGCTTGGAATTTACAAGTAAGAATAAGAGATTGGGAAAATAGGATTTTGAGTGTTCAGAGAGGAATTGGGGTAATAAAAGATGCGAAATCATGCGAAACATGGAGAAGGTAAAAGAATGTTGTGTAGTGGTGGCAAGATGAGTTAGTATGATATTGAAGGGGTCTGATATGTTGCAGCGTTGGATGATGTGGTATGGTTGTAGTGACAAGAGTTTTGTTAATGGTGTGTATGATCATGAGCAAACATTTGAATAGTACATAAAGGCAGGAAAGCTGATTGGAGGGTGACAGATAAACTATTTATAAAGAGAGATTGTTTCATGTTGGAGATTTTTCTTTTTTGCTTGGAGTACCTGTTCTCTTGGGTAGTGAAGCAAGACACGACTTTGAAACAGCTCTGACTCTTCTCCTGACTCAATTTCTTTATCCCAATGTCAAGTGTCTTTGTCGTTGTTTCGACATTACTTTATCATGTCCAATGTTATCCATTTCTGATCTGGTCTATTACACTACAACAAGTCGCATTTAATGTACCTGATATGGAATGTGTTAATACCTCTCAGTGGGGTTTTAGTAGTGTTCTGAACATTGGTCAGTTTCTGGTTGTGCTTAGGTCGAACGAAACCAATCTTGAATATATATTTGTGATGATTGCTTCAACCTTTCAATTACAACTGACTGGATTTGATATCTGTAAGTACCAATATTGGTAACCATATTGGGGCGCGATAGTATGACAGAAACTGCATGTCCATAACAAGTTCGTTTGACCTCACTGGAAACCACTGACTTGTTTTGGAACCGACACTGCTGAATACATTTGATTTCATGAGAAGAATATTTGCTTGTTGTTTCAAGGAGGAAGGATTCGAAGGTTATTAATGGGTACAATGGACAGTTCTTTCTTCATGGAATTTATACCAGACAGACTCCATCAGAGAAGACCGAGTTCTGGATATTGACGATCGAGTGTTTCAACAATATTGGAATAGATATTTGTATCCACATTTTGGGTTCCTTGTAATTAGAAAGAACCTTGCGATTGCGAATGACTGAATTGTGTAGAAACCCATTTGACAGAACTGTATGCAGCAGCAGCAGCAACAACAGCTAAGTCTGTTGGAAGTCCTTCAACTTTGGTAATACATTCATCTCCAACAAAATCTGTGATTGACTATTATAATTGGAACTGGCAGATGGGTTTCATCCGTTGCAACATCAGGATCCAAACAGAGCACTTGAGAAACGTTGGAGTCTAGGGAAGATTAGTAGAAGATCGAGGAACATCTGGACATACTAGGTCATAGCATTGAATTGAAGGAAATGCTAGAACAGTTGGTGGAATGTCAACAGGTGTTTCTGAGGGTGGCATGGTATGAGGATGTGCCCACATGGGGCAGAGAGTATGTTATCACCAGGCACAGATATTCACTGTGTGGAATGAAATAATGAACAGCATAACCCAATGTTTCCTCGCTTCCATCTGTGACTGTTCGGTGATGGACGAAAGAATGCAACAACTTGAAAATGAACGTGAGGAAGTTTGAAGTGGTTGAGTAGTATCAGGAACCCTGACGGACATACAGAACAGACTTCAATTGATGTCCTGGAATACACACTAATCAGGAGAGAAAGTGTTTGAATCCATAACTTATGTAGCGAAAGTCTTGACCCTGGCAGTTGGAGCGGCTCCAGCTGCTCCCCAGGGTCAGGAGGACAAAGGCCTGCAATGTCCAGACTCCTGACACTGTTCAGGGTCGGATTGAACTAAACTTAGAGGTTGGTTCGCTCAACATAGGATAATAATTTGACCCAAGCGCGGCAGTTTGCTGACCTACCGTCAAAGATGCAACACCCATTCAACAGCTTGAGAGGCATAGCCTTAGGACAAATATTGCCACATATTAGGATAGATGGGATGATTGCACTGGGAGATCTACTAGCTTTCGTGCAACTTTTGAAATTAGCTTTTGGAAACCCCTACAGAGTGACCACCACAGAATGGACAATTCACAAGATGAAACAAAAGAACTGCAACGTCTCTCAGGGGTATGCAGGGTTCTCAGTTATTGCCAGTGATCTGGATTGTAATGCTTCAGTACATATGAATGCATTAAGAATGGGGTTGCCACAAGAACCGAAGGAGTCCTTCTACTATGACGACATGCCTGAGGAGCTTCTTGGGTCAGTTGTCATGTGCAAGCAAGTGGATAATCAGAATTGACAACACTGAGTGGAACAAGCGGCACAAAAAACAGGTGGAGGGACAGATTTTACTTTCTCCTCCAGATCCCCAATGCCTCTGAAGCATACTGCTGCAGTCCTATGCGGAACTGTTGCTGGATATACTGTCCCTGCAGTAATGAATTGAAGTGCCAGGATGAGAAAGATTACAGCGGCCAAGAGAGGTAAGAGGATTGTAGAATGAAGTTAGTTGTACCTAGAAAGGTTAAACCACAGGGCAGTGGAATACGTGGCATAGAAAAAGACTCACACATTCCATGTGGCATGAGCAGACATCTCGGAAGTAGGAACCTGTAGTGGTTCCAAGGAGTTGGGAAAAGATTTAATCAGTGAAAGAAACATGCCTCTTTGGTTGATGGAAAAAGTTGTGTTTCAAATGCATTAAAATATGTTGCAATTTCGCCTCTTTCAGGTAGCACGGTGGAGGTATTAGAATGATCATTGGAAGGGAGACGTTGTATCATAATATGAACATTAACAGGGAATAATAAAGGAATACTAACACATGCTATAATCAACTGTCAAGCTACAGGCATCACTGTAATGGATAAAGATTCTGTTTGGCATCATCAGATACCCTTCAAACAATTGAAGCAGAAATAACAAGTCGAGAAAATGGATGAATGCCATATTCAGTCGGATAGTATTTCACATGATGGCAAAATTAGGTTTGGAATTGATGATTACAAGGAACAGATACCAATATTTGATATAATGCTGGAACATTATCCATTCATCATTGCAATACCTTCTTTACAGTTACATCATATCTGAGTATGGTTTGCTATGAATACCAGTACCTTTACATTCTATTATTGCGTTATGCACTGCCATAATGCGTCTGTTATATTACAGGGAGCTACAGAGGAACGTCGGAAAGGAATCTATTTTCCAATGGAAGAAATAGTTAAACTGAACTGAAAGTTTGACCACTATGACTATTTCCAGAAAATATTGGAAGCCTGGTGGATTTGCCATTCTGGGAAGGGTAAAGAAAGGGAATTTACTGATCTTTAAAGTTTTGCTATGTGATATCATTCTGGCTATTGAGGTAAATGATCACAAATGATGACCTTTGGAGGAAATTGTTTCTGAGTAGTTTCATAAGTACCTACCACTATTTAGTAAGATGTTGGCAGATCAACTCCCTCTCCACTAACCAGGCATTGACCATGAGATCTGCATGAAGCATAGAAAAGCACCAATGTGGGAACCCTTATATTCAATACTGAGAGCTGTGTTCACTGCTCTCAAGGAATAGTGGGAGGAGAACATGTGGCAGGGTTCAATTCAGTAATCATCATCATCATTTGTAGCACCAGTTTCGTTCGTAAAGCCATGAGACTAGAGACTACAATCCTGAATTGACTTTCCAGACTTAAAGAATATCAGTATTCAAAATTGATCTGCAATACCCACCATGCTGGGAACATTAAATTCTCTCGAAATGCTAGGCTATGTTAGATGTCTGATGATCAGGGAGTATATAATCTATTACAAGTGTAGAAGGGGGATAACGATAAGTTTGCATTTAAGACCAGGCATGGCCTGTTCAAAACTTGTGTGATGTGGTTTGTAATAATGAATGCTTCTGCCGACTGTCAAAAAATGATCAACAATGATATAAGTTAATTGCTGTATACTATTGCTTCAGCATGCTTTGATGATGTTTTGGTATATGGTAATCTGGATGAAGAACATGTCGAACAGCTTCCTTGTGTTGTCCTACCCCATATGGTAGCTGGATTGTATTTGAAGCCAGAGAAATGAGAGTTTCATTAGGACATAGTTATGTACCTGGGGTTGATAATATGGATGAAGTGCATTTTAACTGATCCAGATAGGGATAATTCTGTCTGGAATTGGACACAGGAGAAGACAACAGCAAACAGAAGGTTGAACAACCTTTTCAATATCCAGCTGTTCATTGGTTTTTGCAATTATTTGGGAAGGTATATTCTTAAGCATTCTGCCACACCAAAACGATTTGCTAGAAATATAGAGAAGGATACACCTGTGAGGTGGGATTCAGATCAGTAGTTGTCTTGCGCAATAATTGTTTAGTGGATTTTGAAGGTCCCAAATGTTCAAGATATCAATCATGGGAGGGAAGTCACTGTCAAGTCTGAGGGGCCTGATTATGTTTTCGCAGAAGCGATGTCAGAGTGTGCTGATGAATAAGTGGTATACCCTGTAGCATATCATCCCAAAATACACACACCACCAGAATGTACATCTGATATTTACAATCAGGAGTTGATAGTAATTAATTCACCGTTTAAGGAATCAATTCAGCAGTGGATAGGGCCATTCCACCCCTTTCAGATGATAATGGATCATAACAACCTTGAGTACATATGACAAAAAAACTACTAAATAGATATAAGGCTTGTTTGTCAGAATTTGTGACCCATTTTGATCATAAAATAGTATAGTAACCAGGGAAATCAAATGGAATAGCAGATGCATTGACTAAAACGACTGGAGACCTGTCTGAAAGGGGGGGATGAAAGATTTTGAAGTATGGAATAGGGGCCTGTAAAGCAGCAGAACCTAATGGAACAATTGTGTTCTTTCACAGATGGCTCGCTAATGCAGGGCTATCACTCTCTTTCCGATTTGTTGACTGAGTATTATGTGACTATTTCACACCCAGGGAGGCTGTTTGACGGAATTGGAACAAACTGAAACGTGAAAGAGATTACGATACAGGAATTCTTGTTGGCTAATATTTGTATACATTAGCATGAGAGATTACATATACCGGAAAGTGATGAATTCCAGCCATCAGTGATTCAGCGGTAGGATGATACAGCATTTGAAAAATAATCTGACTGAGCAAAGATGTTTGACCTTTTGAACCAACAATATTGCAGTGGGGAGATGGTACTGCAGGTTGATCAAGATGTACCACATTGCCATAGTTGGCAATGGTTACTAATTGCATGACATTTACCATTTGACATCCATCAATCATTGCTAGTACCAAGGAAACCCTGGGAAGATATCTCGATGGATTTCGTATTAGGGCTACTGGAATGTGAGGGATTTGATGCAATCATGTTTGTGCATAATAGACTCTCAATAACGCAGTATTTCATTCTGTGCAATATTGCAATGGATACTTGTGGGTGGCCTGCGTTGTTAATATACGAAATATTACACATTCACGGTCTTCCAGTGACTTTCATTCGAAGTTTAAGAACCTCTGTTTGGCTTAGTATTTTGACAACAATAGTGTCATTGTTTGGGCATTGAACAAATGATGTCAACTGCTCTCTACTTTCAACCTGACAGATACATAGAATGGATGAATGACATTATCGAATAGCTCCTATGGATATTTGTCAACAATCAACAGGATGTGTGTAAGAAATGGATACCGATGGCAGAGATTGCTGTGAAGAATAGAATCTCAGAAACATTGTACTGTACTCGGTTCATTGCAGTCCAGTGGATCGACCCAGTAATGACACTGTCTGATGCGTTCGAGGAGAGGACAGATCACCGGTGAGTTGATGCAGATTGCGAACAGTTGACAACGGAACTAATGCATAAACACTAGCAAGTAGTGATTGGGAGGATCCAGGGGATCCAGCAAACGGGAGTGAATTATCTATGATTGCAGGTGCGAAACATTCAAGACAGGTGTGAAGTGTTTTTTGACATTTGCCATATGCAAATGTCCAAAGCAACATGGAAGGTGAATTGCAATCACATCAGGCTCTTTGTTGTGTCTCAACAGATATCTTCTTGTGCTGCCAAGTTTGACCTTCCAGCATTGATTAGAATTTCCCAAGTATAACTCATGTGATTGTTTTCTTCTGTTGGGGATTGCATCAACACAATGTATTTTAGTGACTGGGAACCTCCAGGAGTGTCTGTGAGGAAGTGGAGTATAAATATAGAAGTGCCAATGTCTGGAGAGAATCAGACCATAGGAGGGCAATCTGGCCAGCTTTTGGAGTAACTGGAACCTCTGATAACTGGTACAGCAGTACCATGGGAGTGATTGTATAATGTTTGGGAACACAGCAGAGCACCAGTGTGAACTGTGGTTGCACCTCGGAGTGCTGCTGAAGCAACGCGGAAATCATATACAAACCCTGAGAGATACCTCAGTTCTAATCGAGATTCAATTCAATGACAGCACGCAGTATCTGAGACTATTCGGGACAACACAAGCAATCGATTTCCCTGCACGGCGAATATGATGCATCAATTCTTGTTCAGTATCACAGCTTAGTCTCACCAGCTATTGTATTCTTTAACATTCTATTTATTGCCGTGCTACATTAACAAAGCAAAGATAATGGCAAGAGTTTCAAAGTTCAATACAGGTATACCAAAACAATCACCTGACTACGCAATTGGACGATATCAATCAAACATCATGTCAATGTCATCCACTACTTCTCCCATTGCATTGGGGCTAACAAAAGTGGGGACCAACAATTGATGAACAGTACAAGGAAGATGGAGGCGCTTCGTGTAATGGCTGATTCTTTATATATCATCAGTGAAAGAAATTGAATTTGAATGTCATTTGGCTTGATTTGTAACATGTGATAAACTTGTAATAAGATGTTCTCAAACTGCTGATCTCAATAGCAATTTGACTGGCAATATGATATATGCAGATGGAAAAGAGAAAGAACAACCAAGAGAAGAAGAGCGCCAGATGAGGAGTGCTGAGGGGAAAAGAGGATGTCAAAGAGAGTGTTGGAGTAGTATGTCATGAACAAAAACAGCATCACATCTATGCTGAGGAGCACCAATGGAGACTGAGGAGCTCCCATACTCACTGTGGAGTGCTGCAAGGGGGGGTAAGAAGGGTGGAATGAAATTGAGAGGTGCCAAAAGGGGGGGTAAGGAATGCGGAATGATATAGAGGAGTGCCAATACAGGCAGAGAAGCACCCAACAGAATTGAAATGTGCTACCGCAGCCGAGGACAATCAAAACTGAGGGGGGGGGGAGAGAAGTGTTAGGTCCAATATAGATATGACAACCCAGACCGAGGTGCGCCAGCGGGACTTGAGGAGCTCCCATCGGCAGCCAAGGAGCTATGAACTGGAGGTATTGAGTGCGGAATGAGATAGATCAGTGTCTCTCCTAGTGGAGAAGCGCTGAAAGATGAGGAAATGACTACAGAATGGAATAGAAGAGCATCAACCTAGGCAGAGGTATGTTGTCAGGGATTGAGGTACACCTATTCTAGCAGAGTTGCACTGCAGGAGGGGATATCAAGCAGCAAACTAATGTGTAATTAATGAGTGCAGTGGCTTTCAGAGTAAAATGTATCACAGGGGATGGACAAAATGTACCTCCATAGTCATCTTGAAAGAAATATACCTGTGGCCAGGTATCCGCTGGCATATTCAGACAGTGTACAACGAATAGCTGTGGCTGTCCGCACTACAGTCTGTGGAGCAAGTGGCTTGAAAGGCGGGAATGTCATAGGCTGTCACCCCAAGCTATTAGTGGTGAAGAAGATCGATTGTAAATTAGATCAAGCACATCCATTCAGGTGAATCATGATTCCATAGCATTCATGATGTTTGACAGATAACCATCAGCAATCCGAACCTCCTTAACCTGCATTCGAAGCTCAGTTTCAGAGTCTAAATCCAGCCGGGTGCAACCAACAACAGTACAATAAGCCCCATCTGCCATCCGTCCTCAGATGGTATATCAGCGAAATGTATTATAGACACTGCGAACCTCCTGGGGAGTCTGAGAGGATGTGGAGTCTAAACTTAGATGCATCAATTTCGGAAGAGTTTGAGACCTTAGGAGGGCATTCAGGCTGGCTTCGGAATAACTGGAATCTCTGAAGACAAGTTCAGGAGTACCATTCATGTGATTGTGATAAATTTGGGAACACCATGAAGTGCTGGAGTGAACTTCAGGTGCAATTGGGATCACCTTGGAGTGCCGGTGACAACCCTGGGAGCACCAATGAGAAACCTGGGAGGACCAGCAACAATTCTGGGACAACCTTGAATCACCTTAGAGGTGTTTGGTACACATGACATCTTCTTTGCAAATGCTGCTGGTGTGCCTGGAAATTGTAGCTACTACTTATCATTAAATAGTTTTTAAAGCTCATGCATTCTGTTTGTATTGTTATCTATGTATCTATATAGCTACTCATCTACATATGGTATATCTGGACTGGCAGCAGGTGTTAGGGGTTCTCCTTTGGCAGCGGTAATGATACATGTTTGAACGAAGCAGGTACATGTGACAAAATCTTAAACGATGCTCATATGCAAAACACCTACCTGCGATTACGTAAACATGGTTGTCAGGCAAGTGATCCTTAGCGGGATTACACTTGAGCCGCGTGTCGATCAATTAGTGATGATTACGGTCGCACTAGTGGAGTCAGTTAAGATGACGCAATTATGTCGCCATTACTAGAAAGTGAAAAACCTTCAGCAGTGCACATAATTATTGGCCACACTTATTAAACCCTGTTTAGCGGGACAATGCATAGTTAAGTTGCGAAAATGCAGAACAACATGTACAGCAGACATTATTGCAATATGCGAGTATGAGGGATCTGCAGCTCATGCGCTCAGCGGTGAGAACAACTGTGGCACTCCCTGGTCTACGGAAGGTTGAGACCTAAGCATGCAGTGTCTGAGGGATTAATGACATTGGCTGAAGATAAGAGGCCAGAAGCAAACCGGGTTATTGAGTTAGGACCGTATGCATGGCAACGTCATGACCGTGTCATAATCTACGCTAGCGGAGTATCGGTTGGTTGCCGATTAAAATCTCTGATGCAATGCCAAATAGCCAAGTTAATGGTGAGGCAATTAATAGTGAAGAGCTATTAATATTATATTGCGATAAGCACTGAGAAGACTAAGGTCGTCAGATGTTCTATCTACTGAACGAATGGGAAGCAAGATGTCGAACACGAGATTATGAGCTGACATTATTTGCGATTGATATCATAATCATGAGGACTGCCCATGAGGGGACGCAATGTCTTAAGACGGCTCATGCATGAACACAATAACCTGAGGGAATTCGTGGCACTATCGACGGAGCACTTCAGTTGTTCCCGAAGATAAGCTATCAAGCAATAATGGTGTCATTACAGAAAGCCAAAGGCAAGCTTGACCTGAGGCACCGATTATAAAAAGCTCACGTCGTCCCCGACGATGGAAAGAACCAAGCTCTAGCAACAAGCCACAGTCAGACATCACCAGCGAAGAACACCTTAAAATATTATTAAAAATTCTATCTACCAAAACCTTCACAATTACTTCTTTAAATCACCTTCGTGAATTTGCTCTATATGTGTTCGTGGAAACCAACTGCTTCTGAATACGCACACCAATGTCTCGTCGGAACTATCGGCGACGCAATCTTATATTGCAACGAGCGGGGTTTAACCCCATCTCCCCTCACCTTTTGTTCTTAGCGATTATCAGCGATATCGGATACGAGGTGCACAGGTACATCACTACCGGACTGTTGCCCTTCGAAGAGTGGTCCGAAGAACAACCTTGGACAGACAAGGAAGAGTGGTAAGCTCTTATTCTTAGAAGGATAAGAGATTGAGTCTGGGAAGACGAGGAAAAAGGGACAAGGGATAGGCGGCTGTATTTAGTCTAATAAATGTTGTATTGAAACTCGGACTTAAAATACCCCCGTAACAGCAGGTGGTGCTTGAGAGCCATTGGAGGTGTGCCTGAAAATGACAATCGAGTGAACTGAAAGATACACTCCGAGGGCATGATCTAGCAAGTTTGGAGATGCACTTGGGGCCATGATTGTGGAAACTTGTAAGTCGCAATTGAAAAAGTTTGGAGATACAGTTTAACGCCATGATCGAGTGGGATTGGTGATACACTTCGAGGCTGTGATCATGCAAACATGCAGGTTGTAATTGTATGGCTGTGCAGATGCACTTGGAGGTTGTAATCCAGTGAGTTTGGAGATGTGCACATGGATACAATTATCAAGAATGTTTTGAGATACACTTGGGGTTGCGATGGACTGAGACTGGATATGTATTTGGATGTGGTGGATGGATGGTGCGCTGGGTGCTGAGACTGTATTCAAAAGTTAGTTAACTTGCAACCGTGCATATCTGACACAGGGACTTTACCTTTGAGCTCTGTTGGAGAGCTGGCTGATGGCGGTCGATGATTCAGGGAGATACACTCGAAGCTCAAAGTACATTCAGGTGTCAACTTGTAACCATGACAATGAAGGGAAGACAAACGATCTTGGGTGGATGCTGTACTCAGTGTATGCTGTACTTGGTGTATGTTGTACTCAGTGTATGCTGTACTTGGTGTATGCTGTACTTGGTGTATGCTGTACTTGGTGTATGCTGTACTTGGTGTATGCTGTACTCGGTGTATGCTGTACTCGGTATATGCTGTACTCGGTGTATGCTGTACTCGGTGTATGCTGTACTCGGTGTATGCTGTACTCGGTGTATGCTGTACT